>Ga0196970_1000719_pt1 | contig 32833 bp, 31 predicted proteins | sample S1v_513CmetaG_FD_148672 | JGI IMG/M metagenome (GOLD analysis project Ga0196970, IMG submission 148672) | Soil microbial communities from Anza Borrego desert, Southern California, United States - S1+v_5-13C | ecosystem: Environmental > Terrestrial > Soil > Desert | place: USA: California... | reverse complement strand
GGAATCGCTGCTCGACTTCATCGATCCCAAGAAGTACTTCCTGCTTCCGAATACCGCTGGATGCTACACCGCTGACGAAGCTGTGCGCACCGCCCGCTTGGCCCGCGAAGTCGGATTGTCCGATTGTGTCAAGATCGAGGTAATCGGCGATCAGAAGACGCTTTATCCTGACGTCCAGGCCACCATTGAAGCCACTCGCATCCTTGTGAAGGAAGGCTTCACGGTCCTGCCATACACATCCGACGACATCGTCGTTGCGCGACGCTTGATCGACGCCGGCGCAAGTGCCGTAATGCCTCTTGGCGCGCCGATCGGCAGCGGACTGGGTATTCAGAACCGGGCTAACCTGAGCATCATTCGCGAGTTGATTACGGAGGTTCCGCTGATCGTTGACGCAGGTGTCGGCACCGCGTCCGATGCCGCGATCGCAATGGAACTCGGCTACGACGGTGTGCTGATGAACACGGGTATCGCCGCTGCCCAAGACCCAGTCCTGATGGCGGAAGCTATGAAGTATGCCGTTCTTGCAGGACGAAGCGCTTACGTCGCTGGCCGAATGCCGAAGAAGCTTTACGCGACCGCAAGCTCTCCCGTCGAGGGCGTGTCGAAATAGAGCTTAAACGGGACTGAGCCTCAGAAGAAGCTCTGACAGAAAAAAGAAGGGCAGCCACCCCGGCTGCCCTCGTCATTTCTGTTCCCATTTCTGGACGATTGTGTTCGCCTATGGCTGTTTCTGCTGCGCCGTCGCGTTCGGCGGGACTACCTGCTTCTGCTCCGGCATCATGTAAATAACTTCACCAGGCTTCGCGTACCGCAGTTGTTCACGGGCTTCTTTTTCGATCGTCTCGGGATCAGACTTCAGCGCCTTCACTCGCTTCGTCAGATCTTCGTTTTCCTTCTTGAGTTGATCCAGTTCCTGCTGCAATGCCCGGTTCTCTGCGCGTTTCTGCGTATATACGCGTATACCGTTGCTGCCGGTGAACACGTGGTAGGCGAGCAGCACAGCGGCGGCGCAGATAGCGATGCTCGCGATTTTTCGCTGCCGCTTTCGCGCCCACTCCCGCCCGGATTCCATCCGCTCTATTACTGCTCGAAGATCCATTGCTTTGCCGCGGTGCTCAGTTGTTTCAGATCGTCTACGCTGCGCGCCTCAGTATAAACGCGAACGACTGGTTCAGTACCCGACAATCGATAGCACACCCAGGCGCCGTCCTCAAAGATCAGCTTCAGGCCATCCTTGCGGTTAGCTTCCACCACCTTACGCCCGTAAAACTCACTCGGATTCGCGCCCAGTTTGGTAGTGAACTTCTGTTTCACCTCTGGCGTCAAGCGGAAGTTCTCGCGCAAAGGATAGAAGGAACCAACTTTGGCAAAGAGATCGTTCAACTGTTCAACAATAGTTTTGCCGCGCCGCGCAACTGCCTCGCAGCAGAGCAGACCAGCCAAGATGCCGTCCTTCTCCGGAACATGGTGGCGTATGGACAGTCCGGCGCTCTCCTCTCCCCCGATTGCAATTTTGTCCTCTTTGATCAGTTCGCCTATGTACTTGAAGCCGACCGGCGTCTCATGCAACTGCACGCCATGATGCTCCGCGAGAGCGTTGATCATGTTGGTCGTCGCAACCGACTTGCACACGCCGTTCTTCCACCCACGCGTCTCAACCAGGTAGTCGAACAGCAGTGCTATTACATAGTTTGGCTGAATGAACGTGCCATCCCGGTCGATAATCCCGAAACGATCAGCATCGCCATCCGTTGCCATCCCGATCGGAGCACCGATCTCGCGCATCTTGCTCCGCAACTGCTCCAGCAAGTGATCATCCGGTTCCGGCGCATGGCCTCCAAAAAGCACGTCCCGATAGTCGTGGACAGTCGCCACCTCGATCCCGGCGTCGCGCAATAACGCATCGGAGTATCCTCGTGCAGCCCCCCAAAGTGGATCAAATGCGACGGTCATACCCGACTTTTTGATGACCGCCAGGTCAACGATCTCTCCCAGCCGTTTCAAGTAACTGGCTCGAATATCGGTCGTCTCGGGCTTGACCGCCTCCGACACTCGTTTCGTATTCAGACTCTCTGGATCAACCTTCGCAATCTCAGCTTCGATGCCCTTCGTGACTTCCGGCAATGCAGGCGCGCCATCCGCCCCCGAAAACTTAATGCCGTTGTACTGCGGCGGATTGTGCGATGCGGTGAAATTAATCGCACCGTCCGCACGAGTTCGAATCACCTCGTACGCGATCGCCGGGGTCGGTGCTGCCTCTTCAATCACGATCGGCGTTATGCCATGAGCAGCCAGAATGTCGGCCGCGAGCCCAACCAGCATTTCGCCTAGGAAGCGCGGGTCTCGTCCCACAATCACCCGTGCGCCCGATGGCCTCTGCGCAACAACGTAGCGCGTTATCCCCGTCACCGCCCGTTTCACGTTGGCGATGGTGAACTCATCCGCGATGACTGCCCTCCACCCCGACGTACCGAACTTGATTTCCGTGCTCATTGCCTATCAGTCCTCTTGCGGCCAGGTGCAGCCGTGAACGACCGACACGCGCCCTGGCTTGTCGCGACAAGCGACAATGCATATTGTTTAGGATTTGAGATGATGGCCCAAACTGCGAACCAATGTTGGATGCTGTAGCAGTGCTACAGTGTTCAACGGGTTCGACACCAACTCGGAATTTTACGCTATGACAGATAAGCGCATCGTGATGACCACCGCTGGTTCCAGGCAGGAGGCGCAACGCATAGCACGCACGCTCGTCGAGAGCCGTCTCGCTGCCTGCGTCAACGTTGCAGGTCCAATCGAATCCGTATATCGCTGGAAAGACAACGTCGAAAGCGCACAGGAGTGGCTACTGATCATCAAATCAACGGGATCGGCATTCGAACGCGTCCGTAGAACGATTCAGGAACTGCACTCGTACGAACTGCCCGAGTGCATCATGTTGTCGATAGATAACGGCAGCGAAGAATATCTGAACTGGATCGGCGATAGCGTTTTGTCCGACTCCGAGTTATGACCGATCAGCTCTTGGGTGCATCGATGTTCGGACTTATCCAGGCGGTAACGGCTGCCGTCACACAAGGCGAACGCAGTCGGTTCATTCAGGAACTGATCGCGCAAGTCGGGATCCGGCTAAGTGCACCGAAGCTACATCGCCGCGAGTGCTTCATCGAGATCGGCGATGATGTCTTCGACGTCCTCAATACCTACCGAAATCCGCACCATGCCGTCCGTAATCCCAATCGCCTTACGGCCTTCCTTGCCGATTGCCGCATGAGTCATTGTTGCCGGATGTGAGATGAGGGTCTCGACTCCGCCGAGGGACTCACCTAGCGAGCACACGCGCACGCGCTTGAGCAATTTCTTCGCGTTGCCCAACGACCCGGTCTCGAACGTAATCATCGATCCAAAGCCGGACATTTGACGTTGCGCCAGTTCATACTGCGGATGGTCCCGCAAGCCTGGATAAAAGACGGCTTTCACTTTGCGATGTTCATTCAGGAAGTTCGCAACTATGCGGCCATTACGGTCATGCTGCTCCATGCGGACCGCAAGTGTCTTGGTGCCCCGCATCACCAGCCAGCACTCGAAGGGTGACATGATCGCGCCCTGCGCCTTTTGAATGAAGCCCAGCTTCTCGACCTGCTCTTTCGTCGTACATACAACCACGCCACCCAAGCCATCGCTGTGCCCGTTCAGAAACTTCGTTGTTGAATGCACAACCATGTCCGCTCCCAGTTCGATTGGCTTCTGGAAGTGAGGCGACATGAAGGTGTTATCGACAATAAGCTGCAAACCTTTCTGGCGATGGCAAACGTCCGCAATCGCCTCGATATCACTCAGCGACATCAGGGGGTTGGTCGGCGTCTCGACGTACACGAACCGGGTGTTCTTGCGGATCGCACGCGCAACGGCCCTCGTGTCCGACGTATCGACGTACGTAAACTCCAGCCCGTAGTTGGCCAGAATCTGGTTGAATAGCCGTGGTACGCCGCCATAAACGTTATGCGAACAGATTACGTGGTCTCCGGCGACCAGCATCGTGCACAGCGCATTCACGGCAGCCATGCCGCTGGCGAACACGCGAGACCCCACGCCGCCTTCCAAAGCGGCGAGATTCTCTTCCAGTCGGTCCCGAGTGGGATTGGTTACTCGCGCATATTCGTAGCCCAAGCGCGGCTTTCCGAGTTCGTCCTGGACGTATGTTGAGGTCGCAAAGATTGGGAAACTCACCGCTCCCGTTAGCGGTTCCGGTTCCTGCCCGGAATGAATGGCTTTTGTCGAAAAACCCCAGTGCTTCTGCTTACCCATCTGAACCTTCCGTGTAAGCCCTTGTTCTCGGGCTGCGCTCACCCTTTGAAGTCGAAGATGCCCTTGGACAAATAACGCTCGGCCGAATCAGGGATGATAGTCACGACGCGCTTGCCGGGTCCTAATCGTTTCGCCACCTGTAACGCCGCCCACACGTTCGCCCCGCCGCTCGACCCCGAAAGCACACCTTCTTTGCTCGCAAGCTGCCGAACCATGTCGAACGCGTCCGGATCCATGACGGCAATTACTTCGTCGCAAACCTTCCCGTCGTAAGTCGCCGGGATGAAACTGGCGCCTATGCCCTCAACCTGATGTTCTCCAGGCTGGCCTCCTCCATAAACTGACCCCTGCGTTTCAACCGTAACGCAGTAGACTTCCGGCATGTGTTCTTTCATGTAGCGCGCCACTCCGGTGAAGGTACCGCCCGTACCTGCTCCGATCACGATAGCGTCCACACGGCCTTCCAACTGGTCGAATATTTCGCGTGCCGTACTCTCGTAGTGGTAGTCGGGGTTCGCGGCGTTTTCAAACTGTCCGGCAAGGAAGCAGGACGGATGACTGGCCAGATAATCTTTGGCGCGACGAATGGCGCCTTCCATCCCTTCTTCGCTCGGGGTGCGAATCACCTCGGCACCCAGAGCACGCGTCAGCGTCGCCTTCTCCTCGGAAAACTTCTCCGGCATGAAGATCACGACCTTATAGCCGCGATTCACCCCAATCAGAGCGAGCCCAATGCCGGTATTTCCGGCGGTCGCTTCTACAATCGTGCAGCCGGGCTTGAGTTTGCCCTCCTGCTCTGCCCTGCGAATGATGCCTATGGCAGCCCGGTCCTTGATGCTCCCGCCTGGGTTCAGGTATTCGAGCTTGGCATACACATCGGCGTATCCGGGCTGCGTTAATCGCTTCAAGCGCAACATCGGTGTTTCGCCAACTAGTTCGGTGATGTCCTGGACGACACGAAGACCCGGAATTTCCAGCGCTTTCATCCCACCCCCACGAGAAAACTTCTTAGCGTAACGGCTGCGAAGAACGGCGTCAAATCCGTGGCAATGGATCGACAATGGGGCCGCCCGTCCCCCTGCAAGATCACCGTACGGGCGGGTCTGCATACGGCGATTCGGTTGCTAGAGTTTAAAAAAAAGCGCCGGGGGGAGACCCGGCGCGGGAATGATCTGATCTTAGCTGCCTAGACGCCTTCGATGGCCATGGCTTCCGCCACCGTTTCTCCGTGCTCACAGTGCGCAACCCGTTCCTGACCGTAAGCGAAGCCCTTGTCGAAGGCTTTGAGGTTGAGCTCCTTAAAGGCAGGCGGAACGGAATCTTCGACCGCTTTGCGGACGCTATCGTAGTTCAGCAGATTGGTCACGGCAGTAAAGAACCCGACCATTACGATGTTGAGAACCATGCGCTTTCCGAGTTCCTCGGCTAGCCTGGTCGCCGGAACACTAAACAGCTTTTGCCCGGTATTAATGTGGTCGATGCGGACAAGGTCACGCTCAACGATGAGGATGCCGTCCTGCTTAAGATCAGGTTCAAACCTCGAATACGCCTCCTGCGACATCACGACCAGGATGTCAGGCTTGGTGACGTAGGGGTACAGCACAGGCTCATCGGAGAGGATTACCTGTGCAGAACATGCTCCACCACGGGCTTCCGGTCCAAAAGCCTGACACATCGTTGCGAAGCCACCCTCAAATACTGAAGCGGCCTTGCCAATGACACTGGCGGAAAGGATCACGCCCTGACCGCCGAAACCGGCAACGCGAATTTCCGTTAGCTGTGGCATTCGCACTCCTCTCCCTCGCGGTCCCAAGACTCCACGTATCGATCCCCGAGGCTCTCGTGCATTTGCGCGCGCATGAGCTCGAGGTAGTCGGGACGATCGCGATCAACAAACTTGCCGACGATGATCTCGCCTGCTTTAGTCAGCCCGACTTCGCTAGTCGGACAGCCGTTCTTTACCTTGCTGACTTCCTTGTAATACTTCATCGCAGCCAAGCCGTCGCCCATCTTGTTGCGGCGCTGGTACAGCGTCGGACAAGGAGAAATGATCTCGATAAACGAGAAGCCCTGCTTAGCGAATGCTTCCTGTATCGATTTCGCGAGCTGGCGAACGTGGAACGTCGTCCATCGTGCCACGTAGACCGCACCGGCGGCCTCAACAAGGTGCGGCAGGTTGAAGTTGGGATCGAACGTGCCATACGGCGAAGTCGAAGTGATGATGTGATCCGGCGTGGTTGGGGCGGTCTGCCCACCGGTCATGCCATAGATCAGGTTATTGACGCAGATCACTTTCAGGTTGATGTTGCGTCGTGCGGCATGAATCAGGTGGTTGCCGCCGATGGCTGAGAGATCGCCGTCACCGGAGTACACAATTACGTTGAGTTTAGGGTTCGCCAGTTTCAATCCGGTTGCAAATGGTATGGCGCGCCCATGTGTAGTGTGGAAAGAGTCGAGATTGACGTAACCGGCAACGCGTCCGGTGCAGCCAATGCCGGAAACCACGACGAGATTGTCGAGGTCCACCTTGGAATCAATCAAGGCTCGGGTGAAACAGTTGACCGTCGTACCGATGCCGCAACCTGGGCACCAGATATGCGGGATGCGATCCACACGCAGGAACTGCTCTACCGGATTACAGGCTTCACATTGAACCAAATCGTTTGCCTTTGTGCTCATCGGATCGCCTCCTCGATGGCCTTCAGGATGTCTTCCGGCTTGTGGACGCTTCCACCGGCGTGCGGCACGTGAACCGTCCTGGCCTTCCCTGCCGCGCAACGTTCAACCTCGTAGACCATCTGGCCGAGGTTGAGTTCCGGCACCACGAATGCCTTGACCTTGTCAGCAAGAGCGCGAATTTGTCTTTCAGGGAACGGCCACGCGGTGATGATGCGGAACTTGCCGACCTTCAGCCCTTTCGCGTGGGCCATATCGATGGCGCGCTGAGCAACTCGTGACGTAATGCCGTAGCAAACAACAACAACATCAGCGTCCGCTGTGTCCTGTTCATCGAAAAGGACGACGTCGTCGTACGCACGTGTGACCTTGTCTTTTAGGCGCCGGATGAGCGAATCCTGAACCTTCGGCGTCATGTTCGGATAACCGCGCTCATCGTGAGTCAATCCCGTAACGTGAAAGCGATAACCCTCGCCGGCATGAACCATGTCGGGGACCATGTCACCGTTGGTGCCATAGAGCTTGTACTCGCCGGGGGGCAACTTGGTGTGGCGACGGGGCTCGATTTCGATCTTGTCAGGCTCTGGAATGACGACCTTCTCGGTCATGTGTCCGACTACTTCATCGAGCATGACCATAACCGGCACGCGATATCTCTCTGCGAAATTGAAGGCCTTGATGGTGAGATCAAAGCACTCCTGCGGCGAGTTCGGACAGACAGCGATGATCATGTAATCGCCGTGCGAGCCCCACCGGGCCTGCATCATATCGGCCTGGGCCGGGAGAGTCGGGAGACCAGTAGAAGGACCGCCGCGCTGCACATCGAAGAAGACGCATGGCGTCTCAGTCATCGCGGCATAGCCGATGTGCTCCATCATGAGAGAGAAGCCGGGGCCGGAGGTAACGGTGAACCCTTTTGCTCCTGCCCAAACAGCGCCCTGCATGGTGATGGAAGCGGCAAGTTCATCTTCCATCTGAATGAATACGCCACCGACTGTAGGAATGCGAGACGCAAAGCGTTCGACAACTTCCGTCGACGGGGTGATTGGATATCCCGAGGCGAAACGGGCACCGGCCGCAAGACAACCCTCACAGCAGGCGTGGTCGCCGTCAATGAAATGTACACCGGTCAGAACGCCGGCCGGGTCAGCGTGCATCGGCTACCTCCTTGCCCGGTTGAGGTTGGGATTCAGTTTTCACGCGGCGCCCAAAGATAGCGAAGTCAGGGCAGTACATGCCGCACAAGTCGCAACCGCTGCATTTTTCAGCGTTTACGACGTGTGGAGGGTGATATCCCTTGGAGTTGAAAGCGGACGACAATGCCAATACGTTGGTAGGGCAGAACTCGACACAAAAGCCGCAGGCTTTACAGCGCTCCACCACAATCGTGACTACACCCTTGGCCATTCACGACCTCGTTTCTTAGCGCTGGCGTTGCGTAATCTTTTGGCAGCAAAACACATCCCGCTCAGTCCGGAGATCGCCAGCGAAGCTCCGGGATAATCCGAGTCCAATGAGATTGGCTGGACGTGTGTGCCCAGTGGGTAACATCGATTATGTTTGTGCCAGGGAAAAGAGCGGTGTGATGGCCATCACGTTCAACCGTGAGAGATGGGCATTATGCGAAAAAGTCCCGCATTTTCAAGCAGAAAAGGGCCTGTGGTTCGGACAGGCCCGGAAGCGATGGACCAAATTACCGGATGATGATCCCTGGATCTAACTTCGTTCCATCAGGAAAGTAGATGGTGTAGTGATAGACCGTATTAGGATCCGGATCGACGACTATTTTGTCGCTTGTCTGCCCATTGTTAAATTCGCTGCTTTCAAATGGCGAGCGTTCTCCCAGCTTGTCGAACTTCACCTTAAAGTCGGGAGTATCATTGTCGCCCTTCTCCCACTTCACCTTGTCGCCCGCGGCTTTTCTTAGGGTGATGATTTCTTCATCTTTCGGGACTTTCGGTTTTCCATTGGTGTGATCTTTAGTGACATGAACGTCCTTGCGTTGCGTGTCCTTAGCATCTGGTGGCGGGGTAGTTGCCATTGAGCCCATCTGTGCACCTCCAATCGAACGAATGCATGCAGAACTCGGCCTAATGACGCATAAGCGCCCGTAATCGAGCATTTGCGCCTAGATCGTCGAAAAGTGGATTGTCGCGGATACGATTGCGAGAAAATCCAGCAGACACGGATTGCTCAAGGTATGAGATCGCGCGATCCGTATCTCCGGATTGTTTGTAGACGATTGCAGCGCTGTAAAGGACGTCGACATCGTTTGACGCCGCGTGCTTGAAGGCTTTGGACAAAGTTGTGCGCGCGGCTTCCACCTGTCCGGTCATTGCGTAGTAGACGGCCAGATCACCCAGGACTTTTGCGTTGCGCGGATTCGTCCGGATCTCCTGGCGCACAATTTCGATCGCTTTGCGGTAAGTCCGGTCCGCCTCCGCGCGCCTGGCTGGGATCCAGTGATACGCTTCCGCCAGATTCGCCCACGGCAAGTACTGGGCAGGGTTGAGCTTCACCGAGTGCTCGTAAGTACGCGCCGCGTCCTCGAATCGGCGCTGATAAAAATAGGCGGTAGCGAGATTGGAGTAGGCGTCGGCATCTGGGCGGATCGCCACAGATTTTTCGAGCATCGGGATGGCCTTGTCATATTGATCCAGGGTGAGATAAATGCCTCCCAGATTGCTGTAGCCGCGGAAATTGTCGGGAGTGAGATCAACAACCTTCTGGAACATAGCCAGCGCTTCCGGATAACGCGCATGGTTGTAGTAGAAAACGCCCAGCTTGTCATAACCGCCCCAATAACTGGGCCGGACTTCAATTGCGCGGCGATACGTCCCTTCTGCCTCGGCGAGGCGATTAAGTTGCTGGTATGCGTGAGCGAGTCCCAGGTGAGCGGATTGGCTGCTGGGTTCGAGTTCCAGCGCCTTTCGAAACTCGTTGACGGCATCTTCATAATGCCCCGTGCCGTTGTGAACGACACCCAAGCACGTGTGAGGGCCGGCTACATTGTCATCCAAACTGACCGCGCGCTGGCACGCGTCACGCGCCGTGTTTAGCCACGCTGGGTCACGGGCGAGATCGTACTTAAACCAAGCGGTCTGCCCTATGCCGGCCCATGCAAGCGCGTATTTAGGATCTCGATCGAGCGCGCGACGGAACACGGTCATGGCGCTGTCCAGGTTCTCGGATTTGTGGAAGTCCTGAAGGTAGCCAACACCCTGCAAGTAGTAGTCGTAAGCCTGAGGCTCCTTTGTGCCACGAGCGGCGATCGCATGGCGATCGTCGGGTGCCAGGGCGATTTCCATTGAGCCCAGAATGCCGTCCACAATTCGGTCTTCAACCGCGAACGGATTAGACATCTCGGAAGTGATGGTATCGCCGCGAAGCTGGCGCCGTGTTTTCGCGTCCATCAACGCATAGGTAACTCGAATCATGTCGCCCGAACGGCGGAGCATTCCGGTCAGGACAAGATTCACACCAAGCGCCTTCTGAGCTTCTTCGACCGTCTCAACGCCCTGTGCACGAGCCTCGCTCGGAGGAATGACTTCGACCGGATAATCGTCTGACAGTTGGCTAAGCTTCGCCGTGAGCGTTTCGGCCAAGCCATCTGAAAAGGCACGGTTATTCGCGTCGGGAGTGGCGAAAGGCAGGACCGCAAGCTGCTTGCGGGCGGGGATTGCGCTTGCCGAGTTCCCCTTCCAGATGTCTGGTCGATATGCGATGAGAGCAGCGGCAGCGATCAGCACAAGGACGAGTGCTAACGCTGGAGCGAGTTTCCGCAGGAGATGTTCAAAGCGGAAGGATTGGGTGGGAATGGCGGTGCCCGATTGGAACCCGCGAAGGTCTGCAAGCAATTCAGTCGCTGATGCGTAGCGGTCCCTCGGCGTTTTCGCCAGCATCTTGTGAACGATGCGGCTCAGTTCAGGTCGAACTTGAGGATTGCTATCGCAAACCGGGCGCGGGTTCTCGTGCAATATACGATCAGCCGTGGCGATCACGCTATCGGCAACAAAAGGATTTCGACCTGACAGCAATTCGTAGAAGACCACACCCAGCGAGAAGATGTCGGAGCGGATGTCGGGCCGCTTCTGCAGCAGGACTTCGGGAGCCATGTAGGCCGGGGTTCCACTGAGATTGTGCAGAGTCGCTGTAAGCGTAGGCGCAGTTTGGGCCGTCGATATGTCTTGCTGGTGAGGGCACCGAGAAATGCCGAAATCCAGGACTTTGATCTCGCCGTCTTCCTTAACCATGATGTTTTCGGGCTTGATGTCGCAATGAAGGACGCCGCGCGAGTGGGCGGCCCTGAGAGCGTCAGCGATCTGAAGAGCGACGTCCAGAAACTCAGAGGGAGATAGCGGCCCCTTTTCCAGACGGGAGCGAAGCGTCTGCCCTTCGACGTACTCCATAACGAGAAGGACGTCGTCGCCAGTCTGGAGTACGTCGTAAATTGAGGCGATGTGCTGGTTCGAGAGCTGCGACGCGCGCTCCGCTTCCGAGAAGAACTGCTGGTACGTAGCAGGTGTTGGGTGCAGGCGCGGAGGTACTCGCTTGATTGCTACCCGACGGCGCAGTGCAGTGTCCTCGGCAAGGTAAACCTCTCCCATGCCGCCCTGACCAAGCCGACCCTGAACGACGAAACGTCCAATCAGTTCGCCGGTTAGATCATCTGCGACCCGGCGGCTATCCGGATCGGGTATGGGGGAAACAGCCATGGGACTCCGGATGTTGTAGAGGACGAAAAGACCGCTAAGGGCTGCGCGACGGCGCTTCCCAGACCCACATCTGGCCGGCATGTTACCCCTAAGTACACACGGAATCAATGGCGGCACGATAGAAATCGGAAGTTCCGGAAGATTAGGAAGTCCACCAGTCAAGAAAAAGGACGGGGCCGAACCCCGTCCTCATGAAAATGGAATGAACAACTCAGAACTAGTTAGCGCTGGCGCCTTTCGCCATCGCGAGGACCTGTTTCTCGGCTTCTTCGCGCACTTTAACCAGTTCGAGAGCCTTGGTTGCGATGTGCTCGGCGCTGACCTCGAATTCCTTGATCAGCTCCCAAGGCGCGCCAGAGTCGCCAAAGCGATCTTTGACGCCGATAGCACCAGTGATGACGGGCAGCCCGTATATCTCAGGGTCTTCGGTGATGATGCCACTGACGCGCCACGCAAGAGCACCTATCTGATGCTCTTCAGCCGTGACGACTATTCCAGTTTCCTTGGCGGCGCGGAGCACAGCCTCTGCGTCGATTGGCTTCAGCGTATGCATGTTGATGACGCGGGTTTCGAGAGCGTGTTCCTTCTTGAGAATGTAGGCGGCGCGCATAGCTTCTGGAACCATTGGTCCGCAGGCAATAATGCTGAGGTCTTCCGCTTCGTCTTCGTATTCTGAGGCGAGTTTGTGCTCGAAGGCGTCGATGAAGTTCTCCGTCTCCTTACGCAAGCGGATGACGTTCGCCTTTCCGAATACGAATGGCGTGGTCTCGTTCGTAACGATGGGCGTTGCTTCACGTGCGAAACGGATGTACTTCGGGCCAATGTAATCGAACAATAGGTGCGTTGTCGCCTTCCTGGTCTCCACCGAGTCGCACGGAACACTAACAACCATGTTGGGTAAACTCGCCATGGCGAAGCAATCTTCTAGTGCCTGGTGCGTCGAGCCGTCAGGACCGACGGAAACACCGCCGTGGGCACCAGCGATCATGACGTTGAAGTTGCCGTAGCAAATCGAGACCCGTATCTGATCGAGGTTGCGGGCAGCGGCGAAGGTCGCATAGGTTCCGAACACAGGCAGCTTCCCCTCACGGGCGAGGCCGGCTGCGGCAGCCGTGGCTGACTGTTCGGCGATACCCATTGAAAGCCATCGGTTCTTGCGCTCGGGGTGCTTGGCATAGAACTCGCTTATCGTGATAGAGCCCGAGATGTCAAGGCCGAGGCAGACGACGCGCGGGTCATCGCCGTTTTCTGAAAGCGACTCACCGAAACCCATACGAGTGGGCTTCATGGCCGTCTTCATAGTGCCATCGGCGTTCCACCAATAATCTCGAGAGAACTTCGGCATCTTCGAGTCGAGCTTCTTCTCTACTTCCTTTTGGTATTCCTTCGCTTTCTGAAGCAGTGCGTCGTAGGGGATCGTGTCCTTCAAGCCGAGTTCGGTAAGGCTTTTGAGGAGTTCGTCGTAATTCGGGGCTTTGCCGTGCCAGCCTGCTACGTTTTCCATGAAGCTGACGCCCTTCCCTTTTACCGTCTCGGCGATGATGACGGTGGGCTTTCCATTCTTGTTGCTCTTGGCGGTCTCCAGTACGGCAACGAGTTGTGCCATATCGTGACCGTTGCAGCGAATCACATTCCAGCCGAACGACTTGTACTTCTCATCGATCGGATCGATGTTCATGACGTCTTCCACCTTGCCATCGATCTGGAGGTGGTTCTCGTCGACGATGCCGATCAGGTTATCGAGCTTGTAATGCGCCGCTTCCATAGCGGCTTCCCATATGGAACCTTCCTGCTGTTCGCCATCCCCCATGAGGCAGAAGGTATGGGATGTGCGGTGGTCGAGTTTTTCGGCGATGGCGATGCCTACTGCGACGCTGAGGCCCTGCCCAAGGGAGCCGCTGGACACTTCAACACCGGGAAGCTTGAGCCAGTGCGGATGGCCCTGAAAGGGCGAATACAGTTTGCGGAGGGTGACAACATCGTCTTTTTCACAGAACCCGGCAAAGGCGAGGCCTAGATACAGACTGGGGGCTTTGTGGCCAACCGACCAGATGATGCGGTCGCGGTTTTCCCAGTTTGGATTCTTGGGATCATGGTCGGCGACCTTCAGGTACAGCGCGGCCGTAATATCCATAATGGAAAGAGTGCCACCGGCATGGCCGGAGCCAGCCGCACACAAGGCGACGAGGTTGTACCCACGCATCAAATTCGCCGCTTGCTTCAGTTCCTCAATGGAGTAATCCTTCCTGACCTTCCCAACCGCGGAGTCAATAAGTGCCATGATTTTCCTCTTTGTTGAACGTGTGAAAGCCGCGTCTCAAATAGAGAAACGGCAGTTCGCCGACACCCCAATGCCGGTTCAGTTAGGCCCAGAGCCCGGACCATTGCCATCCTCTCCTGCGCCGCCCCGATCGCACACGACTTGCGCGAAAGAGAGGGGCTGCGAGGAAACGCGGTATTGTGTTACACACCTTCGGGTAGAACAGTGACGCAGGTCACACGTGTTTTTGGGGCGCGGCAAGTGAGACGTTGCCGGCGATCAGCAGAGAGAGCGCTGAATTGCGGAAGTACACCGACCCAAGCCGTGGAGTCCGAACCTGGGTCGGCGATGTGCTGACATCGATGAAAGGCCGTCGGTTATACCGAGGCCTTCATTGTCTGTGGCTCAATCTGTTCAACGTGCCTCATAGCGTACCCGGTATAGATCTGCCGAGGCCGCGATATCTTCTGCTCCGGATCCTGCAGTAGCTCCTGCCACTGTGCGAGCCAGCCCGCAACACGCGGAATAGCGAACAGCACGGTGAACATGTCAGGCTTGAAGCCCATGGCCTGGTAAATGATTCCGGAGTAGAAGTCGACGTTTGGATATAGCCTGCGAGTCACAAAGTAATTGTCTTCAAGCGCTATTCTCTCGAGTTCGAGAGCGATGTCGAGTTTCGGATTGCGCCCGGTTACTTCGAAGACCTGTTCGGCTGTTTGTTTGATTATGCGGGCACGCGGATCGTAATTCTTGTAGACCCTGTGTCCAAAGCCCATCAGCTTGTACTTCCCTGCTTTCACGCCCTTGATGTAGTCGGGGATGTTCTCCTTGTTTCCAATGACATCAAGCATCTTGAGAACGGCCTCATTCGCCCCGCCGTGCAATGGTCCTGCGAGGGCAGCGGCTGCGCCCGCCGTGCACAGGAACGGGTCCGTGTGGGCACTGCCGATGGCACGCATGACATTCGCGCTGGCATTCTGCTCGTGGTCAGCGTGGAGGATGAAGAGGACGTCGAGCGCGCGAGCCATGATCGGGTTTGCCAGGTACTTCGGCTCGACCATCTTCCACATCATGTTCATGAAATTCTCGGTGTAACTGAGGTCGTTGTCTGGGTAGACGTATGGGAATCCGAGGCTGTGACGGTAGGAGTAGGCCGCCATAGTTGGCATTTTTGCAATCAGCCGTACCATCTGCAGGTAACGCGTCTCGGTATCAAAGATGTTGTGGGCTTCGGGATAGACAGTCGACAACGCTGCTATTGTGCTAACGAGAATGCCCATCGGATGTGCGTCGTGACGGAATCGTCCCATGAACGCCTTGCTGGTTTCGTGCAGCATGGTGTGGTGTTTGATGAGATCGACCCAGTTGTAACGTTGGGTGGGGGTGGGCAGTTCTCCGTGAAGCAGCAGGAATGCGACATCGAGGAAGCTGCATTTCTCAGCAAGTTGCTCAATCGGATAACCACGATAGCGAAGGATCCCTTTGTCCCCGTCTATGAACGTAATCGCGCTTCTGCACGAAGCGGTGTTCATGAAAGCGGGATCATAGCCCATGATTCCAAAGTCATCAGGATCATGCTTGATCTGTCGCAGATCCATGGTTCGAATTGAACCGTTCTCGATCGGAATGCTGTAGCTGCGATCGGTCCGGTTGTCGATGACCGTAAGGGTGTTGATGTTCATTGCGGTCCTCCGTGCCGAATATCGGTGGCAAATCGCGCGGCGCACTGTGGAGCATGCTCCGCCGACCGTCAGGAGAAATCAGAGAAGAACGACGAGGAACTTCGACCGGAAAACTGCATCGCGAAGGCGAAAACGCTTTCCGGTTTCAAAGCCCCGGCCACCACTAGTGGCGAGAGCCGTGGGGCAGTCGTACAGACGTGAACACCTTGCCGGCAGTACAGGAGAGCCGGGGCGACAGCCCAATCCGGTGCCATTCTATTTCAGTTTCGGGCGCCCGAACGTCCATCGGATCGGGAATCACGTATGGAGTTGTCCCGTTTCGGCGCAGTGATCTTGTTGGCGCTGAGGCTAGAATCAAAACTATGAGAAACCTAAACGTCAGCACAGGACAAAAGCGCCAGGTCGTTGACATCACCGATATGGTCGAACGAGTGCTGCAAAACGGGTATGCAGACAAGTCTGGAATCTGTCATCTGTGCGTAATGCACACGACCGCCGCCTTGACCACGGCGGACCTCGATCCCGGGACCGATCTGGACATGCTTGACGCTTTTGAGCAGATCATTCCACGATTGGAGTACCGACATCCGCACAACCCGGAGCACGTGCCGGATCACATCCTGTCGGCCCTGATCGGAACCTCAGTGGCACTGCCGGTAGAGGCGGGCCGCCTGGTTCTTGGCACCTGGCAGCGCGTCGTGCTGATTGAACTGGACGGACCGAGGAACCGCGAAGTCACCCTGGTCGTAACCGCGGGAATCTAGTCGTGATGCGGCGGTGCTACAGACAGGCCGTGGCGAGCAAACAACCGTTGTGGGCTTTTGAGTAGCAGGGCTGGAGCCGAATGATGACCGGACCGAGCGACTAGAAAAGGCCCCCGCCCTGCTTGAATTCTAAGATTACGCGTAGTAAGCGGCGTTCTTTTCGACAGCGTCCTTCTTATCTTCGGGCAGTTCTTCTGCGGGGAAGATGGCGTTCGACTCGCAGGTGGAAATGCAAGCGCCGCAGTCAATGCATTCTTCCTGGTTGATGTACAACTGAGTGGCGGTTTCGTAAGCCGGCTCGTCGGTGGTTGGATGAATGCATCCGGTCGGGCAGGAATCCAGGCAAAGCCCATCCTTAATACAGGCATCAGTGATCACATGTGCCATGATCTTTCGTCTCCACGATTCTTAGGATTTCAGACTGCACCCGGAACGCAGGCGCAATGACCAGCGTGCATCGGCTTGTTAGGCATGAATGCGTGCTGTACGGCCTATAGATTAGGAATAGATAGAACGTCGCGGCGGTGACTTACGTCACTTTTCCGATGTGCAGTCTGAACAGACTTTTTTCCCAGAGTTCACGCTTAAGCGGTGCGGAGCAATCAGAGCTGACCACCCCGCACCATTCCAGGATTAGCATTCCTATCCGTTGGCACAGATGATCTGTATTGAATGATGCCCAACCTCTGGTCGTGAATGCCCCACAACAACTAAACGACTGCATGGACTGCCAAAGGTGTGAATTTTGCGTCCATGCTTACCGCTACTTTAAGAGCGCGGGTGATTGGGCAGCGCGCTTTTGCTAGTTCAGCGACGTGCTGGAAATGTTCGGGGTCCATATCTGGCGCCTGGACCGAGACATCGAGGTGAATCGCGGTGATCGTCCACTGCGATTCGACTTCTTCAACTTTGATCCGGGCACTTGTCTCGACAGTGTCAGGTCTGAATCCAGCCTTGGCCAATTCCTGCGCGAACACGACCGAAATACACGCAGCTTCCGCTGCCGCCAGCATTTCGCCCGGACTCGTACAAGGCTCGTTACCAAAACCCGATGAGAGCGAATAAAGAGCGTTCTTGATCACACCACTAGAGGTTGAGACTGAGCCTTCTCCAGCCCCCGGACCACCCCTCCAAACCGCACTTGCGTTGCGGATCATGAGACCTCCTTCGAGGAGTCGGAGCCCCTGCAAATCATGAAGATTTCAAAGAGCCTGATTCTCAGAGTACAGACTGGCGCGGATTATATCCCTGCAAGCGCCACCGAATTTCAAGTTTAGAGCGGGGTCGCTATTGAGGATTCCCATTCTGAAATTGCGAACGGGCGACGGCCGGTGTCAATGCTCAGCTTGAAGCTACGGGAGAAATGGTTGCAACTTTTGGGACGCTCGCGATTCTCATGATTAAGCAGCGATCATTGCGATTTGAGCTGCGGCCTATGCTTATCAGAAAACCACAAGACATACCGTCCTCCGAGATCACGGATCGCAAACTTTACTTGAACCGGCGAAAGTTCATGGTCGGCGCGGCGGCACTGGGCGCAGCGGCCGTTGTGGGCCGCGCCACATGGGACCTTGGTTCGCCCGAGATGCTGGTCAACGCCGCCGCGAAACTCCAAGCCTCAAAAAGAACTGATCATGCGGGTGGCGAGAAACAGACACCCTTACAGGACATCACCAATTACAACAACTTTTACGAATTCGGCACCGATAAGTACAGCCCGGCCGGGCTTGCCAAAGAATTCCGAACGCGACCGTGGACAGTCAGCGTTGAAGGCCTGGTCAAGCGCGCGAAGACGTACGACATCGACGCCGTATTGAAGATGGCTCCTCTCGAAGAGCGCGTCTATCGGCTTAGGTGCGTCGAGGGTTGGTCGATGGTCATCCCATGGCTGGGGTTCCCGCTTAGTGACTTCTTGCGGCAGGTTGAGCCAAGCCCTGGAGCCAAGTTCGTCGAGTTCACGACGCTTTACGATCCGAAGCAGATGCCGGGGCAGCGGTCAAGCGTGCTGGAGTGGCCTTACATCGAGGGATTGCGCCTGGACGAGGCAATGCACCCGCTGACACTGCTCACAGTCGGCCTCTATGGAGAAGTTCTACCGAACCAGAATGGCGCCCCTCTGCGGTTGGTGGTGCCTTGGAAGTATGGGTTCAAGAGCATCAAGTCGGTTGTGAAGATACGCTTGGTTGACCGTCAACCCGCGACTACCTGGAACAAGTCAGCGCCGACGGAGTACGGCTTCTACTCTAACGTGAACCCGAACGTGGATCATCCGCGATGGAGCCAGGCGAAGGAGCGACGTATCGGCGAGTTTTTCAAACGCAAGACACTCATGTTCAACGGCTACGCAGAGCAGGTCGGGAACCTTTACTCCGGGATGGATCTACGAAAGGATTTCTAATGCTAAGCAAGGCGGGGTGGCTGAAGGTTGCAGTGTTTCTCGCGTGTCTTATTCCCCTGGCCCAGCTTGCGTGGAAGGGATTTGACGGCAGATTGGGAGCGAATCCGATCGAGGTCGTCACTCATTCGACGGGCATTTGGACGCTCATTTTCCTGCTGATTACGCTATCCATCACGCCTTTACGAAAGATGTTCGGCCAGCCCTGGCTAATAAATTTTCGGCGCATGATCGGTTTGTTCGCTTTCTTCTACGGCTCGCTGCACCTGCTGACCTACGTATGGCTCGACAAGTTCTTCGATTGGACCGACATAACCAAGGACGTTTACAAAAGGCCGTTTATCACTGCTGGTTTCACTGCGTTCGTTTTGATGGTGCCGCTTGCGGCAACGTCCACCAAGAGGTGGATTCAGCGGTTGGGTGGCCGTCGCTGGAACCTGCTTCACAAACTTGTGTATGTGAGCGCCCTAGCGGGAGTAGTGCATTTCTATTGGCTGGTGAAGAAGGATGTAACCGAACCTTTGATTTACGGCAGCGTACTGGCTGCCCTGCTCAGTTACCGAGTCGGAGTGTGGGCCTGGAAAAAGTCCGAGAGCGGCAAGCGCGTTCCGCGTTCCGCCGGCGAGGATACAGCGGCGAACGGCAGCAGTGTGCAAGTAACAGCAGACGCCGATTAAAACGGTGGGACTGTACGGGCGAAAAACACTTCTACATCGGTTCTAGTACACTGAGAGTTCGCCGCAATGGCGAACACATATGCGATCTGGATTCGTTTGCATCATCGGACGGCCCAATGCGGGCAAGTCTACGCTGCTCAACGCACTTGTCGGCGAAAAGCTGGCCATTGTCACCCACAAGCCTCAAACTACGCGAACCCGAATTCAGGGCATCATCAACTTGCCCAAGAAGAAGAGTCGGCCTGCCGCACAAGTTGTGCTGGTTGATACGCCGGGCGTGCACCGTTCCGAAACTTCACTCGACAAGAAGATGATGCAGGAGATTCGCGATGCCCTGCACGGGTGCGACCTGATCTTGCTGATGGTGGATGCGACAGAAAAGATCCGTGAAGACAAGTTCGTCTTCGACCTGATCAAGCATGCAGACACGCCTGTTTTTCTCGTCGTCAACAAGATTGACAAAGTTGAGAAAGGCGCGTTGCTTCCGTTGATCGAGCAATACAGCAAGATGTTTCAGTTCAAGGAGATCATTCCAATCTCCGCTTTGAAAAAGGATGGATTGGATGAACTGCTGTTGCTCACCATAAAGGCACTACCGGAAGGTCCGGCCTATTTTCCGAAGGACGAATTCACCGACCAACCGGCTAGATTCCTTGCAGCCGAGACGATTCGGGAACAGGTGCTTCTCGAGACTGAGCAGGAAGTACCGTATGCCGCAACGGTTGTCATCGAGCAGTTTGAGGAGACTCCTAAGCTGACTCGTATCGCTGCGGTGATCTACGTTGAGCGCGACGGTCAGAAAGCAATCGTGATCGGCAAAGGCGGCCAGATGCTGAAGAAGATCGGTTCAGCCGCCCGCGTGCAAATTGAAAGAATGCTGGGGACCAAAGTCTTCCTGGAACTCTTCGTAAAAGTACACGCGAACTGGCGCGAATCACGCGAGTTCATAGAGGAGATCGACTGGAGGCGACAAATGGAGCAGTTGATGAGCGGCGCGTCAGAACCGGGAGAGTCGTAAATTTCAAGCACACGACTTCATTTGGAGCTGCGTTTTGCTCGGAGTGTTCGAATGTAGCTGACCAGTTGCCACCGCTCAGTTTCGGACAGATTTTTGAACGATGGCATTCCCTTGTTCTGATTACCGCGACTGATCTTCCAGAATAGAGTGCCGTCGGACTCGCGCTGTACGGCGGCGTTGCGGAAGTTCGCGGCGTTGGCCATGCCACTCCCGTCCATGCCGTGGCACATTGAGCACTGAGCTTCGAACAATCCGCGTCCCTTCTTGGCCGCACTTGCGTTATTCGCGAGTGGGTTCTTTTTCGCAGCTTCGGCAACTGGAGCTTTCCAATTCGGATCGGGCCTGTACGTGCTGTTCTGAGCAAAAAGACTGCCCGAAACAAACAACAAGGCAACAATCGCCCCGCGAATCACCACTCGCATGCATCCTCCTCTTCTTCTTGCATCGCCAAAACCTTCGCTCCCCCGACTTCTAGTGCACATAGGGGGAAGGTCAATCGCGTGCGGTCACTCCTTAACAGCGATGCCCAGGGTCTTCATTTTGCGATAGAGGTGGCTCCGTTCAAGGCCGAGCACCTCGGCAGTACGGCTGATATTGCCGTGGTTCTCGTCGAGTTTTTTGAGAATGTAATCACGCTCATAGGCAGCCCGCGCCTGGTGGAGAGTGGAAAACTCTCCGACTGCCCGGCGGGCGCCGTCTCGATGAACAAGCGGTGGCAGGTGCTTTCGCTCAAACCTGGTCACCGTGGGATTCATAATGAATATGCGCTCAATCACATTGCGTAGTTCGCGCACATTTCCGGGCCAGGAATACCGCATCAGCCCATCGATAGCGTCGTCCGAGATTTCTTTTGACCGTCTGCTGTATGCGGCGGCGAACTCCTTCAGGAAATGACGTGCAAGGATCGGAATGTCTTCTTTGCGGTCCCGCAGTGGTGGAACATAGAACGGAACAACATTGAGACGATAGAAGAGATCTTCCCGAAAGTTGCCAATCGAGATTTCCTCTTCAAGATCTTTGTTTGTCGAAGCGATTACGCGCGCATCTACACTGATCGGTTCGTCGCTGCCCACAGGCGTAAAACGCTGCTCATCGAGGGTCCGCAAGACCTTGGACTGAGTCTTGAGACTCATGTCGCCGACCTCGTCAAGGAACAGTGTGCCGCCGTCTGCCTTCTGGAACTTTCCTTCCTTGTCGCCGCTGGCCCCTGCAAACGAACCCTTTAGATGCCCGAAGAGTTCGCTTTCAATCAAGTCCTCTGGAATGGCGGCGCAGTTCACCTCGACAAACATGTCGTCGTGGCGGGCGCTCTGCGCATGAATTGCCCTCGCGACCAATTCTTTTCCGGTGCCGGATTCGCCGAAAATCAACACGCGTCCGTTGGTCGGCGCCATCAGGGCGATCTGCTGCCTAAGCGCCTTCATCGGCACACTTTCTCCGACAATTTCACTGCGTGTAAAGAGCTGTTTTTTCAGTTCGCGATTTTCACCGCGCAAGCGCTTGGCATCGACTGCGTTTTTGACGAGGATGAGCGTGCGGTCAAGCGATAGAGGCTTTTCGAGAAAATCGTACGCTCCTAGCTTGGTGGCCCTAACGGCTGTTTCGATCGTGCCATGGCCGGAGATCATGATGACCTCTGGCGGATCGTCAGCTTCTTTGATTCTCTCAAGGGTTTCGAGTCCGTCGATGCCTGGCAGCCATATATCAAGCAGGACGACATCGAATTGCTTCTTCTGCAGTATCTCGAGCCCAGCCTCGCCGCTTTCCGCGGTGGAAGCCTGATAACCTTCGTCCTCGAGAATGCCTTTGAGCGACTGCCGGATACCGTTCTCGTCGTCAACAATAAGAATGTTATGCATTGGTCTTTGCCGAACCTGATTGGACGGATGCCTCGCGCATGTCGACAGCACCTGCGTTGTCAGGTGCGATCGGGAGTTCCACGATGAACCGAGCACCTACTGGCTGGTTCTCTTCGACACGAATTGTGCCCTGGTGGTCCTCAATGATCCTGGAAACGATGCTGAGGCCCAGTCCCGTTCCCCGCTTCTTGGTTGAGAAGTAAGGGAGAAACAACTTTTCCTTTACCTCGTGCGTGACCCCGTGGCCCGTGTCCGCGACAACGATTTCGACCAATTCGCGAGCCGGAAGCAATGCCGTTGTTATCCGCACCTCGCGCACCAGGGAATCGTGCATGGCCTCGGCTGCGTTGTCCACTAGATTCGCGATGGCACGCTTAATGGCTTCCGGATCAGCCATCACTCTTGGCAAGTCAGGCGCAAGCACGGTCACGATGCGCACACCCTCCAATCGGCCGTCGAAAAGCGCCAGGGCACTCTCAATGATAGCGTTGATGTCTGATGCCTGAGGTTGTGCAGCGGGAAACCGGGCAAGCATTGAGAACTCATTGACGAGTGTACGCACGGTCTCAACTGCACTTCCGATAGTATCCGCACAGGTATGAATGACTGCGAGTGAAACGTCGTCCGGCGCGGAACCGCGCTCAAGATGACGCTTGATGCGTTCGGCCGAGAGTGCAATCGGAGTCAGGGGGTTCTTGATTTCATGAGCTACGCGGCGCGCCACCTCACGCCAGGCAGCCTGTTTCTGGGCCATTAAGAGGTCACTGAGGTCTTCGAAAACAACCACGTACCCCAACCGCCGACGATCCACGTGAAGCGAGGATGCGGTTATAGCGACATCCAGTTTGCGCTGCTGGACTGTAATCTCCATCTGGTTGGAGACGGTTCCCATCCGGTCAGATTTCCGCAACATGCGCTCAATGTCTTCGACGATGTCGCTGGCAAAACACTCGGAAAAGAGGCAGCCGACCTGAACCTTGTTCGGCCCGGTCCCCTGCGAACGGAACATGCGACGCAACGCTGTATTGGTGTGCGTGATGCGCCAGTTAGCGTCCAGCGAGAGCACGCCAGTGGGAATGCTTTCGAGAATGGTCTCCATATGCTGGCGCCGCTGCTCCAGTGCGCTGTTCGCCTGTGCTAGAGACCGGCTTGACGCTTCAATCTGGCTGCGACTCGCCTCAAGCTCCGCCGCCATGCGATTGAAAGATTGCACAAGTTGTCCGAGTTCATCCGTGGCAGGCACCTGCACACGGTGATCGAGGCGGCCGCGAGAAATCTCTTGCGTAGCGTTGGCTAACGCCTCTACTGGACGAGTGACCAGCTTCGCCAGGAACAATGCAAACCATGTGGCGGCGAAAAGAACCAAAACCGTAAGGAGGAGCAGCAAGCCCATGTACGTGCGGCGTACCACCTTGCGCTGCTGGCTCAAATCAAAATATCGCTGTTCGCTCTTCTCAAGCTGCTGCAGCGTGCTGGTGAAAGTTGGCGGCAGGGGCAAGCCGACAACGACCCGGCCGCGGCTCCCCACCGGAGCAGAGCCGATCATGTACTCTCGACCTTTTATCGAAACTGGATGTGGGTGTTCGCCAGTACGGAGATTCGGCTCAATGAGCGGTTTGAGGACGTGCCATACGTCCGGAGCGCGGTAGCTGGCCTCCGCATGATCATTGTCAACGATGGCAAAGGCGAAGCCTCCCTGTAACGTGGCCTCATGCCGGCGAAACTCGTTCATAGCTCCAGAAAAATCGCCGGTTAGGAAAGCACGTTGCGTTTCAGGGGAAGCAGCCATTGCCGTTGCTTCTTCACGCGCGTCTCGTGCTGCGTAGTGGGTGAGCAGCGAAGCGACCGCCGCTGTATCCTGACGTACCAATTCGACGGGCCTGGAGAACCACTTATCGATGGAGCGGTTCATCAACCCGTAGGCAAAAAGGAACAAAAATATGACAGGGCCGAACGACAGCAGCAGCGCGCCCAGCACCATTCGTGTTCGAAATTTCGAACCCAATTTGCCGCTCTGGCGCTCTGCGTAGAGCTTCAGCAGTGTACGAACAAGTACGAACGTCAGCGTGAGCAGCAGCAGGAAGATAAGAGTGGATAACGCCGCAAATACAAACGCCTGCTGATTGGTGTTAGGCCGGAGGAACGTAAGGTTGAATGCGGCCTGGGAAAAGATAATCCCGAACAGCAGGGTTATACCGATGGCCAGAAGAACGATTGTCGTCTTAGTCTGGCGTTCTGGTTTCGCGGGTTTGGGCTTCTCAGAGGACACTCGGGAAGAGCCACATACGAATCGCGGCAACCGACATTATAGTCATGAGGTTGGTGCTTTGCGGCATTTCTCAATGTTGCCGGCCGGTAAGAACCGCGCCAGCGGGCATCCCTCACATTTGGCCGCCGCCTTTAGACAGTGCTTCTTGCCAACACCAACGATCAGCGCGTGCATCTCGTTGTAGGCCTGTGCTGTAGCCGAACGAATTGCCTTGCTCATCGACGAGGGTGCATGGCACGAACCACCCCCAACGACCTCATCCCCAAGCGAAGCGATCGGTTCAATCTCGCCTGCTAGCGAGCACTCGACTAAGTAGCGAATCTCATCGTAGCTGGAGTTTGCGGCGATGATGCCGTGACGTTCGAAGATGCGCCGGGTGTAAGCATCCACTACGAAGGACGGCTGGTTGCCAGCGTACAGCAGAATAGAGTCAGCAGTCTCCGGTCCAACACCTTTCAGGCTAAGCAATTCAGCTCGCAGCTTCTCTGTCAAGGCAGCAAACATGCGATCGAGCGAACCGGCGTACCGCGTATCAAGAAAGCTGATGAAATCTTTGAGCCGTTGCGCCTTCTGCCGAAAGTATCCGGAAGGACGAACGAGTTGCTCTAGCTGCTCGTTCGGAATGCGCCGAACTGCTTCGACACTCAATACCCCAGCGGCACGCATGTTCGAGATCGCGCGTTCGACATTGCTCCAGGCCGTATTCTGTGTCAGAAATGCGCCGACGATTACTTCGAAGGCCGACTCTGCCGGCCACCAATGCTGCGGTCCCCACGCCTGCAAAAGCGCTCTATAGAAGAGGCGCACTGCTTCGATCGAGGACTGGTTCGGAACGCGGGATTGCCCCTGACGTATGGACATTGAACGTTAGGAACAGTGTACATTCGCGCCGGTGGAAGAGACTACAGACAGTGCTGATCGAGTGCGCGGCAGCAACACGAGTAGAAATACGCGAGTGCTCTCGATAAGCCAGGAATGATTTCAGATAAGGGCTTGGCGTGAGAGCTCAATTTGTTATAATTCAGTCGTTCCACACGCAGTGATGATCGCGGCGTCCCGCGTTCCTGCCTAGAATTGCAGCGTGTCCTGAACGGCCTGCTTCCGTAGCGCAGGCGATACCAGTGGCCAGGTAGCTCAGCTGGTAGAGCGCAGCCCTGAAAAGGCTGGCGTCGGCGGTTCGATTCCGTCCCTGGCCACCATCAGAATTACACACTTCTTTTCGGGCAGAAGTTCCCAATCCCCGGTCACTTCGTACACCCACTCGCCATCGCGCTGTTTCGGCGTCAGCACGAGTTCTTTGATGTGCTGGGCCAGCTTCACCTTTGCCTTCTGCGTGACGGCCCGGAACAGGCTCTTCATGTCGAAGATGGCCTTGTAAGCGTAGTCGCGAACCTCGGCCACCGCGCGCTTCACGTCGGGAGGACGGTGAGCCTCGATGCGTGCCTCGATTGCGGCGACCTTCTCCTCGGCTTCGGCCAGCATCTTCAGCAGTGTCGCGGAGTGCCCAGCGGCAGCGATCGCCTTCCCGATGCGCTCGGCCTCTCCGCGGATTTCGTCGCGCTCTGCCCGGAGCTTCTGAACGGCTGACGCGTAGTTCTCGCTGTTAGCAGCCATCTCGTCGAGGCGCTTGTTCAGTTCCTCCTCGAACAGGCCAACGGTGTGCGCGGCCATTTCGTTCGTGAGGATTTCCGACTCGATGAAGTAGAGGAGTTGTTCTTCGAGTCGGTCCTGACGAATGTAAACGCCGTTGGAACACGTGCCGCGGTAGCGATGACTCGGGCATCCGTACTTCTTGTAGCCGCGCTTGCCGTCGCCCGACACGATGACGAGTTTCGAACCGCACTCGCCGCACACCAGCAGACCGCTGAACAAGTACTTGCTAGTCGAAGCCCTACTGACGCCAGAGGCGAGCGTCGTCGCGCCGAAGTTCCGCTTCCGCTCGGCGAAGCTGGCGTGAGCGCGGTTCCACAGTTCGTCTGAGACGATTCGCCACTCTGGCACTTCCTTCCTCCGCCACTCCGACGCGGGCCGCGGCCTGCTGACCTTCTTCCCCGTTTCCGGATTGCGCTCCTTCTTCGTACGGTTCCAAACGAGCACCCCGCGATAGCGTTCGTTGTGAAGGATCTCGCGGATGGACGAAGTCGCCCACGAGCGCTGCTTTCGACCGCGTGGCGGCTGAGGCGAAAGCACGCCTTCGCCATTCAGCTTCTTCGCCATCTGCGCAAGACTCATTCCATCCGCGCACATCTCGAAGATGCGGGTGATAACGGCGGCCTGCTCGCGCTCAACCACCGCACGAACTCCCACGACGGAAGGCCGGCCGTATTTCGCGATCTTGGTCGGATCTTCGATCGGCTCGTTCTTGTACCCGTAGCAGCGGCCGCCGGTGACAAGGCCCTGCAGAACTCGTCCTTCTTGTCCGCGGTGAACCTTATCGGCAACACCGACGATGTACTGCTCGTCGATCATCGCGTGGAGCGTAAGCAGTTGGCGTGCCGACTTCTGACGAGAGTCGATGCCTTGGCTGACTGACACCACGGCAACGCCGTAGAACTTGAAGATGGCTACCGTGCGCAGCGAATCTTCCGTGTTACGGGCCAGTCGCGATGTGTCGTCCACAAGAAGCACGTCGAAAGGCCGGGGATCTTGCTTCGCTGCGTCGAGCAGGAACTGCAGGCTGTCGCGTCCATGCGTGGTGGCGCCGGTCAGCGCCCTGTCGTACCGGACGTAGTGCTCGAGGATCTCGTAGCCGTCCTGTTGCTCGGCGTAAACGCGGCACTGCCGGACCTGGTCCTCGATCGAGGCGGCGCGTTGCATGTTGGTGGAGTAGCGAGCGTAGATGGCGCAGCGCATGATCTGAGCATTATCCACGGCTCACCTCGCGATTCAAGACGCGTTCTTGGATGTACTTTTCCACAAGCGCCGGAACGATGAAGTTCTCGATCCAATCGAGCACTTCGACTTGCTTTGGCGAAAGTTCAGCCCGTTTGGTTCTGCCAAACGGACGCGGCTTCGGTTGTGTTGACGGTGTTGGCGTCACAGCGGGCATCCGGTCCCCAGACGTCGCCTTTAATTTCGGGTAGCCCCGAAGGCAGCGTAGGGCGCCTGCACGGAAGAACCGTGCGAGGCGGCTGACGCAGAGACCGTGGGTCACAGCGCAGCTGGTGGTCATCACTTGCGTCCCTTCCTGCGAGGGATCACCAGATGAGCAGCCTTGTACCGATTCAGAGCGTTGATGCTGTACAGGATGGGGCCGCCATCCTCGAACTGGTAGTACTCGGGGCCCTGACTCCGCTGGCGCCACTTCTTCATCAGGTCGATGGAGACGCCGAGGATGATGGCTGCTCCGCGGGTGCCAACCAGTGGATCGTCGGCGAGGTACTTCTCAAGGTCTGCAGGCTGGACGTAGAGATGCCGCGGCAGAAGCGTGCGACCGGGGAGCGCGTTAGCCGGCACCTGGTGACGGTTGGCAGCACGTTCCGCAAGGAAGCGGGAGCGCTGTTCCAAGATCGAGAGGTTAGGGTTGGAGCTAGTGGATGTTGGGCGGGACGACGGGATGGCGTTCCGCAAGTAAGGAGTTGAGCTCATCTGGCTCTCCTGACGGGTAAATTTCGGGGAACGCGATGTTATGCGCTCCCCACCCTTAGGGTGGGAGCCGGGTCGACGTCGATTCCGCCCTTATTGCCTTCCGTGTTTGTTCTTCGTCTCATTCGTCGCACCAGTGTTTTTGAAACCTTTAGCAACCTTTTGAACCGCTTTCGCGGCCACTTCGCCGTCCGCCATTGATCTTCTCGCATGCGGACCTTTCATCCAAAGCAACTCGTCTGCCGGGCTACGCCGCCCCTCGCCCTTCACTACCCTCTTCAGGGGCGGCTCGGATAGTTTTCGAACGGTTCGCTCCAGCAAGGCCTCCGCTGCTTCGAGCCCGTTGTCCATCGCCTTCATCGCGGCGGGGTCTCCAGACTGCAGAACCCTTTTAACCCGACGGACTCGTTCTTCCAAAATTGGCGCACAATCCGAGCTCCCTGCAACAAGATCACGCACCGTACAGTTCAATGCCTCGGCGACTTTTTGCAGAGTCGTGAGCTGCGGATTCGTTTCTCCCGCCTCGAGCCGGAAGATCCCGTTCTGCGTGATTCCTGAAGCCGCAGCCAGCGCCTGTTGTGACAAACCGAAGCGCAACCGGCGATCACGAATCCGTGCGCCCAACTCGCCCCATGTGAAGTCGGCAGAGTTCGTCATTGGGTGTCATTATCGCTATTGAGTGTTAGCGTTTCGGTGACAGCCGTCACCATTCAGCGTGACAAGACCTAGCTGCGACAGTTGAAGTGCCTGCTCGCATGCGCCCTATCAAGCGTGCTAGCGGGCAGCCGCGGTGCCGGATGCGTTCGAAGAGGCGGTACTGATTGAGGCTCCGTTTGAATCGCCTCAACGGGGCAAAATTCGGACCTGCTTGCACATACTCCCAGAACGGCGGCGTCGTGGCCTAAGGGGGAATGCGCCAACCGATAACCCAACAATTTCAGCTAGCTTCGCAGACGCAATAGGTGATTCATTTCCCGCTTTTGCGCGATGGCGTGCTGCAGCTGAGCACGAGTGTGGCGCCTCCAATGTAAATCGTGAGCAATTTTGTAGCGAAATGCGGCGCACATGTGCTCTTCGACCGACTGCCAAATTGGTGGACACTCTTGAATATGGACAGCTTAGGGTTCCCTTAGTAAGTGTACGAGCTGCTCACCTTTGGTAGAGTTTTGTCAGAACCGTTCTCGTCTTCACGAGTGCGTCGTAAGCAGCGTTCTCTGTGCCAGGACTCTTGTGAAGCACCGCACCTCCAAGCTTTCGGACAACATGTGCGTCGTTACCGAGTTGCGGATTCAGCACGCCAGAGCGTTCGACATGTCTTAGCTTGTCTATCAAATCGACCCTCGGAACTGTGCCGAGCTGGACCGCGAGGTGTTCATTGATACCGGCTTCGAGGGCTGCGCGTGAAAGCGCGATACTCCCTTGGAAGAAGCCGTGCAAGAAGCATCTCGTCGCTTCTCGAAGGTAAGTGCTAACTTCCGCGCTGGGAATTCTCCCTACCAGTGCTGGTGACAATCTTAGGAACCGTCTTACTATATCAGGAAGATCAGAGACGGCCTGACGAGAATAGAAATCGTCAACGGCCCATTTCCAGTGATCTGGATTGTTCTGCCAGAACGAGATCAGTTCCCTCGATTGCGCCGGGGCGAAGCCCTCAAGGGAAGATGTAGCGGTTCTTACAAGTTTCTCGACAAAGCTTCGGTCAGCTAAGTCTTCTGCTCCTTCCGCATCGGAATCCTCGATGTACCAACGGAGGTGTACAGAAAGTAGCTCAAGAGCCTCTTCTGGCTGTGGCATACTTTGAGTCCTTAAACCGTTGCGGAATTCGCTTCTTCTTTTGGCCAAAGCCTGTGGTACAGAACCAGGAACTCTTCAAGATTTTGAGGCGGCGTAATCGCTTCACGGATCACGCGGAAACCAGTCCCTGCGTAGAGGTTAAGGAGACGAATTCCTTCTTCGCTAAGACGAGTGGGAGAGTTCTGGTCCAGGAGCCGCAGCATCTCTTTCTCGATACTACTTCTATCGTTCTTCTCGATCCCTTTTCGGAACAGTTCTGCATTGATCAGCAGTCCTGCGATCACGTCCGCGTGACTCTGGTAATCGGACGGGTATCCATCAACGAACTTGTCAGACTCCACGTCGCTTTCGGCGCTCAACTCCTTCTTGCTCAACCCAATCATCAAGCAGAAGTAGTACTGGTCAAACAGAGTGTCGAACCGAGCGCCCCCATCTGATCTCTTTACCAAAAGCTTGAAATAGTCGCGTGACTCTCTCGGTAATTGGAATGCCATCACTTACCCGCCTTGGCGGCTTTGCCGCCGTTGTCGTCTGAGTGAAACTGCTGGAAGAATGCCAACTCGTCACTAATCTTTGTCGTGTCAAACTCGTCGCGCCAAATGGTTCGGTAAATTACGTCCTTCCTTGCATAGAATGGCTCGGCAAATCCCTCTCGCTCGGAAGAGATCACGAACATGATCATCTGGTCAAACAAGTTTGGAATAAGTTCCGACACCTCGCGCCGTACACGCAGGTCGAGAGACCCGGCAGGGCTGTCCACGATAAAGGGGAGTCTATAGGGTGCTTGCTCAAACAACGAAGTGAGGAATGCATAGGCGATGGCGAGGCTCTGTCCTTCGCTGACCTGCTGTTTAGATCCGAGTAGATCGGATTCGAGTTCGAGTGCGCCACTGATTCTGGCGACGCGAATGTGTTCGGTCGGGATCAGCGTCCTGAGTTTTGCATTAGTTGCATCTTTCAAGCGCTCCTTGATCAACTCCAGCGCTCGTCGCTCAATGTTCTCAATTAGCTCCCTGCCTAAGGTCGCCTTTTTCGAAAACATCACGGTCCCGGTAGCCTCAGCAAGTGCCTTTTGACGCTCGCGAACCTCCGCGTTGCACAATGGGATATTCGACTTCTCGTTGACTCCGTGCCGCTGCTGAACAGCGGTATCGGTGCTAGTTAGGGCTTCGAGCTGGTCCTCTATCTCTGGAATCTCGTCTTCCAACTCTGATTTCTCGTTCTTAAGCCTCTCTAGCTCCACGTCGCCAGCTGCCACCCGCTCCGCTTGTAACCGGTCCCAATCGCCATTCAGCTTATGTCTTTGTGCAATCCGGTCGCTCAGTTCCTGCGCATGAACTCCGAACGAGGTTGTTGCTTGTTCATACTGGCGGACAGCGGATTTGATCGCGTTGACCACACCGATCTGATCTTCGGAGAGATAATTCTTCGCATTCGTCCTGATTATTTCTTTCTCTTGCGGGCCGATGCCCCTACCGCAGATACATGAGGCCTGTTCCGCAAGCTCGTGGAAGAACTCAAGCGACATCGTCTTCGGCAGCTTGAGGCGTTGCATCTTGTGTCCAAGCTCCGAAAGCTCATTGATAATTAGCGGGTGGATCGCCGCAGGATTTCGCAGTTCAGAAAGCGTGCTCTTGCTGATGTCAACCAACTCTTTGTCGATTGCTGTCCTGCGGATCTCCAGGTCGTTTACACGAGACCGAAAGTCGTTGTCTTGCTGCATGTGGTCTCTTATCGCCGCGTCGAATTCAGCGACCCGGGAGCGACTCTCGCGTAGTGTTGCCTCAAGTGTTCGCTGGCGTTTCTTCAGTTCGGAGAGTCGAGCTTTCGCCGTATCGAGACGCGTTCTCAGGGCCTTGAGACCCTGACTCGTCTGTGTCCTTGTGGTTCCGCTTGAGCGTTGCTGTTCCTCAATCACCAATCTCTCGATTCGCGCCCTCAGCTCAGAGAGTCGGTCGAGCCGGTAAAGGGTCTTTATTGCATCGGCGGCATTTTCACGATTCAAGTCTCGAATTTGCCGTGCGAGTTCACCGTCGAAGATGAATAGCCGAGTGAACTGCGTTGTTAAGAGCGACTTCAGCTCTTGAGGCAGTACATGCCCCAGCTGCTTTCCGCCCGACTGTGTTTTAGCTCTGGCGGTATGGTAGGCGACTGTTCCGGTGTCGTAATTTAGCTGTAGCGTGATCCTGTAAACCTGTTCGGCAATTGAAATAATCAATTCGAATTCGCCCGTACAAACCTTATCCGAAGGACGGAACGCTCTGACGTCCTCCGGAGCGAGTTGTTCACCCGAGAAGGCGGCACGGAAGAGATGCATAGTGGTTGTTTTCCCCATACCATTTGGCATCTGGATGAGCGTCCACCTACTGGGAGGGTTGCCAAGCGTCACCTCGACGTCATTGAGGCCGCCCCGAATGTTCTTGTATCGCCAGCCTATCAATTTGACATTCATTGGGACTAATCCTCTTCTGCGACATCAGTGAGTTCAATCACTTCGCGGACGTCGGCGTCGGTATAGTTTGAGGTCGTCACAAGCTCCAGCAATTTGTGCAGTCTTCGTTGAAATTCGTGCGTCTGACCAGAATCCGCGAGAACTTCCTTCGATGCTTTGTTAAGCTCCTCGTTCACTGGCGAGTTCCTCTTTTGTGATTTGCGACAATGCCGTCAGCCAACGTTGGCGCTCAGCATCGGCAGACGGTAGACCCTTCTCATCGTCGTTTTCGTCGGTTCTGATGAAATCGACGACCAGCGCCCTCTTATTCGGATTGGCTTTATCGATACGCAGGCATCTGCCGATGCGTTGGATCGTCTCGAGCCTTGCCCTCGAC
>Ga0196970_1000718_pt1 | contig 32886 bp, 28 predicted proteins | sample S1v_513CmetaG_FD_148672 | JGI IMG/M metagenome (GOLD analysis project Ga0196970, IMG submission 148672) | Soil microbial communities from Anza Borrego desert, Southern California, United States - S1+v_5-13C | ecosystem: Environmental > Terrestrial > Soil > Desert | place: USA: California... | reverse complement strand
ACACCTTTGCCGCGCTTCTAGTCCTCTGATCGAACTCGGACCTTGGCTGCGAATCTCCTCGCAGTCACATCTTCACTCTCTCAGCCAGATCAAAAGAGGAGCCAGCATGGTACGACTCGAAGATGCGCGCAGGGTCATCGCCGCTGCCGAGAAGAAGGCACAACAGATAGGACAGCCGATGAACATCGCTGTTGCTGACGAAGGCGGCAACCTTGTCGCTCACGTCCGCATGGACGGTGCTTGGCTCGGCAGTATCGACATTTCTATCAATAAGGCTTACACCTCCCGCGCGTTCGATATCTCAACCAACGATCTGGCAGCCCACTCGCAGTCAGGCGGGCAGTTTTTCGGTATCCATGCCTCGAATCGGGGACGGGTGATGATCTTCGCCGGAGGTGTGCCGTTGAAACGCGACGGCAAAGTCGTCGGCGCAATCGGTGTGAGCGGCGGAACAGGCGAGCAGGACCAGGCTGTGGCCGAGGCCGGTGCAGCAGCTTTTTGACGCAACATTGAGTTAAGGAGTTCGTGTGGCAAGCAATCGCGGTGTTGTTTACCAAGGCCCTGGGAAGGTCGAGATTCAATCCATCGATTATCCCAAGTTCGTTAATCCACGCGGCAAGCCCATCAAACATGGAGTAATCCTGAAGGTCGTCACGACCAACATTTGCGGGTCGGACCAGCACATGGTTCGTGGACGCACGACTGCCCCGCGCGGCATCATTTTGGGTCACGAAATCACAGGCGAGATTGTCGAGAAGGGTGAAGACGTCGAATACCTGAATGTAGGTGATCTGGTTACCTCGCCGTTCAACGTAGCGTGCGGGCGGTGCCGGAACTGTCGCGAACAACAGACTGGCGTCTGCGAGAACGTGAACCAGGCTCGCGCCGGTGGCGCATTCGGTTACGTAGACATGGGTGGTTGGGTGGGAGGACAGGCAGAGTACGTGCTCATCCCGTACGCCGATTTCAACCTCATTCCATACCCCGACAAGCAGCAAGCCATGGCGAAAATCCGGGACCTGACGATGCTGTCTGACATTCTGCCGACGGGCTACCACGGTGCATTCAGCGCCGGCGTTGGTGTGGGTTCCACGGTTTACATCGCCGGTGCAGGTCCGGTGGGACTGGCTGCGGCTGCATCTGCCCAGATATTGGGTGCAGCGGTTGTGATGATCGGCGACGTCAACCCAGAGCGCCTCAAGCATGCAAAGTCAGTTGGCTTTGAGCCAATTGATTTGACAAAAAGCGACAAACTCGAGGAATTGATCGAGGATGTGATTGGCATGCCCGTGGTCGATGCGGCCGTGGACGCGGTTGGGTTCGAGGCGCGCGGTCATGGGACGCATGCAGGAGAAGAGCAACCCGCGACTGTATTGAATTCTTTAATGGCGATCACCCGGCCTGCCGGTGGCATTGGAATTCCGGGACTGTACGTTACGGAAGATCCTGGCGCGCAGGATACGAGCGCGCAGCAGGGCAGCTTAAGCATTCGTTTCGGACTTGGATGGGCGAAGTCGCACCGCTTCTACACCGGTCAGACACCTGTATTGAAATACTTCCGCCAACTGATGCAGGCCATACTGCACGACCGGCTACCGATCGCGAAAATCGTGAATGCGACGGTGATTCCGCTGGACCAGGCTCCGGAAAGCTACGCGGCGTTCGACAAGGGCGCTCCGAAGAAGTACGTGATTGACCCGAATAACGTGCTCAAGGCAGCGTAGCTCGAAGCAACTGCAAAGGCCGAGGATATCCGGTCTTTGCAGCCCTGCAGTCGTGAGGTCGCATGCGGCGATAGGTACAGGCAACTGAGCGGATCCCAAGAACGGACGCGAACCTGCAGCGCACGCCAACCGAAATCCAGCCATGAGCCGCACGACCGAAATCCAGCCCTGAGCACTGGATTCCGGGTTCTCACCACGCGACAGAATCATCAAAAGTACTCAACCCCAGTAGCCCGATCTGAGGAGAGCTTGATGGCAGCAGATCAGAACAAACCACCGCAGAATCCCGATAACACGCTCACGACACGCCAAGGGCATCCCGTTTCAAACAACCAGTCTCAGCGAACCGTTGGTAGTCGCGGCCCAGCGACATTAGAGAACTATCATTTCCTTGAGAAGATCAGCCACTTCGATCGCGAGAGGATACCTGAGCGCGTTGTCCACGCTCGCGGATTTGTCTGCTACGGAGAGTTCGAAGCGGACGGCATGATCGGCGATGAGCCCGCTTCGAAGTACACACGAGCCAAGATTTTCCAGACCAAAGGGAAGAAGACGCCACTCGCAATTCGTTTCTCTACCGTGATCGGCGGTCGCGACTCCTCGGAAGTTGCGCGCGATCCGCGTGGCTTCGCCGTGAAGTTCTATACCGAAGACGGCAACTGGGATCTCGTCGGGAACAACCTTGCGGTATTTTTCATCCGCGATGCAATCAAGTTCCCGGACGTGATCCACTCGCTAAAACCAGATCCTGTCACCTTCCGCCAGGAGCCGAACCGAATATTCGATTTCATGAGTCAGACTCCCGAGTCCATGCACATGCTGACCCACTTGTTCAGCCCTCGTGGCATACCGGCCAGCTATCGGCACATGGAGGGATTTGGTGTTAACACATACAAGATGGTGAACTCCGAAGGTAAAACCGTGCTGGTGAAGTACCATTTTCATCCACGGTGCGGGCTGGCGAGTCTGACCGCCGCGGAAGCGGAAAAGGTACAGGGGAAGGACCTTGGCTCCGCCTCAAGAGATCTCTACGAAGCTATCGAGCGCGGCGAGTATCCGCAGTGGGATTTGTACGTGCAAATAATGGAAGATAACGAGCATCCCGAACTCGACTGGGATCCGCTCGATGATACGAAAATCTGGCCTGAGAACATCTTCCCGCTCCTGCACGTTGGTGTCATGACACTAAACCGCAACGTGCAGGATCATCACAACGAGAATGAGCAGATCGCGATGGGCACGGGGGTGCTCGTGGACGGGTTCGACTTTTCAGATGACAAGATGCTCGTCGGCCGCACGTTCTCGTACTCGGACACGCAACGTTATCGCGTGGGCCCCAACTACCTCCAGCTTCCGGTTAATCAACCGAAGGGCGTCAGCGGCGTTCACACGAACCAGCGAGGCGGGCAGATGTCGTACGGTGTTGACCTCGCACCGGGGCAGAACCCACATGTGAACTTTGAGCCATCCCTTCACAATGGTTTGAAAGAAGCGGAACGCAAGCCGAACGACCAGCCTGAGATCCGCGGCAAACTGACCCAGAGCGTGATCGAACGTCGCAACGACTACGTTCATGCCCGCGCGCGTTATTGCACGATGATGGATTGGGAGCGCGACGACCTTGTTCTGAACCTTGGAACTCTCCTATCCCAATGCGAGCGCGACGTGCAGGAGCGCATGCTGTGGCACCTGTTCCTAGTTCACGATGATTACGGCACACGTGTCGGACAGCACCTCAACATCACAGCAGCCGACATCAGGCACCTCGAGCCTCTACCTGGTCAAGTGTTAACGGAGGAAGACATGGCGCGACTGCAGAAACTCGGTAAAAACGGTGACAAGATCGATCCGAACATGTGGGGCAAGCACACAAGCTCAGTCACGAATTATCAAGCAAAAGCCGAGGATGTGCTGAACGGTATGCGGAACGTTCCGATCGGACAGCGGCCGGGTGAAACCATTCGCGGTGAATCAGGCAGGTCAGATAACGGCGAAGCTGTCGGGGCCGGAGAACTTAGGCGTGCTGGGTAGAAGTGAACCGAACCCTAAATTTGCGAAGCGGCTAAAAAGGCCGCTTCGTTTTTTAGGTCGGACCGGATGCTATTCGGTCCTGATGAAGACGCCATTGTTCTCGATAGCCAGGTTCTGAATCACGACCTGTTTGGCATCGCTGGAGAACTTGACGCCGCGACGTGCGATGCCGGTGTTCTCGCTCGCAAAGTAGTACGTGAACGTGTCCCCGTCCCAGTGCGTGAGCTCGTAGTATGCGCCGCGTGGGGGCAGGCGCAGCACCAACCGGTCTCGCTCAACCCTAATCTCGAGAGTGCCATACAACTGGCTGGAATAGTTGCCCGCATAAACCTTGAGCGGCTTGGCAGGAGAAGCATTCTGCGGCGGTTTCATCTCGGAGTAGTTTGGCGAGGAGTTCTGGGCTTCCTCTTCCAGCGAATTGAATACAGGACGGACAGCCGTGAGGTAATCCGTTCGCGCGGCGCCATATCGGAAGAAGTCGAGAAATGATAGGCTCACCGACTCCGGCAATCCTATGGGAGTACCGTTGGTGAGTACCACGATCCCGAGCTGCTCGCTTGGCGACAAGTAAACGCTCGTCCCGGTTCCCAGCAGAAACGCGCCACTATGACTCAGTTGCTTGTTGCCCCGTTCATCCGTGTTGACGTTCCATCCAAGGCCGTAGAACTCGTTGCGAGGGCACTGACCGGCCGCGACCGGACCCAGAACGGAGCGACAAATCTGACCTTTGTGCGTTTCCGCCAGTGCTGTTGACGAAACCACCTGTTGTCCGCCCCAGGCACCGTTTGCGAGCTGCAGTCGCAGCCACTGAGCAAGATCGCGCACATTGGAACTCACGCCACCTGCCGGAGCTTCGGAATCGGCCTCACGCACGAAGCGGTTGCGCCACTGTCCGTCTTCCAGCACATGGAGGGCAGCCTTGTTCGGGTTGTTCTCATAATCCGAGTACCGTGCGCTGGTCGAAGTCATGCCAAGTCGTGAGAAGAGACGCTCGTGGGCGATTTCTTCCCATGTCTTGCCTGCCTTCTTCGCGGCTGCGATTGCTCCTTCGGTCAGGCCAAAATTGCTGTAGTGATATGTCGTGCGGAACTCACCGGCGAGAGGAATAAAGCGGATCCGCTCGAGAATTTCTGGTCGTGAGTACCCGAGATCCTCAAGTACGTCGCCCGCACCCGTCGGCAGTCCGCTGCGATGTGCGAACATGTCGCGAATGGTGACTTGGGTTGTGGCAGTCGCGTCGGCCAACCTGAAGTTCGGGTCGAGTTCCACAATCCGATCATCCCAGTCCACTACTCCATCTCCGACCAGTGCTGCAACAATGGTCGAAGAAATCGGTTTCGAAACGGAGGCCAGATCAAAAACGGTGTTCGGATCGACTTTCGCAGCCTCGTCAACTTTTCTCACGCCGTAACCTTCGGCGAAGACCACCTGATCCCTGTACACCACCGCGACAGCGAGGCCGGGCACTCGGGTGCGGTTCATTGCCTGGCGTATGTAGACGTCCAATTTGCTCAACGCCGATTGAAGGTTTGGTGGTTGGGTGTTGTCTTGTGCTGAAGAACTAAGGGTAGCGGCCACAACCAGTGCAAGGAGGGTGATCCGTTTTGCAAGCACTGTTCGACTCCTGGTGATTTCACGCTTAGCGTTGTAGAGGATCTGTCGTTCAGAGATCCAGGGGATACAGGGTGAATGCAACCGGCGCCCTCTGTTGGAGCGGCACGGTACTTGAGACTGACGGAGGACGTACCTACACCACGGCACGCTTAGACGCGCGGCTTACGGTACCGGATGTCACAGAATCAAGTGCACACTGAAAGTTCGTTCGTCGCGGCTCACGGAGACGCAAGGTGACGTGAACTCGCTGCGACAGGGTCGTTTGTGTCAGGTGGTGCAAGAGACCGTGTTCTTCACACAACAACCGTCACAACTGGGGCATTCACGTAGCTCTTGGATAGCAGTCGTGGAACGCTTACGTTACGAAGCCCAGAATATTCACGGGCAGCCCTACGGCGACAGTACTAGCTTCTCGTAAAAGCAGGGCGACCCAGAGCCGGGTCGCCCAATGACGCTCCCGAGGGGACTGAGGGGACGTCCATACATCGTTCCGCTGTTGTCCCGACACCTGTGACAGCTTAGAACGGGGGCAGATCAGCCAAATGAACCGACAGCCTGCTTCCATGCCTTCGTGGGTGAAGCGGATGGCAAGAAGGAAAGCACGTGCGGAGATTCCGACACGGTAGATGTCGTCTCATCCGTTTTCACCTTCGTAGCTCGGTAGAAACTTTCGCACCACCGGAACACAGTGTTACTTCGCACGACGTCTCGCATCTGGCGCATGCGAAGCATCTGGTCGAGAGGGGGCATGTTGTAAGCCTTCACGATCGCTTCCATCATTCCCTCTGTGTCATACGGATTCACTAAAAGCGCGCCAGCGTTTAACTCTGCCGCGGCTCCTGCGAACTCGCTCAGGATCAACACCCCGGATTCATTCACCCGAGCGGCACAATATTCTTTCGCAACCAGGTTCATTCCGTCTTTCAAAGAGGTGACCATGCAAATATCTGCAGCGCGGTAATAGGCGATGAGTTCAGATCTCGATACGTTTCGGTGAAGGAAATGGATCGGCACCCATCCAGGCCTGCCAAATGCTCCATTGATTTGGCTGACTAGTTGCTCGATGCGAAGCTTAAGGTCGCGGTATTTCGGAACGTCCTCACGGCTGGGCACGATGATCTGCAATAAAGAGACGTTGCCGTGTAACTCGTGGTGACTTTCGAGCAGCAGTCGAAATGCCCTTAGCCTTTCTGGAATGCCTTTCGTGTAGTCCAGCCGATCAACACCAAGAAGAATTTTGCCCGGGATGCCAGCCTTCACCTCGTCGGACCGTCTTTGTACCTCCGGTGATCCTGCAGGCCCGGCGAACTCCTCGAAGTCTATGCCGATAGGGAACCTGCCCAAAACCGCAGCACGACCATTGTGGATGACGATCTGATTCATCCCTAGGCGTTGAAATTTGGCTGTTCTCAACAACCGCCTCACGCACTGCATGAAGTTCCGTTGATCCCTGGTGGTCTGAAACCCGATCACTGAAAACTTCAGCAGAGACAACAAAATGTGCGTACGCCAAGGCAGTTTCTCGAAAATGTCCGGCGGGGGGAACGGGATGTGATGAAAATATCCGAGCTTGGGACGGACTTCGCGCTCGCCGATGCAATCGGCTAAAAGCATCAGGTGGTAGTCATGAACCCAGACAAAGTCTTCCTTCTTGGCAACCGAGGCGACTGCATCGGCGAACTTCTCGTTCACCTCGCAGTAAGTATCCCAATACACGGGATCGAAGTTGCAGCATGACTGCAAATCATGAAAGAGCGGCCAGATGACTTCATTGGAGAATCCACAATAGAAGTTTTTCCGTTCATCCGACGTTAGGAATACCGGGAGGAGTCGTCCGCCTCCGTCGAGGGAAGTCTCCGCGATTCGGCGTTGTACTCTCGGGTCGTACTCAGTTCCCGTCCATCCTATCCAGCACCCTCCTGTTTCGCGCACGAGCGGAGTGAGCGCGGTTACCAATCCGCCCGAACTCGGCACAACGGCGCGCGAATCTCCTTCGGCCTGGATGGAAACCGGCAGACGGTTTGAAACCACTATGAGCCGCTTAGGAAGAATCATTGGCTACCTCCACAGGCCCGGATCCAGTCGTTCAGAAATTGGGTGAGATCCTGCGGCGGACACAACCAGACCTGAGCAGCAGTGAAGCGATAGGTGGGCCGCACCAGGATGGTCAGACCGCGACCCGCCAATGCTCGGAACGCATATTCATCTGTAAGATCGTCGCCGAGGTATGCGACAGGTACGTCGTCTCCGATTTCTGACAGCACGGTGCGAACGGCATGTGCTTTGCTACCCCGGCGGGCTTGTAGTTCTAAACCGCCGTCGAACTCACAAAGCGATAACTCCGAAAGGCCAGTCAAAGCAGAAAACACGCGATAGGCGCAAGTTCGTGCTTCCTCTGCTTCTCTCTGGGCCAACCCTCTCCAGTGAACGGCTACGGCTCCGTGCTTATGTTCGGTGCAGTTTCCGAGCCCCTCATGTTCCAGCCATGCCGCTGCCTCGTTAAGAATCTTTGCTGCGGATGACTCAATTCCCTCTACCTGATACTCACCGCTGGTCCTCAGATGTTCGAGCCCATGCGAGCCCCATATCTCCGGATGAGGATTGAGGCCCGACAACAACGCTACTTGCCGAGCAGGCCTTCCTGATATCAGGGCAACTCGAGTATCACAGTCATTCACAATCTGACGGAGCAAGCTAACCACTTGTGGATAGGGAACTGCGCGGTCGCGATCGATGGCGAAAGGAGCGATCGTGCCGTCGTAATCAAGGAGGAGCACGCGGCTACGTGCGCGATGAACCTCGTGGAGAAAATTTCTGGTTTGGGACGTCGTCGTTGCAGTTGCCATGCGGGATCTCCGTAGCCGTTGAGGAAAGTGGCACAGCACCAGGTGTTCAGGCCTGGTTCGAGTTGGGGGCGCTTACGCCAGTCCGATGATTGTGCTGGTGCTGTGCCGAATGCCCCGGGTCTCATGTTCGAGATCCGGTAGGCAGCACCTCCGATCCCAGGTTCGAGATCGATGACGCTACTATGGCGTTAGCCATCGGCTATCGGCCATACGGTGGAGGCAGTATTTCGACCTTAAAAACTCGGTATTAGCGGGCAGCCACCCTCTTATCTGTACAGTTGTTTGTGGAAGCAGGATGGACTCCGCTGAAGACATGACAAGTTGCAGCAGCAATGGGTGCCGCGGGGGTGCTTACCCCAGCACTCCCGGCCGGCGGAAGCATGCGAGGCGACGCCTTGATCATCAGGCGATGATTTTCTTACGAACCGCATACAACACAATTTCAGCGGAACTGTGCAGGTTCAGCTTTTGCATGATGTGGGTTCGGTGTGTCTCCACAGTGTAGGTGCTGAGATTCAGGAGATTCGCCACATCTTTGTTGGATTTGCCCTCGGCCAGGAGCTGCAGGATCTCCTTTTCGCGGTCAGTCAGCAAATCGTACGAATCCTGAAGCCCACGCTGCTGCAGTTGTCTCATGTAGTCTTCCAGCAGCGTATTAGCAATGGACGGACTGAAGAAAGGCTTGCCTTGCGCCACAACTTGCACGGCGCGCAGCAGATCCACGTCGGCTGTATCTTTGAGCAGATAGCCCTTTGCGCCCGCGGCGAGAGTCCTCATAAGATAGCTTTCATCAGAATGCATGCTAAGAATGATCACGCCGAGTTGGGGGTTGCGCTTCACCAGTTGTGTGGTTGCGTCGATACCGTTGAGGTTCGGCATGGCTATGTCCATGATGACAACGTCAGGCCGTAACTCATCGGCCATGCGCACCGCCTCGCGGCCATCCGTAGCTTCACCGACAACCTGAAAACCCTCTTGCTGCTCCAACTGGAGCCGCAGCCCTCTTCGAACAATGCCGTGATCATCCGCAATCAGAATTCTTGTCTTGCCCATTCTGCCGCTCCGGTGTGAACAGGAATTTGCACTCGGACGGTTGTACCTCGTCCCTGTGCGGACTCGATTTTCACTTGTCCCTCAAGTTCCTGAACCCGCTCCTCGATTCCGAGCAGCCCGAGTCCCGAACGTCGCGAACTGGGAACGAATCCGACACCATCGTCCTGAACCACCACATTCACGCTGTCGTGATTACCAGTTACGGAGACGCTCACGTGGTTGGCGTTCGCATGCTTCGCACAATTGGTCAGAGCCTCCTGAACAACTCTGTAAATGCACGTGCGGTGAGCCTCAGGCAAATCATCCGTTGCAGCTTCCACGTTAACGGTCGTAGCTACTCCAGTGTGTCGCGAGAACTCCCTTCCTTGCCACTCGAGCGCTGGTCCGAGTCCCAGATCGTCGAGCATAGAGGGGCGCAATCCCATTGCAAGGTCGCGTATGAATCGCATCGCCTCAGTGTTGAGCCGCTTCAATTCCTCTATGCGGCCGCGGAACTGATCCGGGTCAGAGCTCTTGAGCGACTGGAGGTTCCCGAGTTCAATGCCGAGCGCTGTCAACGTCTGCCCCACCTCATCGTGCAATTCACGAGAGAGGGATTTTCGCTCCGTTTCATGTGCCTGAACCAGTTTTCGCGACAGCCGCCGTAGATTGTTTTCAGTCTCCTCAATTCGCCTCGTCTGCTCATCGTGGCGGCGCTCAAGTACACCAACCCGATAAATAGTGACGAGTGCAACACCTGTACCGAGCGGCAGGGCAAACCACATCATCCTGATGAGGAAAGTGCGGAAAACCTGCTGGCTTCGGCTGATCCGCTCGCGCTCTTTCTCGAGATTGTCTCTGTTGAGTTTGGCGACCTCTCGAGCGAGTTTGACCACCGCTTTTCGTCTGGGCAGCACCTTGTGTCGCAGGAAGGACCAACTAAGTTCGGCTTTTTGCTGCGGCGTCCAGTCGAATATCGGGTCGAGCGATTCCCAGTAGCCTTGCACCTCCTCGTTTAGGCGTGCCAAGCCGGGGCTGTCAGAGCCCCCCATCTTGGTATCGGAGAGCGTGTCTACTCTCGACTGCAGCGAAGAACGAATTTCGAGCAACTCCTGGCGGTGGCGGGGGGCATTGTGCGGGGAAGGGTCCAGCAGGTAGTCGCGGACCAATATGTCGGCGAGATACATGTCGGTCGCGATATCCCGCCGAAAAGCTTCTGTTTCGAGGTACGTCTGCTGGGTCGCCTCCATTTCGCTGTAGATCACTCTTGCCTGGCGTATGGCGCCGAAGCCCAGAACTGCGATGAGGACCACCAGGATGCCAAATCCAAATGCGAGCACCAGCGACGACCGTGATCTCATACCTACTCCATGGGATTTCTGCGAAGACCGCTTAGACTGCGGCGGCCTTGGTTCAGGCAAGTCTGGAATTCCGCGTCTCCGCCCGTTAACGGCGTGGCAATTAGTTTAGCGAACCAGCGTACTCACGAAATACAGCCAAGGCTGTATTTTCCAACAGCTTGCCACAACACTACACCAAGCGCTCCCAATGCGCTCTGCTAGCCAACGTGACGGCTGTCGGATCGGGAAACACGGACATGAGCAGGTCCAAATATTCGTTACGTCAGATAACCGGATGGGCAGCTCTCCGTCTAAAGATGGTTGCTTTAAATTGACGATTTGCCTCATTGCTGGAAAACTCGGCGGACGAGGGAGGAACATCATGCGTCATCTTCGGGCATTAGTACTTCTCGCGGTTGCAGCTAGCGCGGCATTTGGCCAGGAAAAGCCAATGCGCGGCGTGGAACTGGGGGACATCAATCGAAACGCCAATCCCTGCTCTGATTTTTATGAGTATGCCAATGGAGCCTGGCGCGCTCAGAATCCGATACCGGCGTCCATGCCTCGCTGGAGCCGACGGTGGCAGGCTGGCGAGAGAAATAAAGAGCAGCTCAAGGCGATCCTGGACGAAGTCAGCTTAAAAAAAGACTGGCCGCAGGGCAGCGTCGAGCAGCAGATCAGCGACTACTACGCTTCGTGCATGGACGAGGCGCGCGCGAACCAATTAGGTGCTACACCAATCAAGTCGCTGCTGGCCGAAGTCGATGGCATGAAGAGCTCGACTGACGTGCAGCGCATGATCGCCCGCTTCCATGATCTTGCGATTCCTGTGCCGTTCGGTCTGACGTCTTCGTCGGATAATCACAATCCGAATGACGTCATAGCGTACGTCTATGCGAGCGGCATCGGATTGCCAGATCGCGACTACTACTTGAAACCGGATGAGCGCTTCAAGGATGCGCGAGAGAAGTATCGCATTCACGTGGCGAAAATGTTCTCGCTGACGGGGTATAGCGACGCGCAGGCCAAAGCGGCGGCCGATACGGTATTTGGGATCGAGACGAAGCTCGCGGAAGCGTCGCTCGACAACGTTGCTCTGCGCGACCCGAAAGCGACCGACAACAAGATGAGCTTTGCGGAACTCCGCAAGCTGGCACCGGCGTTCGATTGGACGGGATACTTCAAGGCATCCGGGCTGCCCGAGGCTGATCTGAACGTCACCGAGCCGAAGTTCATGCAGGAAGTGAACCGTCAGTTGGCGGCTACGCCAATTGCTGACTGGAAGACGTATTTAAAGTGGCATCTGCTGCGTTCGGCTGCGGGGTCTCTGTCGGATGCGTTCGTTACCGAGAACTTCAACTTCTATGGCGCGTACCTCAGCGGTGCGAAGGAAATCAAGCCTCGCTGGAAGCGCTGCGTGGAGTCAACGGATGCATCGCTCGGAGAAGCACTGGGACAGAAGTATGTAGAACGATACTTCCCGCCGGCAGCCAAAGCCCGCATGCAGGACATGGTCAAGAATCTCAGGCTGGCCATGCAGGAGACGATCGAAGGGCTTGATTGGATGGGACCGGACACAAAGAAGAAAGCCCTGGAAAAGCTCTCGACGTTCAATCCGAAGATAGGGTATCCAGACAAGTGGAAGGATTACAGCAACGTCAAGATCAACCGCGATTCTTACTGGGCCAACGTTGTTGCTGGCCGCAGATTCAACGTGGACGATGATCGCGCCCAGATCGGCAAGCCAGTGGACCGCGGACGCTGGGTCATGACTCCGCCGACTTCTGATGCTTACTACAATCCATTGCTGAACGAAATCGTGTTCCCGGCGGGTATCCTTCAGTCGCCGGCGTTCAGCATGGATGCGATTGACGCGGTGAACTATGGCGCGATTGGGGTTGTCATCGGACACGAGATCAGCCACGGGTTCGACGACCAGGGCGCTCAGTTTGACGCACAAGGCAGATTAAAGAACTGGTGGACGGATGCTGACCTGAAGAAGTTCCAGGACCGCGGCCAGTGCGTCGTACAGCAGTTCGAGAACTACTACATCGAACCCGGCATTCACCACAACGGCAAGCTGGTTTTGGGTGAAGCTATCGGCGACCTTGCGGGCGTGAAGTTGGCGTACCGCGCATTCCAGATTTCGCAAAAGGGAAAGCCGGCACAGAATGTGGATGGGTTCACGCCAGATCAGCAGTTCTTCATCGCCTGGGGTCAGTTCCGTGGCGACGCTATCCGTCCTGAGACGCAACGCATGATGGTGCAGGGCGACCCGCACCCGATTGCCAAGTACCGCGTCATTGGGCCGCTTGAAAATACGCCGGAATTTCACAAGGCTTTCAGTTGCAAGGCTGGCTCCGAGATGGTGCGACCGGCTGAGCAGCGGTGCGAGGTGTGGTAGAAGCTTTAAGTGAACTTTGGGGCCTGCGGAAACGCAGGTCCCTTTTCAAAGAAAATTGTTCTTTTGAGCGCGTCCGTCCCGGTGCTTTTACCCAATCGAACTAAGATTGCTTCCTTAAGGACAATCCAACAACCGCGCCGTACATTGCAGCATGGTTGTCCTAGGCGCATTCGCTTGGTGGACGTTTCAGAGGTTTTGGCCGGAACGATCGGCCTGTGCCCGTGCCGTTGTCTTGCGTTGGAAGACTAGGCTGCATTCGGGTGGTGCTCACGGTCTCTCGAATCGAAGGTAATTCCGGGCATTCCCAACAACGTATCGCATTGCGGGGGGCTGAGCCGCGTCCGGAGTGAATCGGGACCCGCGCCGTTACTCTGGCTCGAAGAGACGACGTGCGCGTGCTACATTGGGCGTCATGATTCCCCGATCGGCGTCCACTACTCTCGTTTGCGTTGTTGTGCTTGGTCTCACCGTATTCTCAGATGCTCAGGTTTCTGCTCCCAAGCGCAGCACCGGTGCAGGGAGTACTCCGATCCGCATGCAGAGCGGAGGAGGCGTACAGGCTATGCAGGACTTCGACGCGAATGCTGCGTTGCGTTTTGCGAAGCTGGCGCTGACGTGCGTGCATAAGGAGTATCCGAACAAGATCTCGCACGTGCTTAACAGCGATGCGGACGTAGCGCCTCCGCGCAAGCTGACCCCTGCTTTTTATGGTTGCTATGACTGGCACTCTTCGGTGCACGGGCACTGGCTGCTCGCGAGGCTGGCTCGATTGTTTCCCCAGGCAGCTTTCGCGACGGAAGCGCGCGAGGCGTTGAAGAAGAGCATTACGCCGGAGAACATCGCACAGGAGGTTGTCTATCTTCGCGGAGAGGGGAGGGCCAGCTTTGAGCGCCCATATGGGTTGGCGTGGTTGTTGCAACTCGGGCTGGAATTGCGGGAGTGGGACGATCCGCTTGCAAGAGAGCTCTCCGCGACTCTTCGGCCGCTCGAGCAGGCCGCAGTGGAGCGACTGACAACGTGGCTGCCGAAACTGTCGCATCCTGTGCGTTCGGGCGAACACAGCCAGACGGCCTTTGGATTGGGGTTGTTCATCGACTACGCAAAGGGAACGGGCGATCAAGAGTTGCTGGACCTGGCGACCTCGCGGGCACGGGCGTTTTACTTCAGCGACAAAGCTTGCGCCCTCAGTTACGAGCCATCGGGCGAGGACTTCCTGTCGCCGTGTCTGGCCGAGGCCGACGTGATGCGCCGAGTGCTGGCGCCATCCGATTTCGCCAATTGGCTCACAGGTTTTTTGCCGCAGATTCCGTCTAAAACGAGTTCACAGTGGCTTGAGCCAGCGATCGTTACCGACCCGAGCGATCCGAAGCTGGCGCACCTGGACGGGCTAAACCTCAGCCGCGCGTGGATGCTGGAAGGCATCATTGATGGGTTGCCGGCGCAGGATGTTCGCATTCCGGGACTGAAGGCGGCAGCAGCAGCTCATCGCAAATCGGGATTGGCCGCAGTGACCGGAGAGCATTATGAGGGCGGCCATTGGCTGGGAAGCTTCGCCGTATATCTCGCGAGCCGAAGAGGCATTCGGCAGACATAACCCGGTTGTGTTTCGGTCTGCGACGAAAAGACGAACTCTTGCTGTTGCCACTCCTCCGGTACTGCTCATGCGAAAATAGCGTGTAGACATATAACGCGATGATTCAACTGACTGGCGCCGGGAAGCGTTTCGGCCACAAACTCCTTTTCGAAAATCTCGACTGGCTCATCACGCCACACGACCGCATCGGTCTGGTCGGCGCAAACGGCTCTGGCAAGACCACGATCATGAAAATCCTGGCGGGGATGGAGACGCTGGATTATGGGTCTTTGACCGTCGCCAGAGGCACCAGCGCAGGTTATCTGCCGCAGGATGGACTTTCGCTGTCTGGGCGAAGTGTTTTCGCTGAGTGTATGTCGGTATTCTCCGGCGTTCAGGGGATGGAGCAGGAGATGGAGTCGCTGGCGCACTCGATGGCTGAGCTTGATCCTGAGTCGGCGGAATATGCTCAGGTGGCCGAGAAATTTCACGTACTGCAAGATCAGTTCAGGGCGCACGACGGGTACTCCCTTGAGGCGCAGGTAGGGGCAGTGCTGGCCGGCCTGGGATTCCGCAAGCAGGACTGGGAGCGATCGACCGAAGAATTTAGCGGCGGATGGCAGATGCGTATTGCGTTAGCCAAGCTGCTTCTTCAAAAACCGAACCTGCTGCTTCTGGACGAACCGACCAACCATCTCGACCTGGAATCGCGTAACTGGCTTGAAGAGTATCTGAAAGAGTACCCGCACGCATACGTGCTCATCTCCCACGACCGTTATTTTCTCGATGTGACCGTCGGCAAAACCGCTGAGATATGGAACAAGGCGGTGCACTTCTATTCGGGCAACTACGACAAATATCTGCAGGAGAAGCAGCAGCGGCGAGAGTCGCTGGAAGCGGCCTACCGCAACCAGAAAGAACGTATTGATCAACTAGAGGCGTTCATAACCCGCTTTCGATATAAGGCTTCCAAAGCGAAACAGGTGCAAAGCCGGGTTAAGGAACTCGAGAAGATAGAGCGCATTGAGATCCCTTCGGACGAGAAAACGATCCACTTCACATTTCCGCAGCCTAAACCTAGCGGGCGCGCGGTGGCGGAGTTCAAAGATGTAGCAAAAAGTTACGGGAGCCACCTGGTGTTTAGTGGCGTGAACTTCACGATAGAACGGCGCGACCGGATCGCACTCGTGGGTGTGAACGGCGCCGGCAAATCCACGTTGATCAAGCTGCTTGCGGGCACAGAGCCGCTTACCAGTGGCGAATTCAGACTGGGTCATAACGTTGATGTCGATTATTTCGCGCAGGACCAGTACAAGGAACTGAACCCTGAAGCGCGAGTACTGGATGACCTGTGGGAGCTTGCTCCCCAGTGTAGCCAGACCGAACTGCGGAACCTGCTCGGATCGTTCCTGTTTTCAGAGGATGACGTTTTCAAGCGGATCGGTGTGTTGAGCGGCGGCGAGCGCAACAGATATGCACTGGGCCGCATGTTGCTGCGACCCTCGAACTTTCTATTGATGGACGAACCGACCAACCACCTCGACATCCGTGCGAAAGATGTGCTGCTGGAAGCGCTGCAGGAATTTGAGGGGACCGTGGTCTTCGTTTCGCACGATCGCTACTTCATCGACAAACTGGCGACCAGGATTTTCGAAGTGGCAGACGGCCGCGTAACCGTGTTCCCGGGCAACTACGAGGACTACGTTTGGCGCAAGGAAAAGTCGGCAGAGGGCGAGCAGATCGAGAAACCGCGTTCGACGGCAGCGATGCCGCCCCACGCCGACGACAGTACCGAGCCTGTAGCAGCGCAGCTAGATGAGCCACGCTTGAAGCGTATCAACCCGATTCGCTTGCGCCAAATGCAGGAGCGGGTGACCGAGATCGAAGAACAGATATCGAAGCTGGAAGCAGGGATAGCTGAGTGCGAGACGGCGCTGGGGAGTTTCGTGAGCGTGGAAGAAACACAGCGTCAGACAGAGTTGTTAAATCGCCGCCGCTCTGAGATGGAGGCGCTCATGGCCGAATGGGAGGAGCTTTCGGGAGCAATCGAGGCGAATGCGGTGGGCAGCGTCTAGCTTCCGCTTGAACGATTCACTTCCAGCGCTGTGGCTCTGATGTAGAGGGTACATACGGCAGGATCGACTTGGCGCGTTCCCGAGAGGCGTGCCATTCCAAGGTAGGATACCTCTGGCACACGGGCCCAAGGGTGCTTAGAATATGGCCATGAAAAGACTCTGCGCGTTGATCGCTTTCGCCATCCTTTTGATGACGGCAGTCTCGTTCGCCGATGATCCAGCAGGCTACTCCGAGCTGAAGTTCCTGATAGTCAAGGATCACAACGGCAAGCCTGTGCGGAACGCCAGCGTTATCCTGCACCCGGTGAATGAGGACGGTAAGCAGGAGAAGGGCGGCATGCAGTTGAAGACGGATCCGGAAGGGAAGACGGCTTTCAATGGGATTCCGTATGGCAAGCTTCGCGTCCAGGTGATTGCGCGCGGCTTCCAGACCTACGGCGAGGACTACGACATCAATAAGCCCCAGCAGGAAATCGTGATCAAGCTCAAACTGCCGCAGGAGCAGTATTCGATTTACAAGTAGTTCTTGTGAACAGCGAGTTATCAGAACCCGCAGCCAAGTTGGGCTCGCGGGTTTTCTTTTGCAAGAATTGCGTCGAGCAGCCGACTCGCATGCTGTGAGCTTCTGTCGAAAAAAGCACCCTGGGCTGGTACAATCCACCGCGTTCAGCTACATACATTTTCATCGAGGTGCCCGATGGAGAGCTTGCTCGGCACTCCAGCCACCCATCCTACCGCTCCCGAGCCTATTGCTGTAGAGCAGCAAAGGTCGTCTGGCATCGCACTTTTTTTGTCATTGCTGCTGCCTGGCGTGGGTCATTTGTACTGCCAAAAGGTGCGCAACGGAATTCTGACGATGCTGTTCTTTTGCGGTGGGGTATGCGGGGCGTTGCTGCTAAACACCGAAAGTACCGCGTGGGCAATCGCATTGCGGGTGGCACTGGTGATGTATGTGTTCGCTTTTCTCGACGCATATTATGTTGCGCGCGAAATCAACGCCGGGCTGGACCCGTACATTATCGGCAACAATCCGCGAATTGCCGCTGCACTGAACCTGCTGACGAACGGGCTAGGTTACTTCTATCTGGGTGAACGGAAGAAGGGCCTGATTCTCTTCTTTGCACTTCGTATTCTGCCGGCGGCCTTCATGAATGCATTAACTCATGAAGTCAGCCGCGTTGGCATGGCCATTTTCGAACTTGTTTACATCGTCATCGCCATCGACGCTTACCGCCTCGCCAGAAAGCAATTGAAGGAGTGCTTCCCCGAACACGTGCTCTACGACGTCACGTTCATGAAACAGGGCGCGAAGGGAGTGACACCAGCAGTTCCGATCGCCTTAGCGGTGCTGGTTGCGTTCAATTATCTGTTGCTGGTGGGTGTTGGGCTTTCACTTCCTGACTACTCGAAACTCGACCGGAGTCAGCAAACGATAACCGCCAATGCTGACGGGAAAGTGCTACGAAACCCCGCTTACGGAGTGGAGATGAGCGTGCCGCCGGGGTGGGAATTCGTGACGGATTCAAAAGGCTTCCTTGTGGAAGCAGAGAAATTCGATGGCGCTTGTAGCGTAGCTTTGATACCGGAAGCCAAGCTTCCCATTGGAGGTTTGCCAGCGCAAGCGCAAGTCCTGGTCCAGTCTATAAAGGAGGAGAATCCTGGCTTCCACCTGCAATCGGAGAAGCCAACAACGCTGGGTAATCTGCCTGCCTACGAGGTCCTGCTCGCCGCCAAATACAACGACACAGAGGTACTCCAACGATATGTTCTGATCCAGCGCCGCTTGACCCTGTATGCATTCGTGGCTACGGCCGCAACTGTCGTTGCCGATGACTGCGGGCCGGAGATGCAGCGAATTCAGCAGCAGGTCAGGGTAGGGTATTAGGCTTTACTTTCTGCCGCAAATGCACGGCGAAGCTCCCGGCGCAAAATCTTGCCCGAGGGTGTATGTGGAATGGAGTCAACGAAAATGATTTCGCGGGGCTGCTTGTGATGTGCGAGGCGATCGGCCACATACCCGGCCAGTTCTGATTTCATTGCTTCCGACTGCACATAGCCCTCGCGAAGGACCACGAATGCACAGGGCACCTCTCCGGCGGCGGGATCTGGCCTTGCGACTACTCCACAGTCGCGTACGGATGCGTGCTCCATCAGCACTGACTCGATCTCTGCCGGAGCAACGGCGAAACCCTTGTACTTGATCATCTCCTTGCGGCGATCGAGGATGTAGTAGAAGCCATTCGCGTCCCGGCGGACGACGTCGCCCGACCAGTACCAGCCATCGCGAAGTACAGCGGCGGTCGTATCGGGAGACTTCCAGTATCCAAGCATGAACTGAGGCCCACGCATCACGAGTTCTCCGGGTTCGTTCTCGGCGACGTCGTTATCGTGCTCGTCGACGATACGGCATTCGGTCTGAGCGACCTCCCAACCGATAGATTCCGGCCGGTAGAACTCCGGCTTCTTGGAGCCCATGTGGGTGACGGGAGAGGCTTCGGTCATGCCGTATCCCTGCACGATTGGTATTCCCGTCAGCTTCGTGAAGCGCTGCGCAAGTTCCGAAGCGAGCGGCGCGGCACCGGACTTCGCCCAGCGCACTGTGTGTTCGCGCGGGAACAGACCGCGCTCAGCAGCGATGCAGAAGGCATTGAGCATCGGCGGAACTACCGGCGTCATCGTGACCCGGTTTGTGAGCACAGCACGTGCCACTTGTTCCAGATCGAACCGGGGCAGCAAGACGAGCGTCGCGCCCGTGGTCAGCACCGGGTTGAGCACCACATTAAGGCCGTAAATGTGGTACATGGGCAGAACGCCGAGGATGACTTCCTCGGAGGTGAACGTTGGGTCCTTGATATCTACGAGGAGTTGGTAAACGTTCGCGACGAGGTTGTAGTGCGATAGCATCACGCCTTTGGGAAGTCCCGTCGTTCCGCTGGAATAGGGAAGAGCGGCGACACACCGGTCGGGGCTGTCGTCAGGCCCACTCGCAGACATGCTTCCGCCCTCGAGCACTCTGGAAAGTGGTTCCGCTCCCGGCGACTCTGTCCTGGTGGTGTATACGCGGCGTAATGAGGGCAGTCCGGCGAGATTCATTCCGGCGATCAGTGGTGCATCACTGATCAACACGGCAGCCCCGGAGTCTTCAAGTTGGTAGCGAACTTCGCGCTCGCGGTAACTCGGGTTGATGAGCGTGGGAATGGCTCCCGCGAGAGTTGCAGCGTGGTACAGGGCTGCGAATTCCCAGCAGTTAGGTAGATAAATGGCGACCACGTCGCCGGGTCGAATGCCTGCCGAGGAAAGGCCTCTCGCAAGTTTCTCGACTATGTCGCCGTACTCGCCGTATGTGAGTTGCCTTGAACAAGATGTGTCCACTATGGCGGTTTTTCGAGGGAAGCGACGGCAGGATTCAAGCACGAGGTCGTGTAGAAAGATGCCGCGGGGATCGGCATACATGGTGCGCTGCATGAGGGGTGAGTTGCCGGGTGGCGAAGTTCCGGTTGCCTGAAAAGGAGCGGTGAGCCCTTGCGGTTGGACCGAAGAGGGAATCGACCCGGTTGGGCGAATGCGCCTGTTGCTTCCCTTTCAGGACTTGGCAGCTAGCGCTGTCCCCACTTCAGTTTTGTCCGCAGCACGTCGAAGAAGCTCTTGCGAAGTCGCAGAATTTTCACCCGGTGCTCGGCTTTGCGGCATACGACGTGGTCGCCGTCGGTTATGGGAACGCCGACTTGCCCGTCGATACTAAGAAAAGCTTCTTCGTCCACGTTGCGGACCGCAATCTGAATCTCTGCCGTATCCCGCACAACCAGCGGTCGATGCGTGAGAGAGTGCGGACATACTGGAGTGACAATCAGGGCGTCTACCGACGGCATCAGGATAGGCCCACCGGCTGCCAGGGAATAAGCTGTTGAGCCAGTGGGGGTAGCTACAATCACCCCGTCGCCTTTGTAGTTAGAGACGAACACCTGATCCACGTATAGATCGAAGTTCACAAGACGCGCGATGGTGCTCTTGTTGACTACCGCGTCGTTCAGGGCACTATAGGTGGCGATGGTGTGACCATCTCGGACGAGGTCGCAATGAACCATCGAACGGCTCTCGACCGTGCAGCGATTCTCAGCAACGGCCTCCAGCGTGTTGAATAGCTCCGCGAGCGGCACTTCGGTGAGAAAACCCAGCGAGCCAAGGTTAACGCCAAGAATCGGGATGTCCGCTGGCGCTACGGCTCGCGCTGCCGAAAGCAGCGTTCCATCACCGCCCAGCACGACCACGAATTGCGGTTGTTTGCCTGCAATGTCGTGACGCGCTACGGCCTCACAGCCAGATCCGTAGACGGCAGTCTCCTGGTCCGTGACCACGTGATAGTGGTGCTCAGCAAACCAGTGGAGCAGATCTGGGACAACAGTGTGTAGCTCCGGTTTTCCAGGCTTAGAAATGATTGCTACGCTCTTCGTCATTCGCGGAACCCGGGCCAGCCGTCATTCAGCAAAAGCCCGCAAATGGACATCATAACGTGAGCAGCCGATCGTTACGAGGTTGTTCGCTCAAACAACCGTGAGAACTTAGCACCCGAACCGCGCGAACAGCAAAAACTCCCGGTTCCCTTCGGCGCCCAGAATGGGTGAATCAATCAGGTCGGTTTCCGTCGCCCCGAGTTGCTGGATAGCCGCCCGCACTTTTTGAGCGGCAGTGATCTGAGCTCCGAGGTCGCGAACGATGCCTCCCTTGCCAACGTGCTCGCGACCTACTTCGAACTGTGGCTTAACCAGCACGACGGCCTGCCGAAGGGTGCCCTCGGATACAGGCGCCCCAAACGAACTTGCGATGACTGCAGGTAAGACTAGCGTTGCAGAGATGAAGGAGACGTCCATTGCGACAAAGGAAATCGGCTGTATGGGAGCCGTAGTGGTTGATTTGTCGGTTCGTCTGAGCAGCGGTGAAAGATGTTCGGCCGTCAGGTATCGCGCGTTCGTTTTCTCAAGGAGCTGAACTCGCGAATCCTGTCGAAGCTTCATATCGATCTGGCCGTAGCCAGTGTCGACCGCGATTACGTTCGCAGCCCCGTGCTGAAGCATGCAGTCGGTGAAGCCGCCTGTGGACGCGCCCACGTCCAGGCAGGTGCGCCCGTTTAGGTTGACGTCCCAATGCTGTAAAGCTTTCTCCAACTTCAGGCCGCCACGACTGACGTACCTGAGGTCTTCTCCGAGCAGACGGATGGCAACATCGTCGTGGAAACTCGTGCCTGCCTTATCGACCTTCTGCTCATTCACAAGCACCTTGCCGGCGAGAATGAGTGCTTGTGCGCGCTCGCGAGATGGTACGAGACCTCGGTCAACCATCAATTTGTCGATCCTGACCTTCACGGGAAACCAGAGTAACACGACGTTTGGATGGTGCATGACTTCCGCCTCCCAAGCGGGGTCATCTGCAGAGGAGATGATTTGGGCACAGCACCAATTTGTGTGCAGAATGTTGAAATACAGACTGACTATAGAGTTACAGAGGTTTACGTCGCGTTTTCCACATCGTTTCACACATTTCTGAGGAAATCTGCGCCTCGCGGCGAACGATGAGCGCACGTGCATTCTGCACGCCCGCTCGGAATGCGATGTGTCCTGCGACTGCTTTCTATGCGCCTATGGTGATCTCTGGATAGCACTAGCGGAGGAGCCGAAAATGCGTGCGATAGAATGAGAGTCTCTGAGGATTTCATGGGGACAAAAACAAAGGGCAAGACTGTTCAGCAGCCTAAATACAGGCATTCCAAAACACAACAGAACTCTGTAGTCGAGAAGGCCTCCATTGTCGAGAAACCTAAAGCCCTGATCGACTTCGATACGTATAAGCGCCTCTATTCCTGCATGCTGAAGAGCCGGATGTTGGAAGAACGTGCATTAGGGTTGTTCCGACGCGAAAAAGCAGCCGAGCCGTTTAAGCAAGCATTAGGGCAGGAGGCAATGGCAGTCGGCACGACGATCGACCTTTGCTCCGGAGACCTGATTGCCCCGTCTGATCTGGATTTTGTCGCCAGGATCGTTAGAAACGCGTCATCAAAGTCGGTCTTCGCTCAAGCTCTGGCGCGCGAAGGTGCGAGCAAGAAGTCCGCAGATGCGAGGGTAAAAGGCCTTCCCGAGTTCGTCGTGCCCGCTTCAACGGTTCATGCGCAATTGGCAGTCGCTAGTGGCGTCGCACTTGGACATCGCACTCAAAAGACATCCTCCGTTGTCGTTGCACTTACGGCCGGAAGGTTGACAGGTTCTGCGTCGCTCTCGGACACGCTGAGGTTCGCCGGCGCGAACAAACTGCCGATTATCTACGTTGTTGGGGACAGCCAACGTAGTTTGGCGAATTCCGAGGACGACGTGGATCTTCAGGCGTTGGCGCAGGAGTTCGGTTTCACCCTGATTCCTGTTGACGGTAAGGACGCTATCGCTGTGTATCGTGTCGCAACCGAAGCGATTAGCCGTGCCCGAAAAGGCGTAGGTCCAACCGTTATCGAATGCAAGACATCGGTCGTCGATGCGGGGTCACACGCCAGTCGTGGATCCCAGATGCGAAGGGGAGCCGACCCGCTCGTGTACATGGAAAACTACATGAGAAAGAAGGGCGCATGGTCGGACAGTTGGAAGCAAAGCCTTGTGCGCCAATTCAGCAAAGAGATGGATAAGGCTGTCGAGTTCGCGAAGCGGAATACGCAACACAAATCCGCTAAGAAACGAGCTTCCCGGTAGCGAACGGAGAGGTCAGCGTGCGGCGCGACGTTTGTCGCGCCTTTCTCGTTTGCGGTCCCAGAAAGTACACAGGCTCACGTTCGCATGTTTGGCGATTTTGGATGCAGCCAACGGGGAGAGCGCATGTGTCATCCCAATGCGGTGCTGCGGGACCGACATGAATACGCTCCGCTCAGTCTTCGATTATCTCTGGTTTGCCTTCTGCCGGCATGAATGGGTCCGAGACCGCAATGAGTCTGGCTTGTTGATGAAGCGCTGCATGAACTGCGGCAAGATGACGGAAGACAGGATGAGTGCGCTGGTGCGCTGGCAACTCGATTACGTTCCAATACAGCCGAGCAGCATAACCCAGTTGGCAGATCCGGTCCAGCAAAAGCACCGAAAACGAGCAGGCAGATTGTTGTCGAGAACATCTCGTAGTAACACAACACCACGCCGCCCCGCAGCTTAGCGTCTAGGTGTTATTCCAGGCCTAGTCCCCCATCCACCGTAATGACCTGTCCCGTGATGAAGTGTGTTGCTTGGGCGAAGAACAATACAGCCTCAGCAACGTCTTCGGGCGTTCCAGCGCGCTTCATCGGAGTCTTGGCTGCGATCTTCTGGATCAGCGCTTCATCGCGGTTTTCGCCCGTGCTGATCATTCCGGGGGCGACGCAGTTCACTGAGATCAGAGGGGCGAGTGCCTTCGCCATGGCTTGGGTCAGCATGATAAGTGCTGCTTTCGACGAGCAGTAATGGGCATGCGTCGCCCAGGGCCGAATTCCTCCCAGCGAGCCGATGTTGATGATGCGGCCGTTGCTTCGACGTAATGCTTCGATCGCGGCCTTGCTACTGAGAAACGGACCTCGCGTGTTGGTTTCGAACATCCTGTCCCATTGCTCGAGGGTGATCTGCTCGAAGCGCACGGTTTCGTACACGGCTGCGTTGTTGACCAGCACATCGAGGCCGCCGAATTTCTGGACAGTATGCGTGATTGCAGCGGCAATGCTCTGTTCCTCGCGAACATCGGCGCGGATGGCGTTTGCCTGAACTCCGAGACTGGTCAGGTCGGCAACAGTACGAGATGCATCTTTTTCCGAGTTCAGATAGGTGATCGAAACGTTCGCACCCGCTGCGGCGAAGCCCAATGCAATAGAACGCCCAATTCGGCGTGCCGCGCCTGTTATCAGCACCGATTTCCCGCGCAGATCCATCATCCCGCGCATTGTAGCGGAACTGCTCGACAAAAGTGACAAAAGGTCATCGAACTCCTAGGTTCAAGGCTGTGTGAAAATGAACGACCTGCGCGAGGAGACTTGCCGATGTCTTCAACAAGTCCCAGATGCTACAGGGTGCAACGGTGGACAGGACAATTTGTGGAGCCTGTCGTACGCAAACATAGGGGCGGCACGCCGCCGTGCCCACTTTTCTCACTTGAAGGTCTAGCCCGTCGACAATCAACTTGGGCCGTTTTTTTGGCCGCCGCCACAAGCGCACAAGACCAACGGTCTGAACGGCCAGCCTAACGTTCGCCAATGGCCCTATCGTAGACTCTTTCGCCGACGTTGCTGCCAACCTCGCGCGCCTGCTGACGCCCGGCTTCAACACCGCGGTTTTTCAAATCCTCAGCCTTATTGGCGAGTTCCCGGCGCGTTTGCTCGCCGCTGGCAGGGGCAAAAAGAACACCGACGGCAACACCGATCGAGATACCGAACAAAAATCTAAGCATGCGTCCCTCTCCTCTGGCTGATGAGGATGCACGCTCCATTACGGATGTTGGTTCGAGGCTGAGAGAAACGAGCGGTGAGAAATCACAGGACGGGATCACTCCCGTCCTGTGCCCTGAAAGCTTGGAACGCAGCCTAGTGGATAGCGAAAACCTTCTCAGGAACGGCTGCGTTGGTAAAATTGCTGAGTGCCAGGTCATACTTCCAGATGATCGTAGATAAGCGGTTCGTGGCCATTTCGTTCGTAAGGCCGATTTGGCTGGCGGCTGCGGGATCGGGCTGCGTAGAACCCGGCTCGTACGTCATTCGCAGCACGTATTTAGTGGGTAGCATCAAGCCGTTGTTGTCTTTGAACTCAGAGAACGTCTCATCAAGGCGATAGCGCGTCTGGTTTTGGCTTGCGCTGGCTGTCTCGCTAGCACCAACCGGCTGTGCGGGGTTGGAGCTGGCCTGCAATCCGAGCCGCTGTTCGATGGTCACACGGTAGACCGTCATAACATGACGAAACTCACTATCGAAGTACAACTTGATGTCAGCATCTCCGCCGTTCTTCTTCGGACGATAGGTCACCTGATGTAGTTCGCGATCGTCGATCTTCTTGAGACCATCGTAGGTGATCTTCGCCTTGTGCCCCTTAACGTCGAGGAGGGCCCAACCGGAGGAGAGGGTTCCGCCGAGCAGTCCTTCTCGCAGGATTTGCCCGTGATCGTAAACGAAACCACCTACCAACGACCGCATGCCGGTCCTCATGCTCTTGGCAGCGACCTTGTCTCCGTCAGTCGTGAATACTTCTCCAGGGTAGCTCGGGTCGTTGAACAGCACGCCCATCTTCATCTTGGCGCCATCAGACACAAGCGCGGCTTGTCCATCCAGCTTGCCGCCGCCCCCGACGACAACTTCGAAGTGCGCGCTGCCGTCGATCTGCCGCGACTTGGCGGCAGTCAAAGCCTCGGGTGATCCGATCGCCTTCAGGTGGTTCGCGATTAATTCGTCGATCGTGAGCTTCGATTCAGCACCGAATAACGCAGGCGTGACAGCACACAAGAATGCGAGCAGAATTACCCAGAGCCGTTTCACTATGGAACCTCCATTGTGCTTAGTGCGACAGCAGGTTACGCCTGTGCTGCTGGTTTGTCGAGAAGTTAAGTGGCCGTCGCTGGCTACAACTCGTTCTTGAGCATGTCGGCAATGCTGTCGCGGCGACGAACTTCTTTTACATTGCGACCATCTACCATGATCTCTGCTGCCCGGCGCCGTGTGTTGTAGTTCGACGAGATCGACATGCCGTACGCGCCAGTATCAAGGATGGCGAGGAACTCGCCCTCCTCGACCGCAGGCAGTTCACGGTCACGGGCGAAAAAGTCGCCGGTTTCACAAATCGGCCCTACAACGTCGTACACAGCGGTCCGGCGGCCTTTAGAGATTACGACCGGAACAATGTCGTGATGTGCACCGTAAAGGGAAGGGCGAATCAGATCGTTCATCGCCGCATCAACCACGAGGAATCGCTTGCCGTTATTCCCTTTTCGGTAGAGCACACGCGTGATCAGTGCGCCTGCCGGACCGACGATTGAGCGTCCCGGTTCGAGCAGCAGGTGAACATCCATGCCCTGTAAGGGTTTTGTCACGGCAAGGGCATAAGAAGCGGCATGCGCTGCGAACTCGGGCAAATTCGTGGTGTTGTTGTACGGAATACCAAGCCCGCCTCCCGCATCCACGTATTTGATTGCCAAACCGTGAGCTCGCAACTTGCGAACCAGGTCCGCCAGTCTTGAGACTGCCGCAGCAAACGGCACTACATCTGTGATCTGAGACCCGATGTGCGCGCTAACGCCTACTACGTCCAGATGCTTAAGCTCTGCAGCCTTACGGTACAGTCGCCGCGCGACATCCAGCGGGACGCCGAACTTGTGTTTGTGCAGGCCGGTGGAAATGTATGGGTGAGTGTCCGCGGGAACGTCGGGATTCACTCTCAATGCGATAGGCGCCTTCTGTTTGAGCCTCGCTGCGCGTTCTGCAATCACCAACACTTCGCTCTCGCTCTCGGCGTTGAACATGAGAATTCCGGAGCGGAGGGCCAAGTCGATTTCCTCTACGGTTTTTCCGACACCAGAAAAAACAACGTTCTTCGCCGACTTCTTGTCAGCTCGGAGCACACGTTCGAGTTCTCCACCCGAAACGACATCAAAGCCGGCCCCGAGCTTTGCAAGCATGCGGAGAATGCTCAGGTTGGAGTTGGCCTTTACGGAATAGCAGATAGTGTGAGGGAAATCGCCGAAAGTGCGATCGAACGCGATATAACGGTCGCGTATCGTCGAGGCTGAGTACACATAGAGCGGAGTCCCGTGCTTTTTGACCAAGCCGGAGACGGGCACTGAATCGCAGTGCAAAGAAGCATTGGAGCGAAGCAAACCTGCACGATAGGTGAAGGCAGGCGGACGAGCTACGAGTTCGTTTTTATTAGCGCGCATGATGATGTGGTTGTACTTCTTGGGATCAAGGGCCGTCAGAAGCGACGCTCGGCAGCCGCCTTAAGATTTCTTGCGTGGCGCCGAACCCTTTCGAACCTTAATGGCGACTACGGTCTGGTCGTCGAACGGATCTGCGCCAGTCGTGTGCTGACCAACTGCTTCGAAGATCGCGTTTACGACTTCCTCGGGAGACCGGTCATGATGAGCAGCAACGATGTGCTCAATCGCCGAGCGGCCGAACATGTTGCCGCGTTCATCGCTGGCGTCCACGATGCCGTCGCTGAAGAACACGAAGAGGTCCCCTTCGTGAGCATTGTAAGTGACCTCATCGTATTCGGCATTGAAGAAAAGTCCCATAGGAAGACCGGCGGCCTGAATCACCTCGACATTGCCGTTGTGGCAATAAATTGGCCTCGGTAGACCGGAATTCGCGATGCGAAGCTGGCGACGCTCATCGTCCCACAGTGCGTAAATCATGGAAACGTACTGCGCATCTATAGGGCGCTCGTTCAGCGAGCCGTTGATCTTCTGCAACATCACGGCGGCGCCCGGTTCTGCCGTTGCATGAGACCTAAGAAAGCCGCTGACCAGCGCGGCATATAAGGCCGCCGGAGCACCCTTGCCGCTCACATCTCCAATCGCAATTCCCGTCCTGGATGTCTTTTTCGGGTCCCGGGAGTACGACACGAAGTCGTACAAATCGCCGCCGATGAAATGCGCAGGGACGAAGCGGGCAAACATCTCCGCATTGCGGAGATGTGGGCAGCACGGCGGCATGATTCGGAACTGGAGTTCGCGGGCGAGAGCCAGATCGCGTTCCAATTGTTGTTCGTGGCGGGCGACCTTCTCGTAAAGCTGAGCGTTGGCAATAGTGATTGCAACCTGTGCTGCCAGCGTGGTGAGCGTGCGAAGATGGCTCTCGGTGAAGTAGCCAACTCGGGTGTGTTCGATGTCGAGCACACCGATAACCTGACCTTTGTAAACCAGCGGTACGCACAGCTCAGAACGGGTTTCTGGATTCAGGCTGATGTACCGCGGGTCACGGCTGACATCAGCTACCAGTACCGGTTCGTTGTTCTCGGCTGCATAACCAACAAGCCCTTTGCCGAGCGGGATGTCGTGCTTCAGGTGAATCTTCTCGTTGTACCGAAGCGAGAAACGGTGCTCAAGCTTGGTACCCGCCGCATTTAGCAGCAGTATGCTGAACATCTGGTAATCGATAAGCCGCTTGAGCTGCTCGCCGATGCGCTTGAATAACTGATCCAAGTTCAAAATCGAGGTGAGGTCGCGGCTGATCTCGTTCAGCAGGATGAGACTTTTCGCCTGACGCGCAACCCGGGTATAAAGGCGCGCATTTTCGATGCCTGCAGCAATGCGGGACGCCACAAGCGTGAGCAGTTGCTTGTGTTCCTCGGCGAAGAAATTCTTTTGGGAAGCTTCGATATCGATGACGCCAATGACTCGGTTTCGGACGATTAGCGGAACGGCCAGCTCCGATCGGACTCCGGGAACACCTTCGATATAGGACGCGACGTCGGCGATGTCGTTGACCAACACGGCCTCGCGTTTGAGCGCCGCAATACCGGTCACGCCATTGCCGACCTTGATTCGCGTGCGTTCGATTACCTCCTGCGAGTGTCCGACAGCGAAGCGTATGTGCAGTTCCTGCGTGCGCTCGTTCAGGAGCAAGATCGCAAAGATCTCGTAATCGATGACCCGCCGGACGATCTCTGCCACGCGCTGCAGAAGGGTGTCTAAGTCGAGCGTGGTATTGACGATATCGGCCACTTCCAGAAGGAATGGCTCAATCTTCGGCAAGGTCGTGGAACCCGTCGCGTCCATGCTCATGGTCTTCGGCACAGAACATCATAACAAGTCGAAGTGCCTGCTGGGGGAGGTCACGGCGGAATGGAGTGATCCACAAAAAGGGGAGGGCAGGCTGCCTGTTCGCATCAGCCTGCCAAGTGCCGGGGGCACAGTCTTTGACCAATGTGCGTAATAGCGCGTACTGACAATCGCCGTTGGGGTTATTCGGCCCCAAGCTCCTTCACGATTGCGACCGAGGCGCTCGCTCCGATGCGATTCGCGCCAGCGTTGATCATGGCGATGGCATCGGCCGCACTGCGAATGCCACCGGCAGCCTTGACTCCCAACTTGTCTCCGACTACGCGACGCATCAGTTCCACATCACCAACGGTCGCACCGGCCTTGTTGAACCCGGTAGAGGTCTTTACAAAGTCGGCACCGGCTTCCATGGCGAGTTCGCAAGCTTCAACCTTCTCTTCGTCCGTAAGGAGACAGGTTTCGATGATCACCTTCAGGATGGCATTGGACTGGTGGGATACATCTGCCAGTTGTTCGATATCGTCGAAGACGTCGTCACGTGCGCCATCTTTCAAAGCTCCGACATCAATGACCATGTCCAGTTCTGACGCACCTAACCTGAGTGCCTCGACCGCCTCGTAACGCTTGACACTGGTCAGGGTCGCTCCCAAAGGAAAGCCGACCACGCTGGCCACCTTGACATTGGATTCGCCGAGAAGGTCGGCTGCCCAGAACACGTAAGACGGATTCACACAGACGGAACAGAATCCATACTGTATAGCCTCGCGGCAAAGCTGTTCGACCTGGTCGTACGTTGCTTCGGGCTTCAGCAGCGTGTGGTCGATCATGCGGGCCACGGTCTGCCAGTCGGGTTTTATAACGGGTGACGACATGTAAAGGGGCTCCTGCTCGCTTGCTATTTATGACTGACGAGAGACTTATCTGCGCCTGCTTTCGCATCTTCAGCCGATTCTCCGCCCGGCGTCAAAATGCAGATGTCGGCAAGGTTGCGATATCTCTCAGCGTAATCCATGCCGTACCCGATGACGAACTCATCCGGTATCGTGAACCCTACGTAATCGGCCTGGACCGGTTGCTGTCTACGACACGCCTTGTCGAGAAGGGCTGCTATCTTCAGCGACTTCGGTTGGTGCGCCAGAAACATCTTGCGCAGGTACATCATCGTGAGGCCTGTATCCAGGATGTCTTCAACAATGATGATGTTCTTTCCGGTAAGGGGCTGATCCACGTCCTTGGTAAGTTTCACTTCGCCGCTGGACTGCTTGCCATTGCCATAGCTGGAAACGCCGATGAAGTCGAAGGTGGCGTCCACGCTGACGTTGCGGGCAAGGTCGCTGAGGAAGATGGTCGCGCCTTTCAGCACACCGATGAAAATCACCGATTCACCAGCGAAGTCGGTCGAGATTTGAGATGCGATCTCGGCAACGCGCTTCGCAATCTGATCGCGAGAGAAAAGCACCTTGAGTTCGGACATAGGCTTCTTTGAAAGGGAAAACAGTAGCTTAAATTATTCCGGGTAGAAGGCGAGAAGAATTTCAGAGGCGATGAAGGCGAGCGGTATCCGTCAGCCGCGTTGAACACGCTGGCGTCGTCCACATACAATGGCGTTCGCGCAAGGAGGCAAACGATGGATTTCAATGGTGCGAAGCTCACCTGGCTTGGCCATGCGACGTTTCGACTCGAGACACCCGGCGGCAAGACCATCCTCATCGACCCTTGGGTGATGGGTAATCCGATGTGCCCCGATGGCGAGAAGAATATCCGCAAAGTGGACGTGATGCTCTGCACACACGGCCATTTCGACCATATCGGTGATGCAGTTGAAATCGCAAAAAAGCACAATCCGATGGTGGTTGGCATCTTCGAACTGTGTATGTGGTTGCAAAAGAAAGGTGTCCAGCAGATCTCGCCTATGAACAAGGGCGGCACGCAGCAGGTCGGTGACGTGAAAGTCACGATGACCCACGCAGTACACTCCTGCGGCATTTTGGATGGCGACCAGATCGTCTATGGCGGAGAAGCCTGCGGCTACGTCATGGAACTGACGAACGGACTGAGGATTTATCACGCGGGTGATACGGCCGCATTCACGGACATGGAACTCATTCACGAGCTCTATCGCCCGGAAATCGCCATGTTACCTATCGGCGACCATTTCACGATGTCCCCGAAGGAGGCAGCGCTGGCATGCACCATGCTTAAGCCAAAAGTGGTCATTCCGATGCACTTCGGGACGTTCCCACTGCTGACCGGTACGCCCGCGGAGCTGCGCAGATTGCTTGAGCTTGTGGGAGTCGAAGTGCTGGATCTAAAGCCTGGACAGACGGTCGGATCGAGCGCGGCAGTGGTGGTCTAAACGAGTCTGAAGAAGAACACGGGAGACGCGGACATGGCCGAAGTGCAGCGCCCGTCGTGGAAAATGGGTGGCATAACGAATCCGACAGTGGAGGAATATCTCTACAGCCTTGTACCCGCACGCGACGAAGTCCTGACCGAGATGGAAGGGATCGCCGCCGAAGGACAAATTCCCATCGTTGGCCCGCTGGTCGGGCGTCTGCTGTTCCAACTGGCGCAAATGGCGGGCGCGAAAACCGTGTTCGAAATGGGGTCCGCAATTGGGTATTCCACAATTTGGTGGGCTCGCGCTGTTGGTGAGGGCGGCCGAGTCATTTACACCGACGGCGATCGCCGCAATGCCGACGAAGCTAGGCGTTTTCTGCAACGTGCAGGGGTTCTGAACCGGGTAGAAATCCGTGTAGGCGATGCTATCGAGATCCTGTCGGAGCAGAAGTCCGAGTTCGACATCATTTTCAACGACGTTGATAAGGAGGATTACCCACGCGTATTTCGCGTTGCGATGCCGCGACTTCGGAAAGGAGGCCTGCTGGTCAGCGATAACACGCTGTGGCATGGAGACGTCGCAGATCCTGAGCGCACCGATTTGGAGACGAGATCGATCCGCGAGTTCAACCAACTGCTCGTTGCATCTCCTGAACTGCACACAACGATCCTCCCGCTCAGGGATGGCATAGGAGTGGCACTGAAGCTTTGAGTCGAAAACACTGCAACCGTCGCGTGTAACCGGACGTCCACTTAATAGGGTGGATTATGAACTTGAAGTGTGGGCCCCTCCACGCGCTCTTACTTATGCTCCTGCTCGTGGGCACCTGCCTGCAATCGGCTGCGGCCGATTACCGCGGTGTGGAAGTGGGGCAGCGGGCTGACTATCTGCCGCCGGAATTCGATGAAGTCGCGCGTGGAGAGTATGAGGCGCGATTCGATAACGAACTGCTGCAGGTGTTCTCGTCGGGAGCTCTGGTTCAGGGCTTCAAGGTGATTCCGCTGGCGCCAATGACTCTCGCCGAAGCACTGGCTGCACACAGCCCCGACCTAGGCACCAACGACCTTCGACTGCTGTTGAACTTCAACGGCGTTTTTCTCGCCTTGGGCGACGCGAGAAGCCGCGTCGCTTACTTCGCCCAGTCCGTTCGACCGGA
>Ga0196970_1000716_pt1 | contig 32911 bp, 34 predicted proteins | sample S1v_513CmetaG_FD_148672 | JGI IMG/M metagenome (GOLD analysis project Ga0196970, IMG submission 148672) | Soil microbial communities from Anza Borrego desert, Southern California, United States - S1+v_5-13C | ecosystem: Environmental > Terrestrial > Soil > Desert | place: USA: California... | reverse complement strand
TTTTCAGAAGCTTTCGAAGATTTCTTCAACAACTTCAACCACTTGCGCTTCCGATCTCTCGTCAGCGGGAGGCGAATTCTACAGCGTTACACGCTGCTGTCAACACCTCTTTTTCAACTTCCTTTCGGGCTTCGATGAACTGAAACCACCTGCTGCCGAAAACTACCTAACTCGTTGAATCTCAAGGAGTTTTCCGTTTCGACTGCGCCGGAAGTGGGGCGAATTATAGACAGATCCGATCCACCGTCAAGCAGTAATTTCGTATTTCTATCGAAACAGTTAAAAACGCCATCTGTATATAGACGTAACGAAAACCAATGCGCAGTATATTGCCCAATACCAACAATGAACCTCTCCTGCTCTTACTTTGGACGATGCCACGCAATGAATGACCAACCACGATCGCTTGCCTCTTTGTTGTTTCCGGTTGGCCTGCTATTAATCGCCATGGCATCGATTCAGTCCGGCGCCTCCCTGGCGAAAAGCATGTTTCCCGTCGTTGGTGCTCAGGGCACCACTACGCTGCGCCTTATCTTTGCCAGTGTGATCATGTTGCTGATACTGCGCCCCTGGCGGGCCAAGCTGACGGCCAGATCGCTGCGCACCGTGATCGTCTACGGGATGGCGCTGGGAGGCATGAACTTCCTCTTCTATATGTCATTGCGCACGGTCCCGCTGGGCATTGCCGTTGCCCTCGAATTCACCGGCCCGCTCGCCGTGGCGATCTATGCATCCCGCCGGGCAATCGATTTTCTGTGGATCGCCCTCGCTGCGATTGGTTTGTTCCTGTTGATCCCCTCCGGAGCCACCAGCGCCGGTATCGACCTGGTGGGCGCCGGCTATGCACTGGGCGCAGGGGTTTGCTGGGCGCTGTACATCCTGTTCGGACAAAAGGCCGGGGCCGATAATGGCGTCACGACAGCTGCACTCGGGGTGATGATCGCCGCGCTGTTCGTAGCGCCGATCGGCATCGTCCATGCTGGCGCAGCGCTGCTCACCCCCTCGTTGATTCCGATCGCAATCGGCGTCGCGGTCCTGTCCACTGCCCTGCCCTACACGCTGGAGATGGTCGCACTCACGCACATGCCGGCGCGCACCTTTGGCACGTTGATGAGCATCGAGCCGGCCTTCGGCGCGCTGTCCGGCCTGTTGTTTCTGCAGGAATTCCTCACGCTGTCACAATGGATGGCCATTCTGTGCATTATTCTGGCTTCCGTCGGCGCCACCATGACCATGGGCAGCGCGGCGAAACCGGCAATCGCGGCCGATTGAATGCGCAAGTGACGAAGGTCTGGCAATTGCGGCGCATTTAGGCCATGTTTAGCCCGGTAACCCAATGCCAGACATGGATTTTTTCACACAGGGACGGACAACGCTCGACGCGTAGCGAACACAGGCAGACCCGAGCGACAGACTCGTGGCCGCTATAAGGACGGTAATGAAACGAATTTTGCTACTGATCGCCATCCTGGCAATTGCGGGTTGTGCGGCGATTCCGGAAACTCAAGTCAAGCGCGGGAAAAAAGGGCTGCATGTCAACTGCTCGGGGCTATCGTCCTCCTGGGACAAGTGCTACGCCAGTGCCGCCAACGCCTGTTTGCCGAAAGGCTACAAGGTGATTGCCAAATCCGGTGACGCCGTCGAAGAGCCCGGCGATTATCCGTTCGGTCTCAACCCTGCTGGCTACACCAGCCGCAGCATGATCGTCATTTGCAAATAGCTCAGCGTGGTTCGGCCATCTGACGGCCGATCTCGTCATGACTGGACTTCAGCACCGCTTGCTGAATGTCCGGCGTGACCAGCATGCGCGCCACTACCAGCGCGCCGACACATTGCGCCAGAATCGACCACGCCAGGCTGTCGCTTTCCAAGATCTGAGCCCAGCGCTCGTGCAACCGACAAATCCACAATTGCGCTTGCTCACGCACCTGCTCATCCGAGCGGGCGATTTCCGCGCCCAGCGCCGGCAAGGCGCAACCGACTTCCGGCTGTTCGACGTGGGTCATGCTCAAATAGTGTTTGAGACAGCGTTGCAATCGCTGACGATCCTGCTCGCCCTCCCCACCCCCGCCCAGACGCTCAAGGCTTTGGCTCAGCTCGCGTTCGACAATCGCCGTGAACAGTTCATCTTTCGAGGAAAAATGGCTGTAGAACGCCGCGCCGCTCAAGCCGATCGCTTTCATCAACGCATCGACGCCGACCGTTGAAAACCCCGAGCGTTTCGCCGACAGCGCGCTGCTCTGCAATAACTTCTCTCGGGTTTCCAGCTTGTGACTGGCGGCATAGCGCATGGATTTGCCCTCGACTCGATGACCTTGACGTTGACGTTGACGTTGCCCGGATCCTAGCATAACGTTCGTTCACTTAACGATCGTTTAATAAAGGGATTCACCCATGAATAACAAGAAGGTCGTATTGGTGGTTGGCGCTGGAGACTCAACGGGCGGAGCGATTGCCAAGCGTTTTGCCCGGGAGGGATTCGTTGCTTGCGTTACCCGACGTAGCGCCGACAAATTGCAACCGCTGGTTGACGCGATCAACGCTGAAGGCGGTGAAGCCCACGGTTTCGCCTGCGATGCGCGCAAGGAAGAGGATGTCATCGCACTGATTGAAGATATCGAAACCCGCCTCGGTCCGATCGAAGCCTTCGTCTTCAATATCGGCGCAAACGTGCCGTGCAGCATTCTCGAAGAAACCGCGCGCAAATATTTCAAGATCTGGGAAATGGCCTGCTTCTCGGGCTTCCTCAATGCCCGCGAAGTGGCAAAACGCATGGTCACCCGTCAGCGCGGCACGATTCTGTTCACCGGTGCGACCGCCGGGCTGCGTGGCGCTGCGGGGTTCGCTGCGTTCGCCGGGGCCAAACACGGTATTCGCGCGCTGGCGCAAAGCATGGCGCGGGAGCTGGGACCAATGAACATCCATGTCGCCCACATTGTGGTCGATGGGGCTATCGACACTGATTTCATTCGCACCAGTTTTCCCGAGAAGTACGCCACCAAGGATCAGGACGGCATACTCAACCCCGAACACATTGCCGACAACTATTGGTTTCTGCACAGTCAGCCAAGGGACGCATGGACCTTCGAACTGGATCTGCGCCCATGGAATGAACGCTGGTAAACCTTCGCCATAACCACTCGCCATAACAATAAGCAGAGAGACGCGATAATGAGCAAAGCAGTAGAGTTCTATTTCGACCTCGGCAGCCCGGCCACCTATCTGGCCTACACCCAGTTACCGAAGATCTGCGCCGAAACCGACAGTGAGTTGCGCTACATTCCGATGCTGCTCGGTGGCGTGTTCAAGGCGACCGGCAATGCCTCACCGGCGATGATTCCGGCTAAGGGTCGCTACATGTTTCAGGATCTGGACCGCTATGCGAAACGCTACGCAGTGCCGCTGAAATTCAATCCGCATTTTCCGATCAATACGCTGATGCTGATGCGCGCAGTGACGGGCATTCAGCTTCATCATCCCGAACGTTTTCAGGCTTTTATCGACTGCCTGTTCAAAGCGCTTTGGGTTGAAGGACGCAGCTTGAATGAGCCAGCAACCGTAGCGGCCGTATTGAGCGAACACGGTTTCGACCCGCAGACAGTGATGGCGTTGGTCAATGACGAAACAGTCAAAGCAGCCCTCAAGGACAATACCGAAACCGCCGTTAAACGCGGTGTTTTCGGCGCACCGAGCATGTTTGTCGGCAACCAGTTGTTCTTCGGACAGGATCGATTGGATTTTGTCGAAGCGGCGTTGCGCCAGCTCTAAAGCAAAGCAAACACCCGGGCGCTGGCTACAGCGCCCGGGTGTCAATCGCTTAAATGGCTGCGGTCCGCATGTTCAGCCATTCCAATGCAGCGCCTTCCAACAGTGGGCTTAAACGTTCACGCACCTCGGCGTGATAGCCGTTGAACCACTGTTTCTCATCTTGTGTAAGCAGAGCAGGCAACAAGCAACGCGTGTCGATCGGACACAGCGTCAGGGTTTCGAACTCGAGGAACTCACCGAACTCACTGCTGCCCGCCTCGCGGTTCATCGCCAGGTTTTCAATGCGCACACCCCAACGACCCGGGCGATAAGTGCCCGGCTCAATAGAAGTGATCATTCCCGGCTGCATGGCCGTCTGTGGCGCAGCCGCGGCCTGGTAGGCAATGACTTGCGGACCTTCATGGACGTTGAGGAAATAACCCACGCCATGACCAGTGCCGTGACCGTAATCGACGTTGTCTGCCCAGATCGGCGCACGCGCGATGGCATCCAGCAACGGTGAAAGAATGCCTTTCGGGAAGCGTGCCCGCGACAGGGCAATCACGCCTTTCAACACCCGTGTACAGTCGCGTTTCTGCTCTTCGGTCGGCGTGCCGACGGGCACCATCCGCGTGATATCAGTGGTGCCGCCCAGGTATTGCCCGCCGGAGTCGATCAGCAGCAAGCCGTCACCTTCGATCAGCGCATGCTCTTCTTCGGTGGCATGGTAATGCGGCATGGCGCCGTTGGCGTTGAACGCGGCGATAGTGTTGAAGCTCAGCGAGACATAATCCGGACGCCGCTCACGTGCAGCTGTCAGCTTCTCGTCGATGGTCAATTCGGTAATGCGTTCGCGTCCCCAGGCCGATTCCAGCCACGCGAAAAACTCGCACAGCGCCGCACCGTCCTGCTCCATTGCCCGGCGAATATGTTGCGCATCCGCTTCGCTTTTCTGCGATTTGGCGAGCGTGGTCGGGTTCAAGCCTTCGACCAGTTTCACTTCGCTGTCGAGGTTGTCCAGCAGGCCGGTGGTCACTCGCGCCGGATCAACCAGCAGGCTCGCGCCCTTCGGTACGTCACGCAAAGCATGCGCAACGTCGCTGTAGTCGCGCAGCGTCACGCCATCCTGTTCCAGCACTGCGCGCAAATTCGCGTCGACTTTGCTCAGCGCGACGAACAGCGTCGCTTGCTGTTGACTGATCAAGGCAAACGAGACAAACACCGGGTTGAATGACACGTCGCCGCCGCGCAGGTTGAACAGCCAGGCGATGTCATCGAGGGTGGCGATGAAATGCCAGTCGGCCCCGCGCTCCTGCAAGGTTTCGCGCAATCTGGCGAGTTTTTCGCCACGGCTGACGGTCGCCTGCGGTGGCAAATGCTGATAGATCGGGGCATTCGGCAAGCTCGGGCGGTCGCTCCAGACGTCTTGCAGCAGGTCGATGTCGGTGCGCAGACGTGCCCCGCGTGCTTCGAGCTTGCTGTTCAAGGTACGCGCCGATGCCACGGCCATTACCGCACCGTCAACCGCGACCACACCACCTTCCGGCGTCTGTTCGGCCAGCCAGTCCAGCGGGCTCGGCTGCCCCGGTTGCAACTTGACCAGTTCGATGCCGCTGCCCTTGAGTTCCTTGGTCGCCTGTTCCCAGTAGCGGCTGTCGGCCCAGACCCCGGCGAAATCGGCGGTGACGATCAGCGTGCCGACCGAACCATGGAAACCCGACAGCCACTGCCGACCCTGCCAGTAGCCCGGCAGATATTCCGACAAATGCGGGTCGGCGGACGGCACCAGCAACGCATGGATGCCTTCGCGGTGCATCAGTTCGCGGGTGTGCGCCAGGCGCTGGGGCACCGATCCTTCGGTCAAGGTCTGGGTACTCATCATGTCTCCTGCTAATCACTTCATCGTTATTGTTCGTAGCCGTTTATCCGGCTCGTTTAAAGGCCTGTTGCCCAGAAGGCCGGGGCACTGGCGCAGGCGCTCTTGATCAGTTCAACAGCCTTGTCGACATCCGCGGCGGTGGTGAAGCGGCCGAGACTCAAGCGGATTGTACGGCCGGCGAGATGCGCGTCATGCCCCAGTGCCAGCAGCACGTGAGACGGCGCGTTACTTGCCGAATTACACGCCGACGTCGCGGAAAAAGCGATCGACTGGCTCAACGCCGCACTGTTGAATTCACCTTCGCTGAAGGTCAGGCTCAAGGTGTGGGGGATACGCTGGGTGGCACAGCCGTTCAGGCGTACGCCCGGCAGGCTCAGCAATTGTTCGAGCAGGCGTTGGCGCAGCGCGACAATGGTTGTTTTCTCTGCGTCGAAGGCTTCGGCGGCGAAGGCAAACGCGGCGCCCATGCCGGCAATCTGGTGAGTTGCCAACGTCCCGGAACGCAACCCACCTTCGTGACCACCGCCGTGAATCTGCGCCTGCACACGCTGCTGCGCACGTGGGCCGACGTACAACGCGCCGATGCCTTTGGGGCCATAGAGTTTGTGCGCGGAAAACGACATCAGATCCACCGGCCATTGCCCCAGATCGATGGCGACTTTGCCGGCACCCTGCGCGGCGTCAACGTGAAACAACGCCCCGCGGGCCCGCACGACTTCGCCAATCGCTTGAACATCATTGACGGTGCCCAACTCGTTGTTGACCAACATCAGCGACACCAGAAAAGTGTCATCGCGCATCGCTTCGCTGACCGCCTGCGCAGTGATCAAACCATTGGCGTCGGGCACCAGACAGGTCACGGCGACGCCGCTGTCCTGCAACTGGCGGGCGGTATCGAGGATGGCTTTGTGTTCGATCTGGCTGGTAATGATGTGGCCGCCGGGCACACCGCGCGCCTGCGCCACGCCCTTGAGGGCCAGGTTGTTGGATTCGGTGGCGCCGGAGGTCCAGACGATCTGCTCGGCTTGGGCGCCGACCAGTCCGGCGACTTGCCGGCGCGCCTGCTCGACCGTGTGCCGGGCCTGCTGGCCGAAGGCATGGGAGCTGGAGGCCGGGTTACCGAAATTGCCGTGAAAACCCAGACACTCGATCATCACCTGGATGACCCGCTCGTCCACCGGGGTGGTGGCGGCGTAATCGAAATACAACGGACGTGTGTTCATAAAAGACTCGCAGAGCGTGTTCCGGGATCAGGAGACTCGTGTCTGCAAACGGCACGGCGCAGCCTTGTGAGCTGCGCGTCGGTTCGAGAGCGTCATCAATACCTGATCGGATGCCGTTAAAGAAGGACAACTTCATTTAAAAGTGCGTAGGAACGCTCCTGAAGCCGAGCTTAACAGGCATCCGGCCTGCGGTTGAAGCAATGCGTCAGCTAAAGCTTTCGAGAAGTAACGGGTACAGGGAAATCACCAGCAGCGCGGCCATGCCCCAGTTGAACACGCGCAACCAGCGCGGCTCCTTCAGTACGTTGCGCAACAGGGTTCCGCAGGCGGCCCAGACACCGACGCTTGGCAAGTTGATGATGGCGAACACCGCAGCGATCACCACAACGTTAATGAAATAACCCTGCATTGGCGTGTAGGTGCTGATCGCGCCGATGGCCATGATCCAGGCTTTCGGGTTGACCCATTGAAACGCCGCGGCACCGAGATAGCTGATCGGCCTGGCCTCGCCTTCGACGCTGTCACCAACCGGCCCCGAGTGGGCGATTTTCCACGCCAGATACAACAGATACGCCGCGCCGACGTAGCGAAGAACCGTGTAAAGCAACGGATAGTTCTGAAACACCGCGCCCAGGCCAAAGCCCACCGCAACGACCAGCACGAAGAAGCCGCAGGTAATGCCGAGCATGTGTGGAATGGTGCGGTTGAAGCCGAAGTTCACCCCCGATGCCAACAACATGGTGTTGTTCGGCCCCGGCGTTATCGAGGTGACAAGGGCAAACAGGGCAAAGCCCAACAGCAGATCAAGCGAGAGGGTCATAGCGGGCAGTCCGTCAGGGTCATTCAGAGGTAGACCCTATCCCACTGCGCCCGCCCGGCCCACGGACAGTTGCGGAAAACTTGCAGCAGTACAGTTGCGTTTCAGCTTGGGCGACCGTGCAGCTGTACGGCACGCTCAGCGCTCATTTCGCCTTGCTGATCGAACCCGTAGGATTTCTGTGGCTGTCCCAGCAGCGCGGCTTTTTTCGCGTGGTATTCGTCGAAGGACAGGCCGCTGCGGTTCAGTGCTTCCAGCGCTAGTTCGCGGGATTCTTCGGCGGTGTAAGGGCGCAATTCCGGCGCGACATGGCCGGCACATCCGGCGAGTACGGAAACAGCGAGCAGCAGCGAAACAGTCAGTAAACGATTCATGGGAGCGTCCTGGCGAGCAGTGTTGGTCGATGTAGAAAGGCTACGCCGCGGCACGCTCGCGCAGAAATCAACGCTCTCAATAGTGGCTATCAGTAATTCGCCACGGCCAGTAATGAATCGCCAAATCGGCCTAACCGAGCAACCGGCAATGCAGCGCGTCATCGTGGCTACGCGCGATGCTGCTGAGCACCTGGAACGAATTGAAGGTGATGGTTTTGGCCCGATGACGGCGGATCAGTTGCCAGAAATCCTGCTCACCGGTCTCGAAACTGCGAAACGCCGCCTCCCCCGCCTCGCGGGTCTGCCATTGCAGAAACCCCAGCACGCGCCGGCCATCGTCGCTGGCTTGCACACTCGCGCTGACAAATCCTGCATAACGCTGGGCCAGGCGCTCGGTTTGTAGCGCCAGTTCCGCCACCAGGGCTGGCTGCTGGAGCGGTTCGATTTCAAATTCGATCAATTGCGTGAAGCTGCGGTTTTGCGCGGATGCTTGCATGGTGTCCCCACTCATCGTCAGGCGAATCTTGCGACTCGAAGGCCAGCAGGGTAAAACCTCCAGTTAAGTCAAGGTCAAGAGCTGTTTCCAATGATCAGTAAAGAACAGGTGCGTAAACCGTTGACCGTCGGTGAAGTGGCGGCGCGCAGCGGCGTCGCGGTCACGGCCCTGCATTTTTATGAAACCAAAGGTTTGATCAAGAGCCAGCGCAACGCGGGCAATCAACGCCGCTATGGGCGTGAGGTGCTGCGCCGGGTGGCGCTGATCAAAGTGGCGCAGCGCCTGGGCATTCCATTGGCGCAAATTGGCGACGCGCTGCAAATGCTCCCGGATGATCGCGCGCCGACGGCAGCCGACTGGAAGATCCTCTCCGAGCGCTGGCGGAAGGAGCTGGATGAGCGCATCGAACAATTGCTGTTACTGCGCGACCGCCTCGACGGTTGTATCGGTTGCGGCTGTTTGTCGATGGAGGCCTGCCCGCTGCGCAATCACGGCGATGTGCTCGGTGAACAGGGTCCGGGGCCGCATTTTTCCAACGATTGACGGCTCGTCGGGCAAACGTCTGCACTGCGCCGAGCGTTCTATAGTGGTTTTTCCACCCGTCTGGTGGAGCCCATTCCGTAGAACAAAATCAGGGAGAACGTCATGAGCGTCAAACCCATTCCCGAGGGGTATCACAGCATTACCCCGTACCTGGGCATTCACAAAGCCGCCGAGGCCATCGATTTCTATAAAGAAGCCTTCGGCGCCACCGAGGTCATGCGCCTGGCCATGCCCGACGGCTCCATCGGTCACGCCGAGCTGCGCATTGGCGACAGCGCAATCATGCTCGGCTCGCCCTGCGATCAGGGGCCGTTGAGCAATCCGGAGCAAGCGGTTTCGGTCGGTTTGCATCTGTATGTGACCGATGTTGATCGATCGTTTCAACAGGCACTGGATGCCGGGGCGACGTCGGTGTCGGAGGTCAAGGATCAGTTCTACGGCGATCGCAGCGGGACGCTGAAGGACCCGTATGGGCATCTGTGGTTCCTGGCTACGCACAAGGAGGATTTGACTGAAGAGCAAATCAAGCAGCGGGCGATGGAGATGTTTCAGCAGAGTTGAGCGTTCGGTGTCTGCACCGGCGCTATCGCGAGCAGGCTCACTCCTACACCTGGAATGCATTTCAACTGTAGGAGTGAGCCTGCTCGCGATAGCGCCGGCAAAGGCAACTCAAAACTCCCTGAACACAGTTCATGAACCTGCTCACCACGCTTTAGCTCTTGCCACACACTCCGGACAATTTCAGGATGCATCCAACAAGAATCCTGAAAGAAGGACTCACCCGATGTTCGCCGGATTCCGCAAAGACCAGCGTCACGTCAACGGCGTCGACATTGCCTATCGTATCGGTGGCAGCGGCCCAGGATTATTGCTGCTGCATGGCCATCCGCAGACCCATGTGATCTGGCACAAGATCGCCGAGCAACTGGCCGAGCATTTCACCGTGGTCGCCGCCGATTTGCGCGGTTATGGCGACAGCGGCCGTCCGCCTGCGGATGACGCGCACAGCAATCATTCGAAACGGCAAATGGCTTGCGACAATGTCGAGCTGATGCAGTCGCTGGGTTTGGCGCAGTTCTCGATCCTCGCTCACGACCGCGGCGCGCGGGTCGCCCATCGTCTGGCGCTCGACCACGCCGAGGCCGTGCAACGCATGATGCTGCTGGACATTGCGCCGACCCTGTCAATGTATGCGCAAACCAACGAAGCCTTCGCCCGCGCGTATTGGCACTGGTTCTTCCTGATCCGCCCGGCGCCACTGCCGGAAACCCTGATCGAAGCCGATCCTGAAGGCTATCTGCGCAGTGTCATGGGCAGTCGCAGTGCCGGGTTCAAGCCGTTCACCGATGAGGCGTTTGGCGAATACCTGCGTTGCCTGCAACAACCGGGCAGTGCGCGCGGCCTCTGCGAGGATTACCGCGCCAGCGCCAGCATCGATCTGGTGCATGATCGCGCCGATATCGCCGCCGGACATCGACTGAATCTGCCGTTGCGCGTGCTGTGGGGCGCGGAAGGCACCGTCGGGAATTGCTTCGATCCGCTCAAGGAATGGCAACAGGTAGCCGCCAATGTCAGCGGCCAGGCCTTGCCCGCCGGCCATTACATCGCCGAAGAAGTCCCCGAATTACTGCTGGCCGAAGCGCTGGCGTTTCTGCGCTGAGCCGCGTCTGCACAGCGCGGTGCTATGCTGGCGGCTCGTCCCGCCAGTGCCCGTTTTGCCATGTCCCGGAATAAAGACGCCTTGCCCCTGCCTGAAGATCTGCGTGTACTGCTCACGGTGATTCGCAAGAACGGTTTCGCTGCCGCGGCGGATGAGTTGGGGCTGTCACCGGCCTATGTCAGCAAACGCATCCAGATTCTCGAAAGCACCCTCGGCACGCGTCTGCTGCACCGCACCAGCCGTCGCGTCTCGCTGACCGAAGATGGCGAGTGCGTGCAACGTTGGGCGCTGCGCATTCTCGATGACTTTCAGCAATTGCACGACGAATTGTCCGACGCCCACGCCAGCCCGCGTGGGCGTTTGCACATCTGCAGCAGCTTCGGCTTCGGCCGCAATCACGTGGCGCCGGCGGTGTCGCTACTGGCAGAACGTTATCCGCAACTGGAGATTCGTCTCGACCTGTTTGACCGGGTGGTCGATATCATCGACGAAGGTTTCGATCTGGAGATTCGCGTGGGCGATGACCTTCCCGGCCAGCACATCGGCCGCAGTCTGGTGAGTAATCGCCGCGTACTGTGCGCCGCCCCCGCTTACCTGCAACGCCGCGGAACACCGCAGACCCTCGAAGATCTGCAAGCGCATGACTGTCTGGTGATCAAGGAGCGCGACAACGCTTTCGGCATCTGGAATCTGGAGGGCGACAACGGCGTGGAAGACGTGCGAGTCAGCGGGCCGTTGTCCTCGAACAACGGCGAGATCGTCCTGCAGTGGGCGCTGGACGGCCGCGGGATTCTGCTGCGTTCACTGTGGGACGTGAAACCGCTGCTGGAGCAAGGGCGTCTGATGCAGGTGCTCGACACTTACAGCCAGAGCGCCAACGTCTGGGCGGTGTACCCGACGCGCCTGGCGCATTCGGGGAAATTGCGCGCGTGTGTGGAGTTTCTGCAAGAGCATTTCAAAAGCTTGTCGCTGTAACTGCAAACACCACCATCCCCTGTAGGAGTGAGCCTGCTCGCGATAGCGGTGTGTCAGACACAGCAACTCTGACTGATCAACCGCTATCGCGAGCAGGCTCACTCCTACAAGTGGATTAGTGGTGAGTCAGGCGAGCCACGGGTTGCTGGCCAGATGCTTGCGCTCAAAGGCCTCGATCTGCTCGCGCCGCTGCAAGGTGCTGCCGATCGCATCGAGTCCCAGCAGCAACGCGCTTTTGCGCAAGGTGTCGATCTCAAAACCCACAACCGAGCCATCGGCCAGGCTGATCTGCTGCGCCTCAAGGTCAATGCTGATCCGAGCCGTTTCCGGCTGTCTGGCCAGCCGACCAATCCGCTGCACCTGCGCCTCGTCCAGGGTGATCAACAACACGCCGTTACGCTGACAATTGTCGTAGAAGATCCCGGCAAAGCTGCTGCCGATCAGCGCGCGGATGCCCATTTGCTGCAAACCCCACACGGCATGTTCACGGCTGGAGCCGCAGCCGAAATTCGGCCCGACCACGAGAAACTTCGCCTCCTGCCACGCCGGTTGATTCAGCACGAAATCAGGGTCGGGCCGGCCATCGCGCAGAAAGCGCAGATCGAAGAACACCCCACGATCCAGGCCCTGGCGATCGATGCCCTTGAGGAATTGTTTGGGCATGATCACGTCGGTGTCGATATTGGCCGCCAGCAACGGCGCGGCCTGGCCGCTGACTTGCGCGAAGGGTTGCAGGCTCATGGGCGTTCTCCAAAATCGCGGACATCGGTGAGTCGGCCGCTGATCGCTGCGGCGGCGACCATCGCCGGGCTCATCAGGTGGGTGCGCGCGCCGGCGCCCTGACGGCCTTCGAAATTGCGGTTGGTGCTGGAGGCGCAACGGTCGCCGGGCGCGAGCACATCGTCGTTCATCGCCAGGCACATCGAACAACCGGACTGGCGCCATTCGAAGCCGGCGTCGATAAAGATCCGCGCCAGCCCTTCCGCCTCAGCCTGGGCGCGGACTTCGCTGGAACCGGGTACGATCATCGCCCGCACGTGCCCGGCCACTTGTCGGCCATCGACGATTCGGGCGGCGTCACGCAAATCTTCGATGCGCGCATTGGTGCACGAGCCGATAAAGGCGTGGCTGATGGCGATCTCGCTGAGCGCCATGCCCGCTTCGAGGCCCATGTAATCGAGGGCGCGGCGCATGTCTCGACGCAGGATCGGATCGCTGATCGCTTGCGGGTCCGGTACACGCGCGCCAATGGCTGCTGCCTGATCCGGGCTGGTGCCCCAGGTGACCATCGGCTCGAGGACGCTGGCATCGAGGTGGATCTCGCGGTCAAACACCGCGCCCGGATCACTGCGCAGCTCACGCCACTTTTCCACGCCCTGCTCCCACAACGCGCCCGTGGGTACACGCGGCTTGCCCTTGAGGTAGGCGAACACCTCGTCATCTGGCGCCATGAACGCTCCCCGCGCGCCGGCCTCGACCGCCATGTTGCAAATGGTCATGCGCGCCTCGACGCTCAAGCCAGCGATGGTCGAGCCGCAGAATTCGATCGCGTAACCGCTGGCCCCGGAAGCGCCGATCCGGCCGATGAGCGCCATGATCACGTCTTTGGAGGTCAGGCCCGGTGCCAGCGCGCCGTCGATGGTCACGCGCAGGGTTTTCAGGCGTTTGTAGATCAATGTCTGTGACGCCAGCAGGTGCTCGATCTCGGAGGTGCCGATGCCAAAACCGAACGCACCGAGGGCGCCGTAGGTCGTGGTGTGGCTGTCGCCTGCGGCAATCACCATGCCCGGCAGAATGAAGCCCTGCTCCGGGGCGATCACATGTTCGATGCCCTGACGCTTGTCGAGGATGTCGAGCAATTCGATGCCGAAGTCCCGACAGTTTTCTGCCAGATAGGACACTTGCCGGGCGCCGCCCGCGTCGGGCATGGCGGCAATCCGCAGCGGCGCAGTCGGGTTGACGTGATCGACCACCGCCAGCGCCGTGCCCGGCCGCCACACCTTGCGCCCGGCCGCACGCAAACCGCTGAAGGCCTGCGGGCTGGTGTATTCGTTGATCACCTGGCGATCGATATACAACAGCACATGGCCCTGATCGTCGAGACGACAAACCGTGTGCGAGTCGATGTGTTTGGCGTAGAGGGTTCTGGCGGTCATCACGGGCGCTCATCAGGGAATCCAGTGATGCCCATCATAGGGAGCATGCACGGGCCATCAATTGGCAGACGCTGATGGCGTCATTCATGAAGCGTGTTCGATCCAGACACAAACAGATCCCCTGTAGGAGTGAGCCTGCTCGCGATCGCGGTGTATCTGTCGGAGTTGCTCTGTCTGACAGACCGCTATCGCGAGCAGGCTCACTCCTACAGGGCGGTCGCGCTTGGTGGAAACGCGAAACATTTACTTTCATATCGTTTATCGGGATTTGCCGCGCTCATCCGTCTTATATAGATGCGGGCCGGCCGCGTAGGCAAAAGCCACGGCCGGACCTTCCAGGGAAACAGCGCTGCGAAGCCCGTAGTCATGCCCCTTTCACCGAAAACAAGACGCGCAACCATGTCGAAGAAATCCCGTTCCAAACTGTGGTTCCTGGTGCATAGCTGGCTCGCTTTGCCCATCTGGTTCTTTGTGCTGATCGTCTGTGTCACCGGCACGCTGGCGGTGGTCAGCCAGGAAATCGTCTGGCTGGCCAACCCGCAGATGCGCGCCAGCCAGCCGGCGGATGATGCGCCACGGCTCAGCTATGACCAGATTCTGGCTGCGATCAAGCAGGCCGAACCGCAAACCGTGGTGCAGCGCATCAGCCGGCCCGACGAGTCGCACTTTGCTCTCGACGTGAACGTCAGCTACCCCGACGGGCGTTCGCAGACCGTTTACGTTAACCCCTATACCGGGGTCATTCAGGGCGGCGCGCCGGACTTCAACTTCAAAGCCTTCACCCGTGCGCTGCATGGCTGGTGGCTGGTGCCGTTCACCAACGGCTTCAGCTGGGGCTGGTATCTGGTGTCGTTCCTCGGTTTGCCGTTGCTGGCATCGTTGATCACCGGACTGGTGGTCTATAAACGCTTCTGGAAAGGCTTCTTCCGCCCGACCCTGCGCTTTCGTCACGGTGCGCGGATCTTCTGGGGCGATTTCCACCGCCTCAGCGGCATCTGGTCGATCTGGTTCATCGCGGTGATCTCGATCACCGGCATCTGGTTCCTGATCGAAGCGCTGCTGTTCGACAATCACATTTCCATTTCCAGCGAGCCGGTCATTCCGGCGATGGCCCGTGAAGCGGTGCCGATTTCTGCCGATGGCACACCACCGCCGCGCATCAGCCTCGACCGCGCGATTGAAGTCGCACAGCAGAAAATCCCCGGCCTGGAAGTCAGCTTTGTCAGCCTGCCGGGCAATGCCTACAGCCATATGAACCTCGGTGGCCGTGGCTGGTATCCGCTGATGTTCCAGTCCGCCACGCTCAACCCGTTCAATGGTGATCTGGCCGCTTCGCGACTGTTGTCCGATCGCACTGCGCTGGAGTTCGTCACCGAATCCATGCGCCCCCTGCACACCGGCGACTTCGGCGGGTTGTGGATCAAGCTGATCTGGTTCTTCTTCGGTCTGGTGCTGAGCATGATGGTGCTCAGCGGCCTGTTGATCTGGACCAAACGCACCGCACTGGCCACCGCCAATGCGCTCAAGCGTGAATCGAAGAAAACCCGCGTGACGGCGCAACCGGCCATCAATCGTGAACCTGCAGAGGTCAACCCGTGAGCAAGTCCATTGCGGCACTGCAACCCTCGCGCCTGAGCCGGTTCTGGCATAAGTGGCGCTTCCACATCAACGTTCTGCTGTTGCTGATTCCGTTGGGCTTCATGCCCAAATACTTCGCCGATGCCGCGCTGTTTCGCGGCGATATCGGTCTGGGTGAGCGCGAAGTCGGCGAAATCGCCGTCGGACCCTGGAGTCTGCGTCTGGCCGAACTGCGCAACGAAGCGCCGCGTCTGGAAGGCCCGGCCGGCTACATGAAAGGTTTTAACGCTGCGCTCTGCGAGGCCTGCATCGACCAGGTCAAGGCCACCTACCTGCGGATCGGCAAACCGCGCAGCCTGCGCGCAGCCGGCGCGCTGTTCTTCGGCACGCCCTATCGCATGGGCGCGCAATTGCCGGTGCCGGAAAAAACCAAAGCCGATGCCGAACTGTGGATCACCATGGAAGGCTGGGACGGCAGCATGCACCAGGCCTCTATTCCCCTGAGCCAGGCCTCGCCCGCCACCCTCGACTGGCTGAACAAACAAGGAGCCCGACCATGACTCGCTTTCAACGTGCTTCACGCCTGCACTTCAGCGCCGCGTTGCTGATACTGAGCGCCGCTTTCAGCACTGGCGCACTGGCGCATAACCCGATGTGCGAATGCAAAGCCATCGACGCCGAACAGATCAAATGCACCGGCGGCTTTTCCGACGGCAGCGGCGCCCCTGGGGTAACCCTCGATGTGATCGGCTATGACGAAACCATCCTGGTGCCGGGCAAGCTCGGCGCCGATTCGACCCTGACCTTCAAAAAGCCCGGCGCCGAATTCTACGTACTGTTCGACGCTGGCCCCGGCCATGTGGTCGAAATCGACCAAGCGGATATCCAGGCCCCATGAGTACGCCAACCACGCAAATCGTGCGCCCGGCCGGCGCCGGTCACGAAACCCTGTATGTGTTGCTGCTGTGCCTGTTGATTCTGGCAATTGCCGGTTCCGTGGTGGCCTGGCGCGGCGTGTCCCACGAGCCGGAGCCGGTGGCCAGCAATCAGCTCGACGCCCGCCGCGACCTCACCGCATCCGAACAAGGCATTTATGCCGATCTGCGCGTGACCCTCGATGAAATCCGTCTGCTGCGTGAAGAACAGCAAGCGCTGCCGACGCCGCAAACTCTTGCGGACGAAGGGTTCGCGCCGTTTGCCCGCGATGCCAGTTCGATCAGCCGTGGCGGGCATGCCTGGCAACTGCTCGGCGACACCGCCTACTTCGGTCACAGCCAGTCGACCAGCGTCGCCGGTTCGTTCCTGATGCGCCTGAGCAGCGATGACCAGGCGGCGCCGGACATCTGGCTCAACCGTGGCGCGGATCTTCAAACACCGGCCGAATTGACCGACGCGGCCCTCGCCGCTGCTGGCTGGAAACAGATTGTCGCGCAATACGATGCCGGGGTAACCCGCGAACATCGCCATTGATGCCTCGCCCATTTTCGAGAGAAGACTGCTTGCCCATGTCCATTTCATTACCTCGCCGTCCGTTGCTGCGTTCGTTTCTGCTCGGCCTCTGCGCCTGCCTGCTCAGCCCGTTGGTCAGCGCCGATCAGGCCAAGCGCCTGCGCATCGGCATCACCCTGCACCCGTATTACAGCTATGTGGCGAACATCGTCGGCGACAAGGCCGAAGTGGTGCCGCTGATTCCCGCCGGTTTCAACCCGCACGCCTATGAGCCGCGCGCCGAGGACATCAAGCGCATCAGCGGACTGGATGTAATCGTGCTCAACGGCGTCGGCCATGACGACTTCGCCGACCGCATGATCGCCGCCAGCGAAACACCGAACATCAAGACCATCGAAGCCAACGAAAACGTCCCGCTGCTGGCGGCCACCGGGGTGGCCGCGCGCGGCGCCGGCAAGGTGGTCAATCCGCACACGTTCCTGTCGATCAGCGCTTCCATCGCCCAGGTCAACAACATCGCCCGCGAACTGGGCAAACTCGATCCGGACAACGCCAAGACCTACACGCAGAACGCTCGCGCCTATGGCAAACGCCTGCGACAGATGCGCGCCGACGCTCTGGCGAAACTGACCCTGGCACCCAACGCCGAATTGCGCGTCGCCACGGTGCACGCGGCGTATGACTACCTGCTGCGCGAATTTGGCCTGGAGGTCACCGCGGTGGTCGAGCCGGCCCACGGCATCGAGCCAAGCCCGAGTCAGTTGAAAAAGACCATCGATCAACTGCGCGAGCTGGACGTGAAGGTGATCTTTTCGGAGATGGATTTCCCGTCCACTTATGTCGACACCATTCAGCGTGAGTCCGGGGTGAAGCTGTATCCGCTGTCGCACATTTCCTATGGCGAATACACCGCCGACAAGTACGAAAAGGAAATGACCGGCAACCTCAACACCGTGGTTCGCGCGATTCAGGAGTCTGGCGCATGACTTCAAAGGAAACCCTCTGTTCAGAAAACACCAAATCCCCTGCAGGAGTGAGCCTGCTCGCGATGGCGCCGGGTCAGCCAACATCATTGTTGAATGACACACCGCTATCGCGAGCAGGCTCACCCCTACAGGTTACGGGGCCGACGCTGGATTTTGCGGAAGTCTCACTGACGCTGGGCCGCACGACCATTCTCGACAAGGTTACCTTCCAGGTGAAGCCCGGCAGCGTGCATGCGCTGGTCGGCCCGAACGGCGGCGGCAAGAGTTCGCTGATCAAGACCTTGCTTGGGCAGATGCCCCATCAGGGCCAGCTCAGTCTGCAGTGGCCCGGCGCGCCCGGCACCATCGGTTACGTGCCGCAGGCGCTGGAGTTCGATCGCGGTTTACCGATGACGGTCGACGATTTCATGGCGGCGATGTGTCAGCGCCGCCCGGCATTCCTTGGTTTGAGCAAGCGCTACGCTGCCTCCATCGGTGAGGCGCTGGAGCGCGTCGGCATGCAGGACAAGCGCAAGCGGCGCATGGGCGCACTGTCCGGCGGCGAACGACAGCGCGTGCTGCTCGCGCAGGGGCTGATTCCGGCGCCGCAATTGCTGGTGCTGGATGAACCGATGTCGGCCCTCGATGAGGCCGGGATTCAAGTATTCGAACGCCTGCTCGGCGACTGGCGCGCGGCGGGTATCACGGTGCTGTGGATCGAGCACGATCTGGAAGCGGTCGGCCGTTTGGCCGATCAGGTCACCGGGCTCAATCGTCGCGTGCTGTTCGACGCCACGCCGCAACAGGCGCTGACCCCGGAACGGCTGCTCAGCCTGTTTTCCACCCATCCGCGGAGTGCTGCCTGATGAGTTACGAAGCCTTTCGTTTGATGGTGCAAGGCTGGGCCTCTTCCGGTTATTTGCCGGAAGCGCTGGCCTACGGATTTGTAGTCAATGCGTTGCTCGCCGGCCTGTTGATCGGCCCGGTGCTCGGCGGCCTCGGCACGCTGGTGGTGGTCAAGCGCTTTGCGTTTTTCTCCGAAGCCGTCGGCCACGCGGCGTTGACCGGTGTGGCCATCGGCATTCTGCTCGGCGAACCGTACACCGGCCCCTATGGCGCCCTGTTCGGCTACTGCCTGCTGTTCGGCATCCTGCTCAACTATCTGCGCAACCGCACGGGTCTGGCACCGGACACGTTGATCGGCGTGTTCCTTTCGGTGTCGCTGGCATTGGGGGCAAGTCTGCTGCTGATTCTCGCCGGCAAGATCAACGTGCACATTCTCGAGAACGTGCTGTTCGGTTCGGTGCTGACGGTCAACGGCAACGACATTGCGGTATTGGCGATTGTCGGCGCGCTGGTCATGGCCCTCGCCTTGCCGCTGTACAACCGCATCATGCTGGCCAGTTTCAACCCGCAACTGGCGGCGGTGCGTGGCGTAGCGGTGAAGACTCTGGATTATCTGTTCGTGATTCTGGTGACCTTGATCACCGTAGCGGCGGTAAAAGTTATCGGCGCGATTCTGGTCGGTGCCTTGCTGGTGATTCCGGCTGCCGCTGCCCGCTTGCTCAGCCAGTCGCTCAAGGGCTTTTTCTGGTGTTCGGTGCTGATCGCCACGGTCAGCACGCTGTGCGGGATTCTCGCGCCGATCGTGTTCGATCTGCCGATCCCGTCCGGCGCCGCGATCATTCTGGTCGCCGGCATCGCCTTCGCCCTCGCCGCCATTGCCCGTGGCGTTGTCCCCAGTCTGAAAGGGAATCTTGGATAAATGATCTTTTCATTGCGCAAACTGACCCTGGCCCTGGCCCTGTGCGGCATGGTCAGCACGCCGTTGTTGGCCGCCGAAAGCGCCAAACCGCTGCGGGTTTTGGCCTCGTTGCCGATTACCTATGGTCTGGGCGAGATTCTGCTCAACGGCACGGATGTCAGTCTTGAACGTGCGGCACCGGCGAACCTGCCGGGCAGCCGGCAGAGCGCCTACTTCACCGGGCGTGGCGCGCCGGCCCTGAGCAAACTGGCCAGCGATGCCGACGCGGTGATAGGCGTACGCTCGCTGTGGCCGGATGATCAGCTGTACCCGATCGCCCGGCGCAGCAATATCCGCATCGTCGAAGTCGACGCGGCGCGCCCGGTCGACGGCGCCCTGCCCGGCATTGCCGTACAGCCAGATCTCAAAGTCGATGGTTTGAACAGTCAGCCATGGCTGGCCAGCAACAACATGGGACGCATGGCCGATGTAATGGCCGCCGATCTGGTGCGCCTGGCACCGGGCGCCAAAGCGAAAATCGATGCGAATCTGGCGACGCTGAAACAACGCTTGCTCAAGCTCAGCGCCGACAGCGAGGCGCGCCTGGCCCGTGCAGATAACCTCAGCGTGATGAGTTTGAGCGATCACTTCGGCTATCTGATCGGCAGCCTCAATCTGGAGCTGATCGGTCAGGATGCGCGACCCGACGCAGAATGGGCGGCTGAGGATCTGAAGAAACTCACGGCGACCCTCAAGGACAACGACGTCGCGGTGGTGCTGCATCATCGTCAGCCATCGGAAGCGGTGACGGCGGCGATTGCCGAATCGGGCAGCCGCTTGCTGGTATTGAGCACCGATGCGGTGGATCCGGTGGCGGAACTGGAAGGCAACGTGGATGCGCTGATCAAAGGGTTGAGCGGAGCGTAATTTCAGTCTGACCGGGTTATCGTTCATCGCCAGCAGGCTGGCTCCCACAGGGGTTGTGTTCACCGATAATCCTCTGTGGGAGCTAGCCTGCTGGCGATGAGGTCCGCCCGAGCAACACAAATCCAACACATAAAAAAACCCGCTGCCCCTACGAGGTCCAGCGGGTTTTTTTTGCCCCGGATTTACTGGGCAGCGGCCTGCGCTTCCATTTTCTGACGCAGGCTCAGCGGGCGCATGTCGGTCCAGACTTCCTCGATGTAGGCCAGGCATTCCTTTTTCAGGCCGCTCTTGCCCACGGTGCGCCAGCCCTCTGGTACGGCTTTGTAATCCGGCCAGATCGAGTATTGCTCTTCGTGGTTGACCACGACTTGAAAGAGGATGTCCTCGCGGTCGAATACTGACGTCATGCTGCTTCTCCATCGTTGTAAGGGTGGGCCGCACGCGCGGTGCAGCCGGGTATGTAGAAAGAACGTTCGGCGCGGCGAAAAATTTACAGTGCCGCCGTCGCCGCCGCCAAAGCGCGGCCGAAGATCTCGGCGACGCGGTCGATCTCGGCGGCGGTGATCACCAATGGCGGCAGGAACCGCACTACCGCGCCATGCCGCCCGCCCAACTCGAGGATCAGGCCACGCTTGAGGCATTCGCGCTGCACCAGTGGCGCCAGACGAGCAAATGCCGGCGGATGGCCAAGGGCATCCACTGCGCCGTTGGGGTCGACCAGTTCGACGCCAAGCATCAGGCCGCGGCCGCGGATATCGCCCAGTTGCGGGAAGTCGCGTTGCAGGATGTGCAGGTGCTCGCTCAGCCTTGCGCCCATGGCGGCGGCGTGCTCGCAGACCTTGTGTTCGAGCAGATAGCGCATCACCGCAGAACCGGCTGCCATGGCCATCTGATTGCCGCGGAAGGTGCCGGCGTGAGCGCCCGGCTGCCAGGTGTCGAGCCAGTCGCGATAGACCACCACCGCCAGCGGCAGGCTGCCGCCGATGGCTTTCGACAGCACCACCACATCCGGAATGATGCCGGCGTGCTCGAAGGCAAACATCTTGCCGGTGCGGGCGAAACCGCTCTGGATCTCGTCGACGATCAACGCCACGCCAGCCTGCTCGGTGATCCGGCGCAGGCCGCGCAACCACTCGATATCCGCCGGAATAACGCCGCCCTCGCCCTGCACCGCTTCAACGATGACCGCGGCGGGCAACTGCACACCGGCTTCGGGGTCGTTGAGCAGGTTTTCCAGATAACTCAGGTTGGCTTTCACCCCCGCCGCACCGCCGAGGCCGAACGGGCAACGGTAGTCATACGGAAACGGCATGAACTGCACGCCGGTGCTGAGCAAGGCACCCAGCGGTTTTTTCGGGCCCAGGCTGCCCATCAGACTCAAAGCGCCCTGACTCATGCCGTGATAACCACCGGAAAACGACAACACCGTGCTCCGCCCCGTGGCCGTGCGCGCCAGTTTCAGCGCGGCTTCCACCGCGTCAGTGCCGGTCGGCCCGCAGAACTGGATTTTTGCTTGCGCCGCGAGCGCGGGTGGCAGCAGGCCGAACAGGTCCTGGACGAACTGATCCTTGACCGGCGTCGTCAGGTCGAGGGTGTGCAATGGCAATTCATCAGCCAGCACCTGCTGGATCGCCTCGATCACCACCGGGTGATTGTGCCCCAGCGCCAGCGTACCGGCGCCGGCCAGGCAGTCAATGAAGCGGCGACCCTCGACGTCTTCGACATACAGGCCCTTGGCGCGTTTGAGCGCCAGCGGAATGCGCCGCGGATAACTGCGCGCATTCGACTCCTGTTGCGCCTGGCGCGCGAGCAGTGGCGATTCTTCGAACTGGTACAACGTTTCGACCGGCGCCGAGGTAACCCGGACCGACTCTTCGATAAGGCTGGTGGCGACTGACATTTCTCGACCCCTCAATGAACTATGGATAGCGACCCAAACGGCACGCCGGACAACTGCGCGTTCCGGTCAAGGGGCGCACTGGCAGGTTTTCCTGTTCTGGAAACGCTTAAGGGCGTCGAGGATTTAGCCCTTGACCGGGTTGTCAGACCGGCAACACCAAAGGCTTGTGCATGGGCTGCACCTGCAAGCCATGGCATTGGCAAAGCGCAGTGGCTGCGCGATAGCCCAGATGCCGATAAAACGCCTGGCCCGTACGCGTGCTATTGAGCTGCGCCTGCAGCACACCACGAATCAGCAGCCAACCCTCCAGATCCCCCATCAACGCGCGCCCGGCCCCGCGGCGAAACGATTCCGGCTGGACATGACACAGCAGAATCTCGCCGACATCGTTCGCCATGCCGACGCCGACCGGCTTGCCATCAAGCAACGCGATGGACAGGTAAAACTGCGGGTCGGCGAGCCGGGCGCTGATGACATCGGTCGATTGCAGGCCGAGCCAGCGGCTGACGAGTGAAGGGTCGTTGCGGTGATCGTGCGCACAGCCAAAGCGGATCGAACGTTCGATGATACGGCTGATAAGGCCGGCGTCGGCCAGAGTGGCCGGGCTGATGCAGATGGACGCTTCCATGGCGCAGTTCCCTCAATCCATTGAGTCAAAGCTGCGTCGACCTTACGCCCACCCCGAGCGGATAGCGAACGCCGAGAAGTTACATTTGATGTGTCAGAACACCGAGCCTTTGTAGGAGTGAGCCTGCTCGCGATGACGGTCCGTCAGTCGACCGCATCATCAACTGACCGGACGCTATCGCGAGCAGGCTCGCTCCTTGGGATTGTGCTGGGTTCAGACGCGTTGCAACGGCATGGTCAGCTCAACCCGCAAGCCATCCGCGCGACTGTCGAAATGCAGCGCACAGTCGCAGCGCTGGACGATCGCCTGAACGATCGCCAGGCCGAGGCCGCAACCGGTGCTCTGGCCGTTGCGCCAGAAGCGTTGCGTCAGGTGTTGCAGATCATCCGGGGCAATTCCCGGACCATGATCGCGGACGACGAATCGCACGCGGGTGCCGACGGTTATCAGACTCAACTCGACCCTGCATTCCTCGGCGGTATGGCGCAGGGCGTTGTCGAGCAGATTACGCAGCGCGGCAATCGCCAGCGCGGCGGGCATCTGCAGCGGCGCTGTGGACAGATCAGTCGGCAGTTGCAGCTGGATGCGCGTGCGCTCGCCGCCGGTGGCGTCCTGAATCGCCAGGCGTGCGACTTGTTCGGCGCTGTATTGCGAGCCGTCATCGAACGACAGGCTGCCCTCGACTCGCGCCAGCAACAATAACTGTTCGAGGGTGCGATGCAGGCGATCGGCGCCCTCCTCGGCCCGCGCCAACGACTGATCGCGAGCGTTGCCATCGGTCATTCGGGCAACTTGCAGGTGGGTCTTGATCGCGGTGAGCGGGCTGCGCAGTTCATGCGCGGCGTCGCCGGTCAGGCGTCGTTCACGTTCGAGGGTCTTGCCGATGCGCTGGAACAACTGGTTCTGGGTTTCCAGCAACGGTTTCAACTCGCTGGGAAACGCCTGAATCTGCAACGGCTCAAGCGAATCGGCGTTGCGCCGCATCAGCGCTTCACGCAAGCGGTTGAGCGGCGCCAGCCCCTGGCCGATGCCCAGCCACAACAGGCACAGACAACCGAGCAGCGCCACACCGACCGGCACCGACGCCGCCAACAGGATCGACATGTTCAGCGCCTCACGCTCGATCTGTCGATCGGCTGTGGTAATCCGCACATCACCCCGCGCGAGCGTGAAACTGCGCCACGGTGCGCCGTCGATCATCTGATCGTGAAAGCCCATTTTCTCGGCTTCCAGCGCCTGGTCCGGATTGTTATGACTGCGGGCAAGGATTTCCCCGCGCAAGGAACTGACCTGACAGGCCATGCCGCCGGGAATATTCAGTTGCTCGGCGCTGAAATGAGTGCCCTCGCCTTTGCTCGGCAGCGCTGGCAACTGCTCGAGCAGGCCAGCGACCATCCGCGCCGATGCGACCAGCCGCTGATCGAGGGAAAACATCATCTGATTGCGCAGATCACTGAGCATCCACGCCGCCGCCAGCGCCCAGATCAAGGCAAACGCGGCGCCGAGGGTCAGGCTCAGGCGCAACCGCAGACTCATCACTTGCCTTGCTCTCCACCGTCGGCCGGACCAAGACGATAGCCCAGACCGCGCACGGTTTCGACGATGCCCTTGCCCAGCTTGCTGCGCAAATGATGGATGTGCACGTTCAGCGCGTTGCTTTCCAGTTCATCGTTGAAGCCGTAGACGCTGTCCTTCAACTGCTCGGTGGACAGCACCCGGCCACGATTGTGCAATAGCGCCTGGAGCAATGCCTGCTCGCGCCGTGACAAGTCGACCGGTTGCCCGGCCAGAGTGGTTTCGCGGCTGCTCGGATCGTAGGTCAGCGCGCCGTGCTCGATCAGGTTGACGCTGCGTCCGGCCACCCGACGCAACAGGGTTTGCAGACGCGCGAACAGCTCACGCAGGTCAAACGGCTTGAGCAGGTAATCGTCCGCCCCGGCCTGCAAGCCGTCGACGCGGTCGGTCACCGAGTCGCGCGCGGTCAGTATCAGCACCGGAATCTCCAGCCCGCCCTGTCGCAATTGCTGAAGCAACTTGAGGCCATCTTCGTCGGGCAGACCGAGGTCGAGCACCATCACGTCGAATTCGGCGACCTTGAGCATCGCCCGCGCTTTCGATGCGGTGTTGACGTGCTCGACCGTCAAACCCTGAGCCGTGAGGCCGGCAACGATGCCGCTGGCGATCAGCTCATCGTCTTCGCAAACCAGTACGTGCATGGGCGCTCCGAAAATAAAAAGGCGAGTGAAGCAGGCGAGGATTAAGCGGCAATTATGGCCGCCAGCAGCATTGACGGGAAGCCGAACCTGGAGGGAAGGCAAACCAGGCCGGAAACTTTCTTAAATACGTACACCGATACGGAAACACTTCGCGCCTGTTTCGCCGAACACCGCTGTTTTAGCCTTGGCGCTGATGTTTCACCCACAGTCAAAAGGACTTGATTCACATGCCTCAACTACAAAACTTCGTCGCCATCGACTGGCGTGCCGGCCCGGATCGCATTTATTTCTTTTTCAAGGACAGCGAGACCTACTCTCGCTTTGATCTGGGCGCCAATAAGGTCTCCGATAACTACCCTGCCTCTACGGCTGGCAGCTGGGACAAATTCGACCCGTTCATCAAAGACCTGCGCTTCGGTTTCACCACCACGTCAATCGGCTTCAACGCCCCGGGCGATGAAGACATCGCGTGGTTATTCCATTACCAGGGCGCAACGCCCATGGTCTGCAAATACGACCAGGACAAAGATGCGGTTGCCAGTTTTCAGAAAGTCGCCGATTCGATATGGAAACCGATACTGCCGTACTTCGACCAGATCATTGCCGGCACCTGGTTTCAACTGACCGGGCAAGCGTTTCTGTTTCGCTTCATTCTCAATGACGGCCATTATCTGTCGTTCAATTACAGAGCAAAAACCCTGACGCGCAAGCCGTTCGGCGAATATCAACTGGGCGTATTGAAACCCTACAAAGACCGCATCATTACCGCCGCACAAAATGACCGGACGTTCGCCGACAGCCACTGGTACATCTTTCTGACCAACAATCAGTATCTGGTTTACAACATCCAGAGCGACCGACTGGTCTCCGGCCCGCACACGATCAACGAAGCGAACTGGCCCGGACTGCTGCGCGGCTGATTGGCCGAGCAAGAGAGAGCCTTGTACGATACGGGTTAATTATCGGTTAATCGCCGCCGCCCATTCTGCGCTCACTTGCACAGGGACAAGGCTCCTCCATGCGTCATTTTTTTCTTTTGTTCGCTCTCTTGGTCTCGGGTCTGGCCCAGGCCGGAAACAATCCATTCGATACGAAACCGGAATTCTTGCCGGTCGACAAAGCTTTCGTGCTGACATCCGAACGTCTCGAGTCCGGGGAAACCCAGCTGTTCTGGCAGATCAGCGACGGCTATTACCTGTATCAGAAACGCTTGAAGTTCGACGGGCTCACCGCCGATCAGCAGCCGAAGCTGCCTGAAGGCGAGTCCCACAGCGACGAGTTCTTCGGCGAGCAACCGGTCTACCGTCAGGGTCTGGAAGTGAAAATTCCGACATCCGCCAGCGGTCAGATCAAGGTCAGCTATCAAGGCTGTGCCGATGCCGGTCTGTGTTATCCACCGCAAACCCGCGTGATTGATCTTGGCGGCAAGGCGACCGTTGCGCCGGGCGCGCAGGCAGCGGACGAGGCACTGGCCAGCAGCCTGCAACAGCGCGCCCTGGGCTGGAGTCTGCTGGTGTTCTTCGGCCTCGGTCTGTTATTGGCCTTTACCCCGTGCACCTTGCCGATGCTGCCGATTCTCGCCGGCATGGTGGTCGGCAGCGGCGCCACACCGCGGCGCGGCTTTGCTCTGGCCGGCAGCTACGTGATTTGCATGGCATTGGTCTATGCCGCGATGGGCGTCATTGCTGCGCTACTCGGTGCGAACCTGCAGGCGTGGTTGCAGAACCCCTGGTTGCTCGGCACGTTCGCGGCGATTTTCGTGATATTGGCCCTGCCGATGTTCGGCTTCTTCGAACTGCAACTGCCGGTCGCCCTGCGTGATCGCCTCGAACATGCCTCACGCAGTCGCAGCGGTGGCAGCCTGATCGGCGCCGGGGTGCTCGGTGCGCTGTCCGGTCTGCTGGTCGGCCCGTGCATGACCGCACCGCTGGCCGGCGCTCTGCTGTATATCGCGCAGACCGGCAATGCCCTGCACGGTGGCTTGATTCTGTTCTCGCTGGGCATCGGTATCGGTGTGCCGTTGCTGTTGCTGGTGACCGTGGGCAACCGCTTCCTGCCCAAACCCGGCGCGTGGATGAACCTGCTCAAAGGCGTGTTCGGTTTCCTCTTTCTTGCCACTGCGCTGTTGATGCTGCGCCCGGTACTCGATGCGTCGTTGTGGCTGGGCCTGTGCGGTGCATTGCTGTTGATCGCCGCGTTCTGCGCCTGGAAACAGTCCGAAGGTTTTGGCCGCGTCGCGCAGTTGTTCGGTGCCACTTCGCTGCTGCTCGGGTTGTGGGGCAGCCTGCTGGTGATTGGCGCGGCCGGCGGCAGCGACGACCCGTATCAACCGTTGCAGGTCTACAGCGCTGGCCGTGCCGGTTCGGTAACGTCAGCCGGGCATGACGCGTTCACCACGATCAAGGAGCCGGCGGCGTTGCAGCGCGAACTCGACGCGGCCAAAGCGCAGGGCCAGTGGGTGCTGCTCGATTACTACGCCGACTGGTGCGTGTCGTGCAAGGTCATGGAGAAGCAGGTATTTGGCAAGGCCAATGTGATGCAGGCGTTGAATGATGTGCGCCTGCTGCGGCTCGATGTCACCGCTGACAATGCCGCCAGCCGTGAGCTGCTCAGCCGCTACAAAGTGCCGGGGCCACCGAGTTTCGTCTGGATCGGCACCGACGGTGAAGAACGCCGCAGCCAGCGAATTACCGGCGAAGTCGATGCCGATACATTCCTGCAACGCTGGAACGCTACCCGAGACGCCCATTAATGCTCACTCTGACCCTCGGCACCTTTGCCATCGCGCTCAACCATCTGCTGCTGATCAGCGCCCTGGCGCTGGCGACTTTTGTCGGCTGGCGGGTGGCCAAGCGCGGTGGCGATAATCCCGAATCGGCACTGTTCAGCCTGTTTTTGCTGGGCATGCTCGCTGCGCGGGTGGCCTTTGTCGCGCTGTACTGGTCGCACTATCGCGCTGACCCGTGGCAGATCATCGACCTGCGTGACGGCGGTTTCCTCGCCTGGCCGGGGGTGATCGTGCTGTTGCTGGCGGCGCTGTATCGCGGCTGGCGCCGTCCCGGGCTGCGCCGGCCGCTGGGCTTTGGCGTGGCCAGCGGTGTGGCGTTCTGGCTGCTGGCGACGCTGTCGCTGAATATTTACGAACAAGGTACCCGTCTGCCGGACATCACCCTGCGCAACGCGGCCGGGCAAACCATCCAGCTCAGCGATTATCAGGGCGGGCCGCTGGTGATCAATCTGTGGGCGACCTGGTGCCCACCGTGCCGGCGCGAAATGCCGGTACTGGAACATGCCCAACAACAACGCCCGGACCTGACCTTTCTGTTCGTCAACCAGGCCGAAAGCATGCAAAGCGTGGCGACTTTCCTCGAAACCCAGGGCCTGAGCCTGAACAACGTACTGTTCGACCGCAGCGGTCGCCTCGGTCAGGCCGTGGGTTCGATGGCATTGCCGACTACGCTGTTCTATAGCCCCGACGGTCGCCTGCTGAGCAGCCACCTCGGTGAACTGTCGAACGCCAGCCTGGCCCGTGCGCTGGAAAGTTTCGACACGCCGATCCCCCATTCGAACCCGGCCACCGCACCGGCCACCTCTGCAAGGAAACTGCCATGCCCCGCCTCCGCCACCTGCTGACCTTGACCCTGAGCGGCGCCCTGCTGCACTTGCCGTCGGTGCAGGCTGCTGAAGAACTGCCCGCCGCGATCAAGCAGATCGAAGCCAAGGGCGCAAAGATCGTCGGCCAATTTGACGCCCCCGACGGCCTGCGTGGTTATGCGGCGCAATACCAGAATCGCGGCATGGCGCTGTACCTGACGCCGGATGGCAAGCACGTGCTGCTGGGTAATCTGTACGACGCTGACGGCAAGGACTTGAGCAGCGAGCCTCTGCAAAAACTGGTCTACGCGCCGATGGCCAAGGAAGTCTGGGCCAAGTTCGAGGCAAGCAACTGGATTCAGGACGGCAACAGGGACGCACCGCGCACGGTGTATTTGTTCAGCGATCCGAACTGCCCGTACTGCAACATGTTCTGGGAGCAGGCGCGGCCGTGGGTGAAAGCCGGCAAGGTGCAATTGCGCCACATCATGGTCGGCATCATTCGCGAAGACAGCCCGGGCAAATCGGCGGCGCTGCTGGCGGCGAAAGACCCGGCCAAGGCGCTGGAAGATCACGAAAAGGCTGGCAAGGGCAGCTCGCTCAAAGCCTTGAAGGATATTCCGGTGGCGGTGCAGACCAAGCTGGCGGCGAACATGCAGTTGATGGAAGACCTTGAGTTGCAGGCCACACCGGCGATCTTTTATATGGACGACAAGGGTGAGTTGCAACAGCAGCAAGGGGCGCCGACAGCGGAGAAGCTGGTGAAGATTCTGGGGCCTAAATAACTCTGGCCTTGCATTGCCTGGACTGGCCTCATCGCGAGCAGGCTCACTCCTACAGTGATCTCATTCCTCCAGCACAAATGCGGTCAATGTAGGAGTGAGCCTGCTCGCGATCGGGATCACCCGGTGTGTCAGTTGTGCTCGGCCAGAAAGGCAAGCAGTGCTTCAGTGACAAACTGCGGATTCTCTAGATTGGAGATGTGCCCCGCCTCCGGCACCAGCACGCACGGGCAGCCGATCAGCTCAGCCATTTTGCGGGCTTCTGCCGGTGGCCGTGGCTTGTCCTGATCGCCGCACAACACCAACGTTGTTGCTGCATTCAGCTCGCCCAGGCGTGGCAACAAGTCATCACGTCCAAAAGTGATGCGCCCCATCGGCACGATGCTGTTGCGCAGTCGATCCGAGGAGTACGCCGCCAGTTTCGCGCGGAAATCCTGATACAGCGCCGACTGCGGATCGATGCCCGGACGGAAGAAGATCGGCACGACGATATCGAGCAGTTGTTCGGAAATTTCGCCGCTGTCTTCGATCTGCTTGAACAGCGAGAAATAGTACTGGCGGGTCGGCTCGGGTTCGACGCCGACGTACGTGTCCATCAGCACCAGACCGTTGAGTCGTTGCGGCGCCGAAAGCGCCAGGCGCACGCCCCACATGCCGCCGACCGACAGGCCTACCAGCGTGACGCGGTCGATCTGCAGATGGTCGAGCAAGGCTTGCGCCTGACGGGCGATGTCATCCAGTGACGAGGTGCCTTCCGGCAACCGCCCCGACTCGCCATGGCCCCACAGGTCCAGCGCAATCACCCGATAGTGCGGCGCCAGCGCAGCGATCTGCGGCGCCCACATGGCGTGATCCCACAAGTAACTGCCGGCCAGCAGCACCGCCGGCCCAGCGCCTTGATCGGTGTAATGCAGCGCTTGTCCGTCAACCGTGAAAAAAGGCATCGACCATCCCCCGCGAGAAAAAACAGAACCGGCAGACTGAGCTGCCGGTTGCTGATCGTCAACCTTGGAAATGTACAGTGATGTACCGGTTGATTTGTGTTGAATTAACTGATGCCATCGCGAGCAGGCTCACTCCTACAGGGGAACGTATTCCAACTTGTAGGAGTGAGCCTGCTCGCGATGGCGCCGGTTCAGGCACTAAATAATCAAAGCCCTTCCAGCGCCGCCATCAGATCATTCAACCGATCAACCTTGTCCTCGGTGATGCCACTCGCCGCCAGTCCATCAATATATTCAGCCAGTTCCTCCACTGTGCTGCATTCGAACATCGCCCGCAGCGGCACGTCGCGTTGCAGGGTTTTCTGCACCCGCGAAGCGATCTGCGTGGCCAGCAATGAATGCCCGCCCAGCTCGAAGAAGTTGTCACGCACACCGACCTTGTCGACCTTCAGCACCTCGGCCCAGATACCCGCCAGGGTTTGCTCCAGCTCATTGCGTGGCGCCAGATAGTCGTGGCTGTGCAACTGACCGATTTCCAGCGCTGGCAGGGCTTTGCGGTCGAGCTTGCCGTTGGCGTTGAGCGGCAGTTGATCGAGCCACAGCCAGTGCAGCGGCACCATGTATTCCGGCAGTTCGGCGCGCAGGCGCTGTTTGATTCGCTCCAGGCGTTCGTTCGGGTTCAGTGTGGAATCCGCTGCGACCAGGTAACCCACCAGATGTTTGCCGTTAGCCCCCTCCTGCACACCGACTGCGCCGTCGCGCACTTCCGGCTGTTCATGCAGGCGTGCTTCGATCTCGCCCAGTTCGATGCGGTAACCGCGAATTTTCACCTGATGATCAACGCGGCCGACATACTCCAGCACGCCATCGTTGCGCCGCCGCGCCAGATCTCCGGTGCGATACAGACGCTCGCCCGGCGCACCGAACGGATTCGGCACAAACACCGGCGCAGTCCGTAGCGGATCGCTGACATAACCGCGACCGACACCGGTGCCGGCCACGCAGAGTTCACCCACCGCGCCCAACGGCACCAGCTCCAGCGCACCGTCGAGGAGATACAGCAAGTTGTTGTCGGTCGGCGTACCGATCGGCAGATAGCTGCCACGCGTCGATGCGAGGTCGACACGGAAGAACGCCACATCGTCCGAGCACTCGGCCGGGCCATACGCGTTGACCAGATCAATGTTCGGGTAACGCAGCAGCCATTGGTGCGCCAGCTCAGGCGGCATCGCTTCACCGGTTGGCAGCATCCAGCGCAAGCCATCCAGGCTCAGGCGTTCGGAGGCGAGCATGCCCTGAATCAGCGACGGCACACTTTCCAGCACGGTGATGCCCTGCGCTTGCACATGCACCAGCAAACCCTGCGGGTCATGGGCGATGGCGTTCGGCACGATGTCGACCCGCGCGCCGAACAACGGCGCGGCGAGGAACTGCCAGACCGAAATGTCGAAACTTTGCGAAGCGGTCTGCGCGATCACATCGGTTTCGCTCAGTTGCAGGTACGGCACCTTGCTCAACTGGTTGTTGAGCATGCCGCGCTGTTCGACCATCACCCCTTTCGGCAATCCGGTGGAGCCCGAGGTGTAGATCACGTAAGCGAGGTTGTCCGGGCCGCTGTAAAGGCCGGGATTGTCAGCCGATGTCGCCGCCGCCTGGAGTTCTTCCCAGACCAACAACCGTGGACGATGGGCGCAACCACATTCATCGAGCAATGCTTGCGCCTGTTCGCGGCAGGCTTGGCTGCAGACCAGCACCGGCGTGCGGCTCAGCTCGACGATACGTTGCAGGCGCTGGCTCGGCAGGCCCGGGTCCAGCGGCAGATAGCCGGCGCCGGCCTTGAAGCTGCCGACAATCATGCCGAGCAGGTCGAGGTTGCGTTCGCCCAGCAGCGCCACCGGTTGATCGAACTGCACCCCGGCGGCGATCAATGCATGACCGAGACGGTTGGCGCGCTGATTCAGTTCGGCATAGCTCAGTTGCTGATCGAGATAACTGGCCGCGATGCGTTGCGGATGCGCGGCGACCTGCGCTTCGAAAAGCGCCACGTAACTCTGCTCCAGCGGATAATCCTGCGCACTCTCGTTGCACCCGTGCAGCAGGAACTCCTGCTCCTGCGCACCGAGCAGCGGCAGCTCGGCCATGTCGCCATGGAAACCCTCGACCAGCGCCAGCAGCAAGCGCTTGAACTCAGCGAGCAGGCGCTGGACCGTCGATTCGTCGAAATAGCGCTGGTCATACGACAGGTGCAGGCCGAGGTCATCGCCCGGGTAACACACCGCCGTCAGCGGGAAGTTGGTGTGGGTCCGGCCGGAAT
>Ga0196970_1000715_pt1 | contig 32913 bp, 31 predicted proteins | sample S1v_513CmetaG_FD_148672 | JGI IMG/M metagenome (GOLD analysis project Ga0196970, IMG submission 148672) | Soil microbial communities from Anza Borrego desert, Southern California, United States - S1+v_5-13C | ecosystem: Environmental > Terrestrial > Soil > Desert | place: USA: California... | reverse complement strand
GATTGTACCGCGCCACCCGCTCGGCATCGGCGAAGGTCGACCAGGGACGGTGCTCGAACGGCAGCCCGTACAGGCGCAGCGCCACGCCGACGCGGCGCACGAAGGGGGAATCGTACTGGCCGATCAGGATCACCGCGCGCCCTCCGTCAGTGCATCGCCGCCTTCAGCTTCTCGCCGCGCCGCCGCAGCCACTCCAGGCAGGCCAGCAGCGCCACCGAGAAGATGGTCAGGATCACCGCCGCGGCGGTGATGGTGGGGGAGATGTTCTCACGGATGCCGGCGAACATCTCGCGTGGCAGTGTACGCTGCTCCGGCCCGGCGAGGAACAGTACGGTCACCACCTCGTCGAACGAGGTCGCGAAGGCGAACAGCGCACCCGACGCGACACCCGGCAGGATCAGCGGCAGCACCACCTTGAAGAAGGTCAAGAGCGGCGGCGCGCCCAGCGAGGCGGCGGCGCGCGACAGGTTGGTGTCGAAGCTCTGCAGCGTCGCGCTGACGGTGATGACGACGAAGGGCGTCGCCAGCGCCGTGTGCGACAGGATCAGGCCGGCGTAGTTGCCCGTCAGCCCCAGGGGTGCAAAGAAGAAGTAGACGCCGACGGCGGTGATCACCACCGGCACCACCATCGGCGACAGCACGACGGCCATCACCAGCGACTTCCAGCGGCTTTTCCACGTCGCCAGCCCCAGCGCCGCCAGGGTGCCGAGGATCATAGACAGCACGGTCGAGGCGATGCCGATGATGAAGCTGTTCTTCAGCGACAGCATCCACTTGTCCGAGGTGAACAGGTCCTCGTACCAGCGCATCGACACGCCGGGCAGCGGGTAGGTCAGGTAGGTGGACGAGCTGAAGGACAGCGGCACGATGGCGAGGATCGGCGCCATCAGGAAGACGAACACCAGCGTCGCGGCGACGATGGTGCCGGTCCAGCCCAGCCGTTGGCTGAGCGTGCGGGGGGCGTGGTTGTCGCTCAATTCTTGACCCCTCCGGTCGTGGCGGTGCCGTGCACCAGCTTACCGTAGACGACGGCCAGCACCAGCGTGGCGGACAGCAGGACCGCGCCCAGCGCCGACGCCAAGCCCCAGTTGACCGTCTCGGTGGTGTAGAAGGCGATGAAGTAGCTGATCATCTGGTCGCCGGCCCCGCCGACCAGCGCCGGCGTGATGTAGTAGCCGATGGCCAGGATGAAGACGAGCAGCCCGCCCGCGCCGATGCCCGGCAGCGTCTGCGGCAGGTAGATCCGCACGAAGGCGACGGCCGGCGGCGCGCCCAGGCTGGCCGCCGCGCGCATGTAGGCGGGCGAGATCGCCTTCATCACGCTGTACAGCGGCAGGATCATGAAGGGCAGCAGCACGTGCGTCATGGCGATGAAGACGCCGGTCCGGTTGAAGATCAGCCGCACCGGATGCTCGATGACGCCCAGCCAGCGCAGGCCGTCGTTGATCAGCCCCTGGTCCTGCAGCAGCACGATCCAGGCGCAGGTGCGCACCAGGAGCGACGTCCAGAACGGCAGCAGCACGAAGATCATCAGCAGGTTCGACTGCTTCGGCGGCAGCGACGCCAGCAGGTAGGCGACCGGGAAGCCCAGGATCAGGCAGGTCAGCGTCACGCCCAGGCCGATGCCGAAGGTGCGCAGGAAGATGCCCTGGTAGATCGACTGCTCCTCCGGCGCGTGGACGATGGAGCCGTCCAGGTTGCGCTGCAGGTCGAGCGCCGCCAGCAGGTAATAGTCGGTGACCGGCCCGCCAGCGCCCTTGATGGCCGCCCAGGTGGCGCGCTCGCCCCAGGCCGGGTCGATGCCGGTCAGGGCGGCCTTCGCCTCGCCGGCGGCCGGCTGTTCCTTGAGCGCGCGGCCGGTCTTGGTCAGCAGCGTGCGGTAGCCGTTCACCACGTAGTTCAGCCGCTTCGCCGCCACCGCCAACGTGCGGTCGGCATAGGCCCGGCGGATGTCCGAGGCGAGCGCCGCGTAGGCGGCTTCGCCCGGCAGGTCCTTGCCGTCCCAGGAGGCCAGCGCGGCGACGGTCTGCGGCATGGTCTTGCCGACTTCCCAGTCATCGACGCTGCGCCACAGCATGCCGCCGAGGGGCACCAGGAAGGTGAACAGCAGGAAGGCGAGCAGCGGCAGCACCAGCCCCAGCGCCTTCAGCTGCCGCGCCCGCTCGGCCCGGCGGAGCCGGCGCTTCAACGGGATCTCCGCCCCGGTGGCGACGAATGCGGCCATGAAGAAATCTCCCTGAATGACTCCCTCTCCCCTCCGGGGAGAGGGTTGGGGTGAGGGGGTCCCGCGTTGCGGACGTTCACGGTTCCCCGCGATCCCCCTCACCCGACGCCTTCGGCGTCACCCTCTCCCGGACGGGAGAGGGTTTCACTCCGCTTCGCGTGTTACTTCGCCGCCCACTTGTTGAAGCGCTCGGTCAGGCGGTCGATGTTCTCCAGCCAGAAGCTGGTGTTGATCTCGATCGCGTTGGCAAGGTTCTGCGGCGCGGTCGGCAGGTTCTCCAGCAGCGCCTTGTCCACCTTGGCGGCCGCGCCCTTGTTGGACGTGCCGTAGGCGATGTGCTGCGGCAGCTTGGCCTGGTTCTCGGCCTTGCCGACGAAGTCGAGGAACTTGTAGGCCGCGTCCTGGTTCGGGCTGCCCTTCAGGATCACCCAGCTGTCGATGGTGTACAGCGCGCCGTTCCACACCATGCCGAAGTTCTTCTTCTCGGCCTTGTTGGCGGCGTCGATGCGGCCGTTGTAGACCGAGGTCATCACCACCTCGCCCGACGCCAGCAGCTGCGGCGGCTGCGCGCCGGCCTTCCACCACACGAGGTCGCCCTTGATGGCGTCCAGCTTCTTGAACGCGCGCTCGATGCCCTGGTCGGTGCCCAGCACCTTGTAGACGTCCTTCGGCGCCACGCCGTCGGCCATCAGCGCGATCTCCAGCGTGGTCTTCGGGCCCTGGCGCAGCGCGCGCTTGCCCGGGAACTTCTTGGTGTCGAAGAAGTCGGCCCAGCTCTTCGGCGTGTCCTTGATCTTGTCCTTGTCGTAGCCGAGCACGAAGTCATAGACGATCGCGCCGACGCCGCAGGGGTTGACGGTCTCCGGCAGGTAGGCCTGCTCGCCGCCGATCTTCGAGTACTGGATCTGCTCGAACAGGCCTTCCTCGCAGCCGAGCGCCAGTTCCTCGCTCTCCACCTGCACGACGTCCCAGGTGGCGTTGCCGCCCTGCACCTTGGCACGCAGCACGCCGATGCCGCCGTCCCAGGATTCGTCGTTCATCTTGATGCCGGTGGCCTGGGTGAACGGCCCGAAATAGACCTTCTTCTGCGCCTCCTGGTAGGCGCCGCCCCAGGACACGACGGTGAGGTCGCGGGCGCTGGCCGCCGAGGCCAGTGCGATGCCGGCGGTGAGCGTGGCGACAAAGCCGAAAGACTTCCACATGCTGCGCATCTTCCCTGTTCCTCTTCTCTGGTTGGATCGGTTGTTCACGCTGGCCCCTCAAACCGGATCAAGGGCGCGCGCGTCCTCGGGGCGGAAGGCGATGGTGACCGGCAGGCCGGGGGTCAGCCCGGCGTGGTTGCCGCCGCTGAGCTTCACCATGAATTCCTCGTTGTCGGCGACCGTCAGCACGGTCAGCGCGTGGTCGCCCAGGTAGATCGTGTGCTGCACGGTGGCCGGCAGGTGGTTGGGGTGGCCGGCGTCCTCGTTGCCCTTGAGGATGTGCACGCGCTCCGGCCGGACCGAGACGGAGGTGCGCTCGCCGGCGCGCTCGACGCCCACCGCGGACGCCACCACCCGCTCGCCGCCGGCCAGCCGCACGGACGCGAAGCCCTGTTCGATATTCTCGACGGTGCCGTGCAGCATGTTGTTCTCGCCGATGAAATTGGCGACGAAGCTGTTCACCGGCCGCTCGTACAGCGCGTCGGGCTTGTCGATCTGCTGGATGATGCCGTCGTTGAACACCGCGATGCGGTCCGACATGGTCAGCGCCTCGCTCTGGTCGTGCGTGACGTAGACCACGGTGATCCCGGTCGATTCGTGGATCTGCTTGATCTCCAGCTGCATGTGCTCGCGCAGCCGCTTGTCGAGCGCCCCCAACGGCTCGTCCATCAGCACCAGCTGCGGACTGAACACCAGCGCGCGCGCCAGCGCCACGCGCTGCTGCTGGCCGCCGGACAGCTGGCCGGGCCGGCGCTTCGCCAGGCTCTCCAGCTTGATCATCGACAGCGCCCTGGCGACGCGCGCCTTCTGCTCGTCCTTGGACATCTTGCGCACGGACAAGGGGAAGGCGAGGTTCTCCTCCACCGTCATGTGCGGAAACAGCGCGTAGTTCTGGAACACCATGCCGATGTCGCGCTGGTGTGGCGGCACGTTCTTGATCGGTCGGCCGTCCAGCACGATCTCGCCGGTCGTCGGCACCTCGAACCCGGCCAGCATCATCAGCGTGGTCGTCTTGCCGGAGCCGGACGGGCCGAGCAGCGTCACGAACTCGCCCCGCTTGATGTCGAGGTCGAGGTTCTTCACCACGAGGTGCTCGCCGTCGTAGGTCTTCTGCACCCCCGTGAAGCGGACCAGCGTGTCCTTCTTCGTGTCGACCATGCCGCCGTCCATCGATCCCCGTCCTCCCCCTGGTCGCCCCGCCGCGCCGGCCGGCGCCGTGGGGTCTCAAACCTGGGCTCGACGGTACCACGTGTTTAAGAAATTAGACAAGCTGTTGCGCACACCATCATACCCATCACCGGATTGCTGCGCCGGTGTGCAGAAAACCCGGCGGTGACCACCGCGTGGGCGGCCTGTTGCCCAATCGGCGGTCCGTCAGCCCTGCCGACCATCGGACCACCGCTCCATCTCCCGCGCGCCGCGCGCCCGACTCGGGTGTTCCCGGGTCACGCCTTGCGCCGCGCCGCCGCGCCGTAGACGAAGCTGTCGAAGCTGGCCTCGGCGACGCGGAACCACAGGTACTCCTCGTCGCGGAACGACGACCAGGCGTCGTAGACGCGCTTGAAGCGCGGATTCCCCGCGGCGATGTCGTCGTACAACGCGAAGGCCGCCTCGTAGCAGGCGTCCATCACCTCGCGCGGGAAGGGCTTCAGCACCACGCCGGCCGCCACCAGCCGGCGCAGCGCCGCAGCGTTCAGCGCGTCGTACTTGGCCAGCATCCAGCTCTGCGCCTCGGCGCAGGCCTGCTCCAGCGCCGCCTGGAATGGCCGGGGCAGCGCCGCCCAGGCGTCGAGGTTGACGAACAGCGGGATCTGCGCCGCCCCCTCCCACCAGCCGGGGTAATAATAGTATTTCGCCACCCGGTGCAGGCCGAGCCGCTCGTCGTCGTACGGCCCGACGAACTCCGCCGCATCGATGGCGCCCAGTTCCAGCGCCGGCCGGATGTCGCCGCCGCCCATCTGCACCGGCTGCACGCCCAGCGTGGCGAGGATCTGGCCGGCCAGGCCGCCGATGCGCATGCGGATGCCCTTGAGGTCCTCGACCGTGCGGATCTCCTTGCGGAACCAGCCGCCCATCTGCGCGCCGGTGTTGCCGGCCGGCAGCATGGTGACGTTGTGGCCGCGGTAGAAGTCGCGCATCAGCTCCAGCCCGCCGCCATGCGTCATCCACGCCGCCTGCTGGCGCGTGTTCAGCCCGAACGGCATGCCGGTGTCGAAGCAGAAGGTCGGGTCCTTGTCGATGTAGAAGTACGCGGCCGTCTGCCCACAGGGCACGGCGCCGCTCCCCACGGCGTCCAGCACCTGCATCGCGGGCACGACGGCGTTGGGCGGTGAGGGCTGGATGCGGAAGCGGCCTTCGGTCACTTCGGCGACGCGCGCGGCGATCATCTCGATCGCGCCGTAGATGGTGTCGAGGCTGCGGGGATAGCTGGAGGCGAGCTGCCATTCGACCTCGGCCAAACGGCTTTCAGAGGATCCTTGCGCCATGGCCGGCGCCGCGAGCGCCGCCGCGCCCAGCCCGGTTCCGGCTCCCGTCAGGAAGCTGCGCCTCTTCATGCCTCCTCCCCGCCTTTTTGCCGCGGTTTCGATCCATTAAGCGGCCGGCCGGAGGGGGCGCGCAAGGCGAATTTTGCGCACCATCCTGTTTCACATAATTTACACGTTTAACAGTTCGCATTGACGAAATACCGCGACATCGACTAAAAGGGACTTACGCGCCGATTTGAGCCAACAGCTTGCGGGCGCGCTACAAATGCAGCTAAAGCGCGTGGGTCACCCGCCCCGGTCGCCAAAGGCTGCGGCGGGTAAAATTTTGCCCGCCTCCAAGAAACGAATGATGGAGGTCGTACGTGCTTCAGTCCCTGTCCCGCCGTCTCATCCTCGCCGTCGGCCTCGCCGCAACGCTGCTCCCGGCCGCGGCCCGCGCCGGCGACACGGTCCGCGAGATCCGCCTCGACTACGCCTACTACAACCCGGTCAGCCTGGTGCTGAAGGAGAAGGGCATCCTGGAGGAGGAGTTGAAGAAGGACGGCATTTCCGTCCGCTGGGTGCTCAGCCTCGGCTCCAACAAGGCGCTGGAGTTCCTCAACGCCGGCAGCCTGGATTTCGGCTCGACCGCCGGTGCTGCGGCGCTGATCGCGAAGATCAACGGCAACCCGATCAAGTCGGTCTACGTCTATTCGAAGCCCGAGTGGACGGCGCTGGTCACCGGCCCGAACACCGGCATCGCCAAGGTCGCCGACCTCAAGGGCAAGCGCGTCGCCGTCACCCGCGGCACCGACCCGCACATCTTCCTGGTGCGCACCCTGGCCCAGCACGGGCTGACCGACAAGGACGTGAAGCTGGTGCTGCTTCAGCACCAGGACGGCCGTCTGGCGCTGGAGAAGGGCGACGTCGACGCCTGGGCCGGCCTCGACCCGCTGATGGCGCAGGCCGAGCTGGACAACGGCGCCAGGCTGTTCTTCCGCAACGCGGAGGCCAACAGCTGGGGCGTGCTGAACGTCCGCGAGGAGTTCGCCAAGGCCAACCCGGACTTGGTCGGCCGCGTGCTGCGCGCCTACGAGAAGGCCCGCGCCATCGCGCTGAAAGACCCGGGCGCGCTGAAGGCGACCATCGCGGCGGCGGCCAAGCTGTCCGAGCCGGTCGCGGCGCGCCAGTTGGAGCGCACCGACCTCACCCACTCCGCCATCGGCGAGGCGCAGGCCAAGACCATCCTGGAGGCCGGGCTTGCCCTGCAGCAGGCCGGCGTGCTGGGCGCGGACGTGGACGTGAAGGGCGCGGTCGCCGCGCTGATCGACCCGTCCTTCGCCAAGGCGCTGACGCAGTAAGGGGTGTGGGACGTGACCCTGGCTTCCGAAGCTGATCGCGTCGTACCCCCACCCAACCCTCCCCCATCTTCGACGGGGGAGGGCTCTTACTCCCTCCCCCGCGTCAGTGGGGGAGGGCTGGGGTGGGGGCCCAGCGCCCGACGCCTTTCCAACGCCGCCATCGGCCTCCTCGTCCCCCTCGCCCTGGCGCTCGGCTGGGAGCTGGCGGTCGCGCAGGGCTGGGGCAACGGCCGCCTGCTGCCGCCGCCGAGCCGCATCCTCGCCACCCTGTGGAGCCTCGCCAAGTCCGGCGAGCTGACCACCCACGTGCTCGCCACGCTGGGCCGCGTCGCGCTGGGGTTCCTGTTCGGCGTGCTGGCGGGGACCATCCTCGGCGCGCTGACCGGCTACCTGACCTGGGTGCGCCGGCTGCTCGACCCGATGCTGCAGGCGCTGCGCTCCATCCCGTCGATCGCCTGGGTGCCGCTGTTCATCCTGTGGTTCGGCATCTTCGAGACGTCGAAGGTGATCCTGATCGCGGTGGGCGTCTTCTTCCCGATCTACCTCGCGCTGTCCGGCGCCATCCTCGGCGTCGACCGCAAGCTGGTGGAGGTCGGGCGCATCTTCCGCCTGTCCGGCCCGCAGCTGGTCTGGCGCGTGCTGCTGCCGGCCACGCTGCCCAGCTACGTGCTGGCGCTGCGCGCCGGCCTGGGCCTCGGCTGGATGTTCGTGGTCGCCGCCGAGTTCATGGGCGCCAGCGAGGGCCTGGGCTTCCTGCTGACCGACGGGCAGATGACCGGGCAGCCGCAGACCATCCTCGCCTCCATCGTCGCCTTCGCGGTGCTCGGCAAGCTCACCGACGGGCTGCTGGCGTCGCTGTCCCGCCCGCTGCTGCGCTGGCAGGATTCCTTCAAGCCGGGAGCCTGAGATGCTGCGCATCGACCAACTCAGCAAGCGCTATCCCAACGGCACGCTGGCGCTCGACGGAATCGACCTGGAGGTGGCGCCGGGTGAGATCGTCGGCGTGGTCGGCGGCTCCGGCTGCGGCAAGAGCACGCTCCTGCGCCTGATCGCCGGGCTGGAGGATCCCTCGGCCGGCGGCGTTACGCTCAACGGCACGCCCATCGCCGCCCCGCGCGAGGAGATCGGCTTCGTCTTCCAGGAGCCGCGGCTGATGCCCTGGCTCTCCATCCGCGCCAACGTCGCCTTCGGCATCCGCCACTTGGCCAAGGCCGAGCAGCAGGCCCGCACCGACGAAGCGCTGGCCCGCGTCGGCCTCGCCGACTTCGCGAACGCCTGGCCGCGCGAGCTGTCCGGCGGCATGGCGCAGCGCGCGGCGCTGGCCCGCGCCCTGGTCGGCCGCCCGTCGGTGCTGCTGCTGGACGAGCCGTTCTCGGCGCTCGACGCGCTGACCCGCTACGACCTGCAGGACCACCTGCTGGAGCTGTGGTCCTACGAGCGCCCCACCATGGTGCTGGTGACCCACGACATCGAGGAGGCGCTGATGCTCTCCGACCGCGTCGTCGTCATGCAGCCGCGGCCGGGGCGGGTGCTGACGGTCGCCACCCCGCCCCTGCCCCGCCCGCGCGAGCGCACCGATCCGCTGTTCGAGGATTGGAAGCACCGCCTGCTCGCCGAACTCAGCCGCGCCTTCCGGCGTCGCCCACAGGGCGAGGAGGTCTTCCCCGCCGCCGCCATCTGAGTGATGCGACGTCGCATACGCCGCGCTACAGTGCGGCAAACCAAACCCGAGGAAACGCCATGGACGCCGATTCCCTGCGTGCGCTGCAAGCGCCGCTCAAGGACAAGTACAAGCAGGACCCGAACGCCGCCGTCATCACCCTGCAGGCCAACGGCGACCTGTCGGGCGATGGAATCGCCTGCAAGGTCGACACCGGCCGCGCGCTGGTGGAGGCTGGACTGCACCCCGCCACCGGCGGCCCCGGCACGCAGGCGTGCTCCGGCGACATGCTGCTGGAGGCGCTGGTCGCCTGCGCCGGCGTGACGCTGAAGGCGGTGGCCACCGCACTGGGCTTCAACCTGCGCGGCGGCTCCGTGTCGGCCGAGGGCGACCTGGACTTCCGTGGCACGCTGGGCGTGGCCAAGGACGCGCCGGTCGGCTTCCGCGAGATCCGCCTGCGCTTCGACCTCGACACCGACGAGCCGCAGGAGCGCATCGACACCCTGACCAAGCTGACCGAGCGCTACTGCGTCGTCTACCAGACGCTGGCCAACCCGCCGCCGCTGGCGCTCAAGATTACGCACGCACGCTAAGCATTTCGGGGGATGGGCACCGTCTGGCGGATTAACGCCCATCCCCCCACCCGCCCTCCCGCGCTTCCTTCTGTTGCAATGCCGTGACACCGGCGGTTGAGCGGGGGAGCCGTGGCCTTTGACCTGACGATCATCCAAATCCTGAACGGTTTCGCGGGCGTCAGCCCGACCATCGACAAGGCCATTTACGTGGTGGCCTCCAGCCATCTGCTGAAGGGTGGCGTGCTGCTGGCGCTGTTGTGGTGGTGTTGGGCGCGGCGCACCGGCCAGCCGCTGGGATCCGACCTCTACGCGGTGCGCACGCTGGCCGGCGCGCTGGTCGCCATCGCCGTCGGCCGGCTGATGCAGAACGAGTTGCCGATGCGCCTGCGCCCGGCGCACGACCCGGCGGTCGCTATGTATGTCCCACCCTACGTGAAGATCGAGACGCTGGACGGCTGGAGTTCCTTTCCCAGCGACCACGCCGTGCTGTTCTTCGCGCTCGCCACCGCGGTGTGGTGGAGCAGCCGAAGACTGGGCGTGCTGGCCTACCTGTGGACGCTGGTGGTGATCTGCCTGCCGCGGGTCTATCTCGGCCTGCACTTCCCGACCGACATCCTGGCCGGCGCGGTGGTTGGCGTGCTGGTCATGGTCGCGGTGTTGCAGGTGCCGCTGCCGGCTGGCCTGCCCGCCTGGATGGGCCGGCTGCAGGCGGCGCGGCCGGGGCTGCTCTATTCCGCCACCTTCCTGGTGACCCTGCAGATGGCGACGCTGTTCGAGGACTCGCGCCGCCTGCTCAGCGGCGTGGCGCAGGTGCTGCTGGGGAAGTGAACGCGCTCACGCGTCCTTCTCCACCGGCAGAAGCCCGCCCTCCTTCAGCCGGGTCTCGCTCAGCTCGCCGGCCCGCTTGAGGATGGGGTAGGCGACCGAGGCGGCGTGCGCGTTAATGCGCTTCAGGTCGCGCAGCAGGTCGAGCGTCAGCGCGCTGGTCTCGATGCTGGCGGTCCGGCCCTCACGCACACGGGTCAGGTGCGCCTCGGCCGAGGCCCGCTCCTGGGTGCGGATGGCGTCCTTCTCGGCGATCAGCTGGCGGGCCAGCCGCAGGTCCTCCGACAGGAAGATGCCCAGCGCGGTGCGCAGGTTGTCCAGCGTGCGCCGGTGCAGCGCCTCGATGGCCTGGAAGTCCTCCGGCGGGAAGCGCAGGCCGAGGCGCGTCTTCTTCGCCGCCATGTCCACCAGGCTCTTGTCGACGATGTCGCCGATGTGTTCGAGGTTGATGGCGAAGGCCATGATCTCGCCGACGCGCCGGCTGTCCTCCTCCTCCAGCTGCCCGCGGCCGACCTTGATGAGGTAGAGCTTGATGGCGGTGTGCAGCGCGTCGACCGCGTCGTCGGTGCGGCTGACCTCGGCGATCATGCGCTCGTCGTCGTGGCGCAGCACGTCCAGCGTCCGCCGCAGCATCCCCTCCACAAGATCCCCCAGGCGCAGCGTCTCGCGCACCGCGCAGGCGATCGCCACGGTCGGCGCCTCCAGCACGGATTCGTCCAGATGGCGCGGCCGGCCGGGATCCTCGGCGTCGGTGCGGTCGGGCAGCATGCGTTCGGTCAGCCGCGCCACCGGCCCGACCAGCGGGATGAACAGCGCCGCGAGCGCCCCGTTGAAGCCGGCGTGCAGCAGCACCGCCGCGTGGGCGTCCGCGGTGCCCGGCAGCATCTCCACGAAGGGCAGCGCCGCCAGCGCCCCGCCGGCGCGCATCAGCAGGTTGCCGAGCGGCACCCGCCGCCCCGCCGGAACCTCGCGCGCCGTGGCCACCAGCGGCGGCGCGGCCCCGCCCAGGTTGGCGCCCAGCACCAGCGCCGCCGTGCCCGCCATGTCCAGCAGCCCGCCGCCGGCCAGCGAGGCGATCAGCAGCACCACCGCGAGGCTGGAGTGCAGCAGCGCCGTCAAGCCGGCAGCCACCAGCAGCGCCAGCGCCGGTTCCCCGGTCAGCGCGCCGAGCATGGCGTGGATCAGACCGGATTCCCGGATCGGCACCGTGGCCTCGGCCAGCAGCCGCAAGGCCAGCAGCATGAGCCCGAGCCCGACGAAGGTGCGCCCGACGGCGCGGCGTTGCCGGCTGCCCTCCCCCACCGCGAACAGCGCCGAGCCCAACAGCAGCAGCGCCGGCGCCAGCCAGCGCACGTCCAGCGACAGCAGCCCCGCCACCACGCTGGTGCCGACGTCGGCGCCCAGCATGACCGCCAGCGCCATGGCGGTGGTCATCAGCCCCTGCCCGCTCATGGCCGAGGCCATCAGCGCGGTCGCCGTGCTGCTCTGCAGGCCCAGCGTCACGCCGAAGCCGGCCAGGAAGGCCATGACGCGGTTGCGCGTTCCCTGCCCCACCCAGCGCCGAAGCGAGGCGCCGCACGCGCGGAACACGCCGGTGCGCACCAGCCGCAGCCCCCACAGCAGCAGGGCCACGGCTCCCAGGATGTCGATGAGGACGAACGTCGGGGAGTGCGGAGTCATCATTCAGTAACAATGGCCCCGCCGCCCGGATCCCCCAACCCCGACGGAGGGCGGTGGTGCGTATTCTTGTGGCAGGAGTCGAGGGGGCGGCGGGCCCGGCGCGTAGTCTTGTGGATGGCGATTCGCGGCAGCGCCTGCGTGTGCAAGATCCGCAGGTTGGGCCTGCCCGGCGGCCGTGGCCCAACATCTTGCCGCAACACCGCGCCGCCGGGGCTTCCGACGATTCGTAGTCTTGTGGCAGTGCGTAATCTTGTGGAACCGCGGCGAGGACCCGTTTGCGCCTCACCGGATGCGTAGTCTTGTGGAAGCCCTTGATCGGGATTCGCTTTTCGCGCTTTCCACCAGACAGCGCACCGCCGCTCCGCCCCCTGAAAACGCCAACGGCGGCCTGGGAAGGATCCCGGGGCCGCCGTGCGTACTTTTGTGGAAGGCGCTGATATGAAAGGGTTTTTTCCTGCGTAATCTGGTGGCTGCCGGGCCTACATGCCGATCAGCGCCGCGTGCCGGCGGTCCGAGGCCACGGGCGGCAGCGACGGGTGCAGCGTCAGCCCCTCGCGGCCAACCTCCACCTTCGCTTCCGGATAGACGTTCAGCGCCACGCGCAGCGTGTCGGGGAAGCGGGTCTTGAAGTGCCGCAGCTCGTCATAGCCGGCGCCGAACTGCGCGTACAGCGATTGCCAGGAGATCCGGGTCGCCTCGTTCAGCGAGTGCAGGCGGTAGGCCAGCCAGATGTAGACGTCGATCGCCATGGACTTGGAGGAGATCTCGCGAATCGCCGACTCCAGCACCGGCACCGGATGCTCGCGCAGCGACTTGAAGAAGCTTTCGGACAGCAGCACCCGCTCTTCCCACAGCGAGCCCTGGCGGTCGTCGTCGGCGGTGAAGGTCAGGCCGCCGACCACAATGGAATCCTTGGCGAACTTGCTGCCGCGCCCCTTGGTCTCCAGGTCGTCCCAGAAGAAGGTCAGGTGGCAGGCAGACAGCCGGTTGCACTGCTCCTTGACGTCCCGGTACGATTGGCCGCCCGTGGAGACGTTCATGCGGCTCATCCAGTCGCGCATGGAGGCGCCCAGCTCGACCTCGCGGCTGCTGGACTGCAACGCCTTGGTCTGCAGGTACAGGAGGATCAGCCGTGCCCGGGAGCCGTACGGCACGCCGTACATCTTCTCCTTGCCGCCGAGCAGCAATACGCCCGGCTGCACCACAAGCGTCACCCGGTGGCCGTCGCGCCGCCAGGTCTGGTCATCGGCCAAGCGCTTGTGCGGCAGCGCGGTCAGGCAGAAGCCGCTGTAGGTGATGCCCATCGCGCGCGATTCATCGGCCAGCACCGAGGCGGCAGCATCCACCAGGGGGCGCTGTTCACGGGGCACGAGTTCGCGGGCACGGTCCTTGCCGTGCTGGATGATGAGCTGGTGAATTTCGGCCATGGCAATCTCCCGACCGTTACGCAGGCTGAACGATCGAGCAACAATCTGGTTCTGTTGACGGATCCCGTCAACACGTATTCTTGTGGAGGGGTCTAGTTGGTATTAGTTGATTCTAACTATTAGTATGTGCCACCAGACTACGCAGGAAAACCCGATTCGCAGCCACCAGAATACGCAGATTCCGCGCCAGATTACGTGGGAAAAATCGGCCCGGCTGTGGATGGCCAGTCCTGATGAGGCGCGAATCGGAGCGACTCCAGCGGCCATGCGAGAGCTTATCCGAATCGCTTCAAGCACTCCAGAGAGGGGTCGGGCACTCTCGGAGCCGGTGATCGATTCGAGGGCGCAATGAGTCCGCGGGGGCACTCCGGGCGACTCGGAACGGATGCCACCAGAATACGTATGTTGTCCTTATCATTATGTGGTGTGACGGAACGGTCGCGGGCACCAGCATTTCGCACATTCATGCGACGTCGCATAAGCGCGCGGGAGCGTCAACGCGCTGTTGACATGCGCTGTCAACAGATGCACCGTCGCGCCGAGAGCCATTCGGCCCGAGGGGACTCATGACCGGCGAGGAATTGCAGGGAATTCGGGAGGCGCGCGGCGTCACCCAGCAGGAGTTCGCGGCGTGGCTGAACGATCAGCTGGGCCGCAAATACGACCGCGCGCGCATCAGCCGTTGGGAAAGCGGGGCCGAGCGCATCCCGCCGCGCGTCGAACTGTTCATCAAGACCGGCTCCGAGGGTTCGCCGAAGGCGCCGCAGCGGGAGCGTCGCGCCATCACCGTGGCGGTGGCGAATCAGAAGGGCGGTGTCGGCAAGACGACCACCGCGGTCAACCTTGCTTACGCCCTGGCCCGCGAGGGCGAGAAGGTGCTGCTGATCGACGCCGACCCGCAGGCGAGCGCCACCATCTTCCTTGGCCAGGACCCCCGGTCGCTGGAGCAGCGCAAGGCGACCGTCTACTACGCCCTGCTGAAGGAGCAGGACCTCGCGTCCATTGTTATCCCCGGCTTCTTCGACCTGGTGCCCTCCTCCATCACGCTGGCGGCGGCCGACACCGAGCTGATGGCGGAGCCCTTCGCCTCCTCCGTCCTGCGCGAGAAGATCGAGGGGATCCGCACCGGTTACGACTTCGTGGTGATCGACTGCCCGCCGAACCTGTCGCTGCTGACCGTCAACGCGCTCTCCGCGGCCGACCGCGTGATCATCCCGGTGAAGACCGAGTTCCTCGACATCATGGGCATCCCGCTGCTGTTGGACACGGTGGAGAAAATCCGCCGGCGCGGCAACACGCAGCTCACGGTGCTCGGCATCCTGCCCACCATGTTCAACGCGCGCTACACGCAGGACAACGAGACGCTGAAGGAACTGCGCGAGACGCTCGGCTCGAAGACGCGGATCTTCGCGCCGATCAACCGCTCCACCGGGTACGGGCAGTCGGCTGCGGCCGGCAAGCCGACGCTGGAGGTGCTGCCCGACACGCCGGGCGTGCAGGGTTATGTGGATCTGGCAAGGGAGCTGATTGGCCATGGCGAAGCCTGATAAGACGCGCAACTTCGGCATGTTCCGCGGCGCCATGGAAACGCAGGCGAAGGACGCGCTGTTCGGCACCAGCGTCGACTTCCCCAAGCTGGTCGAGATCGATCTCACCCGGATCTCCCGCAACCCGGACCAGCCGCGCAAGCACTTCGATCCGGACGAGATGGAGGCGCTGGCCGACTCCATTCAGCGCTACGGCTTGAAGCAGCCGATCCTGGTGCAGGAGACCGGCGGCGGGAACTTCATCCTGGTGGCCGGCGAGCGCCGCTATCGCGCGCACGAGATGCTGGGCAAGGACACCATCTTCGCCATCATCACGTCAGGCGATTCCGACGAACTGGCGCTGGTGGAGAACGTGCAGCGCGTCGACCTCGACGCGGTCGAGCTGGCGATGGCGCTGGCCCGCCTGATGGAGCGGCACGGCTACACCCAGGAGGAGCTGGGCGGCATCATCGGCAAGAGCCAGAGCTACGTCAGCCACACCCTGCGCCTCAACTCCCTGCCGGAGGCGATCAAGCAGGATTATGCGACGTCGCATAGGGACGTCTCGCGCTCGGTGCTGGTGGAGATCGCCTGGGTCAAGGACGAGGCGGAGCAGATGGCGCTGTGGCAGCGCGTCAAGGCCGGCGAGGGCACGGTGAAGGCCGCCCGCACCCGCAAGGCCCGCACGCCGGCGTCCGAAACCAACGCGCTGGCGACCTTCTTCAACGCCGTGCGCGTGATCCGCCGCCAGGCCACCGACGTGGAGGCGCACCGCGCCCGCCTCGACGAGGAGCAGCGCGCCGAACTGCGCGAACTGCGCCGGCAGATCGACGCGCTGCTGGGGGACTGACGATCAATCGGTGAGGAACGGGTTGTGCAGCCGCTCCTCGCCGAAGGTCGACATCGGACCGTGGCCGGGGATGAAGGCCACGTCGTCGCCTAGCGGGAACAGCTTTTCCTTGATGGCGCGGATCAGGTCGCCGTGGTTCCCCTTGGGGAAGTCGGTGCGGCCGATCGACCCGGCGAACAGCACGTCGCCCACCACCGCCAGCTTCGACGGCGCGTGGTAGAACACCACGTGGCCCGGCGTGTGGCCGGGGCAGTGCAGGACATCCAGCGTCTCGCCGCCCACCGTCACCGTGTCGCCGTCCACCAGCCAGCGGTCGGGCGTGAAGGTTGGCGTCGGCGGGAAGCCGAACATCTGGCACTGCTGCGGCATGCCCTGAATCCAGAAGTCATCGTCGCGGTGCGGCCCCTCGATGGGCAGGCCCAGCTTTTCGGCCAGCGGGTGCACGGCGCCGACGTGGTCGAGGTGGCCGTGCGTCACCAGGATCTTCTCCAGCGTCACGCCATGCTGTTCGACCGCGCGCATGATGCGGGCGATGTCGCCGCCGGGATCGACGAGTGCGCCCTTCATGGTCGTTTCCGACCAGAGAAGGCTGCAGTTCTGCTGGAAAGGCGTCACCGGAACGATGGCGTACTTCATGCCGAGCCTATCAAGGAAGCCGTTGGGTGCCCGACCTTACGGCGCCCCTGCCCCCTCGACAAGCTGTTCGGGGACAAGCCGTTCAGGGCATCAGGTCGGCGGCGACGTAGACGCGGTCGAGCGCGCGCTGCGTCACCTCGCGCACCACGCCGGCCTCCACCAGATCGTCGACGATCAGTTGGGCGCCGCGGAAGGTGGTGGCGAGCCGGCGCTGCAGGCGCCGCACCGTGAAGGCCGGGTGTTCGAACAGCCCGTCCAACACCTCCGGCAGGCGGGAGTTGCGGCGGCGCATCCCGGCGTTCTGCCGCCACGCGGTGGCCATCGCGTCCAGCTCGTCGGCGCGGCGGCGTTCGGCGTGCGCGGCCTCGGTCAACGCGCCGGCCAGCCAGATCCGCCAGTCGAGGTCCGCCCCGCCGGCGGCCAGCCGCGCCGCGGTGCGCTCGGCCAGCAGGACCGGCGCTGCGGGCAGCCACACCTCCGGCACCCGTGCGGCACGGGCGAGCAGCGCCGGGGCGACCAGCCGGGCCAACGGCACCGCCCAGGACGCCACGCGCGCCACCGGCGCCGGGCGCAACAGGTAATCCAGCGCCTCGATGCCGCCGACCAGCCCAGGCTCGCCCAACAGGCCCTCGACGCGGTCGAGCAGCGCGCCGGCCTGCCGCTCCTCGTGCGGCGGGAAGCGGTCGACGGCGCGGCCGGACACGCCGTCCTGCGTGGCGCACCACAGCCGCTCCAGCCACGCCACCGTCCACGGCTCGGGCAACGGCGCCGCCAGCGCGGATTCTTCGGCGGCGAGATGTGCGTCAACATCGTCGGCCGCTTCCAGCTCGGCCACCGCCCGCCACGCCGCTGAGGCGGCGCCGAGCGGCGCCCCTTTCGGCCCGGCCGGGGCGGTGAGTTCGAAGGCCGGCGGCGGGGAAGGCCGGCGCGCCTTGCCCTGCGCCAACCGCACGCCGCTCCACAGCGCGTGCGCGGCGATACCGGTGGCGCGCCGCGCGGGCGGCACCAGCTCGGGCGCCACGGTGGCGACCAGGAAATCGGTGGGATCGACGGCGGCGCCGTCCAGCCGGGCTGCGGCCACCGCGTCGCGTCGCGCGGCGTCGGCCCACAGCTGCTCGCGTCGCGCCGGATCGCGCACGGATTCGGCGAGGCGGCCGACGGCGCGCTCCAGCTCCAGCAGGGCGGAAACCAGGGGAAGCGGAACGGTGGCGGACATGCGGCGGCTCCCCCGAAGGTGGCGCGCCGATGATACCGAAGCTTTTCTTCGGTTTACAGCCTCAAGAACTCACAGGGGCAAGAGGCCGCGCACCATCGACTTCAACCGCCCCAGCGCGGTCGGGTGTTTCTGCACCGCGTAGTACTTGCGGATCGTCTCCTTGATGTCCCAGGTGCCGGTGAAGCCCTTGGGGATCACGAAGGCGTCGCCCTGTGCGTATTCTTGTGCGGTGCCGCCCTGCGGGGTGATGACGACGCGCCCGGACAGCAGGATGCAGAATTCGTCGTAGGGCCAGTCCTTCATGGCGACGACGCCCTGCGTGCACTGCCACACCCCGCAGGCGAAGCGGGCGGCGTCGAAGACCGGGACGTACGCCTCGTCCGGCGATCCGGCGACGATGGTGCCGAAGACGGCGGGCTTGGCCGTGGCGTCGCGGTCGATGGCTTCGCGCTCCATGCGCAGCAGACGGTTCTGCACGGTGCTCCTCCTCGTTGTTTCGGAGTGCAACGGCGCTTCGCGCCGCGTGCTCCCGCCCCTGTCCGGTCGGACCGGCGTCCCCTACCCGCTCATCCTCAATTGCAGGCAATGTCGAGCCGCTGCGTACCCGAAGGAATAGGCAAGTCCTTGTCATGTATTACGCACGGAGGCATCCCCAAAAGCTCGGGAAGCACCTGAATGCACTTTGAACAACCCGAGATCGATAATGTTAACTCGCGGTGACAGCTCGGAAAGAGGGAGGCGGACTTCATGCGCGCGACGGCATGGACGGCACTCGGCAACGAGGCGGCCGAGGAAGCGGTATCCATGGACACGACCATCCGGGAGATCCTGGCGGACAGCGGCTGGCTGGCCGTCGATGTCGCCACCCTGTCGGTCGAGGATGACCTCTACGCCGCCGGCCTCACCTCGCACGGCTCGGTCAACCTGATGCTGGCGCTGGAGGAGCGCTTCGACATCGAGTTCCCGGAACAGCTGCTGCGCCGCCGCACCTTCGAGAGCATCGCCGCCATCCGCGAGGCCGTCTCCAGCCTGCGCGCCGGGATCGCCGGGGCATGAACCCGCTGCCCCAGCGGGCGCGCGAGGTCGGTGGCCAGGTCGCCGCGCGCCACGCCGACGCCGTCGACCGCGACGCCCGCTTCCCGGCGGAGGCGTTCGCGGCGCTGGCGGACGCCCGCCTGCTGGGCGCCATGGTGCCGCGCGACTTCGGCGGCGAGGGCGCGACCCTGGCCGACATCGCGGCGGTGTGCCACGAACTGGCGCAGCACTGCCCGTCCACGGGCATGATCTACGCGATGCACCAGATCCAGGTGGCCTGCCTCGTCCAGCACGGCCAGCAGAGCGCCTGGCACCGCACCCTTCTGGAGCGTCTGGCGGCCGAGCAGCTGCTGCTCGCCTCCGCCACCACCGAGGCGGGCATCGGCGGCGACGTGCGCAGCTCGTCCTGCGCGGTGGAGGCCAGCGGCGGCCGCTTCCGGCTGGAGAAGAACGCCTCCGTCATCTCCTACGGCGAGGCGGCGGACGGCATCCTGGTGACGGCGCGGCGCACGCCCGACTCGCCGGCGTCGGACCAGGTGATCGTCGCCGTGCTGAAGGACGACTGCCGGCTGGAGCCGACCATCGGCTGGGACACGCTGGGCATGCGCGGCACCTGCTCCATGGGCTATCGCCTGACGGCGGAGGCCGGGACCGAGCAGATCCTGCCCCTGCCCTACGCCGACATCTCGGCCCGCACCATGCTGCCGGCCACGCACATCCTGTGGGCCAGCATGTGGCTGGGCATCGCCACCGACGCGGTCGGTCGCGCCCGCGCCTTCGTGCGGTCGGAGGCGCGGAAGAAGCCCGGCTCCACCCCGCCCGGCGCGCTGCGGCTGGCCGAGGCGACGACCCTGCTGAACCAGATGCGCGCCGGCATCGTCGGCGCCGTGCGCCAGTACGAGGAGGCATTGGACGATGCCGACCGCCTGACCTCCATGGGCTTCGCGGTCGCCATGAACACCCTCAAGGTGGGCGCGGCGCAGACGCTGGTGCGCATCGTCGAGCAGGCGCTGCTGGTCTGCGGCCTCAACGGCTATCGCAACGACAGCGAGTACAGCGTGGCGCGCCACCTGCGCGACGCCCACTCGGCGCCGCTGATGATCAGCAACGACCGGATCCTCGGCAACACCGCCAACCTGCTTCTCGTCCACAAGGATACGATGGGGCTGTTCGGATGAGCACGGAAACCCAGACCGCCTTCCGCGACGCCCTGGTCGCCCACGGGCTGCTGATTCCCATGGGGGTGGACGGCCTGTACGGCCGCAGCGGCGTGTTCGAGGACGTGGTGGAGCGCTTCGACGCGCTGATCACCCAATGGGGCAAGGACGACGGCGCGGAGGTGATGCGCTTCCCGCCCGCGCTCAACCGCCGGCACTTCGAGAAGAGCGAGTACCTCAACAGCTTCCCGCAGTTGGCCGGCACCGTCCACAGCTTCGAGGGCAACGAGCGCGACCACCAGTCGCTGCTGCAGAAGCTGCACGACGGCGAGGACTGGACCGGCATGCAGCGCCCGACCGACGTGGTGCTGACGCCGGCCGCCTGCTACCCGGTCTATCCGACCGTGGCGGCGCGCGGCGTGCTGCCCGAGCGCGGGCGGATCGTCGACGTCTATTCCACCTGCTTCCGGCACGAGCCGTCGCTCGACCCCGCGCGCATGCAGCTGTTCCGCATGCGCGAATACGTGCGCATCGGCACGCCTGAGCAGGTCATGGCCTTCCGCCGGAGCTGGCTGGAGCGCGGCCGGCTGCTGATGGAATCGCTTGGCGTTCCGGTGGCCATCGACCTCGCCAACGATCCGTTCTTCGGTCGGGCGGGCCGTATGCTGGCCGCCAACCAGCGCGACCAGGGCCTCAAGTTCGAGCTGCTGATCCCGATCACCAGCGAAGAGAAGCCGACGGCGTGTCTCTCCTTCAACTACCACCAGGACCATTTCGGCCTGCTGTGGGACATCCGCACGGCGGACGGCGAACTGGCGCACACGGCGTGCGTCGGCTTCGGCATGGAGCGGGTGGCGCTGGCGCTGTTCCGTCACCACGGCTTCGACCCGGCGGAGTGGCCGCAGGCCGTGCGCGCCGTGCTGTGGGGCTGACGGATGCACCCCCTGCACGCCGGTGAGCGCGTCTGGCCGGAGACCAACTGCTACGTCGACCTGTGGATCGAGCTGCTGCACGCCCAGGGGCACGAGCCCCTGGCGGCGCTGGGATTCACCGTGGCGCAGGACTTCGAAGGCGATCAGTTCACCTTCTTCAAGTTCCCTCCGGAGGACCTGCGCGCCCTGTTCGGCCTGGAGGTGCAGGAGCTGGCGATCTACGACACCGTGGAGGCGCACGCGGCCGAACAGCTGCGGCGCGGCAACCCGGTGCTGGTGGAGGTGGACAGCTTCTACCTGCCGGACACGCGCGGCACCGCCTACCGCAGCCAGCACGTCAAGACCACCATCGCCGTCGCCGGGCTGGACGCCGGGGCGCGGCGCCTCGACTACCTCCACAACGCCGGCCGCTTCACGCTGGAGGGCGAGGACTTCGATGGCGTGTTCCGCCGCCTGGACCACCTGAGCGGCAACCCGGACGTGCTGTTCCCCTACGTCGAGTTCGTCCGCCCCGGCGGACCGGCGTTGCAGGGCAGGGCGCTGCTGGACGGCGCGCTCGGCCTGCTCGCCCACCACCTGCGCCGAAGGCCGCGGCGCAACCCGGTCGCCGCCTACCGGGAGGCGTTCCCGGAGCACATGGAACGGCTGGCGGCGCGCTCCATGGACTATTTCCACCTCTACGCCTTCAACCTGCTGCGCCAACTGGGCGCCAACGCCGAGCTGCTGGGCAGCCACCTGCGCTGGCTGGAAGGGCAGGGGGAGGGCGGCCTGTCGGCCATGGCGGACGCCGCGGTCGCGTCTGCGGAGACGGCGAAGGCGTTGCAGTTCCAACTCGCCCGCGCCGTGCACCGGCGGAAGTACGGCGACCACACGCCGCTCCTGGATGCGCTGGAGCGCGGCTGGGACGACAGCGTCGGAGCCCTGGCGCGGCGCTACGGGTGAGCCCATGGCGCGCGTGCTCTCGGTCACCGGCCGCAGCGCGGTCGCCCTGGATGCCGGGTGGGAGCTGACGCTCACCGCCCCCGGCGCCGCGGCGACCCCGGCCGATCTGGAGAACGCGCGCGACTGGATCCCGGCCCCGGTCCCCGGCACGGTGGCGCAGGCGCTGCGCGACGCCGGGCGCTGGAGCCTCGACGACCCGCAGCCGCTGCACGGCCACGACGTCTGGTACCGCACCCGCCTCACCGCCGAGGGGGAGCGCACGCTGGTCCTGCACGGCCTCGCCACGCTGGCCGAGGTGTGGCTGAACGGCGAGCGCATCCTGACCTCCGACAGCATGTTCGTCGCGCACGCGGTGCCCGTGCGCCTGACTGGCGGCGACGCGCTGTGCCTCGTCTTTCGCGCTCTGACCCCGGCGATGGGCGGCCGGCGGGGCAGGGCGCGCTGGCGTCCGCGGATGATCGAGCATCAGGCGCTGCGCGGCATCCGCACGACGCTGCTCGGCCACATGCCCGGCTGGTGCCCGCCGGTGCACGCGGTGGGGCCGTGGCGCCCGGTCGAACTGGTCGACGAGAGCGGCCCGCTGCGCGTCCGCGCCGCCGATTTGCGCAGCACCGTGTGCGACCGCGACGGCACGCTGATGCTGACCCTCTCGGTGGACGGACGCGGCGCCTCCGGCGCGCCGGCCTGGGTTGAGGTGGCCGGCGTCCGCGCGCCGCTGGTCTGGACCGACCCGCACACGCTGACTGGCACCGTCACCGTGCCGGACCCGGACCTCTGGTGGCCGCACACCCACGGCAAGCCCGCGCTGCACCCCGTGCGCGCCGGGGTGGGAGGGGCTGTGGTCGACCTCGGCCGCACCGGCTTCCGCACCATCGCGCGCGAGCCCGGCAGCCGGTTCGCTTTGCGCGTCAACGGCGAGCGGGTGTTCTGCCGTGGCGCCTGCTGGAGCACCGCCGACATCGTGTCGCTGCCCGGCAGCCGCGCGGCCTACGCGCCGTGGCTCTCGTTGATGGCCAATGCGGGGATGAACATGGTGCGCGTCGGCGGCACCATGGCCTACGAGAGCCCCGCCTTCTTCGAGCTGTGCGACGAGCTGGGCCTGCTGGTCTGGCAGGACTTCATGTTCGCCAACTTCGACTATCCGGCGGACGAGGCGTTCCTCGCGACCGCGCGGCAGGAGGCGGCGCAGCTGCTCGACCGCACCCAGGCGTCGCCGTCGCTGGCGGTGCTCTGCGGCGGCAGCGAGGCGATGCAGCAGGCGGCCATGCTCGGCCTGCCGCGCGCCGCCTGGAATCAGCCGCTGTTCGACGCGGTGCTGCCGGAGGAGAGCACCCGGCTGCGCCCCGACGTGCCCTACGTCCCCAACTCGCCGAGCGGCGGCGCGCTGCCCTTCATCGCCAACGACGGCGTCACCCACTACTACGGCGTCGGCGCCTACATGCGGCCGCTGGAGGACGCGCGACGGGCGGAGGTCTCCTTCGCCTCGGAATGCCTCGCCTTCGCCAACGTGCCGGACGCGCCGATGCTGGCCGGAGTGCCGGCCGTTCACGACCCGCGCTGGAAGCGGCGCGTGCCGCGCGACATCGGCGCACCGTGGGACTTCGAGGACGTGCGCGAGCACTACCTGCGCCGCCTCCATGGCGTCGATCCGCCGACGCTGCGCACCGAGGACCCGGACCGCTACCTGCGCCTGTCGCGCGCGGTGACCGGCGAGGTGATGGAGGCGGTGTTCGCCGAGTGGCGGCGCGCCGGCTCGACCACCGCCGGCGGGCTGGTGTTCCTGTTCCAGGACCTGTGGCCGGGGGCAGGGTGGGGCGTGGTGGATTCCTCGGGCACGCCGAAGGCGGCGTGGCACGCGCTGAAGCGCGCGTTCCGCCCGGTGACCGTGCTGCTGACCGACGAGGGCGTCAACGGCCTCGCCGCGCATCTGGTCAACGAGACCGCCGACCCGGTGCCGTCGGTGCTGTCCGTCACCTGCCTGCGCGACGGCGACGTGCCGGTGGCGCGCGGCCGGACGGAGGTGACCATCCCCGCCCGCGGCGCGCTCGCCCTGGCGGTGCCGGCGCTGCTGGACGCCTTCTTCGACGCCACCTACGCCTACCGCTTCGGCCCGCCGGCGCACGACGCCACGGTGGCGACGCTGACCGCTCCCGACGGCGCGGTGATCGCCGAGGCTTTTCATTTTCCCCGGCCTCCGGAGCGCACCGATCTCGACCTGACCGCCGCGGCGGTGCGCGACGGCGACGGCTGGCTGCTGCGCCTGCGCAGCCGCCGCCTCGCCCGCGGGGTGCACGTCGAGGACGACGGCTTCCGCGCCGCCGACAGCTGGTTTGCCCTGCCGCCGGGCACAGAACGCACGGTGCGGCTGTTGCCCCGTCATGACCGCGCGGCCGTGCCGGACGGCGAGGTGCACGCGCTGAACGGCCGCGGTCCGGTCCGTTTCAAGGGGGTGGCATGACGCCGGCCAGGTTCGAGGGGGTGGTGTTCGAGGGCTGTTTCGGCTGGCTGCACCCGGCGGCGGGCAGGCGCGGCGTGGTGCTGTGCAGCCCGCACGGCCACGAGGAGCTGTCGGTGCACCGCAGCTGGGCCGCGCTCGCCGACCGCCTCGCCGCCGCCGGGATGCCTGCCCTGCGCTTCGACTACCCCGGCACCGGCAACTCCGCCGGCACCGACGAGGAGCCGGAGCGGGTGCGCGCCTGGCTCGACGGCGTCCACGCCGCCATCCGCTTCCTGCGTGCCACCACCGGGGTGGAGGAGGTGGCGCTGGTCGGCCTGCGCCTGGGCGGCACGCTGGCCGCCATGGCGGCGGCGGAGCGGGGCGGGGTGGAGCGGCTGGTGCTGATGGCGCCCTGCGCCTCGGGCAAGGCCTACGCGCACGAGATGAAGGCGATGGCCCGGCTGTCCGGCGGAGTGCAGCCTCAGGGGGGCATCGAGTTCGCCGGCTTCCGCCTGACCGCCGGGACGATCACGGGCCTGCGCGCGCTCGACCTCGTGGCGCTGCCGGCCCGGCCGGCGCCGAAGGTCCTGCTGCTGGCCCGCACCGACGTGCGCGACGGCGCGACGCTCGCCGAGCGGCTGCGCGCGTTGGGCGCGGAGGTGGAGGAGGAGCCGTTCGCCGACCTCGCGGCGCTGATGAACAGCGTGAGTCGCGCCCTGCTGCCGGCCGCTCCGCTCGACCGCGTCGCGGCGTGGCTGAGCGCCGACGCGCCGGAGGGCGCCGCCGCCTTGGCGTCGTCGCCGCCGGGCCGCCTGGAATTGCCCGGGGCGGTCGAAACGCCGGTGCGCTTCGGCACGGACGGCGGCCTCTTCGGTATCCTGTGCGAACCGGTGCTGTGCGGCGGTTCGGGGCGACCGGCGGTGCTGCTGCTGAACAGCGGCGCCACGCACCACGTCGGGTCGGGGCGCCTGTCGGTGACGCTGGCGCGGCGGCTGGCGGCGCGCGGCTACGCCTCGTTGCGCATGGACGCGGCCGGGCTGGGCGACAGCGCGTCGTGCGCCGGCCGTCGCGACAACCTGATCTATTGCTGCGACGGCCCGGACGACACGCGCGCCGCGCTCGACTGGCTGGAGGGGCGGGGCTGCCCGCGCGCCGTCGCCGTCGGGCTGTGCGCCGGGGCGACGCTGGCGCTGCACACCGCGCTGGCCGACCCGCGGGTGGTCGCGCAGGCGCTGGTCAACCCCGGCCGATTCCTCCTCTCCGCCGACGGGTTCACCTCCGAGGCGGTGATCCAGGACGCGGCCAAGCGCACCCGCGACTACCTGCCGATGGTGGCCGACCCGCGGGTGTGGCGGGCGGTGCTGCGCAGCGATCCCAAGGTCCTGCGCATCGCCCGCACGCTGCTGGCCCGCGCGCTGGACGCGCTGCGCGGCCGCCTGGGAAGCGGTGCTGCGTCCGACGACGCGGCACAGTGGTTCCGCCGCCTGGGCGAGCGCGGGGTATCGACGCTGCTGCTCTACAGCGCCGGCGACGTCACCCTGGGCGAGTTGGAGAGCCGGCTGGGCCGCGGCGGCCGGCGGCTGCGCGGGGTCGCCGGGGTGCGGTTGGAGACGCTGGAGGACGCCGACCACAGTTTGATGCTGCGGGCTGCGCAGGAGCGCTTCGTCGCCCGGCTGGAGGAGCATCTCGCCACCCTGTCCGCCGCCGACCGTGTCGAGGAGCCGGCCGGACGCCCCGCGCGGATGGGGGCTCCCGGCGGCGGCTGATGGAGGGACTGTCGTCCGACACGGTGTGGCTGCTGATCGTGCTGGGCCTTGCGGTGGCGTTCCTCATCCTATGGGTGGTGGACCGTTTGGGGCCCAGACCGTAATACTGGTGGTCTAGGCACGGCATGGGGCTTTTCCGGTGGGGTGGATTCGCCTAAACTCCGCGCCATGCCCACGACCCTGTCGCGCCGCCGCTGGCACCTCCCGATCGACTGGCCGCAGCTCAGCCACCACGTCCGCTTCGTGCGGGCGAAGGGGCGGTGCGAGCAGTGCGGCCGTCCACACGGCCATGAAGTGCGCTGCCTGCCCGACGGCCGCTGGTTCGATGTCGAGGCGCACAGCTGGCGCGACGACCGGGGCCGGCCGGCCGCCTGGCCGGATGTGGTGGACTACGCCCGCTACCGCTCGACCCGCGTGGTCATCTCCGCCTGCCACCGCGACCACGACCCGACCAACAACGACCCGTCCAACCTGATCGCGCTGTGCCGCCGCTGCCACCTGGGGCACGAGCGTGCGGTGCGCAAGGACCGTTTCCGCGTCACCATCCTGCTGCGCCGCGCGCTGGGCGACCTGTTCCAGGGCCTCTACCGGTACTGACGCCATGCCGGAGCCGACCGCCGTCTGTCGGGACTGCGCCGCTTCCCTGCCGCGGCGGATGGACCGCTGCCCGAAGTGCGACGGACGCCGCGTCTTCGCGCACCCGGAGTTGCACGATCTCCCCATCGGCCACATCGACTGCGACGCCTTCTACGCCACCGTGGAGAAGCGCGACCGGCCGGAGCTGGCCGACAAGCCGGTGATCGTCGGCGGCGAGCACCGCGGCGTGGTGGCGGCCTGCTGCTACGTGGCGCGGATGGCCGGCGTGCGCTCCGCCATGCCGATCCGCGAGGCGCTGGACCGCTGCCCGGACGCGGTGATCCTGCCGCCGGACATGGCGAAGTACAGGCAGGTCGGCCATCGGGCGCGCGCGCTGATGGAGGCGTTCACCCCGCTGGTCGAGCCGATCTCCATCGACGAGGCATTCCTCGACCTCACCGGCGTCGAGGAGCGGCTGAGCATCAGCCCCGCCCAGGCGCTGGTCGAGCTGGTGCACCGCTTCGAGCGCGACCTGGGCATCACCGCGTCCATCGGGCTGAGCTACTGCAAGCTGCTGGCGAAGATCGCCTCCGACCTCGACAAGCCCAGGGGATTCTCGGTGATCGGCCGGGCGGAGGCGGTGGAGTTCCTGGCCTCCAAGCCGGTGTCGATCCTCTGGGGGGTGGGGCCGGCGCTGCGGCAGAAGCTGTGGGCCGACGGCATCCGCACCGTCGGCGACCTCGCCCAGCGCGAGGAGATCTGGCTGGCGCGGCGCTACGGCGCCATGGGCCGGCGCCTCTACCGCTTCGCGCTGGGCGAGGACACCCGTCGCGTCGAGCCGGAGGCGCCCAGCAAGAGCATCTCCGCCGAGGAGACCTTCGACTGGGACATCGGCGACCTGAAGATCCTCAAGCACGAGCTGCGCCCCATCGCCGAGAAGGTGGCGCGCCGGCTGGAGAAGGCCGGCCTTCTGGGGCGCAACGTCGTCCTGAAGCTGAAGACGGCGGATTTCCAGACGCTGACCCGGTCGCAGCGCATATCCCCGACGCGCTCGGCCGAGGCGCTGTGGCGGGCGGGGTGCGAATTGCTGGAGCGGGAAGGCGAGGGGCGGGAGTACCGCCTGATCGGCATCGGCTGCGCCGAACTGGTCGATCCGCGCACGGACGCCCAGCCCGACCTGTTCGGCGCGCCGGAGTAGCGGCGGAGGCCTCAGGCCACCGCCACGTCGACCTCGATGTTGCCGCGGGTGGCGTGCGAGTACGGGCACACGATGTGCGCCTTCTGCGCCAGTGCCTCGGCCTCGGCGCGCTCCACGCCGGGCAGGGAAACCGTCAGCGCGACCTTCAGGCCGAAGCCGGTGCCGTCGTCGCGCGGGCCGATGCCGACCGAGGCGGTCACCGCCGCGTCCGCGGGGATCTTCGCCTTCTCCTTGGCGGCGACGTACTTCAGCGCGCCGAGGAAGCACGCCGAATAGCCGGCGGCGAACAGCTGCTCCGGGTTGGTGCCCTCGCCGCCGGCACCGCCCAGCTCCTTCGGCGTGTTCAACGTCACGTCGAGCTTGCCGTCCCCGCTCACCGCGCGGCCGTCGCGGCCGCCGGACGCCGTCGCCTGGGTCGTGTAGAGAATGGCCATGGTCGTCTTCCCCTCCGTTGGCGCCGTCGCAGCGGCGCGGTTTCGATGACAGGAACCTACAGCACGATTTGATCGCGCACGATTTAATAGTGTGCATGGCTGCTCCGCGTCGGCGGAGCCTGTGCAGACGGCGGCGCGTCGCTACACTTGAGGGGTTGGCCCATTGGCCGTGCCCAGGACCGTTCCATGCCCAAGCCCTCCAACAGCCTGCTCTCCCTCGACCGTCAGCTCTGCTTCGCGGTGTATTCGACCGCGCACGCCTTCGCGCGCCGGTACAAGCCGCTGCTCGACGCCCTCGGCCTGACCTACCCGCAGTACGTCGTCATGCTGGTGCTGTGGGAGGAGGACGGGCTGACCGTCGGCGACATCGGCGGCAAGCTGCTGCTTGACTCCGCGACGCTGACGCCGCTGCTCAAGCGCCTGGAGGCTGCGGGCCTGCTGACACGCGAGCGCGACCCTGAGGACGAGCGCCGGGTGCGCATCCGCTTGACCGACTCGGGGCGGGACCTGCGCGCGAAGGCGGAGTCGGTTCCGAGGGCCATCGGCTGCGCGATCGGCCTCGACCTCAAGGACATGGAGCGCCTGCAGGCCGAATTGCTGAAGCTGCGCGACGCGCTGGGCTGACCTCACACGAACTGCTCGGCGAGGTCGGCGAACGCCCGCACCAGCGGCGAGCGTTCGCCGCGGCGGTGCGCCAGCAGCAGCGTGGTGTAAGCCGCTGGCGTGTCGAGGTTGCGGTACACCACGCCCTCCACAGCCACCTGCCGCAGCTGCGCCGGCAGAATCGACACCCCCAGCCCGGCGGCGATCAGGCCGATGATGGTGAAGGCCTCGCGCGCCTCCTGCGCCACGTCGGGCTTGAACCCGGCCGCGGCGCACAGCGCCATCACCTGCTCCAGCGTGCTGGTGCCGTAGTCGGCGGGGTAGAAGACGAACGGCTCGCCGGCCAGCTCGGCCAGCGGCACCGGGTCGCGCGCCGCCAGCCGGTGGTCGTCGCGCAGCACGGCGATCAAGGGCTCGCGCAGCACGGTGTGGAAGGTGAAGGCGTCGCCGGTCGGCGTGCGCGGCTCGCGCACGAAGCCGACGTCGATGCGCCCGTCGGCCAGCGCCGCCAGTTGGCGCAGCGAGGGCAGTTCGGTCAGCGTCAGGTGCACGTCGGGGCTGGCGCGCCGGTAGGCGTCGATGATGCGCGGCACCACCGGCAGGAACGGCGAGGCGGCGGTGAAGCCGACGCGCAGCTCGCCCACCTCGCCCCGCGCGGCGCGGCGGGTGAGCACCATCGCGCGCTCGGTGTGCGCCAGGATCTCACGGGCCTCTTTCAACAGGAGCTGTCCGGGCTCGGTGAGTTCGACGTGGCGCTTGGTGCGCTCGAACAGCTTCGTGCCCAGCTCCGCCTCCAGCGCCTGGATCGACTGGCTGAGCGGCGGCTGGCCGATCCCTAAGCGCGCGGCGGCGCGGCTGAAATGCAGCTCCTCGGCGACGGCGACGAAATGGCGGAGGTGGCGCAGGTCCATGAGCGACTTATATCCTCAGCATATTAAACCAGCAGCACAAATGTATTGGACCTATGACGCCGCCATCAGCACATTCCCGTCAATGCCCTGACGATGGAGGAAACGGTGGCGAAGGCTGAGACGCGTCCGGTGTTCAATTGGGAAGACCCGTTCCTGCTGGACGACCAGCTCACCGAGGACGAGCGCATGGTGCGCGACAGCGCCCGCGCCTACTGCCAGGACAAGCTGATGTCCCGCGTGCTGGAGGCCAACCGGCACGAGAAGACCGATCCGGCGATCTTCACCGAGATGGGCGGGCTGGGCTTCCTCGGCGCCACGTTGCCGGAGACGTACGGCTGCTCGAACGTCAACTACGTCTGCTACGGCCTGATCGCCCGCGAGGTGGAGCGGGTGGACAGCGGCTACCGCTCGATGATGAGCGTGCAGTCCTCGCTGGTGATGCACCCGATCCACGCCTACGGCTCGGAAGAGCAGCGCATGAAGTACCTGCCGAAGCTCGCCACCGGCGAGTGGATCGGCTGCTTCGGCCTGACCGAGCCGGACGCCGGCTCCGACCCCGCCTCCATGAAGACCCGCGCGCGGACGGTGTCGGACGGCTACGTGCTGTCGGGCTCGAAGATGTGGATCACCAACTCCCCCATCGCCGACGTGTTCGTCGTGTGGGCGAAGGACGACGCCGGCGACATCCGCGGCTTCGTGCTGGAGAAGGGCATGAAGGGCCTGTCGGCCCCGAAGATCGAGGGCAAGTTCAGCCTGCGCGCCTCGATCACCGGCGAGATCGTCATGGACGAGGTGCACGTCCCGGCCGACGCGATGCTGCCCAACGCCAAGGGCCTCAGCGGCCCGTTCGGCTGCCTGAACCGGGCGCGCTACGGCATCGCCTGGGGTGCCATGGGTGCCGCCGAGTTCTGCTTCCACGCCGCGCGCCAGTACACGCTGGACCGCAAGCAGTTCGGCCGGCCGCTCGCCGCCAACCAGATCCCGCAGCTCAAGCTCGCCAACATGGAGACGGAGATCGCGCTGGGCCTGCAGGCCGCGCTGCGCGTCGGCCGGCTGATGGACGAGGGCAAGGCGGCGCCGGAGATGATCTCGCTGATCAAGCGCAACAACTGCGGCAAGGCGCTGGACATCGCGCGGGTCGCCCGCGACATGCACGGCGGCAACGGCATCGCCGACGAGTTCCACGTCATCCGCCACTCCATGAACCTGGAGGCGGTGAACACCTACGAGGGCACGCACGACGTGCACGCGCTGATCCTCGGCCGGGCGATCACCGGCCTCCAGGCGTTCACGGGCTGACGCGCGATGGCCGGGCCTCTCTCCCACATCAAGGTGCTGGAACTCTCCCGTGTGCTGGCCGGCCCCTGGGCGGCGCAGACGCTGGCCGACCTCGGCGCCGACGTGGTCAAGGTGGAGCGGCCCGGCGCCGGCGACGACACCCGCACCTGGGGTCCGCCCTGGGCGGGGGAGGGGGAGGACCGGCAGGCCGCCTACTTCCTCTCCACCAACCGCGGCAAGCGCTCGGTCACCATCGACTTCGAGCGGCCGGAAGGGCAGGAGCTGGTGCGCAGGCTGGCCGCCGAAGCCGACGTGGTGATCGAGAACTTCAAGGTCGGCGGGCTGAAGAAGTACGGGCTGGATTATGAGTCGCTGAAGGCGGTCAACCCGCGGCTGGTGTACTGCTCGGTCACCGGCTTCGGCCAGACCGGGCCGTACGCGCCGCGCGCCGGCTACGACTTCATGATCCAGGGGCTGGGCGGGCTGATGAGCATCACCGGCCTGCCCGACGGCGAGCCGGGCGGCGGCCCGGTCAAGGTCGGCGTCGCGGTGACCGACGTGTTCACCGGCCTCTACGCCACCATCGGCATCATGGGCGCCCTGGCGCACCGCGACCGCACGGGCGAGGGGCAGATGGTCGACATGGCGCTGCTCGATGTGCAGGTGGCGATCCTGGCGAACCAGGCGATGAACTGTCTGGTGTCGGGCAAGGCGCCGCAGCGCCTCGGCAACGCGCACCCGAACATCGTGCCCTACCAGGCGTTCCCGACGCGCGACGGCCACATCATCCTCGCCATCGGCAACAACGGCCAGTTCGCCAAGTTCTGCACCGCCGCCGGCCGACCGGAACTGGCGCAGGACCCGCGCTTCGCCGACAACGCGGCGCGCGTCGCCCACCGCGCCGACATGGTGGCGATCCTCACCGACCTGATGCCGACCCGCACGACGCGGGAGTGGCTCGACGCGCTGGAACCGCTGGGCGTGCCGTGCGGGCCGATCAACGACCTCCAGGCGGTGTTCGAGGACCCGCAGGTGCAGGCGCGCGGCCTGCGCCAGGACCTGCCGCACCCGGTGCTGGGCAGCGTGCCGACGGTGGCCAACCCCATCCGCTACTCCGCCACCCCGCTGGCGCACGACCGCGCACCGCCGATGCTGGGCGCGGACACCGACGACGTGCTGGGCGGGCAGCTGGGGCTCGGCGCGGAGGACATCGCAGCGTTGCGGGATAAGGGCGTGATTTAGCCGTTCCTCCTCCCACATCTTACCCCTGTCCGTCATCCCCGCGAAGGCGGGGATCCATAATTCCCGAGGCGGCATGCCGTGGCAGTTATGGATCCCCGCCTTCGCGGGGATGACGGCTTTTGTTGGAAATCAGCGCTGCACCCATGACCGCCACCCCCGCCGCCGCCGCCGTCGACACCCGCTCCGGCATCCTGATGATGCTGCTGGGCATGTCGCTGTTCACCTTCAACGACGCGCTCGGCAAGTGGCTGGTGGCGGACTACGCGGTCGGCATGCTGCTGGCGATCCGCAGCCTGTTCGGCGCCGTCCTGCTCGCGCCTCTGATCGCCAAAGCCGGCCTCAGATCCGTCTTCGCGGTCAAGCGCCTGCCGCTGCACCTCGTGCGCGTCGCCTGCGTGACGGGAGAAGTGGCGCTGTTCTATTGGTCGGTGCGCTCGCTGCCGCTGGCCGACGTGATGACGATCTACATGGCGGCGCCGCTGATCGTCACCGCGCTCTCCGTGCCGCTGCTCGGCGAGAAGGTGGGCTGGCGGCGCTGGGCGGCGGTGCTGGTCGGCTTCGCCGGCGTGGTGCTGGTGCTGAACCCCACCGGCGCCTTCGACCCGGTGCCGTCGCTGGCGGCGCTGGCGGGGGCGACGATCTTCTCGCTGGGGATGATCACCACCCGCCTGCTGCGCGACGACGGCAACCTGACGCTGGTCAGCTTCCAAACCTTCGGCACCGGAATCGTCGGCGCCGCGACGCTGCCGGCGGTG
>Ga0196970_1000714_pt1 | contig 32917 bp, 26 predicted proteins | sample S1v_513CmetaG_FD_148672 | JGI IMG/M metagenome (GOLD analysis project Ga0196970, IMG submission 148672) | Soil microbial communities from Anza Borrego desert, Southern California, United States - S1+v_5-13C | ecosystem: Environmental > Terrestrial > Soil > Desert | place: USA: California... | reverse complement strand
CTGAGATCGGCTCGCGGGTTCCTTCTGATCGCATGGTGTGGCGGCCGCGTGCCGACCACGGACGGAAGCATGAAACCGGCGACGTGATCCATCTGGGGGCTTGACGCTCAACGGCCCATTACGGAAGCAATCACGTTCTCCTCGATCTGGCGCATCGTCAGCGCCGTCAGGTCTTCACGGCGGTAGAACGCACGGTACCAAGCAACGGTTTCCTCCAGGGCGCGCGCAAGACGCCACACCGGCTTCCAGCCGATTTCGGCCCTGACTCGACTGCTGTCGAGCGTCAGGAGGCGAGCCTCATAGGGTTGTGCCCCGGCTTCCAGGGACCAGCCGGCATCATCGCCCCACAGCATAGCCAATCTGTCGACGATCCGGGAGACCGGCTGACAGTCTTCTTCAAGGGGGCCGAAGTTCCAGGCGCCGACCGCGGCAGCCGGGTGGTCGATCAGACGCTCGGCAATCATCAGATAGCCGCGCACGGGCTCCAGCACATGTTGCCATGGACGCACCGCCGCCGGGTTGCGGATCATCAGCCGCCGACCGGCGGAGAACGCCCGCATGGCGTCGGGCACCAGGCGATCCACCGCCCAGTCACCGCCGCCAACAATGTTGCCCGCGCGCACGCTGGCCACCGCGACCGGGGGCGTGCGCTTCTCGAGATAGGAGTGTCGGTACGCGTCGACCACCAACTCGCAGCAGGCCTTGCTGGCGCCATAAGGTTCCTTACCGCCGAGACGGTCCGTCTCCCGATAAGGCCATGCCCATTCCTGGTTGTCGTAGACCTTGTCGGTGGTGACCACAACGACGGCCTTTACGCTCCCGACACCCCGCACGGCTTCGAGCAGATTGGCCGTCCCCATGACATTGACGTCGAACGTTTCCAGCGGCTCGGCGTAGGCTCGGCGGACCAGAGGCTGCGCGGCAAGGTGAAAGACGACCTCCGGTTCGGCGGCGGCAAGGGCCTTTCCGAGCGCCACCCGGTCGCGCAGGTCGCCGATCGTGGAGGTCATCCCGTCACCGCCTCCCGTCAATTCGACGACGTTGGGCGTTCCCTCCGGTTCCAGGGCGTATCCGGAGACGATGGCCCCCAGCCGACCCAGCGCAAGACACAGCCAACCGCCTTTGAAGCCGGTGTGTCCGGTGACGAAGACCCTTCGCCCAGACCAAAAGTCGGGGGTAATGCCTGGGGTGTTCATGACTGTCTCGACTTTGGAGTTTCCAGAAGGGCGGCGACGGGCATCCGCCGCTTGGCGTCGCGGCTGTCATCCCTTATCGCGTGACCGACCATCCGCGCAAGGTATCATAGAGCATCACATCGAAGCGGTTGCCCTTGGGGTCGTTGGATACCGCCCCCAACTGGACGCCAGCACCGACACCGCCAATAATTCACTCGGAAAGCGGCGCACGACCCCGAAATGCTGCACATTCGCCTGCGCGTCAGGTAGCAGTTCCACGCCGGTCGGGCAACGGCCGAAGGAGCCCGAGTCGCGACCGATGAGGCGAGCATCGGGGTGTTGGGCACGTAGGTAGCGGATCCGCACTGGTCCGGCATGGCCCATGTTGCCGGTGATGAGGATGTCCATGTTCATTTCCTTGGCCAAGGGCCTATGCTATCGTCTGATTTCATTGACCGGCAGATCGAGCGGCGGAGGTCCGAACGGGCAGGCCAAGATGTTACTCTGCAACCGATGAGAATGACCATTGCCAGTGAGTAAGCGGTCACGTTATCATCGTCTCCGTTTTGGCCGTGAGAATATTCGCTGAACAACGTTAACAAAGCCTTGAGTGGGGGCGCCAATTTAAGATAGTCAGGTCCTAACACCAGACGCATTGCACTCGATGGCGATGATAAGATGGTGTCCCGCGCAACCAAAGATCCAAGGGGATGTGATAATTCGAATGAGTAACGTCCAGTCTGTTCTTAGAGTTAGCGGCGTCGATACGCTGAACTCGGGTTCTGAAGATATGGTTGGCGTATTTATTGATCAGCCGAAGGTTGGTGAATTTGATGGCGTTTTTACGCTTACAATTGAGGGGTGGTGCATTCCTCGTAGCTGCCCTGCAATAGGGATTTTGGTCTATAGCGGCGATGACTGCCTAGCCGACGCTCCAATGATACCGCGGCCGGATGTTCAGATTGCTGTGCAGGATGCGCCGTTTGCAATGCATTCTGGATTTTCGATTCCACTTAATGTCCTTTGCCTTCCAAAATGCGGATCAATCACTGTCCGGGCCAAATTGGTTACGGGGAAACAAGTGGTTATTTGTCTTATTAATTTCGAAATATCGGTGGCATCCCTGAACCGAAAAGACACATTAAAACCAGTTATAGTATTTTCAGTTGGCCGCAGCGGCTCAACGGCGGTAATGAAGATATTGTCCTCTCATCCTGAGATTTCTGCGCATGCGAAGTATCCATTGGAGAATCGGTATGCGCAGTATATGTATCATGCTTTGAGGGTGCTATCATCTTTGCCGTCGAGTCATTCTCCGGAGATGATGACGTCCTTTTCGTCGCGGCGAGCCACTGTTGGCGCGAATCCTTCTTTTGGATATTATTCAGATTTAGGAGATTTTTATCAGAATACTTACGTCCCCTCTCTTGTTAATGACTATACCGGACTTATTGACAAGTTTTACCGTTCGATTGAGGGAAAAGACCCGACAAAGGTCAAGTATTTTGCCGAAAAGTCTCTCCAGGATCAGTATCTTGTGAACACTCTGGAAAAGATTGATGGGTCCAAGAAGATAATCCTTCTAAGAGATCCGCGCGACATCATGGTGTCGATTAAAAAGTTTAATGAGCGGAACGGATTTCTCGGATTCGGAGCTGATCGAGTAAATAGCTTTGCGGAGCATGCGGAGTTGATTCGTTCTGCACTTGAGTGGCACCTGAACGTGGCGGGAAGAGACGACCCAAGCTCGTTCATCATTAAATATGAGGAAATGTTTTCTTCCTGCAAGCTGCATATAGAGCGACTGTTTAGCTTTCTTGGAGTAAGTTGCGATGAAGAATTTATCAAGCAGGCCGCTGAGGCTGTTGAGTTTGGTGATAGTGACGGCCTTATCCATTCGACATCCTCTTCCTATGAGTTATCCCAAAGACGCTGGATTTTGGATCTCAGCGCTGAGCAAAAGGAGATATGCATCGACGTTTTTGGCGGCATTTTGAAAGAACTCGGGTATAACTAGGGATAGTTCCCGGACCAGAGCGGAAAATAGAGGACGCAAGCAATGTTTGAAGAGTCTGAGTTTTGCCTCAAGTTTCCTTCGCACCAGACTGCATTGGAGCTTTTTTCGGCGGGTTGGCAATCGGCCTTTCCCGCCGGGTCAGGTTTGATTGCTGGTGCGGTTGACCACTTCAATGATGGCAGGGTTCCGTGGGGTGCTAATGTCTTGGGTGGCTTGGCAGGAAAGTCAATTCTTGAGCTCGGGCCTTACGAGGCATATAATACTTTGCAGTTTGAAAAATGTGGCGCTTCGAGTGTGGTGTCCATTGAGGCTAATACCACAAACTTCTTTAAATGTCTGTGTGTGAAGAATATCTTTAACTTAAAGGCAACGTTTTTGGTTGGAGATTTTACCACCTATATGGAGAGTTCTAAGGGTCGTTTTGATGTCTGTTGGGCATCTGGCGTGTTGTATCATATGGAGGATCCTCTTAGGTTGTTGCGGGCGATGACGGCTGTCTCTGACACTCTTTTTATTTGGACTCAGTACTATGATGATGTGCATATTTCTGGGAGTCCAAATGAAGAGATGTTTTTCCCTGATCGAAACAAGGTGGTGAAGGGTCTGGGTGGGGAAGATATAGTTTTGCATTACCGATCTTATGTTGTTTCGCGGACAGGATATTTTAGTGGAGGTGCGGAAGAGTATTCTTATTGGATGAAAAAAGATGATATAATACGATATATTTCCGATCTCGGGTATGTGAAGATTACTATGGGGATTGATGCGCCGCAGTATGCCAATGGTCCTGCCTGCTTCTTCATCGCTCAACGGGAATAGCTGTCGAGATAGGCCTTATATGGCCATGTATATGCCAGGGCGATGATTGAAAGGAGCCGGCGGTCTTGGGAGGCCGTCGGCATACTTAATGCGCTACCCAAGCGGCGCGGGCGGGCGCGGACCAGACTGACGCACCCACCCGCGTCGTTACGCGTAAATGGTCCCGGCGAACGGCGGTGCGGTCTCCCCTGGTCCCGACCGCTTCAATCTCTCGTACACGGTTTCATCGCGGATTCCGTCGTTGTCGCCAGGAAAATCGGTTCCGGCGAGGGATACGGTCGTCACCACGATGGTCCGGCAGCCGCTCTCCGGCGCGCGGCGGTATCGAGGTGGCTGGCCATGGTGACCTGCACGGATGCGCGCTACGAGGGAATCTGGGTGATGACAGCCTGAGGAGGACGGCGTATCGAGGCGGGCGACGAAGCCTGCCAGAAACTCCACGAGGGAGCGATACGCCATGAGCGAGGATGGCGAACGAGCGCACGCTTCGCCTCAAGGGTTGACGGCGGCGAGGAACGGACGTGGCTTGGCGTGCGTCGCGGACGACCCCGCCCCTGCCATCTTACCCCCAGCAAAGGCCGCCTGACCGGCGACGCTCCTGACCGCCTCCCAATTTCCACCACCTTGACGGACGTGATCGGTCCTATGAATCACAGCCTCGCAAGCAAGGGAATTCTACAAGCGCTTTCTCAAGCGATTGCCCTGGCAGGAAATGGCAAACGCAGACCAGAGATTACAGTCCTATAGACAAGATATTTGTCCTTGACCGGGCACGTTTCTCCGGTTAAGATCCCCTCTGTCAAGCGGACACCCGCGTCCGTCACGAACCCGCCCGGCCATCGGCCGCGGCGGGTTTTTTCGTGTCGGGGACGCGGGTCCACAGCAAGGAGATGCGCATGCGGACCTTCCAAACCTTCGACGACGCCATGGGCGCGCCAACCGACATCCTGTCGCCGTCGGACACCCGGTACACGGTGATGCTGGCGGCCGGCGTACCGAAAGGCATTCCGGTGCCGGCGGGCGCGGCGAGCGTGGTGTTCAGCGCGACCGGCCCGTTCTGGGTCCAGTACGGGGCCGCAGCGGCGCTGCCGGCCGCGGACGACCTCAGCGGCAGCGCCCCCGAATTGTCGCCCGCCGCCCGTCGGATCAATGGCATCGCCAGCTTGGGCCTGGTGGCGCCCGAGGCCTGTGCGGTCGCGCTCAGCTTCTTCGGGTGACGCCATGACCGGACGCTACACGCTTCCCATCACCGCCGTGCCGCCGGTGGACCTCAGCCCCTACGCACCCCGCCACGCGCCCGCCTTCACCGGGACCTCCGGCTTCGCGGGACCGGTGCGCCTGGAGGACGGCAGCGCCCCCATGCCGGCTCTTGCCTTCGTGCAGGATGTTGACACCGGATTGACCCGTCCGGCGCCCGACACCATGGGGATGGTGGCCGGCGGGACCGAACAGTTCCGCATCGCCCCCGCGTCGGCGGCGGTCAATCTGGTCCAGGTCTCGGGGGCGCCGGCGGGAGGATCGCCGATCTTCGCCGCCATCGGGGCGGACACCCACATCGGTTTCAACTTCCATGCCAAGAACGGCGGCGGCTTCGTTTTCAACGCCACCGGAACCCAGTTCCTGATCGCCACCACCCCGGCATCCGTGAACTACCTCACGGCGATCGGCGGGGCGACGGGCACCCCGCCGACCCTGCAGGCACGGGGCACGGACGCGGCCATCGACATCGCGCTGACGCCGAAGGGCAGCGGCGGCCGGGTCCGCTTCGGCGGTTACACGGCCGGGCCGGACGCCCCCGTGACCGGCTGGATCGAGATCCGCGACTCCGCCGGGACGATCCGCAAACTCGCCGTCATCGCCTGACCCCCAGCAAGGAGCAACGAACATGGCCCTTCAGAAGACAACCCCCACCGAATTCGGCGTCGATGCCACCTACTGGCATATCCTGGCAATCCAGGTGAACCGCGTGCAGGCATCCGTGCAGGTCACCATGGCCGGCTACCTTGACGCCGCCGCGCGCCGGAGCGGATGCCGCCCCATCGCGGTGGCGACCGTGTCCCTCGCCGGAGCCGACTTCCCTGGCGACGACGCCGGCATCCGCTACGATTCCGTGTACGACCGGCTGAAGCGGCCGGCGGCCGGAGACGGAACGCAGCCGTTTGCGGGTGCGGCGGACATGTAAGCGCGCGGACTCTTTCCGGATTTCAGGGTGGTGACGGTGTGGGCGTGATGCGGGCAGGGGACATCGGTTGAAGGCATCCTTCCTTGGTTGCCCTTGGCTGCCTGTGCCGGTCACGCCTATGCCGTCCTTGGTGAACCGTTCGTCGTTGATCGACGGTGCGAAATGTTACGGAAGAGTGACGAGTTGCCGCGTCAGCACCGCCGGAGGGACCATCCGGAATTTCCTGCTCGGCGGGATCCGTATCATTTTCAGGCGTTCATCGCCCTTGAGAAACGCTCGCCGAACATGACGTCCATCCGGGCCTCGACGGCATCGGTAACCGGTATGATGATCAGCTATGCCGCCGCATCGATCCGTGAACCCGGATTCGGAGCCCTGATAGTCCCGCCATCCCGAGAATACCCAAGCCGAAAGCAACTTTATGGCTTCCTCCAGAACGCGCCGACAGCCTCATTCCTCGTGGAACGCCTTGTGCATGCCGTCCGTCAGTGGCGACAGCAGGTAATCGATCGCCCGCCGTTCGCCCAGCACGATTGACGCGTCCGCCGGCATGCCCGGCGACAGCACCACGTTCGGAAGGCCGTCCAGAGCGCGCGGCGCCAAGCGCACGCGGGCAACGAACCAGCTTGCCCCCGATATCTGGTCGGTGACGGCGTCGGCCGAGACGTACACCACCTCGCCTTCGACCGAGGGAACCTTGCGCTGCTTGAAGGCGGACAAGGTGACGTATGCCTTCAGTCCGACGCGGACAACGTCGATGTCGGTGGGTTGCACCTTCACCTCGATCAGCAGCGCGTCGTCCTGCGGCACAATGTCCAGGATGGGCGAGCCGGGGGTCACGACGCCGCCCGGCGTGAAATACTTCAGGCCGGTGACCTGGCCATCCTGCGGTGCCACCACGTCGCGGCGCGCCAGCACGTCGCTCAGCGAGCGGATCTGCTCCTCCAGCATCGCCGCCTGCGCCTGGGTGTCCTGCAGCTCGCGCGCGGCTTCCGAGCGCCGGGTGTGGCGCAGTTCGAGGATGCGCAACTGCGTCTGCGCGATGGACTGTTCGGCCTTCGCGACGTTGGCCAGCAGTTCGCCCCGACGCCCCTTTGCGGTGGCGAGGTCACGCTGCAGGGCGAGGAGGCGGGGCTTGGTCGCCTGTCCCTTCAACATGAGCTCCTGAATGCCGCGCAGTTCCTCGTCGATGGTGCGCACCGCCTCGCGGTTGGCGTCGATCTGGAAACGCAGCGCGGTGATCTCTTCCTTGATCTGGTCGATCGCCCGGTGCTGCACCTCGATCTGGCCTTCGAACTGCTCCTTGCGCGCCTTGAACAGGCGCTGCTGGACCCCCATCGCCTCGGCGGCCTCGGGCACGTCGCGCTTGGCCAGCAGGGCGCCGGGAAAGGTGATTGACGGCTCATCCATATATTCGGCGGTCAGGCGCGCGATGCGCGCCAGCGCCGTCCAATACTGGTTCTGGTGTTGCGCCAAGCCGGCCGACGGCTGCGTGCCGTCCAGGCGCAGCAGCACCTGTCCTGCCTTGACCAGATCGCCTTCCTTGACCAGCAACTCCTTGAGGATGCCGCCTTCCAGGTGCGAGAGGGTCTTGCGATGGCTCTCGACGATGACGACGCCGGGCGCCATGGCCGCGCTGTCCAGCCGCGCCAGGAAGCCCCACGACAGGAAGCCCCCGAATCCGACGGTGATGGTAAGCACGGCGGCGCGCAGGGTGGAGCGCAGCGACGGCGGCCGCACTTCCTTTCCGGAAGCGAGCGACGGCTGACGGGTGGTCAGGGCGTAGGTCATGGCGGCCTCACGCTCCCGGCAGACGGCCGAGGCCGCCGCTCTCGACGGGGATCGGTGTGGGCCGCGGTGGAGGCGACGCCAGGTTGAGTTTGCCGAACGAGACCACCTCCTCGCGCGGGCCGAAGTGTTCGATCGTGCCGTCGCGCATCACCAGGACCTTGTCGACCGTGGCCAGAACCGACGGCCGGTGGGCGATGATGACAACGGTGGCGCCATCTTCCTTGGCGGCCTGGATGGCCTGCACGAGCGCCGTTTCGCCGGCCTGGTCGAGGTTGGAGTTGGGTTCGTCCAGGACGACCAGCCGGGGCCGGCCGAACAGCGTGCGGGCGAGCGCGATGCGCTGGCGCTGGCCGCCGGACAGAACGAAGTTGGCATCGCCGATGTGCGTTTCGTAGCCGAAGGGCATGCGGCCGATGATCTCGTGCACGTCGGCGCGGCGGGCCGCCTCGATGACGTCCTGCGCGTCGGCGTCCTGCATGCGGGCGATGTTCTCCCGGATCGTGCCGTCGAGGAGCGCGATGCTCTGCGGCAGGTAGCCCACGTAGCGGCCGAAGTTCTCGCGGTTCCAGGTGTACACGCTGTGCCCGTCGAGGTACACGCCGCCGGCGGTCGGTTCCCACACGCCGACCAGGACGCGGGCCAGCGTCGACTTTCCCGAACCCGACGGTCCGACGACGCCCAGCACCTCGCCGGGCTCCAACTGGAAGGAGATCCCCTTGAGAATGGCCCGGTCGCCGCCCGGCGGCACGAAGACCAACCGCTCCACCTTGATGCGCGGATCCGGACGCGGCAGTTCGAGGCCGTGGCGGCGGCTGTCGGTCCGGGACAGCAGGGTCCGCAGGCGGCGGAAGGCGGCGTAGGCGAACACCCACTGCCGGTAGCCCTCGATCATCTGCTCGAACGGCAGCAGCGCGCGGGCCATGATCATCATGGCCGCGAAGATGCTGCCCGGCGACGCCGAGTGGTTCAGGACGATGACGACGCCGACGCACACGAGCGCCACCTGCAGGCCCATGCGCACCGCCTTGGAAATCGCGGTGATCAGCTTGGCGCGGTCGTGCGAGCGGATCATGAGGTTGACGAAGCGGTTCTGCGAGCGCTGCCAGCGCCGCGTGACCGCCTGGGTCATGCCCATGGCCTCGAGCACTTCGCCGTGCCGGACGGCGGCGCCGATGTCGCCGAATGACTTCACGGCCGCGTCGCTGGCCTCCATCATTGGACGCCGCGTCGCCAGTTCGTTCACGATGCTGAGGATGAACAGCAGCGCCGAGGCGATCACCGCCACCACGCCGTATGCCGGGTGAAGCAGAAACAGCACCATCAGGAACAGCGGCGTGAAGACGATCTCCAGCGGCACCATCACGGCGCCGCCGGTGATGAAGGTGCGCAGGTCGTTGACGTCGCGCACCGCCTGGTTCGCGGAACTGGACTCGCCGCGAAGGGCGTCGATGACCGCGGCTTCGAACGCCGGCCCGTTCAACCGGCTGGCCACCACGTGGCTGGCCACGACGAAGATGCGGCCGCGAAGGAAATCCAGCACCGCCCACATGATGATGCCGGCGATGGCGATGATGGACAGCATGGTCAGGGTTTCCATGCTGCGGCTGGCCATCACGCGGTCGAAGACCTGAAGCATGTAGACCGGCACGACCAGCTGCAGGCCGTCGAGAAACAGGGTGATGGCGATCGCGGCGGACATCGCTCGGAGGAATTCCGCCTGCGTTTCCCTCAACACCTCAAGACCACGGTTGATCATCGGCAGACCGGCACCCTTCGCATGGGGTCGGGGAATGATCCCCACGCGCAAAACCCCTCAGGGGAAGGTTGTATGCGGGTTTCCCGGGGGGGTCAACGCCAGTGCTTAAGACAAAAGCGTTGCGTCCGGGCCGGCCCGTCAGCGCCGAAGCGCATCCTGATGGTCGAGGTACCAGCGGTAGGTGGCTTCGAGCCCCTCGCGCAGGCCGGTCCGCGCCCGCCAGCCGAGCGCCGCCAGCGCCGACGTGTCGACCACCTTGCGCGGCGTGCCGTCCGGCTTCGAGGAGTCGAAGACGAAGCGCCCGCGGTAGCCGACCACGTCGGCGATCAACCGGGCGAGTTCCGCGATCTGCACCTCCTCGCCCGTGCCGACGTTGATGGGGTCGTGGCCGGAATAATGGCGGACCAGGAACACGCAGGCGTCGGCGAGATCGTCGACGAACAGGAACTCACGCCGCGGCGTGCCCGAGCCCCAGATCTGCACGGCCTCCTGCCCCTCCAGCCGGGCGGTGTCGATGCGGCGCATCAACCCCGGCACGACGTGGCTGTTGGCCGGGTGGAAGTTGTCGTTGATGCCATAGAGATTCGTCGGCATCGCCGCGATGAAGTCGCGGCCGTACTGCCGCCGGTAAGCCTGGCACAGCTTGACGCCGGCGATCTTGGCGATCGCGTACCATTCGTTCGTGGGCTCCAGCGGGCCTGTCAGCAGCGAGGATTCCGGGATCGGCTGTGGCGCGAACTTCGGATAGATGCAGGACGAACCGAGAAACAGCAGCTTGCCGACGTCCGTGCGGTGGGCGCCGTGGATGATGTTGGCCTCGATCATCAGGTTGTCGTACAGGAATTCGGCGGGCTGGCTGTTGTTGGCGTGGATGCCGCCGACCTTGGCGGCGGCGATCACCACCACGTCGGGACGCGCCTGCGCCAGCCATTCTTCCACGGCCTCCTGGCGCCGCAGGTCGGTGCGGTCGCGGTCGACGGTCAGCACCGTACAGCCTTCGGCGGCGAGGCGGCGGACGATGGCCGAGCCCACCATGCCCCGATGCCCGGCCACCCAGACCCGCTTTCCGGCCAGCGGAACGTCCGCGCGTACGGCGTCGACGTCGATGCTCATAGCGGCACTCCCCTTCTGAGCGCCGCGAGGTCGGCGGATACCATCTCCTCGACCAAGGCGGCGAAGCTGGTCGTGTGTGTCCAGCCCAGCTTCCGTTGCGCCTTCGTCGGATCGCCCAGCAGCCGGTTCACTTCGGTGGGACGGAAATAACGCGGGTCGATCGCCACCAGGACCCGTCCCGTCGCGTCGTCGACGCCGACCTCGTCCAGTCCCGCGCCCGTCCAGGCGATCGTCCGACCGACGCAGGCGAAGGCGCGCTCGACGAAGGTGCGCACGGAATGCGCCTCCCCGGTGGCCAGCACGTAGTCGTCGGGGCGATCCTGCTGAAGCATCCGCCACATGCCATCCACATAGTCGCGGGCGTGCCCCCAGTCGCGCAGGGCATCGAGATTGCCGAGGTACAGCCTGTCCTGCCGGCCCAACTCGATCGCCGCTACGGCGCGGGTGATCTTGCGGGTCACGAACGTCTCGCCGCGGATCGGGCTCTCGTGGTTGAACAGGATGCCGTTGGACGCGTGGAAGCCGTACGCCTCGCGGTAGTTGACGGTGATCCAGTAGGCGTACAGCTTGGCGGCGGCGTAGGGGCTGCGCGGGTAGAAGGGCGTCGTCTCCCGCTGCGGCGTCTCCCGCACGTCGCCGTACAGTTCGGACGTGGACGCCTGATAGAAGCGTGTGCGCTCGGCCAGTCCCAGGATGCGCATGGCTTCGAGAAGGCGCAGCGTGCCCACCGCGTCGGCGTTCGCCGTGTATTCCGGCGTCTCGAAGCTGACCTGCACGTGGCTCTGGGCGCCGAGGTTGTAGATCTCGTCAGGCTGGGTTTCCTGGACGATCCGGATCAGGTTCGTCGAATCCGTGAGATCCCCGTAATGCATGAAAAAGCGCGTCTCGGCTTCGTGCGGGTCCTTGTAAAGGTGATCGACGCGCGCCGTGTTGAACGACGATGACCGGCGTTTTATTCCATGTACGACATAGCCCTTGCCGAGGAGAAACTCGGACAGATAGGCCCCATCCTGGCCGGTTACTCCGGTAATCAATGCGACCTTGGACTTCATTCCGAACCATCCATAAAAAAGGCAGGCCACAAAAAGAACAAGGTGCCATCGGCATCAAGGCGGAGTGCCGGGCGGAACCGCAGGGCACGTATCGGGGAAATTGCGCTGGCCGTCAATCGATCCGTCGACGGCGGGGGCAATCGCTTGAACGCGCGCGTGACAGGGGGCCTGGGACAAGAGGTGGATTGAACGAAACCGCTGACGCGGTATGGGCGCGCGGAGTCGGAAAGGCTGCGGCCTGCTCGACTTTGCCCATTTGGGCAGGGGAGCAGATGGCCTGGATGAGGCGGTTGAGGACGTTCTTTGGGAATTTCCCGCTCTTTGGGATCGGCGGTGAGGGCGGGAAAATCATTTCGTTCCAGAGCCGGAAGCGGACGGCGGCCAGCGCATCACTGAAGGTCGGCTCGGCCTTTGAGTACCACGACGCGATGCGCGGCCCGATGGCCGTGTGGCTCCGGATGTCGTCGGCCCACAGCGTGACGAGCGAGAACAACCCGAGCAGGGCCGGGGTGGTGCGGGCGATCGCCGGATCCGACCATTGCCGCTGCGTCTCGACGCCGAGGTGGCGGCGCACCTCGGAGAAGGTGACTTCCACCGCCCACCGCCGCACAAACCAGCGCAGCACGTCCAGCGGATCGGCGTGCTGATCGGTGCACACGAAGCCCTGCGGGTCGAACGCGCCTTGGACATCGCGCACCAACACCCACGGGATCGGCACCGGCGGCTTGCCGGGGTGGTACCACACCGCGGTGCCGGAGGTGATGCCCAGCTGGCGTTCGTCACCGCCATACCAGCAGGTAACCTGCACGCGCTGCCAAGTGGTCTGGGCATCGCCGACGCGCTGCTCCAGCGTCGGCAGCCGGGCTCCGGCGAGCGGCGCGCGCCCATGCCGCCCCGGTGGGCGCGCGGAAGCGGGCTCGAACAGGCGGGCTTCCAAGCGCAAGCGGGTGATCACGGTGAGGTGCGCGCGCAGCTCGGCAAGCAACTCGATGACCGCGTAGCTGCTGTCGGCGACGGCAATGAGCTGACGCTCGGGCGCCCAGCGGGCGACCTGACGCAACAGCCGACACGCCCAGTCGGTGAGCGTCTTGTGGCGCCGTCCGGTGGCCTTGGCAAGCCGCTCAGAGGGCGCCAGAGCGCTCAGGAACGGCAGAGCCCATACCCGCCCGGCCCAAGGGATGGAGGTGAGCAGCGTGACCACCACCCAGCGCAACCCGCCGGCCTTGACGAAATGCCCATGACTGGAGCGCACCGGGTCGCGGTAAATACCGCGGGCCTTGATCTTCGGACCCCAGCGGCGCTCGATGGTCTCTTCGATCCCGATCACCACCGGCCCTTGCGGCACGAAGCGGGCGAGCAGAAGCGCGAACCGCTGGTGGGCCAGCGCCCGGCTCGACCAGCGGTTCCGGTTGAGCACGCGATGGAAGGTGCTAAAGTCGGGGGCGTCACGCTGCCCCATGATGCTCAGCGCGGCGGTGACGGTGCGCCGCCCCAGGGTGAGGATGGCACCGCTGATCAGAACCAGCGCATGCTGCCAGGTCGGTCGGGTGAAGTGGCTGGCAAACGCGGCCATCCAGTGGGCCAGGCTGTTGGGAACGCTCGAGGTGGACATGCGGGCAGCTCGCGCGGGGGACACCCTCGGGCGACCCGGCTGAGGCCCCTTCGGCGTCGCGACCATGACGCTCGACCAAGCCCTCGATTACGTCGCTAACGAGCCGAATTCCTGGATCCACGCCTGACGCTCGACCGTCCAAAATGGCCAAAGTCGAGCCGAGTTATTGAAAAAATTATGATGGCATGCGGTCGCCGATCATGCCGAGCCGGTTGAGCAGCGGTGCGGCCTGCCGCGCCACCGCGTCCCAGGAGCCGGCGGCGGCCACGCGGCCGCGTTCCAGGACAATCACCGTGTCGGCGTCGCGCACAGTGGAGGCGCGGTGGGCGACGACGATGACCGCCAGTTCATGGCGCAGCCGGTCCAGCGCGGCAAGGACGTGACGCTCGCTCTCGGCATCGAGCGCGCTGGTCGCCTCATCGAGGATGAGGAGGTCCGGACAGCGGACGAGCGCGCGGGCGAGCGCCAGGCGCTGCCGTTCGCCGCCCGACAGGCGGCTGCCGCGTTCGCCCACCACCGTGTCCAGCCCATCGGCGAGCGCCCGCACGAAGTCGGCGGCGGCGGCGCGCTCCAGCGCCTGCCACAGCGCGGGCTCGCCGGCGTCGGGTGCTGCCATCGCCAGGTTGGCGCGGATCGTATCGTGGAACAGGAAACTGTCCTGGGGAACGTAGCCGACGCGCCGCCGCCAACCCTGCCGCGCCGCACCTTCCAGCGGGCGGTTGTCGACCAGAATGCGGCCGTCGTCCGGCGCCAGCAGGCCGAGCAGGAGATCGGCCAGCGTCGATTTGCCGGCCCCGGACGGGCCGATCACGGCGGTGACGCCGCGTGCCGGGATTTCCACGTCCACGCCGCTGAGTGCCGGCGGATCGCCCTCGGCGTGGCGGAAGGCGACGTTCTCCAGGCGCAGGGTTCGCGTGAACGGGGGTGGTTCGACGGCGCCGGAGCCGACAGGTTCGGCCGCCGCCCGGCACTGGGCGAGGAGGTCGGCCAAGGCGGCATGCGCCGGCAACGCGTGCAGCACCGTCCGGTAGCCGTCCCGTAACACCAACCCCGCCGAGGCCAGCCGGGCGAAGGCCACGACGAGCACCAGCGTGTCCGCCAGCGGCACCGCGAAGCCGCGCACGGCGAGCACGACCACCAGCGCCGTGGCCGCCGCCGCCGCTACGCGGGTCGCCGCCCGCTCGGTGCCGGACGTCCGCTGGAAAGCGAGGAGATTGGCGCGCGTCGCCGCGGCGCGCTCGGCGAAACGCCGCCGCCGCGCCCCTTCCAGCCCGTGACTGCGCACCACGCGCATGCCGGTGAGATCCTCGGCGAGGTCCGCATGCAGAGCACGCCCCATCCGCTGCATGGACTGGCCGAGCTGGTAGGTGCGCCGGTTCAGGGGGCGCATGGCCACCGCCACCGCCACCGCAAGGCCGAGCGCCGCACCGGTGAGGAGCGGCGACACCAGGGCGGCGACGGTCAGCAGCGCCGGCACTTCCAGGCTGGCGGCCCCCAGGCGCAGCAGGAATTCCACGCCCATGCCCGTGCGTCCGACCTCTTCGGTCAGCGCTTGCTGCACGGCGCCGGCGCGCAGCCGTGCGAACGTGCGCCACTCGGTGGCGAGCAGGGCGGCGTGCAACCTGCTGCGAAGGCTGTCCATGAAGGCCATCCGCAGTTCCGTCGCCGCCAGCGTTCGGGCCCGCACCACCCACGCGGCGACGGCGACCAGCACCAGATAGACGACCAGCGTGCCCTCCAGCCCCACAGGGCCGAGTCCGAGCGCGGTCAGCCAGCCGGCCACCCGTCCCGACCCGGTGATGCCCAGCAGGTCGAGCAGCGGCACCAGCAGCATGAGGCCCGCGCCCTCGGCGAACGCGGCGACGGCCATGAGGATCGCCACGGCGACCAGCCGCCGGCGGCTGGTGGAGCACACCACATCGCGCACCAGCGCGGCAAGGCGCCGCCCGGGGGCATCGGAGGAGCGCGTTGGGGAAAGGCGGGCGGATTCAGGCACGCAGGCGACTTTCGCAATGGTTTACGGGCGCCGCGGTCGGGCATCAGCCCCGCGGAGCCCTGCGCCCCCCCGGCCTCTTCCGGCGCACGTTGCGCACCACCCAACCGATGGGGCGCAGCAATGGATACAACCAGAGCAACCGGTCCGGTAGCGGAAAAACGCCCCAATCGATGGGGTTGGTGAGGTCCGCCCGCAGTTCATCCCAGCCGTGGCGCCAGTCCTTTTTGAACGAATAGAGATAGAGCCGCCGCCACCCCTCGCGCCGAAGCCACGCCGCGCCGCCCGCGCGGGGCATGTCCAGCCAACGGGACCCGGTGAAGAAGCGGGCCACGAAACGGCGGGCGTGACGGGCGTCACGCCTTCCGAACGGGGTGTGACCGGGAAGCGGCAGGCCCAGCCAGTCGTACGCCAGCATCACCGCGAGGCGCATGGCCGCTCCCAACCCGGCCGGCTCGGCCTGGGCTATCGCCGCTGCGGCGCCGTCGGCGTCCTTCAGCAGCATGGTCAGGTCGGCCAGCCAGCACAGCCGCTCCCAGCAATGGTGGGCGCCATGGACGCACAGGTAGAGCGGCAGCACGCGGCGGGGCAGGGTGGCCACGGCCGTACCGGCCAGCACCACCTCCACACGGTCGCGCCACAGCGAGTCGAAGTCGGCTTCCAGGCGGCGGGGATTCGCGGTCAGACGCTGGTGCAGTTCGACGAGGTTGCCGCGGCCGGGGTCGCGGTAGGTCAGGTCGCGGAACAGCCGCTGTCCGGCGGCGCGGCGGGCCGGGGAAATGGCCGGGCCGTCAACCCGGTAGCCGGCGGCGGCGAGGAGGGCGTCCGCTTCCCAGAACCGGGTGGGATCGACCAACAGGTCGATGTCGCCCGGCCCGCGCATGGCGAGATTTCCATACAGTTGCTGGGACAGCACCACGCCCTTCAGCACCAGCACCCGGATGCCGGCTGCCGCGAACAGCCGGGTCAGGCGGACGACCTCGGCGGCCTGGGCCAGGCAGCGGCGGGTGTCGGCGGCGGCCTCGCGCCGCAGCGCGGCGAGGACGTCCGCTGGCAGGTCGGCGCCGGCAGACTGGAACCCCGCAAGGACGAGAGACGTCGCCCGGTGCCGCGAGGCCCCCCGGACCACAGCCGGCCAATCCGGGCCGGCCGCAACGGCGGCGCGCAGCGCCCGGACGTCCGAATCCCCCTGCGCCCGGCGCATAGCCAAACACAGCAGCCGGAACTCGGGCGCCAGCGGTGCCAGGATATCTGCGGTGCCGGTCATTCCTACGGCGACGTCCTTGTGAAGACGGTATCGGTTCTCAGCAACGGCTCCTTGAGGTCCCCCGCCGGTGGGACGTCAGTCGCGCGCTCAGCCCCTGCGCCCGCAGTCGTACCACGGCCGGCTGACCCCGTCAGCCCTCAGGCGCTCGCGCGACGGTGGCCATTCTGAACGATGCCCTTCGATACGGCATCGGTCGGACCGGTGGTGTCCGGCCGGCACCTGCCTACCGGGCCGGGAACGCCAAATCTTTCCCACACTCGTGCATTGACGGCGCGGTTGCGATGCCGGTACGGTCCGAGCCGTGGACAGGAAACCGTGGATGCGGGCATTGCCGTATGCCCCCGGTACGGCCCGCAGGCTTTCGATTTCTTCACACGGCTTCCGCAGTTGACCATCTTCCGATGAGACGCATCCTTCAGACGTCATGCTTGTCCATTATCGGGCTGTTGCTGGTCGGCTATGTGCTTGGCGGCCGTGGCTTTGCCCACATCGGTGTGGCGCCGGCCTACGTAGGCGAAATCGTCCTGATCCTGAGTATCCTATTATTTCTGAGCGCGCCCGACTTCCGCATTTTCCTTGAATCACGCATCGTCTGGCTCATTGTTGCGTTCGACTTATGGTGTTTTTTCAGAACCGTTCCATATCTCGGGGAGTATGGTTTCGACGCGTTGCGCGATTCTGCACTTTACGGCTATTCAGCCTTCACGTTCATCGTCGCGTCGCTCATGATCGATCGCCGCATGATCCGCGGCCTCGTCATTGCGTTTGATCGCGCCTTGACCGTCAGCGTGGTGTTCCTGCCGATACTCATCATTTTCGCCCCACGCGAGCCCGGCCTTTCCGAAGACGCCGTGCCGTTCATCCTGCTCAAAGGCGGCGACGTCGCCGTACACCTTGCCGGGGTTCTCGCATTTCGCTTGCTGCGGCTTCGGGATTCGATGGTGCCCGGGCACCCGCCGTTGCGTTGGATTCCGAATTGGCTCTTCTGGTCATCATGGCTGGCTGCCGCCGTGTGGGTGGGCGCCGGTGCCCGCGGCGGCCTGCTGGCCCTCGCCGTCGGCATTTTCGCCATTTTCCTTTTCGGGTATGGGCGTCGGCCGGTGCTGTTGGTCGTCGCCGGCATTGCCGTCGTACTGACCGGCATGGCCATGCTCGACTTTCGCATCGAAACGGAACGGCGCGAGATTTCGGCCGCACAGATCATCGCCAACGCGACCAGCATCGTCGGCTGGAAGGTCACCGACACCTCTGCGGATATCGACTCCGTCGAACTTGAAGCGACTGCGATATGGCGATTGCAGTGGTGGGAGGACATTCTCGATTATACCCTGTTCGGCGAGTTCTTTTGGACCGGCAAGGGCTTTGGCGAGAATCTGGCCGATACCGATGGCTACCAAGTCTCCGAACTGGGAGAACTGCGCAGTCCGCACAACGGTCATCTGACGGTTCTAGCCAGAAGCGGCGTGCCGGGATTCGTGCTGTGGCTGCTCGTGAACGTTGCTTTCGGGTTGGCGCTGCTCAGCATGGCCATCCGGATGAGGCGGGAGGGAGCCTTCGCCTGGCAGCGGATCAACGCGTGGATCTTGACCCTGTGGGCCGCAGCCATGGTGAACGCCACCTTCGACGTCTATTTGGAAGGCCCGCAGGGAGGCATCTGGTACTGGTCGATCATCGGGGTTGGACTGGCGGTGTTGGCCATTGAACGGCGGCTGTTGGTGGCATCGCCCGCCAATGCCGGCGTTCTCCGGTCCCAGGCTGTGCCATGACGGTTCGGGGCTTTGCGGCTGTCCGCCCCGACACGCTCCTGGTGCATCTGATCGCCATCGGTGGCGGCGAGTTGGTGTTCCGGCTCACGCAACTCCTGACGGTCGCCTTGGCGGGCTGGTTCCTCGGCATGGCGGATCTTGGCGTCATCGGCATCGCTTGGTCGCTGACGGCCATTGCGATGGGTATCGTGCTTGGGGGATCCGATCCGATCGGAACCCACCGTCTGGCTGTCGCCTCCCCGGAGCAGAGGGCTCGGATCATCGCGGACGTGGCGGGCTTCAAGCTGATCCTGATCGTTGCCGCGGTTCCGATCCTCTTCACCGTCCAGATGGCCCTGGGGTACGAGGATGCCGCATCGCGGGCTCAGTTGCTGGCCCAAGTGTGTTCGATGACGCTCATTTCACTGGGCTATTCCTGGGCCCTGTGCGGGCTGGGCCGCTTCTACGAGCAAGGATTGATCAGGCTGGTGCAGGGCATCGCCACGCTTGCGTTGCTGCCCCTCCTTCTTCTCGTCTTCCGGTCGCCGCTGGTCGTTCCGATGGCGGAGGCCGCGGCGGCGGCCCTGGCGATCGTGATCGCCCGCCATCGTCTCGGCCCCTGCGCACGCCTGTCCCCGCCGTCACTCGCAGGGCTGCGCGACCTTGCCAAGCCAGCCCTTCTTCTGGGATTGGCTGGCGTGGTGGGAACCGTGATCTGGCAGATGCCGGTCCTGGCCGCCGCGCATTGGGTGTCGATCGAAGAGGTCAGCCATTTGTCGGTCCTGTTCCGCCTCATTCTCGGTTTGCACCCGTTCCTGCACGTCACGCTACAGACCATGTACCCATCCTTGGCGCGGGCGCTTGCTTCGGACCCGTCCCAGGGCCGGGACATGGTGTTCGTCCTTACGCTCCACGCCTGCGGGGCCATGACCGCCATGGTCGCCCTGCTGGCCGGCGTGAGCGACATTCTGGTCCCCACGATCATGGGGCCGCGCTTTGCCGAGGCCGCGCCGCTTTTCCGCCTGCTCGTTCCGGTTATGGTGCCGTTCACCATCACCACCGCCATGACCAGCGCACTGCTCGCCCGCGGACAGACACGGCCCATCGTCTATGTCGCCACGGCAACGGCTGTGATGGAGGCCGTGGCCTGCAACGCCGCGTTCTGGCTCTGGCCGGCTGCGCCGAGCGCCCTGGTATTCCATCTGGTGCTCTGGGGGCAGGCTGTTCTGACGGGGATCGCGGCGCGGCGGTGCGGCGTGATCGGCTGGCCGACCGTCACATGGGACGTCTGGCTGAACCCGCGGACGTTGGGACGCATGATCCATAGGGAGCGGGTTGCCGGCGCGCCCCACTCGGAGCCTGTTTGATGAGCATCACGTGAGCGGTTTCGTCATGGCCGGGACTCGGTTTGGGCATGATGTCCGGATCTTCCCCCTTGGGACACCAAAGGCGGCCATCGCCCACGGCCGGTCTGCTCCGTCCGGGCGGACGGTCACTGCGCCGGAGTTGCAAATACGCTAGCGTTTACCTCGGGCCGGCCATCCGGTGCCGCACGGATTGGACAGCTCGGGTGATGGCAATGCCGTACATTTTTTCTATTCAACATTTGAGGGGATTCGCGGCAAGTCTTGTCGTCATATTTCATGCCGTCGGCCACCTGGGAAATCCCGAGCAGGCGTACGGGGTCCTGGCGGAGTATGGGCGAATTGGTGTTGACATATTTTTTGTGATCAGCGGCTTCGTTATGTGGCTGATCGCTCTGAAGACGGAGACCACGCGCTCGGATTTCCTCATTCATCGCGCAATCCGGATCTTCCCGCTGTATTGGTTCTTCACTCTTGCCGTCATCGCGGTAGCCCTGGCCGTACCCTCGGCATTCCGGTACACCACGCTCGAACCCGACCATGTCCTGAAATCGTTTCTGTTGCTGCCGGCACAGCATCCCAAGCTGCCGGGGATCCACCCGGTGCTGCTGCAGGGCTGGACGCTGGAGTACGAGGTCTTCTTCTACCTTGTCTTCTCCCTGTTCCTGCCGCTGTCCGGTGGCCGTCGCCTTCTGGGTATCTTGGCTGCGCTGGGCGCCCTGTTCGGCTTGGGGTTGGCGATCGCCCCGCAGTCGGAGGTGGGCCGCGTGTACACGAGCCCCCTGTTGTTGGAGTTCGCCGGCGGCCTGATGCTGGGCTACCTCTATACACGCAATGCGATTCTCGGCCCCGTCGCCGGGGGGCTTCTGGCGGTTCTGTTCGTCGTCTCGTCCCTTCCGGGCGGTGCGTTCGTGGAGGACGGCTTGTCACGCGCCTTCTGGTGGGGAGGGCCCAGCGTTCTGCTCGTTTACGGTATGCTCTGTTTGGAGCGAAGGCGCGGGCTTCCCGACCTGCCGTTCCTCAAGCTGCTGGGGGATGCGTCCTACTCCCTGTACCTGAGCCACCTTTTCGCGCTGGGCGCGGTGAGGCTGCTGTGGAAGGGCGCGCCGGAAGCCGGCAGCGTCGACGGCATCGCATATGTGGCGACCTGCCTTGCGGCTGCCGTCATGCTCGGCGTGGCAAGCCATGTCTTCATCCAAAAGCCGATGCTCAAGGCCTGCCGCCGCCTCGCGGAACGCGCCCGTGGCTCGGCCGTAAGGCGACAGGTATCCCGAGCTTGAGTGCACGCTCCGGCGCCGCCGTGCGCCGGACAGGCCGCTGCGTTATGGAACCGTGCCGGCCCCGCAAAAGACTGTAGATATGCCGACGTGCTAGCGAGGTTCGTCCGTTGCACACCATCAGGAGCGATCATGCGCGTGCTTTTGGTCCATGAACGGTACCGTTTGCGCGGCGGCGAAGACGTCGCCGTCGAAGCCGAGGAGGCCTTGCTGAGGGAGCATGGAGTCGACGTCGCGAGCCTGATCGAAGACAACAAGCGCATCCAGGGCGGCGGCACGCTGGGCTTGGCCTTGCGCTCCATCTGGTCGCGCGAAGGCTATGACCTGGTGTCCCGCGCCATCGCCGCGCACCGGCCCGACATCGTGCACGTCCACAACACCTTTCCCCTCCTGTCCCCGGCCGTCTACGACGCCATCCGGGCGCATGGCCTGCCGGTTATCCAAACGCTTCATAATTTCCGACTTCTGTGCGCAAACGGATTTTTGCTGAAACAGGGGACGCCGTGCCAGGAGTGCCTGACCCGTTTGGTAAAGTGGCCAGCCGTCGCCCACGCCTGCTATCGCGGGGATCGCAAGGCGAGCGCCGCCGTCGCGGCAATCGTCGGCATTCACAAGGCCCTGGGCACCTGGAGAAACAAGGTCGATCTGCTTCTCGCCCTCAATCCCCACTCACGGGACCTGTTCATAGAAGGCGGGCTTCCGCCCGATCGCGTCGCCGTCTGCCCGCCCGCGGTCCGCGATCCGGGACCGCCAGCCGCATCCGCGTCCGACCGCAGGGGGGCGCTCTTCGTCGGTCGGCTGAGCCCGGAAAAGGGCATCGAAACCCTGATCGAGGCTTGGCGTGGCGTCGACATGCCCCTCGACGTCGTCGGCGAAGGACCACTGTCCGAACGTTTGGCGCGGCAGGCTCCGGCGCATGTGCGCTTCCACGGCGGGCTGTCGGCATCGGGCGTGTCGGCGGCCATGACGCGTGCCGCCGTTCTCATGTTCCCGTCGCTCTGGTACGAGAGCTTCGGGCTGGTGGTGGCGGAGGCCATGGCCCATGGGCTTCCGGTTCTGGCATCCTCCGGCGGCTCGGTCATGCACATGCTGGAGGACGGCGTTTCCGGACGCTTTGCCCGTCCCGGCGACGTTGCCGACTGGCGCGCGAAGGCGACCGCGATGATGGCGCAGCCGGACATGCTGCACCGGATGGGAGCTGCCGCGCGCCGCACGTTTGAAACGCGCTTTTCCACCGCACCGGCCTTCGCTCGGCGCATGGAACTCTACCAAGGACTTCTGAACGCCCGCATCAATTCCCGCACGGACGTCGACGCCGCATAACCTGACCAGCGCGTGACGCGTCCATCCCTTCGCTGCCGACGGTGATCTACCGCCGGCCGCCGTGCCGTCGAAGGAATTGGGCCGTTTCGTCCTCCGTCAGGCCCGCCAACGCATTGCGCACGAGCGGGCCCGCCTCCGGTCGGGCACCGAGTCGGCCGACGAAATCCGGGTCGGCAACCCACATCAGGCGGATCTGCCGTTCCAGCAGTTCGACCTCTTCCCGGTTCATGGCCGGCTGCAGCCGCAATGCCAGTTCCATGCGCGACGCCATGAGCGCCGGAATGAAGGAGCCGGACAGCATCGACATGCGCAGGGCGGCCACCGCGGCTTTCACGTCACCCTCCCAACTGCGCAGATAGGCGAGGCGAAGCCAGACGCCGGGCTGGCCGGGCGCGATGGCGAGCGACGAGACCGTCGCCTCCGTGGCCGCGGCGAGGAGATCCTGCCGCTCGGCGCCCGCCGCCGCATCGGCCGCGCGCAGGAGCAGCAGGCCCCGGTCTCCTTCCAGTTCTCCGTCCCGTACCCAGCGGTACGCCGCCGCAAGATCCGCCGCGGCGGTGGTGAGCGCCTGGGGCTGCACGTCGGTGCCAGAGTAGACGTCCCACAGCACGGCGCGGGCGTCGAGCGTCGCCATCCCGGTGAACAGACGCGGCAGCCCGAGCGCCAGGAGCAGACACCCCACCACGCCCGCCGTCACCGCGGCACCCCTGTGGGAGGAAACCGGGTGGGAGGGGCGGGGTGTCCGCGTCTCACTCGCCGTAGTAGTCGCGGTATCGGCCATAATACTGTCCGTAATCGCCATAGCCGTAACGGGCGTGCTTGCGCTGGTTCACCTGCGACAGGACGGTTCCGTAGGGGTTCACCCCGGCGGCTCGCAGCAGCTTCATGCCGTTGCGCACGGCGTCGCGCGGTGTCGAATTCCAGCGCACAAGATAGATGACGCGGTCGGCGACCCGGGCGAGGATGCGGGAGTCGGCCACGGCCAGCACCGGCGGCGAGTCGATGACGATGCGGGTGTACCGCTTCAGCAGGTCGCCGACCAGCGCCTCGACCTGCGCCCCCTGGATGATTTCGGCCACATTGGCGTAGCGGCCGGCCGGCAGGAAATCGAGGCTGCCGCCGACGCCGTGCTGGACGACCTCCTCGAAGGCGGCCTCGCCGGCCAGCACCTGGGCCAGCCCGCGCTCGCCGTCGACGCCCAGCGCCGAATGCAGGCGCGGGCGGTGGACGTCACCGTCGATGAGGAGCACCCGCTCGTCCACCTTGGAGAACAGCAGCGCCAGACACAGCGAGACGAAGGTCTTGCCTTCCTTGGGCACCGAGGAGGTGACCAGGACCACGCGGCTCGCCTCGGCCCCTTCTCCGAGATGAAGCGCGGTGCGCAGGCTGCGCACGCCGTCCGCCAGAGCCGAGCGTGGGCGCTGCAGGACCTCGTCGACCGGCCGGTCGGTGCTGCCCCGGTGAAGCGGGATCATGGCGAGCGTCGGCAGCCCGGTCAGCTCCTCCGCGTCGTCCGCCGACCGCACGGCGTTGTCGAGGCGGTCGATGATGAAGACGAGCATGATACCGCCCAGGAGCGACAGCAGCACCGAAAGCCCGAGAACGGAGCGCGTGGGTGGGAACGATGGCGCGACCGGAACGTCGGCCGGCGACACGATGCGCGCGTTGGCGCGCTGCATGCGCTCCTGCTCCGCCTCGCGCTTGAAGCGGGTCAGGAACGCTTCGTAGAGGCTCTTGGTGGCTTCCGCCAGACGTTCCAGTTCGCGCAAGCGCACTTCCGCCGCGCCGGCGACGTTGGTCTGGCGGCGCAGGCCGTCCAGTTCCCGCTCCAGCGAGGTGACGCCCGCCGCGGCCACCTCCACGTCGTTGGCGATGGAGGCGGCGACCTTCTCGATCTCGCCGGCGATCTTGCCGCGCAGGTCGTTGAGGTCGGCGCGCAGGCCGAGCATGCGCGGATGGCGGTCGCCATACGTCTTCAGCGCCTCCGACATCTCGCGGGATTTGATCGCCTCCTGCTCGCGCAGGCGCTGGATGAGTTGCGACTGCAGCACGTCGGACGACGTGTCGACGCTGCCGCGGGTGCGGACCAGCACGCGCACCTGATCCAGCCGCGCCTGCTTCTGCGCCAAATCGGCGCGCGCCAGCACCAGGCGCGAATTGAGTTCCGAGAGTTGTTGGTCGTTGACGGTGGCCTGACGTTCGTTCTTGCGCCGAAGGTCGTGCTCGGAGCGGAACTGCTCGACCGCGTTCTCGGCGGCGACGACATCGCGGCGCAGCGTTTCGAGCCGTTCGCCGAGCCAGCCGGTGACGCGTCGCGCCTCCTCGAAGCTCGCCTCCAGCCGGTCGACGACGTACAGCTCGGCTACGGTGTTGGCGATGAGCGCTGCCTTCTCGCGGTCCTCCGAGATGAACTGCACGGTGATGATGTAGGACCGGCGTTGCGGACGCACCGTCAGACGCGAGGAAAAGGCTCGCACAATGCGCGCCCGTTCGATGTCCTCGCGGGCGGTCGGTCCCAGCTTCTGCGGCTCCTCGGCGCGCGTTATCCACGACGCGGGAATCCACGATACCGGGTTGAGCGCCGCCAGGAAGTTGGCCAGGGGCCTCGGTTCACGCAGCCTGGCGTTGAACTCCGGGTCCTCGTCGAGCCGCAGCTTGGCGACGACCCGACGTGCAAGAACGGTCGAGGCGATGAGTTCCGCCTCGGTCTGCACCACCGCGTCGCTCACTCGCTGGCGCGCCACCGTCATCGTACGGTCCGCCAGCACGTCGTTGGTTTCCGGCGCCTCGATCATGATCTGCGCCGTGGCGGTGTAACGAGGCGTCGTCTGCTTCAGCACCAGGATGGCGGGAATCAGCACCAGCGCCACGCAGACGAGGATGAGGTACTTGCCACGCCAGACCAGCCGCGAGGCCCATCGGACGCTCTGGCGGACATCAATCATGGTCTGGGCAGGCGGCAACGAGAGAAGGTCGCGATCTGTCATGGGCCCCGAGTGGGCCTCCTCGCATCGGTCAGGTCGAGTCGAACGCAACGGTTCAGTACTGCAGGCCCAACCTCAGCATGAAGGTCGTTTGGGTGAAGCTTTCCGTTTCGGCCTGCGACCGCTTGTTGCGATGACCGACCTCGGCGCCGGTGTAAAGCTCCGGCGTGAAGGCGTAGATCACGCGCGCACGTCCCTCATAGGTCCATGCATCCCGGTTCTTCACGCCCGACATCTGGTCGTAGGCGACGCTGCCGTAACCTGTCAGGATGATGTTGCGCTCGAGCTCGTGCCGGACGGTCAGGCTGAAGGCATTGCGCACCATGCCCGAAGCGTTCTGCGTGGTCGTCTCGTTGACCGACCGCTCGAACGACGGAACGACGATTGTCAGCGTCGTTGGCGTCCAGTTGAAGGTGGCGCGCACTGACAGGCCCTGTGGGTCCTTGAATCGGGCGTCCCGGTAATTTTGCGCGAAGTAGCCCACAAGGAAATCGCCACGGACGAGCTGGCTCAGGTCAACGCCTACACCCGATTCGACACGGTAGCCATAGCTGTTGCGGTCGAAGCCGCTCCGATCAAGCGCGTCGTCATAGCGGCGGCGGTTCCCGGAGACCTCGGCCACGGCGGCATAGCCGGGAAACATCTCGTAGCTGCCACGCAGGCGCGCCAGCAATTCCCAGCGATCACGGTCGCCGTTGCGGATGGTGGTCCCGGCCGCGGTGCTGACGTTGCCAAAGACGCGGCGATCGACGCCGATCTCACTCAGCACCGTGTAGCGGCCGAACTGGTGCTTGAAGCCGCCGCGGTTGACGAAACCGCGAATCGGCGTCGGTTCCAGGCCCCGCACGTCGTCGGGACTGCCGCGGTCCTCGTGCCGGGAGAAGAGCTGACCGAAATAGTTGGCCTGCGTGTCGCTCGAGAAATCATAGCGGCCATCGACGTCGAGCTGCATGTCCGTCCGGTTGTCGCGCGTGAAGCGGCGATGCAGGTACTGCTCGGCCAGTAGCGACAGGTTGAGTGCGTGCTCCTTGAAGCGCGAGCGCAGCTTCAACTCGGGGCGGATCGTCGTGACGAAGTCCCCGCGCTCGTCTGTCTGGGTAGCGAAAAGGTTAGTGTTGTAGGTCTCATCCAGTTCGATTTTGGGCAGGAACAGGAACTGCCCGAAATCCACGCCCTTCGGCTGGTAGCTGTCATGCAGGCGTTCCGAGTCGGCGCGGTTCTTCGCCTTGTCCTCCGCATCGACCTCCGTGGTGATCTTGGCCCCGGAGCCGTGTCTCCGGGGATCCTCCTTCGGTTGCGTGGCGCCACGCACCTGGGCCGCCGCCGGGTCGGCGAAAGCCAGTTGAGCCGCGGTCAGGGTCGCGAACACGCCAAGCGCGGTCAACGCCCTGGCGGATCGCGGACCGCGCGCCTGCGCTGTGCGGGAAGGTTTCAGGCACTGGCCAAGGGGGAGCGGTCGGACGGCGAGCATATCAATCATAAGGCTTGGTTGGCTGTACATCCGTACTACCACCGAGGTCGCGGATGCGCAAACAAACAAGATGTCGGTCACGCAGTTATTTCGCGCCAAGCGCGTCATTCCGGTTACAGCGACACGCGATCGGCCGCGTTCAAGCTCGTGACTGGAGAATGCGCCGGTGCGTGCCATGCAGTGCGACCGCGCTCAGCACGCCGGTGGCGTAGGCGCCGGTGTCCAGGCCGATCCGGTTGGGCAGGATCTGTGGCACGTCGGTGACGGTGTGGCCGTGCACCACCACCTTGCCATGCGGCCGGGGCGACGAGAGGAACGGCTCGCGGATCCAAAGAAGGTCCTCCAACCGCTGCCGCTCGAGTGGCACGCCAGGACGGATGCCGGCGTGCACGAACGCGTAGTCGCCGAGCACAGCCATCGGCTCCAGCGACTCGAGAAAGGCGCGATGCTCCTCCGGCAGCCGTTCCTCAAGCGAATCGCGAAGAGTGCGGCAACGCGCTGCGCTCACGATGCCGACGGACGCCCGCACACCGTAGCTGGCCAGCGCCTCGGCCCCGCCATAGCTCAACCATTCGGCGCCATCGGCTGGATTGCGCAAGAAGTCCAGCATCGCCGCCTCGTGGTTGCCCAGAAGGAATCGGCATGCGGGGCCGGTTCCGGCGGCGGATGCGGCAGCCCTGGCGCACAACAGGTCGAGCACGCCGCGGCTGTCCGGGCCGCGGTCAACATAATCTCCCAGAAACACCAGAAGAGGCTGCAATCCATCCTCGACCCGGTGCTCCTCGGCGTCCCGCGCGATGACGGCGAGCAGCCGTTCCAGGCAACGCCGCTCGCCGTGCACGTCGCCGATCGCATAAAGGCACACGCCGTCAGGAGCCGACGGCGGCTCACGTCCGCCGGCCCGCTCGCCCTGCGCGTGAACGCCCAGGGATCCAAAAAAGCTGCGCAAGAAGGACCGCATCACGCCCGACTGTTCGGCTCCAGGGCGGTACGCCGTTGCAGGCGACCGCAAATGTCGTTTAATTGACTTTTGCGATAGGCTGATCGTTGCGGGAAAAGCAACGTCCATCTGCACGGTAACAGGAGTTCATGGTCAATGTCTTCTCTCTCCCGCGGATGCGGTGCCCGCGCCTTCGTCCTTAGCGCAGTCGTCGCCGGTTTTCTCGCCGCCGGCTGCTCGTCCACGCCGGGCTTCCCGACCGAAGACGCGCCGATGAAGATCAGCAGCCCGACCGACGGTTATCTGCTCGAGCCTGGCAACCGCGTGCGGTTGACCGTCTTCGGCGAAAGCAGCCTGTCGGGCGACTTCACTCTGGATCCCGCCGGCAACGTCGCCCTGCCGCTCGTCGGCAACGTGCCCGCCAGCGGGGTCACCGCCAAGACCCTGGCGAAGCGTATCGAGGACCTGCTCAAGAAGGACGCCTACCTGCAGGATCCCAAGGCCGCCATCGAGGTGCAGACCTTCCGGCCGTTCTACGTCCTGGGCGAGGTGCGCGCCCCGGGCGAGTTCCCCTACACCAGCGGCATGACGGTGCTGAGCGCCGTGGCCCGTGCGGGCGGCTACGACTACAGGGCGCGCGAGGGCGAAGTCGTCCTGGTCCGTGTGGTCGACGGCGATCAGAAGGATTACCGGGCCGTCGAGCGCACGCCGATCCTGCCGGGCGACATCGTCAGGGTGCTGCAGCGCCGGTTCTGATGCCGGCGCCTGTCCCTGCGGGCGATTATGAGGGCCGCCGGGCAACCGGGGTTTGCATAGCCCTGGAACTGGCGGCGCGTTCCATAGTATCACTTCCGATGGAGTCGCCAATTCGGTGGCTCTCCGGCTGTCAGGCATTGAAGGAGTGGGTGGCATGAACAGGTTCCATGGCGTACTGACCGTGGCGGTGCTGGCCGCCAGCGTCGGGCTGACCTCGGCCGCCTACGCCCAGGCAAATCAGGGCCAGGCCCAGAACCGCGGCAACAACCAGGGGCAGGGCAATCAGGGGCAGGGCAATCAGGGGCAGGCTAGGCTGCCGCCGGCGCTCCAGGCCGCGGTGCTCACTGGGAATCCGCAGGCGGTGCAGCAGGCGATCAACACGCTCAGCGGCGGCAACTCGCAGCAGGCCGCCAATCTGGCCGGCCAGGTCGTTCGGGCCGCGGAGCAGATGCTGAACACTAACCCCCAGGGCGCGGTGCAGGTCGCGGCGGCGGCGGTGGAAACGGTGAAGAACACCACCGTCCAGCAGTCGTCCCCGCAGCAGACCGAATCGGTGGTGACCACCGCCGCCCGCATCTTCGTCAACCCGGCCGCCCAGCGCGTGGCACCGGAAGCTGTCGCCCAGCTTGCGACGTCCGCCGTCCAGGTGGCCGTCGCCACCGGCAACCCCACGCTGACGGCGAACGTGGCGAACCAAGCCGTCGGTGCCGCCGAGAAGATCCTGTCGGTGGCACCCGCCGCCGCCATCCAGGTGGCCGCCGCGGCCGTCCAGTCGGTCAAGGACGCGCCGGTGATGCAGGGCGCGCCGCAGGCGACGATGCAGGTGGTGACGACCGCCGCGCGCATCATCGTGCAGCCGGAAGCGCAGCGCGTGGCGCCCCAGACCGTGGCGGCGATCGCCGCAACCAGCGTGCAGGTGGCCTCCAACCCGACCGTCTACCAATCCGCGCCAAATTCGGCCATCACCGTGATGGCCAACGCCTATGCGGCGGCCACCAGCCAGGCCATCACCTCCGCCGTGCCGACCGCCGCCGCCACGCTGCGCAGCGAACTCGTGCAGGCCTCGCAGACGCCGATGCTCAATCAGGCCAATCCGACGAACCCGACGTCCATCAACATCATCCTGTCGGGGCAAAACCCCGATACCGGACAGCCCCTGGCGAACAATCAGGCGCCAGCGCAGACGCCGACCCAGACGCCCAACACCGTCGACACGCAGTCCGCGTTGGTGGGGAACGAGAACAAGACCAAGCCTGGGAGCAGCACCTGAAGCGGTGCCGACGGGGGGAGGGCGGTGTTCGCCTTGAGCAATACGACCGTCTTTCGTCTGGTGCTCGCTGTCGTTCTCCTGGCACCACTGCCGCTCGGCAGCTATCGCCCGTGGGCCTGGAGCCTGCTGGCGGTCGTGGTGGGTGTGCTTCTGCTGCTCTGGTGCGCGACGGTGCTGGCCGGCAAGGCCCGCGCGCCGGTCCCCACCGACCGGTTGTGGGCGGCGGTGATACCCTTCGCGCTGGTGATGGTCTGGGCCTTCGTGCAGAGCCTGGACGCGATGCCGCGCGTCGTGTGGCACCCGTTGTGGAGCGAAGCGGCTTCGGCGCTCGGGCAGCCGGTGGCCGGCGGCGTCTCGGTCGATCCGGAGATGTCCCGCACGGCCCTCATGCGGTTGATGACCTATGGCGGCGTGTTCTGGTTGGCGCTGCAACTCGGCCGTGAGCGGTCGCGCGCCCGGGAAGCGCTGGTCGCCGTCGCCGTCGCCGGGGTGGCCTACGCCACCTATGGGCTCGTCGTCCATTTCTCCGAATGGGAGCACATCCTCTGGCTGGAGAAGTGGGCCTACATCGGCGACCTGACGTCCACCTTCGTGAACCGGAACGCCTATGGCGCCTACGCAGGCCTGGGTGCCGTGTGTTGCCTGGCGCTGTTCCTGCACGCCCTTAAACCGCCGCGCCCCGGCGAGACACGGCGCGCCTACGATCTGACGGAACTCGTGATGCTGCGCGCCATGCCGTTCCTGGTCGGTGCGGTGATCATCGGATCGGCGCTGCTGCTGACGCATTCGCGCGGCGCGTTCCTCAGCACCGGCGGCGGCCTGCTGGCATTGCTCGTGGCCGTGGCGGCGGGGCAAGTCGTCCGGCCGCGGACCGCCATCATCCTGGGCGTCGTGCTGGGCGCCATCGGCCTCGCCGTGCTGGGCATCAGCGGCGAGGGAACGGTCAAGCGGCTGGCCGACACCGACAGCGACGTGCGCACGGACCTGTTTCGCCTGACCGTCGAGGCCATTGAGGACGCACCGTGGAGCGGCCACGGGTTCGGCGCCTTCCTGCCGGCGTTCCGCATGTATCGCGACGTTTCGTTGGCCGCCGATCTGATCTGGGACTTTGCCCACAACGTGCACCTGGAACTGGCCATGGACTTCGGGCTGCCGGCGGCGGCGCTGTTGTATCTGTCCCTGGCCACGCTGGTTCTGGTATGCCTGCGCGGGCTGCTGCGGCGTCGGCGCGACCAGATCTACCCGGCGGCGGCGGTGTCCGGCGCGACGCTGATCGGCCTGCACGGCATCGTCGATTTCAGTGTCCAGATGCCCGCCATCGCGGTCACGCTGGCGCTGCTGCTCGGCATCGGCTGCGCCCAGTCGTGGCGCACGGCCGAGAGCGATGCGTCATGACGGCTGCCCATCGGTCGCCGCCATGACCATCGACGAAATCCGCCGCGACGCCGTTGATGAAGCGCCGGACGATCACGGCACCACGGTTCGGCCGGTGGGTATGTTCCGGGCGCCGCGCCGCGGCATCGCCACGGCGACGCTGGCGATTGGCGACCTCGCCGTTCTGCAAGCGGCCGTGCTTCTCGGCGTCCTCCTGCGGATGCAGATCAACCCCTGGCTGCCCATCGACGTCAACCCGAGCACCTTCATCGGCGTCGCCGTCGCGGCATTGTTCCTGCCGCTGGCGTATGCCTTGGCCGGGCTGTACCCCGGCTACGGGCAGACGAGCGTGGAGCGGCTGCGCAAGCGGGTCACCGTCACCGCCTTGTGCTTTGGCGCGATGATCCTGTTCGACCGGCTGGCGCAGGATGGCCAATGGTCGCGCGGCATCCTGCTGGCCGCCGCCGCGTTATCGCTGGCCTTCACCCCCGTCTGGGACGCCGTTGCGCGGCGCATCCTGATCCGTCGGGGATGGTGGGGCGAGGCGGTGGTCGTCCTGGGGCCGGATGAACGGCGCGGCGCCGTGGTGGCCGCCCTGACGCGGCACCGCGAACTGGGCTGGGTGCCGGTGGCTGAGGGCGACATACCGGGGGCGGCGGAACCGCCGGTCCGCAACGTCGCGCTGGCCGTCGTGGTGCTGCCCGATCGCGGCATCGGTGCCTCCGTCGTCGCCGACGACCTGCCGTACCGGCGGGTGGTGCTCGTTCCCGACATGAACGAAATGCAGAGCCTTTGGATCTCGGTGCGCGACCTTGGCACCCATCTCGGCCTGGAGACGCAGCGCAACCTGTTGATCCCCGCCAACCAGATGGTCAAGCGCGCGCTTGACCTGACGGTCGGCGCCGTGGCGCTGCTGCTGTCGATCCCGGTGATCGCCGTGTGCGCCGCGCTGATGACGGCCATCGCTCCGGGGCCGGTCTTCTACTCGCAGGTCCGGCTGGGCCGGGGCGGACAGCCTTTCCGCGTGTGGAAGCTGCGCACGATGGTGCCGGGCGCCGACGCGATGCTGAACGCGGTGATCGCCGGTTCGGCGGAAGCGCGTGCCGACTGGAACCAGTCCATGAAGATCCGCAACGACCCGCGGATCATTCCCGTCCTTGGGCACTTCATGCGCCGCTTCAGCATCGACGAACTGCCGCAGTTCTGGAACGTGCTGCGCGGCGACATGAGTCTGGTCGGGCCGCGGCCGCTGCCGTCCTACCACGTGGCCCGGCTCGAACCCGCGGCCGACCGCATGCGGCGGCGCGTCCGGCCGGGAATCACCGGCTTATGGCAGGTGTCCGGCCGCAGCACCGCCAACTTGGCCGACCAGCAGCGCATGGACATTTACTACGTGCGCAACTGGTCGCTGTGGCTGGACCTGCACATCCTCGCCCGCACCCTGCTGGTGGTGCTGACGGGCAAGGGCGCCTGGTGAAGGCGCTGGGGTGAGCCGCCCCTTGGTCTCTTAGAACCCGTTTCGAAAGTCGGTGGTGAGGGTCTGAGGCGGCGGCTGTTGGCAGGGATCATGTTCCCTTTCCGGAGGCCGCTGATGTGGACGCCCGAGGACCGCCGGCTGGTTGGCTGTTACGGTGCC
>Ga0196970_1000713_pt1 | contig 32981 bp, 23 predicted proteins | sample S1v_513CmetaG_FD_148672 | JGI IMG/M metagenome (GOLD analysis project Ga0196970, IMG submission 148672) | Soil microbial communities from Anza Borrego desert, Southern California, United States - S1+v_5-13C | ecosystem: Environmental > Terrestrial > Soil > Desert | place: USA: California... | reverse complement strand
GCCTCCAGAGCGCGTTTGACCGGCCAGGGTGTAGCCTGGACGAACCGGAGAAGATCGAGCTTGTCCTCAGGCGGTACCTTGGTATAGTCCCCCTGGGTGCAGTATCCAGCGATCAGTCGCTTTTTTTCGGTGACGGCACAAGCCACAATGCCTTCTGGAAGGAATCACCCAACTAATCGCGAATTGGTTAGAAACCCTGAGTCGCCGGACTCACGGGATTTCTAGCGGGTGGTGTGCGTAGTGAAGAAGCCCAAGTTGTACCCGAGTGAGCGTAGGGCCTAGTTCATCCCAGAGGACCGTGTTTGTCGGAGGTGCGGAAGCTCACTTCGCTACAGCCACGCCGTTTGGCGGAAGCACATCATCACCCTGGCAGGCACCCTGTTCGTCACCAGTCACGGCTACCGCTGCTCGAGCCCCCGGTGCCCCGGCTCCCGGGTGGTCCACCGTTCAGCTGAGGCGGAAGCTCTAAGCCTGCGGAGTCACAGCTACGGGAAGGATGTCCTGGCCCTTGTTGGCCATCTCCGGTTCTCACAGCATCTGACGCGTCGTGAGATTTGGGAAGCCCTGCAGGAGCGCAAAGTGTCCATCTCAGAGCGTGGCGTCCAGAACCTCTACGAAGCCTACTCGCTCCTGCTGAGTTGCACCGTGACTGACCGTATCGTCGAGCGCCGTGAGCAGATTCGAGCCAACGGCGGAATGATCATCTCGTTGGATGGCGTCCAGCCCGAGCGGGGGAACGAGACGCTCTGGGTAGTGCGGGAGGTACTGACGGGAACCACCCTGGCAGCCAAGAACCTCGTCACCAGCGATACATCCAGCCTTATGGAACTGCTACGCCCCGTAAGCGAGCTTGGCCTACCCATTCTCGGTGAGCGTCAAATCCGATCCACCTATGAACCGGCGCCAGCGCCTGAGACAATCTTCCTCAGAAACGCCTTGAGGGGGTTGTCTCTTGTCGCGTAGAGGGACGGCTGAGCAGTGGACCGCCCGCATCAACGACTATTAGGCCAGCGGCGAACGCGTAGCAGTATGGTGCCAGCGTAATCAGGTTTCGCCCAAGCAGTTCTACTATTGGATGAGAAAGCTCAAGATGGTCGGCCAACAAACGCCGCCAGCCGGTGGTCCTCAGTGGGTCGCCCTGTCCGTGGCGGAGTCTGCGGCTGAAGCTGCGCCAATCCTGGTCAAGATCGGCATGGCCACGATTGAAGTACGGACCGCTTTTGAGCCTGCCGTGTTCGCCGAGGTCGTGAGGACGCTGAGGGCCCTGTGCTGAGCGACGTCCAGCTAAACCAGGTGTACTTGGCCTGCGGCAGCACCGACATGCGTAAATCCATCGACGGCCTGGCGGTCCTGGTCAGGGAGGGGTTCGACCTGGACCCCTTCTCGCCGGCCCTGTTCGTCTTCTGCAACCGGGAGCGGAACAAGATCAAGATCCTCCTGTGGGAGCACAACGGCTTCTGGCTGTACTACCGCCGCCTGGAACGGGGCCGCTTCCGGTGGCCGCCAGATGACGGCACAGCGGCGCGCCAGGTCACCCGCCGTGAGCTGCGCTGGCTCCTCGACGGGCTTTCCTTAGAGCAGCACCAGGCGCATCCAGAAGTGTCAGCTCGCATAATTATTTGAAGCGTTGCCATGAAATGCTTGCAAGAGGCAGGACAATCGTTCTGCCTCTTGAATCCTTCTGGTATGAGAGAAACACCCGAACCCCCCGCCACTGCAGGCGAACAGCCGCAGGACCAGTATCAGCAACTGGAGCAACAGAACGCACAGCTGCAGATGGAGAATGAACAGCTCAAAGCCAAGGTTCAGTGGTACGAAGAGCAGATTCGGCTCGGCAAGCAGAAGCAGTTCGGCTCGTCCAGCGAACGGACGCCGCCGGAGCAACTCCAGTTCAAGGACCTCCTGGCAAACGAAGTCGAGATGGAGGCCGACCCGAAGCGGGAAGAGCCGACCGTCGAGACCATCACCTACCAGCGCCGGAAAGCGCCCGGACAGCGTGAGGCCAAGCTGCAGGATCTGCCCGTGGAGGTCATCGAGTACCACCTGCCTGCCGAAGAGCAGGTCTGCCCGTGCTGCAACGGCCCCCTGCACACCATGAGCACCGAGGTGCGCCAGGAGCTAAAGGTCATCCCGGCAGAGGTCAAAGTGGTCAAGCACGTCCGGCATGTCTACAGCTGCCGCCAGTGTGAGCGGGAGGCGACGGAGACGCCGGTCATCACCGCTCCCATGCCGAAACCGGCTGCTCCTGGCAGCCTGGCTTCGCCGTCGGCGCTGGCCTTCATCATGGAACAGAAGTACGTCATGGGCATGCCGCTGTACCGGCAGGAGCAGCAGTTCGCTCATCTGGGCGTGGACCTGTCCCGGCAGACGCTGGCCAACTGGATGCTCCAGGCCGCCACTACCTGGCTGCAACCGCTCTACGACCGGATGCGGGCGCATCTGCTGAGCAAGGCCGTCCTGCATGCAGACGAAACGACTCTCCAGGTGCTGCGGGAGGATGGTCGAGCGGCCCAGACGCAGTCATACATGTGGCTGTACCGGACGGGGCGCGAGGGTCCACCGGTCGTCCTCTACGACTACCAGAAGACAAGGGGCGGTGAGCATCCCCGCGACTTCCTGGTCGGGTTCGGTGGCTACCTGCATGTCGATGGGTATCCCGGCTACCACAAGGTGGCTGGCGCCACACTGGTCGGCTGCTGGGCACACGCCCGCCGGAAGTTCGACGAGGCGCTTAAGGCGCTGCCGGACGACAAGCAGAAGGCCGCGGTCACGGCCCGGGAGGGGCTGGAGTTTTGCAACCGCCTGTTTGCGATTGAGCGGGAAATCAAGGATGCCTCACCCGAGGAACGTCTGAAAGTCCGAACGGAGCAAAGTCGCCCCGTTGTGGACGCTTTTTTGGCGTGGCTTCGGACCCAGCGGCCTCGGGTTCTGCCGAAGAGTACCCTGGGGCTGGCGATTGCCTACTGTCTGAACCAGTGGGAAAAGCTCATCGTCTTCCTGCAAGATGAACGGCTGGAGCTGGACAACAACCGGAGCGAGCGGTCGATCAAGCCGTTCGTGATCGGCCGGAAGAACTGGCTGTTCTCCAATACGCCCCGCGGGGCGAAGGCCAGCGCTACCATCTACAGCGTCATCGAGACGGCCAAGGAGAACGGGCTGAATCCGCTGGCCTATCTGACCTGGCTCTTCGAGGCGATGCCTCAGCTCGCTGATCCCAGGGACCCGGCTGCGCTAGACCGGTTGCTCCCCTGGTCGGAGGCTCTGCCGCCAGCCTGCAAACTGACCGTATCCTAAATCATAACCCCCTCCTGTGGTGCATACACAGGTGGGGGTTATTTGACGCTTACTCTCCCCCTGCCGGCTCTCCAGGTGGACCGGCCGGCCCCAGATCTGGTGCACGTACTCCAGGGTCCGCTCGGCGTAGGTCAGGTCCAGGTCCCGGCCATCGTGGTGGTGCTTCAGGTAGAGCTCACGGCGTCCGCCATAGTCACCATCCTCCACCACGATATAGGGCTGTCCGAAGTTGGTCATGCAGACTGGGGCAGAAGGATAGGCGCCAAATGCATTGAGGTGTCAGGCTCTCGGAGGCCGGACTTGGGATGTGCCCTGATTGCCTCGGAGCAATCCTAGCACATGCGAGTTGTCTCTCGTTCTCGGCGGTGTGGTCGTCCGGCAGCGACAAGGCGGCTGCGGACCAGGTGCCAGGGTTCTTCCTACTGGCTAGGACTAACGCAACCAGGCGAACCTCCCAATCCACGGGAAGGTGGTACACTCGCTCGTTTCGGTCGAAAGGCAGATGGTTAGATCGCCGGTGCCCGCCAAACGAAACCTGCCGGTGGGGTCCGGTAGGATGAGCCACAAACCAGGACCATAGTCGGAGCTGATGATTCCGACACCTAACTTAGCAACTTTAATCTTATAAAAGTCCTCGATCACATAGTCTATGATGTGGAATGGAACGGCTACACCACCATCATACGCCCCGCTCCAGACTGACAAACCCCACCGGTCGCCCTCCTGCGGCATGGGGCCGGCAAGGATAATGTAGTCGTAGGTATCGTTGATACTTAAGCCTTTACTCGCCTTCCGGAGGACGGTGAAGGTCTGCACCTTCTCCATGGTCACAATTTGGTCGATGAGCCGTCCGCTCGCCTTCTCCAGCACAAAGACCCGAGAAGGACCCGTGCTAGGCGGGTCATTGGGAATCACTACGTTCAGTAGCTGAAACTCCGGTCCATCGAGTAGGGCAAACCTGCCGCCTGTGTCGCTTTCGATGGTGGAGATCGGCAAGCCTGCCGGTTGAAGCTCCTTCAAGTACTGATCCACGGCAGGCCTCAACGCACCAAGTGCCCGGACCCGCTCGTTGTCCGGTGCGGTGCCTGATGCCTGCTCCAGCACCACCAGCAGTTGCTGCCTAGCTTGCTCTAGCGGGGTTTCGGCCTGCGTCCCGACCATCAGCGTCGGGCTCCCCAGGCCAAACCGCAGGATCAGGGCACACAGCAGCGCCGCGACGGTGGCAGCGCCAGACCACTCCAACACCAAGCGGCGACGTGCCCCCGGCACCTCGGCCATGCTGGGTGCAGACTGGAGCGCCTGCGCCCGGCGCCGCAGCCCCTCGGCCATCAGGTTGAAGGCAAGGATCGCCAGCAGGAAGCAGAGCGCAGGTAGCCAGAGCGACCAGGGAGCCTGAAAGAGAACATCGTACGGGCGGGAGAGCATGGAGGACCAGTCGGGGATGCGGGACATCTGGATCGTGCTGGTGTCGCTCATCACCTCGAAGCCGGTCATAACCGTAATCGAGCCAGCGAGGTAGATGGAGAAGACGCCGAACTGGGCCAGTAGCAGGAGCGTCCAGGCCATGTCAGCCGCGGCCGTTACCCAAAGCTGCGGCGCCAGGTGCGGAAGGAGGTGGCGCCAAAAGATCCGCCCCCTGCCGGCACCCACCGCCACGGCCCCCTCGACGAATGGCTGGACCGCAAGGGCCTCCGTGTGCTGCCGGATCTGCTCAACCAACCGCGGAATGCCAGCCAGGGCGAGGATTGCGGTGATCAGCCAGTAGGCAGATCCGCCTTCCAGGTTGCCGAGCACCGGTACCAGGGGAAGCAGAGCAGCGGGGATTAGCAGGACCGGCAGGGCGGAGAAGATGAGGCCGAGCATCTGCCCGGCGGAACGCCAGAGGCCGCCTCGCAACCCGGCCGCTAGTCCCCAGGGGAGGGCGACCAGAAACCGGACCGGCGTGATCGCCAGGGTGAAGAAAAAGGTATAGCGCGCGCCGATTATCAACCGGGCGAGCAGATCCCGCCCGGCCATATCCGAACCCAGTGGGTAGCCCGGAGTCCCTGGCCTGTATGGTGGAAAGAAGACTTCACCGCTGTCGATGATATACCGCGGGATCTGGTTGGCCTTGGTGAGGTCGATGAGGTTCCCGCCAAACAGGGCGATGAGGGCAAGCGCCCCCACCCCGGTCAGGCCGACCAGTAGAGTCGGGTTGCGGAGAACCTCCCGCAGCCACTGGCTCGGGCGCCAGGCCCATGCCCCCTCCAGGAGGGCAGCCTGCCACTCCCGAAGGCGGTGGGCAAGGGAAGCAGGCCACTGCCGGAGCCCGGTCGCCATCTGTGCACCAAGGGCGCCATCGGTGCGTACCCCCGCCGCCCGCTCCTTGAGCCGCGGGTCGAGGGCCAGGCGGAACGAGGTAAAGGCTGCATCGATCAAAGCCGCAAAGAGGAGCAGCACCAGAGCGATGCTAGATGAGGCCGCCGGCTGGCCACCCTTCTCCAGGATCAGGCCTAAGGTCCGCCCAATGCCCGGGAAGTACAGGATGTACTCCACGACCACTAGGCCGGTGACCAGGCTGGACATGACCAGCGGCCCAGCCTCTGCCACTCGGATCCAGGCGTTCTTGAGAGCATGTCGGAGTACCACCCGGGCATGGGTCGCCCCCTTGGCCAGGGCGGTCCGTATGTAGAGTTGGTCGTGGACCTCATCGAGCGCAACGACGGCGACCCGTGCAACCACCGCCGCCGGTAGGGCAGCTAGGGCAATCACAGGTGCGATGAGGTGCGACGGCTGCAGGGCGCCGCCGTAGGCCGAGAAGGAGAAGAGCTTGATCCCGAGGGCGGAGAGGCCCCAGACGACCAGCATTCGCAGGGCCATGACGACGAGGATATCCGGAGTGGAGAGCAGGAGCATAGAGCCCAGGATGGTGGGGGTCCGCGGCATGCGGAGGCCAAAGCGGCTGCTGAGGAGCCCTAGCAGAGTGCCCACAGCCAGGCTGACCGCCAGCGCGAGGAGAAGGAGGAGGAGGCTTGCCGGTGCCCGGCTTACCAGTTCGGCCAGGACGGGCTTCGCCTGCATGTACCCGGCTACTCGCAGCGGTTCGAGCACCCCCAAGTCGCCGTGAAGCAGATTGGTCAGGTACTGAACCCCCGCCGCACCCCAGCGTGCCATGGAGAAGGTTACCGCTTCCTTGTCTATGCCGGCCTGAACGTGCAACAGGAAGGCGGCGATTGCGCCTGAGACTAGAAAGAGTAGAAATCTAGTGACCATGGTACCGATCCGCCGCATGATGGGCATCCTATCCCCTCCGGCACGAGAACGAGATTTCCTGAGCAAATCTTAGTGGTTGATAACCCCAACATCTACCAGGGGTCGCATTCTGGTGGATAGGTAGACAAAGACATCTGCTCTCCAGGTAGAGCACCTCCCACCGAACACTAGTGGCGGCTAGTTAGGAGCAACCGCAGACGGTATCAACGTATACCTTCTTGATCTCAACAAGGTTGCCCTCGGCATCATAGCAGTAGTACTTCTCGTACCGCTTCTGCTCCGATCCGTAAGTGCAGGGTTGTGGTGTGCAAGAGTACGTGTACCCCATGTATTGACATGCCATTAACTTCACTTCCTTTCATGGTTTCATTAGCGAGTTGTTAGACTCTGAGTTGTTCCGCAAGATCTCTACCTACGAGAGCAAAGCATGCTTCCACAGTAGTATAGTATAATACAACTGCTGTTATGACAATAATGATTGACCAGTCATTTTTAAAAATTTATACTTTACATCAATTACTCAACTGAGGTGGTGGCTTCTTGAATGCCTCAATGCTCATCCAAGTAACGGTCACAGTCATGTTCTTGGTTTCGGGTGTAGCAAAACTTGCTGACATGGAGAGCTTCCACATGACCGTTTTCGAGGTTGGATCTCCAGCCCATATGAGCCGAAAGCTCGCATGGGCTGTCCCCGTCCTAGAGTTGTTCTCGGCAGCGACCATGCTGTTTGAGTCTACTCGGGTGGTGGGCCATGTGGTTGCCTTGGGTCTGCTCTGTTCGTTCGCCCTCGTTACTTGGAGCGTAATTCGAAAGAAGGCAGCCATTAAGTGCAACTGTCTTGGAATTCTGGCGCCTGAGCGCTTTGGCCCAATCACTTTCGCTCGACAGGCCGTTCTCGCTTCCGGCATCCTATTCGCTTTGGCGGATGGTGCTCCGTTCTCGTGGAATAGTGTGTCCGTCGTGGATTGGATAAGTTCCATCACCTTAGCCGTCGGTATTGTTCTCCTTTATATTCTGCTGTCAAACTACTTGCATTATGAACCCAAACGGGAGATGAGGGATTAGTATGTCGGACATTCTCTTAGGATTGTCCTTGGTCGTACTCTGGGCCAACGTGACCGTGATGGCCTTGATGGTGCTTCGACTCTCACAAAAGCGTGTGCAGGGTCCTCCCAAGGTAACCCTGTGGGGAGAGGATCATGGACTCCCTGTCGGGGCCGTTTTTCCCATCGCGGATTTCCGGGCATATGACGGTGATACAGAACTACTTCTCCAGCCTGGAACTCAAGGCACTCTGATTATTATCTCCTCACCTACCTGTCCATCCTGTCTAGAGCTATACCCTATGCTGCAGCCATTTCACCGCGATCACTCGGACCTTAGGCTCATTCTTGCTGTTCATGATAAGGTTGCCATAATGGGGCGATTGATAGAGGAGCACGGTCTCGTATTTCCTGTCGTCAAGATAGATGATCGGGGGCTCGAAATCATCCGTAATCGGCTTGTGCCCTTTGCCTACCTCCTCGATAGTCACGGGATCGTTCGTTCGAAGGCAGTCATAGACGATCGCCAAGACCTGGAGATCCTGCTATATGCGTCTCAAGACCACCAAACACCTGCATAGGTAACCCACACTAACTGACAGAAGGTGTCTCGGACATTGCACCGTCAAGAAGGACAAGTAGGAGTTCGGCTGAGGGACCTCCTACGTACCTTTCACTTCGTGTGGAAGCACGGCAAGCTCTCACTAGCTGTTCTTTGGCTGAACCAACTGGTTATCACGATTGCTCCCAGTGGCATTGCCCTTGTTTCGGGACTAGCCCTCAGTTCCCTGGTTGGGGTCGCACAACCGGATGTAGCGCCTCAGCGTATCGCATCTACTTTACTCTATATGTGGGTAGGGGCAGGCCTTTCCGTTCTAATTGCTGTATTCCAGCAATTCTCGATGTACCTGGAGGAGGTCCTCAGGGAATCTGTTGGAATATCTGTGCGTGAGGAGTTGCTAGCCAAGTCCGCAGTTCTCCCGCTAGAGTTCTATGAATCAGCCAGCAACCATGACCGCCTACATCGGGTCATGAATTCTGGGGATCAGTTGGTCCAAACCGTTAGCGTTCTATCCCAGCTTGTGACTATCGGTCTGGGAATGGTAGCTAGCCTCCTGGTTCTAGGCCACTACCACTGGGGTTTCTGGATCGGCTTGATCCCTGTTCTCGCCCTTAGTCTCTGGGTTAATCTGCGGCTGGGCAACCAGAGGAAGCTGTTGCGGCGAGAGCACTCCCCGGTGGAACGCGAGATGTCGTATCTCCAAAACCTATTGGTTGATCCTTCGGGCGCAAAAGAGGTTCGGCTACTCAGGACGGACCGATACCTGCTTCCAGAGTGGACCCGAAGAGCACGGGAGACGAGCCGCCGCCATCTGGCGTTCTCAATCCGCAACGGCATCGCTCAGGCAGGTCTGCTAGTCGCCAATTCAGTTGTACCCTCGGTTGCCCTCACGGTAGCGGTATACCTCATTGCCGGAGATCACCTGAGCATTGGCAGTTACACCACGATCGGTATGGCGATCAACAGTGCGCTATCCCAAGTCCGGATGCTGGCCTCAGCGGTGGGCAACGTTAGCGAGCAGCGGGTGATAGCCAATGAGCTGTTCACCCTGCTTGGCACCCCTACAGAACACCATGAGGGGTGCCGACAGGCAGCCTTTCCAAACCCGTTACGGCAAGGCATCTCCGTCAAGGGGCTGCACTATCGCTACCTCGGTGCTGAGCGCTCTTCGCTGACCGACGTCTCTTTCGACGTAAGGCCTGGTGAGCGAATAGCCATTGTCGGTGAGAACGGATCTGGGAAGACTACCTTGGTGAAGTGCATGTTAGGACTCTACAGGCCAACCGAAGGACAAATCCTGGTAGATGGCATTGACCTCCTCAACATTCATCTGGATAGTCTACGATCGGACATGACGGCTTGTTTCCAGGACTTCAGCCGATATGCCCTCACGGCCCGGGAGAATATTGGATTAGGCCGACTGGAAGATCTCCACAATGATTCGGCCCTCTATGCGGCTGCCAACCAGGCGGGTGCGCTCCCTGTAATCGACAGGCTGGAACATGGGCTAGATACGCGGTTATCCCAAAGGTGGGCAAATGGAACGGAGTTGAGTCTGGGCGAGTGGCAACGGCTGGCACTGGCGCGAACCATGCTGCGAGATGCACAGGTCATCTTCCTCGACGAACCTACCGCTTCGCTAGATCCCAGAGCCGAAGCAGAGTTGTTTGAGCGCTTTTCCGCCGTTGCCCAAGGGAAGACCGCCTTCATGGTCTCTCACCGCCTCGGCGCTGCGCGATTGGCTGACCGGATTCTTGTCCTCGAGCGAGGTCGCCTCGTAGAAGAAGGTGCGCACGTCGAACTGATGAGACTAGATGGAGTCTACGCCAGCTTGTACCGAACACAGGCTCGCTGGTATTCGTAGCAAACTACTAGAAAGGACTCGTATGCAAGGGCGGCGAGCACGCCGCCGATCTTTGCACATTTCCTGTTTTTTCGGTTCGCCAGGATAGCAGGAGACAACCTGGGGTTCGGTTTCAGGAGAACTCGGTAGCATTAAGCGCCACGGCCAACGCCCCCTGTGCTCAGGTTTGCTTCGGTCGCCTTTCGGCGCGGCTGTAACATGGATCCTCCAGGAACTCCCGCTGCCTTGTACCACCTAATGTGCATCCTGGTGGTCTAGACACCACGGAGTAGGCGGATATAGATGTCCAACCTCTCATTCAGGCTCTCCACCGTCCGGCTGATGTTCTCGGCCAGGTGGTGCAGAACGCTATCGACATCTGGCACAGACCCCTGCGAGACCAACTGGTCAACCTCCCACAGGGGCTTGTTGAGCTTCGAACCAGAGCCTCGTAGGCCGAAGCCAGGCCGTAATTGGTTGACTTGGACAGCCGGCTTACGATATCCAGTTTCTTCGTAGCCAGAAGGTCAACGGTGTGATAACCGATATCCACCACCAGGGTTCGCCCCTTGGCAATATCCCGGCGAGCGACCTGACCATGATCATCCAGGACCAGGTCCAGGAGAGAACCAAAGGGTTGAGGAAAAAACTTCACAGCGCCAACCGAAGCCCGCCTTGCCACCGACCGGCTCCCACACAGGGCCCGTACCTCAGCATCCTGAAGGGACCGAATCTGTTCCTCAAAGTCTTGCAGTTGCTGGAAGTAGAGGTTTACCGGCAGCCCGGTTACCAAGCGGTCAATGGTGACCGCCCCTTCCTCAATCGGACTGACGGCAGCCAAGGCCGGCTTCAGCAAGCGCATGGTGTTCGGGTCACCCGGCTTGTTGTCGTTGAGATTCTGCCATGGGAAACGACACTGCTGAATCGCAAGGTGGCCGATGAAGTACTACTGTCACCTTCCCAGAGGCGAATCCCCTGGGGGGTCCCCGTCAAGCCCTCGAAAATCGCTTCCGCCGGCCCCACTACCGAGGGCTCGATGAAGACCCGGCTACGGGTCAGCGCCTTCGTCCAACCGAAACCCAAGTCAACCGCTACAACCACTCTGTCCCCTCCTGTTAAACGATGTTTAACAATTGTTAAACACCCAGCCCGCTGTAGGGGCCGCAGTTGGATTAGCTGCGGCCTTCGGCAACCCCTTATGGCCTGTTACTCGTTCTTGCGGCCCAAAAGCACCCTGGTTATGGTTATGTCCCGTGAGGGACAAACTTGCCATCAGAGTGCTTCCCATGTCGAGGTGAAACTCACCTTTCCGTGGTTTGGTGCCTACAACCGTGGTGAATGTCGAAATGGAAAAGGGGAACCCCTGGCGGGGCTCCCCTCTGTTGTGCAATCATGCCTTCGCTTTCCACTCGGATAGCAAGCGGCTAGCCTCGGTGAATGTCAGTCCACCCAGGTCTATGTCCAGATCCCGGCGCTGGACCAACCGGGTGACCGCCTCGACCTGGGCTGGGGTCGGATGATCAGCCATCTTCGCCACGCTGAGCTGAATGACAAGACCTGGGCCTACCAGTCGATCGCCTTCCCGGCGCAGTTGCCCAGCCAGAAGCCCTGACCAGGCGATTCCCCGCTGGCTCCGGTCCCGGAAGGTGAGAGGCGGCGGCATCTCATCCGGGCTGTAGAACCGTAGATGCTCAGAACGCCTGTCACTGCGCAGATAACCGGCATCCGCCAGCAGCAGCAGGAACTGGCCCACCACTTCCTCCGGCCCCCGCACCTCGCCGGGGCGCAGGTAGCGGGCTTGGCGGACCATCTCGGGGTCAAAGCCGAAGAGCCGTTCCAGCAGGCGAGCAACCTCTCGGGTCGCCAGACTCCGCCGGTGCTGCTCGTAGATCAGCCGGTAGTATATGTAGGCCTGCCAGACAGTGCGGTGGACTGCGATGACCGTATCATCCGGAATCGGGATGCCGATCAGGTAGTGCAGGTTCTCCGGGGTGAGCCCATAGCGGTCGACGATCCGTCGCCATTGGGGGTTGCCCGCCCGGTCAGCGAGGCGGCGGCGTTGCTCCTCTTCTTGGCTAACCGGTGGGGCCTCCGGGAGCGCCTGCTGGGCCGGGGCGCTCTCCTGTCGCACGCGGGCCCCGGCGGCGAGGGCCTCCAACCGCATCACCCGGTCCTCGTGGCGGGAGAGCCTTTGCGCGTCCTGTGGCAGAGCGAAGCCCGTGGGCTCGAGCTCTAGGCTGGGATCATCAAGCGGGGTGGTCAAAATGATCGAGGCCATCGCCACTTCGGTGTGGCCCGGCAGCTCCCGCATCGCTCGATAGATGCGGAGCTGACCCGTGCCGGCATCCAGAAAGGAGATGGAGCGCAGCCGGGCCAGGGCGGAGCGCTTGTACCAGGGGCTAATCTCCCGGCCCACCCGGGCATCGATCTCGAGCGGCTCCCAGAGTTCCTCCTGGTGGTCGCCCCGCCACCATGCCACCTCGAAGGGCGTCCGCACAGCCGCCGCCCACTCGAAGGCCCGCAGCTTGAGAAACTGCATGTGCGGCTCCTTCGCACTCCACCGGGCCTGCTGCTCCTCGGTGGGCAAGGCGTCGCCAAGCCGGTTCTCCCCGAAGACCCAAATATCGTGGATGCCGAGCTGCTGATAGCCCTGATGGCGCTGCTCCCAGTCCTCCAGGTTGATGGGGCTGCGCTGGTACTCCAGGGCGTAGCGGGTGCCATCGGCCAGTTCGAGGTATACGTCCGGCCGCTGGAGTGTCTCGGCCAGCGGATGCTCCATGGCGATCAGGTTTGCTGCAGCGCCGAAGACCCGTCGGCACCATTCGAAGAGTTGCACCTTGCCGGCGACGTGCTCTGGTGACTCGGGCTCGCTCCAGCGCTCGTAGGGGCAGTCGGTCCGAGGAGCGTGGGCAAGGTGCCGAACCTTGAGCCGGCCCCACTTCAGGACGAGCCGGGCGCCGCAGCATGGGGCGACGAGGCGTCCTTCCCGTGCGGCGAGCCGGAGCATCTGCTCCTGATCATCCCAGCGGGATTCGTGAAGAAAGACCGGGCTGCCGTCAAGCCGAGCAGTAAGCACGTGTACACCCCCTTGCCCCTCATCTTACACCGCCGTACGGCCCCGGAGTACAGGGCCGCGGACATGAAACGCGGTGTCTGAAACGACAGGGCAGCGGGCATCCCCTCGAAGGCGGAGACATAGGCTGTCGGGAACGACACCGATCGAAGGGGTGGCTGAAGTGGCCGAGGCCAAGGTGACAACCGATCTATTGCGCCTAGTGGTGAGGAACCTACGGGGAGAAATCGAGGTCAAGAAGCTTGCTGACCAGGTCGAAGAACTTGCCGTGAAGCGCAATTGCGTTGAACTGAGGCGAGACACAGTGCTGACGGCGATCCGCCGGTGCACTGCCAACCGACCCGGAAGCCACTACGAAAAGCGGAAGAAGCGATACGTCGCCCACATGGACCTCCTCTGGGAGATTCGGCGGAACGTGTTGGTCAGGCTCGTTCCCTCGACCCATGTTCGCCGCCGCAAGGCCAACTCCACGCCAGACCGCAACCAACTCACCTTGGAGGATATTGACGCCAGGTCTGGCTTTGGTACCGTGAAGGCCACTGGCGGGAACGACACCGCCCCGCCAGCCGTCCGTTCGGACCTCCAAGCAGCCGTTGGCAACGTACCGGTGGCACCGTCGACTTCAGGGGTTCCGATCGCGGCACGTCCCCAGCCCGAGGAAAGGGAAGAGGCTGCAGCCACCTCTTCCTTAGATAGGAGCGACGGGTAGCGCGCCATGGGCGTGGGAGGCGCCCCCCGCCAACCAGACCATGGACAGGCAAGCTGCTCAGAGCGCGCTCATATGATGTAGGGGACCAATGGGCGGCCCGCACCGTTGTGGTAGCCAAGGGCGGTCCAAATGGTCGTGATCCGATGGCCGGATCACCAATCCGGTCTGTGAGCAAGTCAGTGCTGTGATCCGCCGTCTGGCATTGCATGCTTTGGCTCCTGGTCACAGCGCACCGGCTGTAGAGCCCCCCTGGAATGCCCTGCATAACTACAGCCCCAAAGCTCCCCAGTTTCAGAGGGGATGGTTAGGAGCTCCCAGAGGAACGGTGGCGGACTGGCTGAAGCAACTGGCTGATGCCGGTCGATCGCCGGCCACCCTGCGCCAGCACGAGCGGCATCTGGGTCTGCTCTTTAACTACATCTATATGGAAGGGAGTATCACACCGGTGGATGTGGACTTCCGCCGGCTGATCCCCATCCGCAGCCGTGGTGCCCTGCTGGGCCTCGGTCCCTTGAACCGGGTCTTTGTCGAGCGGTTCCTGGCCTGGGCCTGTGGCCCAGTCGAGGAACGGGAGCGGTCCGCTCATCTGCGGAACGACCTGCTGGAGACCCTCCACCTCTTCTTCCGCTCACTCATGGCGGCGGAACGGCTGGTGTCCGATCCGACGGTCGATGTGCGCCGGGCGAAGACGAAGGTGCGGGTGAACCATCGGAAGTACCTGACGCCGGTGGAGAGCGCCGCCCTGCTGGATGCCGCGGCGAAGAGCGGGCCGCATGCGCCCCGCAACTTCACGCTGATCCTCATCCTCCTGCGCACCGGTCTACGCCCGGCGGAGGCCTGTGGCTTGCGCCTGGCCGATGTGGACCTGGAGCGGGGCCAGATTGGGGTGTCCGGAAAGACAGGGCCCCGGAACGTAAGCCTGGTGCCCGCCGCGCAGGCAGTGCTGGAGCGATACCTGCGTAGCCCCTATGCCCTGGAGCGGCGGGGGCACGACGGCACCCTCTTCCCCACCGATGATGGCCAGCGGGCCATGACCTCGACCGACCTCCGCAAGGTGGTCAAGGAGCAGTGCCAGGCGGCTGGCATCGATCGGGGCGTGACCACCTACTGGCTCCGCCACACCTTTGCCACCGATGCGCACCGGGCCGGCGTCGAGTTCCCGATCATCTCGCAGGCCCTGGGCCACGCCAAGCTGCGAACGACCCACACCTACGTGCACGGCCGGCTGGAGCGGATGCGCTCGATCGTCGAGCGGGGGCCCGCGGCCGTACCGCTGGTGGATCTGCATCGGGCCCTTCTGAAGGCCCACGCCCGGCGGAAGATGCCGGGCGCCTAGTGTAAGACGTTAGCGAGGGGGCATGGTGCCCCCTCGTTGTTTGACCGCATCCTCCTCGCCATTTCACCCCGCCTGTCCGCATAGGATGTTCTGGGGTGATTGTGTGGGAGGAAAGCCGTCCAGAGCCCTGATTGTCCGAACGCTAATCTGGCTCCTGGAGGAGGTGCCTGCGGACCGTGCAGTCGCTGCTCAGTACGGCAAGGAAGACGCTCCGGGTGGTCCTGTACCTGCGCGTCAGCACCGAGGAGCAGGCACGCCACGGCATGAGTCTGCTCGATCAGCGCCGCGAGGGCGAGTCTAAGGCAAAGCAACTGGCCGCCGAGGCCGGCGCCGAGCTGCAGTTGTTCACCTTCGAGGACCATCATGGTGGTGACATTCTCGACCGGCCCGTGCTGGAGGAGATGCGGGAGTTCATCCGGCAGACCAAGCCCGAGTTCTTTGTCTGCCTTGATCCCAACCGGTTCTCCCGCTCTCTGAAGCTCCAGCTGATCGTGGCCGACGAGATTGAAGATGCCGGCACCCGCCTTGTCTTTGTTATGCAGGAGTACGACCCGGACGATATGATGAGCCGGGCGTTTTTTCAGTTCCGCGGCCTCATGGCCGAGCTCGAGAAGGCGAAGATCCTGGACCAGACGCTGCGCGGCAAGCGGCAGAAGCTGCGGACCGGGAAGCTGGCCAATGGGATCCGCATCTACGGCTATGACTTTGACACGAATGCAGATGGACTGGCTATAAACGAAGCCGAGGCCAAGTGGGTCCGGCTGATCTTCCAGTGGGCCCGGGAGGGCCTGGGGCCTGAGTTGATCGCCCGCCGCCTGAATGAGTCGGGGGTCCCCTCCAAGCTGGATGCTCAGTGGCGACGCTGCGTTGTCGCCGGGATCCTCAAGAACACGACCTATATCGGCCTGCTCGTCGCCAACAAGCGGGACTCCCGGGGCCTGGACGCCCAGCGCCGCCTCCCCCCCGAACGGCGCAAGGTCAAGATCAACGCCAAGATCCGGAGCGAGGGCGACTGGATCCGGGTGCCGGTGCCGGCCATCATCTCGGAGCAGGAATTCGCCGAGGTCCAGGCGATCCGGGCCGGGTTCAAGCGGACAGCCCAGGTTGGGGTGGGGCTTCTCAGCGGTCTGGCCACCTGCGGGCTGTGTGGGGCACCGATGGGCTACCAACCGGCGAAGGGCGGCCACTACCTCCGCTGCGCCAACCGCTACCCCAAGGAGCGGGGCACCCGGGCGCCGGCGCAGCCGTGCCGGATGCCGCACATCCGGGCGGAGGGTGTTGAGCGGGCGGTCTGGGCCGAGCTGGAACGGTGGCTGACCGAGCCGGGGCACGTGGAGGCATACTTGCAGCAACGGGGGCAGGGGCAGAGCAACAGCGAGCCGCTGGAGCAGGTCCGGCTGGAGCTGGAGGCGGTCCGGGGGCTGATCGGGGAGAAGAAGGCCGAACAGGCCCGCATCCTACACGTGGTGGCCAAGGGGCTGGTCCACGTGGAGGTGAGTGAGCCGCAGTTGGTGGCGCTGGCGGCGGACCTGGCTGGGCTGACCCGCCGGGAGGGGGCCTTGTCGGCCCGGTTGGGGGCGCTGGAGGGGGCTGGGAGCAGCGACCTTCGGGCCTTCCAGGGGCAGTTGGAGGAGATCAAGTCGGCCCTGGCCCGGACCGACGAGGAGATTCGGGCCAGGCTGGCGGAGTTGGAGCCGGACCGGCGACGGGAGTTGGTGCGGCGGCTGGTGGCCCGGCTGGGAGTGGAAGCACAGGGGGAGTACATTATCTATCCCCGAGCCGTGTAGTATAAGTCACCCCTGCAGTCCATGGACTGCAGGGGTGCTTCTTGCCGCGGGCTGGTTGGCTAGCTCAGGTGGATGTCCCAGATCAAACATAGGTTATGCACTTCCCCGTACACCGAAACGTTCATGATGACCGTCCGGAAGAGGGGTGAGTTAGAGTCAGGACACCTCGAACCGGTAGGTCCGTCAACACATATAGCCAAGCACCTATCTCATAGTGTATATGTTAGTCAGGGTAGGCGATGACGTGTCATGGAGGATATAATTACGTTAAAGCAAGTTGGTAAATCAAGGTTGAAGAAGGAGGTCTGCTAGGTGCTTTCTCGAAGGGCTGCTAATGTTTATCTCTTCCTGTCGCATTGGGCGTATGACAACGGTTTGATCAGCTATCCTGATCTGTCTGAGAGGTATGATGTTCTTAACGCATTACTGAATGAAGGCGGCGATCTCGATGCCTGGGTGTTTGGTGACATTGAGGAGCCACGCGAGCACCAGGAAATTCTGAGAGACGAAGATCGATTGAGTTCTAACTCAGGCCGCTCGTCAGGGCCAGGACCTGAGCCTCAAGATCTGCAATTGATCCCCTCGGCCTTGCCGAACTGGATCTTCACTCTAGATGATCCAGACTTTTATCCTTCAACACCTCACGGTCACTACCAGTCCAAGACTAGACCTTGGCCAAAACTAAACCCCTATACGGGACGAGCTTTCAGAGCAAAGGATCAAGAAGAACCAAAGCTACGGCTTACTAAACGACAGATGATACTCCTTTGGAACGATGAGACTTTCCGTGCATTCTGCCTCGAGCACGTTGCATGGTACGAGGCCGAGTTTCCTCACTACAGATTCCCTGTTGAGGTTCCCTATCGCTTACCCCGCTGGCGTCGAAGATAGCAACTTCGGAGTGTCCGCTATCGTGTCACGGCCGAATGGCATATGCCCGGCGGTAACAATGCGCCGTTTCCCTTCGTCGTCGGCAAGCCCACTGACGCGCTAGCCGTCGAGGTGTGTCAGCATCGGATATGCCTCATAAAACAAGTAGAAACAGGAGATTGCGACTCTGTGGACAATAAAGTACCGAAGCAGCAACTCCCAAGCAGGGGTGAACGAAGTGACAAGATCTCCGGAGGGGCTCCATGACGTCGGCCGGGATTTTCTGATAAAGACTAAGCAGTATCTCGAAGCGACTTTGGTAATTGACGTCCCGTGGACTGTCTACCACGACAATGGCATGACTGTGCTCCAGGGTCTTGACGGGAAGGCTCATGCTTTTGATGCCCTCGGAATGCTGAAGGACGGCGCCAAGCGCCCGATTTACATCGAGGCAAAGTTCCGAACGAAAAGTAGTGACATCAATAGCGAATATGACGATTTTGTTGCCGAATCATTTAGCTGTTATGTAAAGGAGCAGTGGCGACCCAACTTCGATCCTTACTTCATGTTTGTGACCAACAGACCGTTCAAGACGGAAGACTATCACAAACTAACCCAGACGGCTTACCTTGCTTCATTTCTCAGTAACCTCAAGGGAAAGTACGGCGTGAACCAGGCGACCTCCGACCAGGTTGAAGCATTCAAAGATCGCTTGTGGTTAGTGATCTGGTCAAACAGGCAGGATCTCATGTGTGTTAGTGATCCCTCCCTGTACAAGCGTATGGCGATGGAGGGGAGGTCACTCGCATGAAGCAGGGCTTCGATGCATTTTACTCTACACTTGCGAGGGAAGCGGATCCTTGGGCTGCTCTACAAGCAGTGCAGAACTACGTAACCCGAGCCTTAGCCTGGGCTTTTGCTGACAGGCTGCAGTTTACCGGGTCATTCCAGCACACTCTCCTTCCGGATTTTTATGTCCATTTGCACCCTGGCCCAAGTCTCGCCGTCCACATGCGTCTTGATCCATACTCGGTTGAACAGTTGTTGACCAGCCTGAGCAAACGACGCTCTTCTGACTTCAAACACATTGTGCTTGTTCGTGGTGCTGGTTCAGGGACTACCATCTCGGCAGAGTCACACAAACTTGCACTAAAGAACAGTATTCTCGTAACCTCTTTTGACCTTATAGACGAGATATTGAGGATTGTAGACATCATAGAAGCAAGAGGGGTCTACCTTTCTGGTGTGCGTCTCCGAGGACTTCAGCGAAGACTCGAGAGATGGTGCCTAGACTCTGCCGGCTGGATTGATTCGCCTAGACTTGAGACCCTGCTACCTGGGCTGAGTCTAGGGCTGCAAGGTAAACATCTCAAGGAACGTTCAGGAACGGTCTGCATTTGGGTCCAGAACAAGAATAGCGAGACCGCCGATCCATACATATCGTACCTCAGGGACTCGACCAGCCTGGCAGTCCGCAAGGTCCAGGTGAAAGATGCCTCCGATGTGAATAGGCAGCAAAACCATAGATACGAACGGGTACAGCGGATTTTTGAGTTGGCCACCCCGACGGTTCTCCTTTCTTATGTTAAGGAGCATATCCACGTCCCTATTCTAGCTGTGGTGATGACCAAACACGCTCCCATGGGTCAGAACGTTTATCAGGTACTGCCTCAAGCCCTAGCGGCTGCCCAAGCTGGTATCCCATTCTTCTTGGTGGCGCCCGAGAAATCAATTGTCACCCGTCAGTCCGGTAATCCTAGCATAGAGCAGGCGCACCCACTCTTGTTCCAAGCCTTGGTTCGGATGAGCGGTATCTACAAGGTTCCTTGCTTGTTTTTGCCTTGGCCTACCGAAGAAGACCGTCTAGGGTTGCCTTTGTTGCGCTATGATCGAAAGCATGTGACAATGCCGGATCGAGCTAATGCAGCGCTTCAACTCCTTTTCAAGAGCGTTGATCTTGCTCTAGACGTAGCACCTGAAGCTGATCCTGCCCAAGTGCTCCTTGGGTACCACGGCATAATTCGTAGAAGGCTGGAGATGGACGAGAGCCGATTTCGCCTTGGCACCAGAGCTCTGGAAGAGCCTTCACGAGGTAGTGGAATGTTGCTGCCCACAAAAGATATGAAGCAGTACATCAGTAGGAGTGTGGAGTCAGAGATTCTGCCACGCCTACCCCGAGATCTCCACCGGCGTCCTACTACCCTTGTGATGACCACGAACTCCAAGACGTTTAGAGCACCTCCCTACCTAGGAACGCTTCTGGCCTTTGACTTTGCCTTCTGCAGGAACGGACCCAAGCCTACGGACCGCTCCACGTCCCTCTTCGCGCATTTTCGGCAGGTAGCTTTAGCAGATGCCTTATCCAAGTTGTTCCTGGATGGTAACTTGGACTCTCCTCGTGGCAACCGGGAAGCTCTGTTTCTCCAGTATTCTGACGCTCTTTTGTTTCGGGACGGGTTGCTGGTCAAGAATGGCACGCACTGGGAAGCATATTCCACAGAACAGGCACAGTGAACTTCTAGGGTTCTTCGTTCCTTATGACTCTGAAGAGTATCCCTGGCCATCCCGTTCCCTAAGGCACAGGTACGTTGCACCGTAAGTCGAATACGATTTTCGTAAGCCTTCCGGCGAAGAGCATGCGCTCAAGACGGGAGGCTTTGAACTGAGCCCCAAATCCGCCCTAAACGAGATGACACCCGCCTTTCTGCCCCAGTCTGCATGAACTTGGTCATGGAGTCGCAGAGCGCATCCCGCACCCGCTCCCACTGCTTGTCGGTCACCCGCCAGTCCCCCTCCTCCCCGTCCTCCAACTCATAGACGAAGAGGTCAAGCTCCCGGCAGAGCTCCTCGGTCAGGTAGGCCCGGAGGAACGAGACATCATTCTCCATCTCCCGGACTTCGAAGACCTTCTCCCGTCCAAACCGGCGCTCAATATCCTCCAGAACCTTGAGCCCCACATAGTACGGGTTGATATGGGTTCGCCCTGGGGTGCAGACGGAGGAATGGAGCCGTCCGAACTCCACGAACTCATCATCCGTCAGGTTGAGCTCCCGCATGATCCGCATGTGCCAGAACGAAGCCCAGCCTTCGTTCATGATCTTGGTCTGCATTTGCGGGACAAAGTAGAGCGACTCCTCCCGGACGATGGCTAGAATGTCCCGCTGCCAGTCCTCAAGCCCATCAGTGTGCTCCAGCAGGAAGCGAAGTAGGTCCTTCTCGGGCTCTGGCGGCACACGCTTGCGTGGCGGGTTGGGGGTGCCCTTCAGCGGCCGGCCGGTCGCCAAGCTGGTGGCCAGACCCGCCGGGGGGAAGAGGTCCCCGTAAGCGCCCTCTCCCGCCGGCTTCGGGGTGCTTGGTTGGTCTGCTCGCTCCCGCCGTGGGTAGGGGTCGATATGCTCGGCAATCGAAAGGGCAGCGTCCAGGAAGCGCTCCACCTCTGCGCTGCCTTCATCAATGTTGTACTGTCGGATACGCTGGGCGTTCTGGCTGACCGTTTCGACCATCTGCCGGTTGGTCGGTGCAAACCAGATATTGTGCTTGAAGAAGTCAGTGTGCCCAAAGACATGTGCCACTACGAATTTGTTGTGCAGTAAGGAGTTCGTGTCTAGCAGGAAGGCGTAGCTCGGGTTGGCGTTGATCACCAACTCGTAGATCTTGGAGAGCCCGTAGTCGTACGACGCCTTCATGGTGTAGTAGGCCTTGCCATGGGTCCAGTGGCTGAACCGCCCTGGCAGCAGGTAGGCGCCGAACTCGTAAAGAATGGCCGCCGGCACGATCTCGAAGTGGGTGGGAAACGGATCGAGGCCCAACTCCCTGGCCTTATCCCAAATCTGCCCAATCGCCTCTTCCAGCACGGGCAGTTCCCGGTCTTCCATGGACATGCCTCCTCCCAGCGGTTTGCCTCATCTTATGCAAACCGCGGAGAGGGCGCCCGTCCTGAGTGGACCGGCGCCCGGCTCCGCTACCCTATGGCCGACTGGTTCCGATTGAACCACTTCTGCAGCGCCGGGTAGACGTCCCGCTTCTCGGCGATGCTGACGATCACGAATCGGGGGTCGTGAATCTGCGTAAAGGCGCTCATGAGAGAACTCGTGTAGCCGCCGTCCCGGATTTCGCCGTAGCCGAAGAGGTTCGAGACGCCCAGGAGCTTGTGCACCAACTCGACACAAAGCCTGTTGTCGTTGTCAGACCAATTATCACCATCTGAAAAATGGAATGGATAAATGTTCCAAAGGTCAGGATGATATCGCTCGTTGATGATCTCCCAGCAGAGTTGGTAGGCCGACGAGACCTTTGTGCCACCGCTCTCCCCCATGCTGAAGAAGGAGTCTTCATCAACCTCCTGTGCCTCGGTGTAGTGAACCAAAAACTTGAATCTCTGGGGTTGATAAGGTATCATGGGGACAAGTGGTGTCAAAGGAGTGCTGAACGTTGGAGGGTTTGGTCGCGCGGGCATACATCCGAGTTTCAACCGACGAGCAAGCACAGTCTGGCTACTCGTTGATGGCTCAGCGGGAGCGCCTGGAGTCCTTCGCCAAGTCTCAGGGGTGGACGCTAGCCAAGGTCTATGAGGATGATGGCTACTCGGCCAAGGACATGAACCGGCCGGCGTTACAGCGGATGCTGAAGGACGCTCAACCTGGTGAGGTGATCCTGGCCTACAAGTTGGACAGACTCACTCGGTCGGTCCTCGACCTGTATGAACTGATGAATCTCTTCGAGAGGAGCGGCGTCCTTTTCAAGTCGGCAACGGAAGAGTTCAATACGACCACGCCTCACGGCCGGTTGATGATCACCCTCGTGGCGGTCCTTGCCCAGTGGGAACGAGAGACGATTGCTGAGCGCGTAAAGATGGGCAAGCAGAAGAAGGCTGCTAATGGAGAGTGGCCCGGGGGACCAATTCCCTTTGGCTACACGATGGCGCCCGGAAAGATTAAGGGCGGTCGGGCGCTAGTCCGGCTTGTGCCAGACCCCAACCGGGCACATATCGTTCGCGAGATGTTTGAGCGCTATCTTAACGGTGTGGGCATACGAGGGTTGGCCCTATGGCTGAATGATGAAGCGAGAGTCCAATCGGCCACCGGGGGAAGGTGGCGGGTGAACACGATCAGCAAGCTACTCACCAACCCCGTTTACTGTGGGGACGTTGGACATGGGCGCCGTAGCGATGGCCCAGTTACCCGAGTAAAGGGGGACCATGAGCCAATCGTTCCCCGCGAGATATTTGATACGGTACAGGCCATGTTTGAGAGTAGGAAGCTCGCAGCTCCAAGGCACGCGACGGGTACCTATCCCCTAGCTGGCGTAGCTAAGTGTGGAGTCTGTGGTGGCCCAATCGCATCCCAATTGCAGTACAAGACCACCAACTACTACTATCAGTGCCTGAACTGGCGTCAGGGTCGTGGCTGTGGGGACTTGCCCTTCACGAGCATTCCTGGAAGACTGGCAGAAGATGCTGTGGTGGAGTTAATCGCAGGACTGCAGCAACCCGATCGCCTGGATGCCTTCATCCGGGAGTGTGAGGAAGAATGGGCCAAGAAGCTGGGGTTCGATAGGGCCGAGGTTAAGCGGCTGGAGAGTGATCTACAAGAGACCCGGCAGGCCATAAACCGCTGGGACCACGCCTATGAGACCGGGAAGCTGGACTTTGATGACTACCTGGCCCGAGTACAGCCGCTTAAGGAGCGGAGTAAGGCGATTCAAGGGCGCCTGGAGGAGGCAAAAGAAACTCCAGCGCCTCCGAATAGGGAGGCATTGGTATCTACAGCGATCGACTTTAGGAAGGTTTGGGCCTTGGCCGCCCCCGCTGAGAGGAAGGCGTTACTGATCCGCGCACTGCCGGCCTTCGGGGCTAGGATAGTGCTTGGACGTGACAAGACAGTACGACTGGAACCGCACGTCTCTTAACAGAACTCGCCCGGATTAAATGGCTTTACACGATGTGACACATCAGTTCTCCAGATTGGTTCCGTCCGTCTCCTGCAATCCCTTCCATCTAACCCGTGCACCAGAGCTAGCTGGACTCTGACCAAAACAGTAGACGCCTGCCGCTGGATGAACAGTGGCAGGCGTCTCTGCAATTAATGGAGTTAACACCGGATCTGCAGTATAGGAATAGGCTAACATTCTCTCCGTCTCAATACGTGTACATAAACCTTGTTTACTGAAACGAGCGGTAATCACAGTGTCCATGGGGTACCTGGCCACCAGGCCCATACTCAAGACGAAGGCGCCTTCACCCGGAGTGTTGAAGATCGGGCGCATGAGCGGGGTGAAGGGCACACCGATGAAGTGAACTACCGCTAGCCCCAGCATGATTTCGCTCAGTGCAATGAAGGGCAAGAGCGATGGGAAGACAACGTTCAGGAAGAGCAGTTACATCCAGGGACTAGCTCACTCACTTCCCACGTACCACCATCTAGGTTTCCATTTCAAAAAGTACACGTAAAAGGAGCAGCAACCAATTTTGAGTAAGGTTGCTGCTCCTCCCCGTTCACTCAGGGAGTTCACCTATCTGCGGGGATCACGAAGAGGGATGAGATTCCGCTCACCGCACAAACAGTCGAGGGCCTCCTCACCACTGTTACCATACAGACCCAGGTAGCCATCCATAGTTCCATACACCTTGCCCGATGGACTCATCATTAGGGTGGTGACGCTATCCTGCAAACCGAACGGAGTGAGAGGTTCTCCTACGGTTCTTGCACAGCGGGCTATTTCGCTTGAATCCGTACCACTAAGCCCCTCAGCCGGGTTAATCTCAAACCAAGACTCATCACCTTTCGTGGGCCATTCGTAGCTTGCAGTCACCCCTCCGAACTCCCTGAGAAACTCAGCCAGCACAGGCCACATTTCATAGCCCCGCTGTCGGTATAGCCGCTCATAGCCCGAAATGTCAACCTGTCTCCCAGTATACCACCCTGCATTCTTCAGGATCTCCTCGGTTCGAACTCCCACAGCTTCCCCCCTACTCCGTAATTTTTATCTCATGGCCATACACTGTGTCGGCAGGAAGGATATTCTTGCAATAAACACACGGCTTGGCGGATGGTCGTGGAAGCTTGGTATCACCTGGCTCAGCCGTCTTGACTGGGACAATTACCAGCTCGTTAACCGGAACCCCGGCATGTGCCGCATTCTCGGCAAGTCGGCACTCGGCGCAGTTCCCTGGAGGGTAGTTCTTCTGAGGCAGTTGTCCCTGCTCAACCATGTCTTCGACTCGCTTGATTGCCGTGTCCATTCCTGGAGACCAACTGTCTGGTGCATAATTCGGACCGCTGTACCCAACGAACACCTCGCCTGTCTCGGGGTGAACTCCTACGGCTATCATGGTGGGACGACCTTCCTCTTGGGTCTTCCCATTCCACTTTGCAGCTTCCGCTTGGGCAACTTCATTCGCCTTGGCCTTCGCTGAAAGGAGTTTCTCATTGCTGAACTTTTGAGGACCTACAGGAGTGTCTGCTTCAATCTTGGCAGGGGCGGCCTGCTCTTGGGTGCTCTTCGAGGAACTGGGTTCGCCTGCAGACGATTCGGCCTTGACCGCCGATGACTTAGGTTTGGCCGAAATCCTGATGCTAGACAACCCGTCACTTATGCCATCAGCCATTTGCATGGCATCACCCGGATCCACCATGTAGCTTGCGGCTGTGTCAGACAGAAGAACGACTTGGTCCTGTGTCAAGTAGTCGTACAAGCAGTCCTGATCAACCCGACCGTTCACGGTGCACACAGCGGCCAACTCGTGCGTTCGTTCTGTCTGGTAGTCGCCCCCCCAACGCTCGGAATCTAGGTTTGAACAGTTCCAGCCCAGCGATTCACCGTTCGCCTCATCTCGCAGGCAGGCCACGTAGTCACCAGCTTGCGTTTCATTCAGTACAACCCCGCTACTGGTGGTCTTGCCAACGTAACTCGCCACCGTTGGGAGAGCGTTGGTCGACTTTGGTGGCTCTCCCGTAGCGTTGTAGATCGTCTGCTGCGCCAGCTCGGCCTGGTACTCCTGCTGATCTGCACCCGACAGTGCGCTGCTAGGCCCACTCTGGCCACTTAGGACCCAGTCACCTGCACGCCAGTTGTAGGTCCGTGTGAACTCCTTCGTTTGCCTCTTGGTATCGTACCAGTCATCTACCAGCGAGCCGTTAACGTACTTCTCGACAAAGCGGCGGAAGTCGATGACCGTTACCGTCTTTACCGTTCGGGTCTCGCCGACAATCGTCTCTGTGGTTGTACTCTTCGGGTCTTCTGTCTCAATCCAGGGTCCCCGTTCGTATGTGACTATCGGATCTGGCTCGGGTTCCGAACCCCCGGTCCCTCCGCCGCCCGAGCCACCTGGGTCGCTATTCCCAGGATCCGGCCCTGGGTCAGGTGAGGGGTCACCACCACCGCCCGAGCTTCCCCCACCACCCGAGCCTGTGTCGCCACCACCCGAGCCTGTGTCGCCACCACCCGAGCCTGTGTCGCCACCACCCGAGCCTGTGTCGCCACCACCCGAGCCTGTGTCGCCACCACCCGAGCCCGTGTCACCACCACCCGAGCCCGTGTCACCGGTAGGTGGCGGAGGCGGCGGGGCCACATAGACAAACTCCCGGAAATCCCGATAGTTCGCGGTGTAATATGATGTGTCAACGATCTCCTCGGTACCGTTCTCGTAGACCCGCAATTGCACCTTCTCGATGCTATCGTAGTACCAGCCAACCTCATAGTAGCTGTAGCCATCGCTGGCCGGGTCGATGGAGTCCACAACCCGGACATCGCTTGCGATTACAGTCTCCCGATACTCCACCGAGTAGCAGGTGTTGCAGGTCCCGCCAGGACCCGCACCGCCGCCTTCACCGGGATCACGATCGTCGTTAATATAACGCCCGGTCGGGTCGGTCAGGTTTACAGGGTTGTTATGCACGTACGCGTATCGGTGCAGGCTCTGAGGCGTCTCCTGCCACCCGAAGAAGGTGTCCCGCTGCGTGAACCGCCCCACCGCCGGATCGTACCAGCGGGCGGAGTAGTCCATTAGCCCGGCCTTCGGGTCGTAGCTCTTGCCGGTCAGGCCGGTCGTGTTGTACAGCCCCACAGAGCCAGTGAAGAGGCCGCCGAAGGAGTCGTAGCGGTACTGACGCACCACCTCGCCGTGCTGGTCGGTCAGGTCAGTAACCGAGCCCAGGCCGTCGGTCAGGTAGTAGTAGGTCCCGCCGTTGGCCAGGCCAGGCTCACGGTCCGGGCCTTCGCCCTTCACGCCGAACATCTTGTGCGCCAGCACCTGGCCGTTGGCGTAGGTGTAGGCGGCCTTCGGGGCAGATCGGTCCTTGTACTCGTTCAGGACGTTCAGGCCGAAGCCATCGTAGAGATAGCGGGTCGTGGTCTCGGAGAGCTTCAGCAGCTCGTGGTCTCCGGCCTTCTTCAGCTGGCCGGGGGCGGTCGCCTTGCCCTTCGCCACGCCGTTCCCGCCGCCACCGTTGCCCCTGCCATTGCCCTTGGTGGTGATCTCAGCACTTTCTCCGTCCGGAGTCGGGCAGAGTTCCTGCTCCGCCTGCTTGGCCCCTTGGCCCTTGGCCTGCTGTGCCTTGCCGTTCTCCTTCGACGGGCCGGCAGGCTCTTCCTTGGTCACATCGGTGTTGTTGCCCTTGCCCTTCTCGTCGGTGAGGCCCAGTGCGAGGCCCTGGCCCCCCTTATCGACCCAGTTGGTCTCGGTCCGCTCCACCTTCCGGCCGAAGGCGTCGTAGGCGTAGGCCACGCCGGTCTCATCGGCATGGCTGACCAGGACCAGCTTGCCAGCAGCGTTGTAGCTGTAGCTGACCTGCTCCTCTTCGTTCTCCTCGCTGATCAGGTTGCCGGCCGCATCGTAGGTGTAGATGCTGTTGCTGTCCTGCAGCAGCCGGTTGGCCTTGTCGTACTGGTACTCCGTGGCGCCCTGGTCGGTCACCATGCGGAGCCGGTTGCCCACGGCGTCGTAGGTGTAGGTGACCTTGCCGGTCGGCTCAAGCAGGTAGTCAGGCTGCTCGTCATACTCCTCGACGAGACTCTTGCTGGCTACCTTGGCTGGCTTCTCAACCTTGCAGGAAGCGAGGGCGGACTTGCCGTTCTCGCCCTTCTCGGGCTTACCCTTCTCTTCCTTATCAGGCTTGCCCTTTTCATCGGACTTGCCGTTCCCGTTCCCGTTACCATTCCCGTTACCGTTGCCGCCACCATTCCCATTCCCATTCCCGTTACCGTTGCCGCCACCATTCCCATTGCCATTGCTCGGCTTGTCGTTGCCGCCGCCATTCCCATTGCCATTGCTCGGCTTGTCGTTCCCGCCGCCGTTCCCGTTGCCATTGCTCGGCTTGTCGTTCCCGCCGCCGTTCCCGTTGCCATTGCTCGGCTTGTCGTTCCCGCCGCCGTTCCCGTTGCCGTTGCTCGGCTTGTCGTTTCCGCCACCATTCCCATTGCCGTTGCTGGGCGGCTGCTCGTTCCCGCCGCCTCCACCACCGTTGCCGCTGCCACCGCCGTTGCTAGGCTTCTCGGGCTTGGCCGCGACCTTCACGGGTGCCGCCACCGCGCTGTACGCCGCCTGCGGCCCCTTGCCCTTGCCCTTCGGCTGCGTGGTCTCCACTGGCTCTACAGCCTCGATGGACTCAACGGTCTCGACCGGCGTCATCGCCTCTTCGACCGGTTCCTCCATGAGGGGCCGGAGCAGCTTGGTCGGAGCGCCGTACTGGTCCCGGATCGCCAGGATCTTCTCCAGCGGGTAGGTCGCCTCAACCAGGCGGTCCAGGGCGTCGTAGCGCCAGGCGGTCACTGCCCCGTCAGCTTCGGTCTGGCGGGTCTTATTGCCGTTCTGGTCGTACTCGTAGCTGTAGCTGTTGATCAGCCCGCTCGGTCCGGTGTGGCGCATCTCGGACAGCCAGCCTGCGTCGTTGTAGCTGTAACCGGTTGTCACCCCGTTCGGGCGGCTCACCTGGGTCAGGCGGCCCAGGGCGTCCCGGTCGAACTGGGTGGTCTCGCCTTCGGGCATGGTCACGGCGGCGAGGCGACCGGCGGCATCGTACTGATAGCCGGTCACCCGAGCCTCGGGGTCGATGATCGCCGTGCGGTTGCCGGCGGCGTCGTACTGGAACTGCGTCACCTTCTCCAGGGTCAGGTTGTTGACGCTGACCAGCCGGTTCAGGCCGTCGAAGGTAAACTCCTCGGCAGATGCCGGGTTCTCGGCGCGGACCAGGTTGCCGGCCGCATCATAGGCGAAGGTTGACTGTTCGGTGCCGTTGTAGTCCACCTGGGAGAGCAGGCCGCGGGCATCGTACCGGTACCGGGTGGTCTGCCCCAGCGGATCGATCTGCTCGGTCAGCTTGCCCGCCGGGTCATAGCTGTACTGGATTGTCTCGCCCTCGGGGTTGGTCTCGCTCTCCACGAGGCCAAGGACGTTGTAGCCGTAGGTGCTGGTGTGCCCGTTCGCATCGGTGACCGCCGTGAGGGAGCCCCGCTCATCGTAGGCGTAGCGGGTCCGGCCGCCCAGCGGGTCGATCACCTCGGTCAGGCGGGCCGCCGCGTCATGGGCGTAATGGGTGATGTGGCCGTTGCCGTCCTTGCGGGCGACCTCCAGCGACCGCCAGTCGTAGGCCGACTCCCGCACGATGCCGCCAGGCAGCTCCTGCCGGATCAGCCGGTCGAGGGCGTCGTAGGTGAAGCGGGCCACCCGGCCCAGGGCGTCCTCCACCTCGCTGATCTGACCGGTCGGGCCATACGTCCACTGGGTCGATGCCCCCAGCGGATCGGTCGCGCTGACTAACCGCCCGACCTTGTCGTAGGCGAAGCCCCAGCTCTCCCCGCGGGGATCGATCTGCTCCAGCAGCCGCCCCTCGGCGTCGTACGAGAACTGCTGGATGCCGCCCTCGGCGTCAGTCAGCCTCACCAGCCGGTTCAGCGCGTCGTACTCATAGCGGGTCTCGTAGCCGGTGGGCCGCGGGTCGATGACGCTGAGCAGGTTGCCCGCCAGGTCGTAGCTGTAGCTGGTGGTGCCGGCGGCATCTGTCTGAGAGGTCATCTGGCCGTACTCATCATAGCCAAATTGCACCGTGACACCGGTAGGATCCAGGAGGCTAGTCAGCCGGCCCGCCTGGTCATAGCTGTACTCGCTCTCGCCCCCGGCCGGGTTCGTGTGCCGGACCAGCAGGCCGTCGCCGTCGTACTGCCACTGCTCGTTGGCCATGGTGTCATCGGCCGCGGGCCAGGAGGCCAGCACCAGCCGGCCGGCGCCATCGTAGGCGTAAGATCTGGTCAGGCCCGCCTCATCGGTCTGGTTGGTCAGGCGCCCGGCCAGGTTGTAGCCGTAGGTGCGGGTCTGCTCCGCCGGGATCGGGAAGTCCACGGGCAGCCCGAGCCGGGCCGCCTCCGCACGGGCAGCCTCACCCTCCCGGTCGGTCTCCTTGACGAGCCGGCCGGCCAGGTCGTAAGTCATGGTCCGGTAGCTGCCCAGCGGGTCGGTCACCGTTGCCAGCCGCCCCACGGGGTCGTAGCCGTAGCTGGTGGTCCGGCCCAGCGAATCGGTGCTGGCAACCAGTTGCCCGGCCAGGTCGAACTGGTAGCGCCAGGTCTGCCCCTGCCGGTCGGTGGTGGTGGCCAGGCCCTGGGTGAGGTCGTAGGTGTACGTGGTGGCGTTGCCCAGCCGGTCATACTCGGCGGTCAGACGCCCGGTAGCGTCGTACTCCCACCGGTAGATGCCGCCAAGCGCATCCACCTGCTGGGTCCGGTTGCCGTTCAGGTCGTAGCCGAAGGTGGTCATGCGATCGAGCGGGTCGATCACCGCCTCCAGGCGGCTCAGGCCATCGTAATGATAGCGGACCCGGGCCTCGCCGGTCCGGACGCCGCGCACCCGCCCGGCCTCATCGTACTCGTAGACGGTGTCCTGGCCGTCGGGCGCGGTCTGCAGCACCAGCCGGCCCGCCCGGTCGTAGGCATACTTGGTCTGGCGCCCCTCGGGCGTGGTGACGGATGCCAGCGCCCCCTCCCAGTTGTAGCTGTAGGCGTAGCTCTTCCCCAGCGGGTCGATCGTCTTGGCCAGCTGACCCAGGCTGTCATACTCGTACTGCCAAGTCTGCCCCACGGGATCGGTCAGGCTCTTGATCCGCCCGACGGGGTCGTAGGCATACTGGGTCACGGCCTCCTGGCCCGGGAAGACCAGTTGGGCCACGCTCGCGATCTGGTTGGCGGCCGTGTACTCGAACCGGGTCAGGCCGCTATCCGGGGCGGACTGGGCTGTGACCCGTCCGGCTTCATCGTAGGTGTAGGTCCATTCATGGCCCAGCGGATCGATCTGCTGGGCGAGGCGGCCGGCGTCATCATAGACATAGCCGGTCGTGCCGCCCCGGGGAGTGGTGACCCCCACGGTCCGGCCGTAGTCATCGTAGGTGTAGGCGGTCTTGGCGCCGAGGGCGTCCTGCACGTAGGTCAGGTGCCCGGCATCATCATAGCTGTAGGTGGTGGCGAAGCCGCGGGCGTCGGTTGCGGTGGTCACACGGCCTGCGCTGTCGTACTGCCAGGACCAGGTGGCGGTCAGGGGAGCGCCCGTCCGGGTGCTGGTGCCGCTGATGGTCTGGCTGGCCAGCATCCCCTCGGGGTGGTAGGCCCGGGTCAGGCTGCCACCGGTCGGGCCCTGCAGCTTCACCATGCGGTTGGCGTCATCGAAGGTGTAGTGGGCGGTGCCGCTGTCGGGCCGCTTCAGGGCGACCATGTTCTGCGCCAAGTCGTAGGCGTAGGTCGTGACAAAGCCACGCCGGTCGGTCATGGTGAGAACCCGGCCGAAGGCGTCGTAGGTGTAGGTGGTCGTCCGACCCGCTTCGTTGCTGATGCCGGTCACGCGGCCCAGCCGGTCGTAGGCGAAGGTGGTCGACTCACCGGCGGCGTTCACCTGCTCGGTCAGGCGGCCCGCCTCGTTGTAGGATAGGGTCGTCTCGCCCCCGGCGGTGTCACGGAACCAGACGGGCTGGCCGGTCCAGCCATAGCGGATCTGGCTCTCCCGCTCCAGGCTGTCGGTCATGGTGACCAGCTTGCCGCCCTCGGCGTAGGTGTAGGTGGTGACCAAGCCGCCCGGTTGAGTCACCTTGGTGAGGCGGCTGAGGCCATCGTACTCATAGGTGAACTGGCGGCCATCAGGATAGGTCTGGCTGGTCATGTTGCCGTACGGATCATAGGTGTAGGACACCATCCCCTCCGGCCCGTCCAGGGTCAGGGGGCGGGACCAGGGATCCAGGGTGGCCACGATGGTTCGTCCACCGGCAGTTACCCGGTTGATGCGGTCAGCATCATCGTACCCGTACGCGACGACCCGAGTGCCGGGGCCGCGCATGGCGACCACCCGACCCCGGTCATCCCGCTCGTAGGCGATCTCGCCGGCGGGACCGTTCACGGCGAGGACCCGGCCGGCATCATCGTAGGTGTAGGTCTGGGCGACGCCCCGCAGGTTGGTCTGGCGGGTGACACGGCCCAGGGCGTCCCGCTCCCAGGTCATGGTCGCATCGCCGGCCGTGGCCGTGAGCAGGCGGCCCAGGCCATCGTAGGTGTAGCTGACGGTCAGGCCATCGGCGGTCGCCATCTGGGTGACCCGGCCACGGGAGTCGTAGCTTTGGGTCAGGCTGGCGCCGCCGGGGCCGGCCACCGCCTTCAGGCGGCCGGCGGGATCGTAGGTGTAGGTGGTCACGCCGCCAGCCGGGTTGGTCGATGTGGCGACCCGCCCGGCATCATCATAGGTGAAGGTGGTGGTGAAGCCGCGGGCATCGGTCAGGGTGAGGAGCCGGCCCAGCGGGTCATAGCTCCGCTGCTCCACCCCGCCCGCCGGGTCGGTCACCTGGCTCGGCAGCCCGTGGGGCGAGTCCTCGTAGGTGAACGTCGTGGTGTGGCCGTTGCTGTCCGTGGCGGTCAGCATGCGGCCCTGGTCGTCGTAGGTGAAGATGACCTCGGGCTGGCCCGGCTCCGTCCGCCCGACCATTCGACCCAAGTCGTCGTAGCGGAAGCGGGTGGTACCGACGGGGGTCGTCACCACAGTGGTCTGGCCGAAGGCACCATACTCGTAGCTGACAGTCCGGCCATTGACGGTCTCGGTCAGAACCCGGCCCTCATCATCGTAGGTATAGCTCGTGGTCCGGCCGGGCTCGCTCACCGACTCGACGCGGCCGTCATCATCGTAGGTGGTGGTAGTGGTCCGGTTCAGCGGGTCGATTCGCTGCGTGATCCGCTTCTCGACATCGAGC
>Ga0196970_1000712_pt1 | contig 32994 bp, 30 predicted proteins | sample S1v_513CmetaG_FD_148672 | JGI IMG/M metagenome (GOLD analysis project Ga0196970, IMG submission 148672) | Soil microbial communities from Anza Borrego desert, Southern California, United States - S1+v_5-13C | ecosystem: Environmental > Terrestrial > Soil > Desert | place: USA: California... | reverse complement strand
CGCTGCTGTTCTCGTGGTCGCGCTGGCTGATGCTGCTGGTCTTCCCGCTGCTGGTGACGCTGAACATGATCCCGAAGGTGGCGCTGGGGCCGCTGGTGATCGTGTGGTTCAGCTACGGCGTCGGCACCAACGTGCTCATCACCTTCAGCCTGTGCTTCTTCCCGATCCTGCTGACCACCGTCCGCGGCCTGCGCGAGGTGGAGCCGGACCTGCTCGACCTCGTCCGCTCGCTCAAGGGCTCGCGCTGGCAGGCGTTCCGCTACATCCAGCTGCCGGGCGCGCTGCCCTACATCTTCTCCGGCATGAAGGTCGCCGCCATCCTCGCCGTCGCCGGCGCGGTGGTGGGGGAGTTCATCGCGTCGGACCGCGGGCTGGCCTACCTGATGATCCAGGTGCAGGCCTCGCTCGACACGCCGGCCATGTTCATGGCGGTGATCCTGCTGACGCTGCTCGGCATCGCGCTCTATCTGGCGGTGTTGATCCTGGAGCACGTGCTCGTTCCCAAGGACGCGAGGATGACATGAGCCTGCCGCACGCTCCGTGGGACGGCGGTCCGTGGCTGGACGACGCCCCCCTGCCCGACCGCTTCGACAGCCCGGAGGAGCTGGACGCCTTCCTCGCCCGGCCGAGCCGTGCGCTGGCCGCCGACCTCGCGGCCATCGACGGCGACATCCTGGTGCTGGGCGTCGGCGGCAAGATGGGGCCGACGCTGGCCCGCCTCGCCCGCAACGCCGCGCCGGGCAAGCGTGTGATCGGCGTCGCCCGCTTCTCCGAGCCCGGCGTGCGCGAGGCGCTGGAGGCGCACGGCGTCGAGACCATCGGCTGCGACCTGCTCGACCGCGCGGCGGTGGAGGCGCTGCCGCGCGTCCGCAACGTCGTCTTCATGGCCGGGCGCAAATTCGGCGCGCAGGGCAACCCGGCGCTGACCTGGGCGATGAACGTCCACGTCCCGGCCATCGTGGCGGAGACCTTCCACGAGTCCCGCATCGTCGCCTTCTCCACCGGCTGCGTGTACCCGTTCGTACCCGTCACCGGCCCCGGCCCGACCGAGGACAGCCCGCTCACCCCGCCCGGCGAGTACGCCAACTCCTGCATCGGGCGCGAGCGGATCTTCGAGCACTTCTCGCAGGTCCACAGCACGCCGGGCCGGCTGTTCCGGCTGAACTACGCCATCGACCTGCGCTACGGCGTGCTGTTCGACGTGGCGTCCAAGGTGCGCGACGGGCTGCCGGTGGACGTCACCATGGGCCACGTCAACGTCATCTGGCAGGGCGACGCCAATTCCCAGGCGCTGCGCTGCCTGCGCCACGCCACCGCGCCGACGGCGCCGCTGAACGTCACCGGGCCGGAAATCATCCCGGTGCGCTGGCTGGCCGAGCGGTTCGGCGAGCGCCTCGGCATGACGCCGCAGATCACCGGGGCCGAGGCGCCGACCGCGTGGCTGAACAACGCCGCCCAGGCGGCGCGGCTGTTCGGCTATCCGGTGGTGCCGCTGGCGCGCATGATCGACTGGGTGGCCGACTGGGTGGCGCGCGCGCAGCCCAGCCTCGGCAAGCCGACCCACTTCGAGGTCCGGGATGGCGCCTACTGAGCTGGACGCCGCGCTGCTGCCCGGCTGCCTCGCCCTGTCGGCGGAGGCCGGGTGGAACCAGACGGCGGAGGACTGGACGGTCTTCTTCGCCCGCGGCACCGTCTTCGGCGTGGTGGAAGACGGCCGGCCGGTGGCGACGGGGGCGGTGCTGCCCTACGACGGCGGCTTCGGCTGGATCAGCATGGTGCTGGTCACGCGGGCGCGGCAGGGCCGCCGTCTCGGCACCCGCATCCTGGAGACCTGCCTGGGGGAGTTGGCGCGGCTCGACCGCGTCCCGGTGCTCGACGCCACCCCGGCCGGCGAGCGGGTCTACCGTCCGCTCGGCTTCCAGCCGCAGTTCGGCCTCACCCGCTGGCAGGGCCTGGGCGGCGGTGTCGTGCCCAAGGGCGTCCGGCCGATGTCCATGCACGACCTGCCCGCCACAGTCGCCGCCGACGCGCGCGCCTTCGGGGCGGAGCGCGCGGCGCTGCTCGACAGCCTCCTCGACCGGGCGCCGGAGCAGGCCTTCGTGCTGGAGGACGGCGGCGGCTTCGTGCTGGCCCGCCCGGGCCGCGTCGCCTTGCAGGTCGGCCCGCTGGTGGCGGAGCGCGAGGACGGCGCGCGGCTCCTGCTGGAGGCGGCGGTGGGCAGCGCGGCGGGACCGGTGTTCCTCGACCTCGCCGACCGCTGGGAGGGGCTCGCCGCGTGGCTGCAGGAGCGGGGATTCGCGCGGCAGCGGCCGTTCCTGCGGATGGCGCGCGGGCGCGAGGCGCCGTTCGGCGAGCCGGCGCGGCTGTTCGTCGCCGCAGGGCCGGAATTCGGGTGATAGGGAGTACGACACGCATGGGCCTGCACCGATCCGACCTCCCCGCCGCCGTCCGCGAGACGCTCGCGCGCGGCGCCGTGATCCCGGCCCACCCGCTGGCGCTCGACGCCGGGCGGCGCTTCGACCGGCGCCACCAGCGGGGGCTGACCCGCTATTACGTGGACGCTGGCGCCGGCGGCCTCGCGGTCGGCGTCCACACGACGCAGTTCGAGATCCGGCAGGCCGGCCTGTACGAGACGGTGCTCGGCGCCGCCATGGAGGATTCGCGCACCTGGACCGACCGGCCCCTGGTCATGATCGCCGGCCTCGTCGGCCATACCGAGCAGGCCGTCCGGGAAGCGCGCACCGCCGTCGCCCTGGGCTACCACGCCGGCCTGCTCAGCCTCGCCGCGCTGAAGGGCGCCTCGCCCGACGCGGTCGTCGCGCATTGCCGCCGCGTGGCGGAGGAGATCCCGCTGGTCGGCTTCTACCTCCAGCCGGCGGTCGGCGGCCTGCCATTGGACGCCGAATTCTGGCGGCGCTTCTGCGAGATCGACAACGTGGTCGCGGTGAAGGTCGCGCCGTTCCACCGCTACCGCACGCTCGACGTGGTGCGCGGCCTCGTCGCGGCGCGGGCGGAGGAGCGGATCACGCTCTACACCGGCAACGACGACCACATCGTGCTCGACCTCGTCACCCCCTTCACCGTCCCGCGCGACGGGCAGCCGGTGACCCTGCGCTTCAAGGGCGGGCTGCTCGGCCACTGGTCGGTGTGGACGCAGGGCGCCGTCCGCCTGCTGGAGAGACTGCACGCCGCCGTGGCCGCCGGGCCGGTCCCGCCGGAGATCCTGGCGCTGGACAGCCGGGTCACCGACTGCAACGCCGCCTTCTTCGACGTGGCGAACGACTTCCACGGCTGCATCGCCGGCTGCCACGAGGTGCTGCGCCGCCAGGGCCTGCTGCAAGGCACCTGGTGCCTCAACCCGGCCGAGGGCCTCAGCCCCGGCCAAACGGAAGAAATCGATCGCGTCTGCCGCGAGCACGCCGACCTTTCCGACGACGCCTTCGTCGCCGCGAACCTGGGCCGCTGGCTGGCATGAGCGAACCGCTGATCCGCCTGCGCAACGTGCGCAAGGTCTACCGCACGGCCGGGCGCGAGTTCGTGGCGGTCTCCGACGTGACCATGGACGTGGCGGAGGGCGACCTCGTCTCGCTGGTCGGGCCGTCGGGCTGCGGCAAGACGACGGTGCTGAAGATCCTCGCCGGCCTGCATCCGGCCGACGACGGCGAGGTGCGCATCGGCAACGCCGCGTCCGCCTTCGTCCCTGGCCGCGATGTCGGCATGGTGTTCCAGCAGGCGCTGTTGCTGAAGTGGCGGACCGTCCTGCAGAACGTCATGCTGCCGGCCGAGATCCTGCACATCCCCCGCCGCGAGGCGGAGGCGCGGGCGCGCGACCTGCTCGGCATGGTCGGGCTGCACGGCTTCGAGGACAAGTACCCCTACGAGCTGTCGGGCGGCATGCAGCAGCGCGCCGCCATCGCCCGCGCCCTGGTGCACGACCCGAAACTGATCCTGATGGACGAGCCGTTCGGCGCGCTCGACGCGCTGACGCGGGAGAAGATGAACCTGGAGATGCTGCGGATCTGGGAGCGGAGCCGCAAGACCATCATCTTCGTCACCCACTCGATCCAGGAGGCGGTGTTCCTGGGCTCGAAGTGCGCGGTGCTGACCTCCGGCCCGGCGCGGATGGCCGACGTGTTCGCCATCGACCTGCCCTTCCCGCGCACCCTCGACCTCAAGACCACGGAAGGCTTCGGACAGCACGTCAAGCGGATCTACCGCCTGCTTGGCATGGATTAGCTTGGATCTTTCCTTTCCAACGCAAAAGGGCCGCGCCCGAAGACGCGGCCCTCCTGTCTCACCGATGCTCCGGTCATACCAAAGGCGCTTGATGGATTTCATCAAGCGCCTTTGGTTCAAACCCGGCAGCACATTGCACAGCAATGTGCGGGAGGGTCATACGGCCGGCCGATCCTGGAAGCGTCCAGGCGCCGGCCGTATCAGAAGTCCATGTCGGCGCCGGGGGCCGGCGCGGCGGTCTTCTTCTCGGGCAGCTGGGCAACCATCGCCTCGGTGGTGATCAGCAGGCCGGCGACCGAGGCCGCGTCCTGCAGCGCGGTGCGCACCACCTTGGCCGGGTCGATGATGCCCGCCTTCACCAGGTCCACCCACTCGCCCTTGTAGACGTCGTAGCCCCAGGTGCAGTCGGCGCTGTCCGTCAGCTTGCCGACCACGATGGAGCCGTCCACGCCGGCGTTGGTGGCGATCTGGCGGACCGGGGCGGTCAGCGCCCGGCGCACGATCTCCACGCCGACGCGCTGGTCGTCGTTGGCCGGCTTGAGCGCGTCGAGCACCTTCACCGCGCGGGCCAGCGCGACGCCGCCGCCGGGCAGGATGCCCTCCTCCACCGCGGCGCGGGTGGCGTGCATGGCGTCGTTCACGCGGTCCTTGCGCTCCTTCACCTCGACTTCGGTGGCGCCGCCGACCCGGATCACCGCCACGCCGCCCGCGAGCTTAGCCAGACGCTCCTGCAGCTTCTCGCGGTCGTAGTCGGAGGTGGTCTCCTCGATCTGCTGGCGGATCTGCGCGCAGCGCGCGGCGATGCTCGCCTTGTCGCCGACGCGGTTGACGATGGTGGTGTTGTCCTTGGTGATGACGACCTTGCCGGCGCGGCCCAGCATGTCGCCAGCATGTCGATGGTGACGCTGTCGAGCTTGACGCCCAGCTCCTCGCTGATGACCTGCCCGCCGGTGAGGATGGCGATGTCCTCCAGCATGGCCTTGCGGCGGTCGCCGAAGCCCGGCGCCTTGACGGCCGCGACCCGAGCGCCGCGCAGCCGCCGAGGAAGGCGAGCACCCGTTCCGCCAGGTCGATCAGATCGTCCATGGCCGGCGCCCTCCGCACCGTCACGAGATGCCGGCGGGACGTGCGGGGAGCGTGGTGTGGGGGAGATGGTTGGTCAGCATCGCACACATCCTCCGTGGAGCAACATGCAGGACACTGCCGCGCCGGGGACGGCGCGGCGGAAGGCCGGAGCCCTGGGAAAGGCACCCCGGCAGCGGGGAAATTTAGTCACGCTCCAGCCGGCGTCAAGAGAGGTGGGTGGACGGGAAAGTCCGAGCGCTGGGCCCCCATCCCGACCTTCCCCCACTTCGCGGGGGAAGGAGTTGAAGCCCTTCCCCGCGAAGTGGGGGAGGTTGGGTGGGGGCCGAGTTGCGCACGTCCTCAGAGTTCGGAAACCGCCAGTTCCGCCACCCGCTCGGCCGCCAGCGCTACCGTCCGCCCGACCATGATCAGCGCCGGCCCGTCGCCGAGTTCCGCCGCGGCGCGCTCCGCGATGTCGGCCAGCGTGCCGAGACAGCGGCGCTCCTGGGGCAGCGTGCCGTTCTCGATGACCAGCGCCGGCGTGTCCGGCGGCAGGCCGCGCGCCATCATCGCGGCGGCCACCGCGCCGATCCGGTCGCGCCCCATGTAGACGACCTGGGTGTGCGCCGCGAGGCCGGCCGAGCCCAGCGGCAGCCCGCCGTCGCGGCCGTGCGCGGTGTGCAGGGTGACGCCGCTCGCCAGCCCGCGGTGGGTCAGCGGCACGCCCGCCGACGCCGCGCAGCCCAGCGCCGCGGTGATGCCGGGGATCACCTTGACCGCGACTCCGTGCGCCCGGAGGTGCTGCATCTCCTCCCCTCCCCGCCCGAACAGCAGTGGGTCGCCGCCCTTCAGGCGCACCACGCGGCGGCCGGTGCGGGCCTTGGCCAGCAGCAGGTCGTTGATCGCCGCCTGCGCCATGGAGTGGTTGCCGCTGCGCTTGCCGACGCACAGCCGCTCGGCGTCGCGCGGGGCGAGCGCCAGGATCTCCGGGCCGACCAGGGCGTCGTACAGCACCACCTCGGCCCGCGTCAGCGCCTTCACGGCGGCCATCGTCAGCAGGTCGGGATCGCCCGGCCCGGCGCCCACCAGCAGCACCGGCGGGTTCTCCCCGGGCGGGACGAACAGAAGGTCACGCGGCGACATCATGTCGGGCATCGGCGATCAACTCCTTGATTTCCGAGACGCAGCTGCCGCAGCCGGTGCCGGCCTTCAGCGCCGCGCCGATCTCCTGCACGGTGGTCAGGCCGCCCTCGACGGCGGCGCGCACGCGCGCCTCGGCGACGTTCCAGCAGGCGCACAGCACCCGCCCGCACTCGGTGGCGCCGGACGGCGCCTGACCGCTGAGCAGCCACAGCCGCTCCTCCGCCGAGACGGTCGGTTCGGCGAAGCGGGCGACCAGCCAGTCGCTGGGGCGCTGCGGGCCGTCGGCGCCGATGGACAGCACGGCCTCCAGCCGGTCGCCGTCCAGCCGCGCCCAGCGGTGCACGCCGCGACCGCCGTCGTGCAGGTCGAGCCGGGCCACGCCGCCGAGCAGGCGGACGGCCCAGCCCTCCAGGTCCGCCGGCCACGCGTCGCCGGCCAACAGCGTGACGCGGCAGCCGTCGCGCACCGTGCTGACCCACCAGTCGGCGTCCGGCACCATCTCGGCGCGGCCGACGAGGAAGCCGGTCCAGGCCGGGTCCCAGCGGCGGACGGACACCGGACCGTGCTTCAATTCCGGCTGGCCGGACACCGGGTCGGTGGCGGCCGACAGCAGCGGCCCGACGCCGCCCTCCGAGGCGAAGCGGCGGTTCCAGTGGATCGGCGCGAACAGCGTGCCCGGCGTCTGGTCCCCGGTCACCCGCACGCGCAGCACGGCGCGCCCGGGCGGCCCCTCGACGACGGCGAGGTCGCCGTCCAGCAGATCCTGCTCCGCCGCGTCGTCGGGGTGGATGGCGACGAACGGCTCGTCGGTGTGCGAGGCCAGCCGCGGCACCGTGCCGGTGCGCGTCATGGTGTGCCACTGGTCGCGCAGGCGGCCGGTGTTGAGGATGAACGGGTGCTCGACCGAGGCGACGTGCGCTGGTCGCTGCACGCGCACCGGCACCAGCCGGGCGCGGCCGTCCGGCGTGACGAACTTGCCGTCGGCGAACAGGCGGGCCGCACCGCCATCCGCGCGCACCGGCCACTGCACCGGCTCCAGCGCGTCGTAGGCGGCGTCCGTCAGGCCCGCCAGCGGGCCGAGGTCGAAGGCGCGGCTGCCGCCGTTCTCGAAGGCGGAGAGCGCGGCGTGCTCGCGGAAGATGTCGGCGGCGCCGGTCCAGGCGAACGCCTCGCCCCAGCCCAGCCGGCGGCCGACCTGGGCCACCTGCCACCAGTCGGGCATGGCCGCGCCCGGCGAGGGACGCAGCGCGCGCTGGCGGGAGATGCGGCGCTCGGAGTTGGTGACGGTGCCGTCCTTCTCGCCCCAGGCCGAGGCCGGCAGCAGCACGTGGGCGTGCGCGGTGGTGTCGGTGGCGCGCACGGCGTCGGACACGACGACGAACGGGCACGCGGCGAGTGCGGCGCGCACCGCGTCGGCGTCGGGCAGGCTGACCGCCGGGTTGGTCGCCATGATCCACAGCGCCTTGATGCGGCCCTCGGCGACCGCCCGGAACAGGTCGACCGCCTTCAGGCCGGGCTTGGCCGCCATGGCCGGCGCGTTCCAGAACCGCCCCACCCGCTCGACGTCCGCCGGTTCGTCGAAGCCCATGTGCGCGGCGAGTTGGTTGGCGAGGCCGCCGACCTCGCGCCCGCCCATGGCGTTGGGCTGGCCGGTCAGCGAGAACGGCCCCATGCCCGGCTTGCCGATGCGGCCGGTCGCCAGATGCACGTTGAGAATGGCGTTGACCTTGTCGGTGCCCTGGCTGGACTGGTTGACTCCCTGCGAGAACAGGGTGACGGCGCGCTCGGTCGCGGTGAACCAGCGGTAGAAGCGCGCCACGTCGGTGGCGCGCAGCCCGCAGCCGGCGGCCACCGCGTCGAGGTCCGGCGCGTCACGCTCGGCCGCCGCCAGCGCGTCGGCGAAGCCCTTGGTGTGGTTGGACAGGAACGCCCCGTCGATGGCGCCGTTGCGCACCAGATGCGCCAGCAGGCCGTTGAACAGCAGCACGTCGCTGCCCGGCCGCAGCGCCAGATGCAGGTCGGCGGAATCGCAGGTGGCGGTGCGGCGCGGGTCGATGACGACGATGCGGGCGCCGCGCCCGCGCGCCGCCTCCAGCCGGCGGTGCAGGATCGGGTGGCACCACGCGGCGTTGGAGCCGACCAGCACCGCGAGGTCGCAGGTGTCCAGGTCCTCGTAGCAGCCGGGCACCACGTCGGCCCCAAACGCGCGCTTGTGGCCGGCCACCGTGGAGGCCATGCACAGGCGCGAGTTGGTGTCGACGTTGGCCGAGCCGACGAAGCCCTTCATCAGCTTGTTGACCGCGTAGTAGTCCTCGGTCAGCAGCTGGCCGGAGATGTAGAAGGCCACCGAGTCCGGCCCGTGCCGCACGATGGCCTCGCGGAAGCCGTCGGCCACGGCGTCGAGCGCGGTGTCCCAGTCCACCGCCCGCCCGTTCACCTCCGGCGTCAGCAGGCGGCCCTCCAGGCCCAGCGTCTCGCCGAGCGTCACGCCCTTGGAGCACAGCCGGCCGCGGTTGGCGGGGTGGTCGGGGTCGCCCCGCACCGCGACGGAGCCGTCCGCGCCGGCCTCGGCCAGCACGCCGCAGCCGACGCCGCAGTAGGGGCAGGTGGTGCGGATGGCGTTGGGCAAAGGGTTCACTCCCCTTCCAGCGGGCGGGCCAGTTCGATCACCCCGGCCACGACGCGCACGGGGATGGTGCGCGCCTGGCAGGCGTCCGGCCCGACCGAGGTGCCGTCGGTCAGGTCGAAGACCATGCCGTGCAGCGGGCAGGTCACCCGGCGGTCGTGCACGATACCGTTGGACAGCGGGCCGTTGCCGTGCGGGCAGCGGTCGCGCAGCGCGTACACCTCGTCGTTGCCGGTGCGGAAGACGGCGATGTCGCCGCCCGGCGCCTTGACGACGCGCGCGCCGCGGCGCGGGATGTCGGTGACGCGGCCGACGGCGATCCAGGTCTGCGGAAGCATGGCGTTCATCGGTCTTACTCCGCGGCAAGCGGGACGAGGGAGGCGAGCGGCGCGAACTCGTGGTTGTCCACGGCGCCGGAGGCGCGTTCGGCCCAGGGGTCGATCTGCTCGAACTTCTGGCTCAGCAGGAAGCGCTGGTGGAGCGCCTCGCGCACCTCCACGTCCTCCATGCGGGCGCGGACGTAGTCGATGCCGACGCGCTCGATCCACGGCGCGGTGCGCTCCAGATAGCGCGCCTCCTCGCGGTAGAGCTGCAGGAAGGCGCCGCAGACCTCCAGCACCTCCTCCTCGGTCTCGACCTTCATCAGCAGGTCGGTGGCGCGCACGTGCAGGCCGCCGTTGCCGCCGACGTGCAGCTCGAAGCCGCTGTCCACCGCGACGACGCCGAAGTCCTTGATGGTCGCCTCGGCGCAATTGCGCGGGCAGCCGGAAACCGCCATCTTGAACTTGTGCGGCGTCCAGGTGCCCCACGTCATCTTCTCCAGCTTGACGCCCATGGACATGGAGGCCTGCGTGCCGAAGCGGCACCACTCCGACCCCACGCAGGTCTTCACCGTGCGCAGGCCCTTGGCGTAGGCGTGGCCGGAGACCATGCCGGCCTTGTTGAGGTCGGACCACACCGCGGGCAGGTCCTCCTTCCTGACGCCCAAGAGGTCGATGCGCTGCCCGCCGGTGACCTTGACGGTGGGGATCTGGAACTTCTCCACCACGTCGGCGATGGCGCGCAGCTCCGACGCGTTGGTCAGGCCGCCCCACATGCGCGGCACCACCGAGTAGGTGCCGTCCTTCTGGATGTTGGCGTGGACGCGCTCGTTGATGAAGCGGGACTGGTTGTCGTCCTTGTACTCGCCCGGCCACGCGCACATCAGGTAGTAATTCAGCGCCGGCCGGCAGGACGCGCAGCCCTCCGGCGTCGTCCATTCCAGCGCCTGCATGACGGCCGGGATCGACTTCAGCTTGTCGATCACGATCAGGCGGCGCACGTCGTCGTGCGTCAGGTGCGTGCACTTGCACATGGGCTTCGGCCCGGTCTGCGCCTGGTAGCCGTCGCCCAGCGTGCAGGCCAGCAGCTTCTCCACCAGCCCGGTGCAGCCGCCGCACGACGCCGACGCCTTGGTGTGCGTGCGCACGTCCTCGACCGAGCAGCACCCCTTCTCGCGGATGGCGGCGACCACCGTGCCCTTGTTGACGCCGTTGCAGCCGCAGATCTCCGCCGTGTCAGGCAGCGCGGCGACGGCCGCGAAAGGGTCCTGCGCCTGCGCGCCAGCCCCCTGGCCGAAGATCAGCGTGTCGCGGAGCGGCGCCACGTCCTCCGCATCCTTGAGGAGCTGGAAGTACCAGGGGCCGTCCTTGGTGTCGCCGTACAGCACGGTGCCGACGATGCGGTTGTCGCGCAGCACGATGCGCTTGTAGACGCCGCGGGCGCCATCGCGGAACACGATGTCCTCGGTGCCGGCGTCGCCGAAGGTGCCGGCGGAGAACAGCTCCACCCCCGTCACCTTCAGGCGCGTCGCCGAAACGGTGCCGGTGTAGGCGCTGTCCGCCACATCCGCCAGATGGTCGGCGCACACCTTCGCCATGTCCCACAGCGGGGCGACGAGGCCGTAGGTCTGGCCGCGGTGCTCCACGCACTCGCCGACCGCCAGGATGTCGGGATCGGAGGTGACCATGCGGTCGTCCACCACGATGCCGCGGTTGACCTCCAGGCCGGCGAGCTTGCCCAGCGCCGTGTTCGGGCGGATGCCGACCGCCATGACCACGAGGTCGGCGTCCAGCTCGCGCCCGTCGGCGAGCTTCACCGTCTGCACCCGGCCGTCGCCGAGGATGGCCTCGGTCTGCGCCTTGGTGATGATCTTGATGCCGCGGCCCTCCAGCTCCGCCTGCAGCAGCCAGCCGGCCGCCTCGTCGAGCTGGCGCTCCATGATCGTGCCCATGAGGTGCAGGACGGTCACCTCCATGCCGTTGCGGGCGAGGCCGTTGGCCGCCTCCAGGCCGAGCAGGCCGCCGCCGATCACCACCGCGTGGGTGCCGGTCTTCGCCGCGCCGACCATGGCCTCGACATCCGACAGGTCGCGGAAGCCGATGACGCCGGGCAGGTCCTTGCCGGGGATCGGCAGCACCACGGGGTCGGAGCCGATGGCGAGCAGCAGCTTGTCGTACGCCACCGTCTTGCCGCCGACGGAGGTGACGGTCTTGGCGGCGCGGTCGATGCTCTCGATCCGGTCGCCGGTGTGCAGCGTGATGCCGTTGGCCTCGTACCAGGCGCGGTCGTTGAGGATGATCTGCTCGAACGACTTCTCCCCGGCCAGCACCGGCGAGAGCATGATGCGGTTGTAGTTCGGGTGCGGCTCGGCGCCGAACACCGTGATGTCGTAGCGGCCGGGGGCGCGGAGCAGCAGCTCCTCCACCGTGCGGATGCCGGCCATGCCGTTGCCGACGACGACGAGACGTTCTTTGGTCATGCTTCGAGCCTCTGGGGCGAAGGGGTGTCTGTGTGCATCGGCATTGCCCCCACCCTGACCCTCCCCCGCTACAGCGGGGGAGGGATGGGGTGGGGGCAAATACCGCTCAGGCGGCTTCGACGTGGCGGTGGCGCTCGTAGAGGAAGCGCAGCACCTCGCCGCGGCAGTGCACGTACGTCGGGTCCTCGGCCAGCTCGAGCCGGCGGCGCGGGCGCTTCAGCGGCACGTCCAGCACCTGCCCGATGGTGGCGGCCGGGCCGTTGGTCATCATCACGATGCGGTCGGAGAGCAGCACCGCCTCGTCCACGTCGTGGGTGATCATGATGACCGTGTTGCCCAGCGCGGTCTGGATCTCCATCAGGCTGTCCTGCAGGTGCGCGCGGGTCAGCGCGTCCAGCGCGCCGAACGGCTCGTCCATCAGCAGAACCTTCGGCTCCATGGCCAGCGCGCGGGCGATGCCGACGCGCTGCTTCATGCCGCCGGAGATCTCCTCCGGGTACTTCTGGACGGCGTGGTCCATGTGGACCAGCGACAGGTTGCGCAGCGTCCACTCGTGCCGCTCCGCCTTGCTCTTGGAGCGGCCGAACACCTTGTCCACGCCGAGGCGGACGTTGTCGTAGACGGTGAGCCACGGCAACAGCGAGTGATTCTGGAACACCACGGCGCGGTCGGGGCCGGGGCTGTCCACCTCGCGGTTCTCCAGCAGCACGCCGCCGGTCGTGCAGCGCAGCAGGCCGGCCACGATGTTCAGCACCGTGGACTTGCCACAGCCGGAATGCCCGATGATCGAGATGAACTCGCCGCGGTTGATCCTGAGGCCCACGTCCTTGAGCACCACCGACCGGGTGTTGCCGCGGGTGAACTCCATGCCGACGTTTTCGAGGGAGAGGTAGGCGTGCATCGGCTGGTCCTCCTTTACGAGCGGGCCTTGGGGCCGGAGATGCGGCCGGCGATGAAGCCGATGAGGCGGTCGAGCATGAAGCCGACGACGCCGACGTAGACGAGCGCCAGGATGATCTCGCTCATCAGCGAGCTGTTCCAGGCGTCCCAGATGAAGAAGCCGATGCCGACGCCGCCGATCAGCATCTCGGCCGCGACGATGGCCAGCCAGGACAGGCCGATGCCGATCTTCAGGCCGGTGAACATGTAGGGCACGGTGGCCGGCAGCATGATCTTGAAGAAGTACTCGGGGCCGCTGAGCCGCATGACGCGGGCGACGTTGCGATAGTCCTGCGGGATCTGCCGGATGCCGACGGCGGTGTTGAGGATGATCGGCCACACCGCGGTGATGAAGATCACGAAGATGGCCGACGGGTCGGCGTTGCGGAAGGCGGCCAGCGAGATCGGCAGCCACGCCAGCGGCGGCACCGTGCGCAGCACCTGGAAGATCGGGTCGAGGCCACGGTAGGCGAGGCTCGACTGCCCGATCAGCACGCCCAGCAGCACGCCGGCGACCGCCGCCAGCGAGAAGCCGACGGCGACGCGCTTCAGCGACGCGGCGAGGTGCCAGAACAGGCCCTTGTCGGTGCCCCCGTGGTCGAAGAACGGGTTGGCGATCAGCTCCCAGGTGTCGGTCACCACCTTGGAGGGCGCCGGCAGCGAGGCGCCGGTGCCCATGCACAGCAGCTGCCAGACGCCGATCAGGATGGCCAGCGCCACCAGCGGCGGCAGCGTGTTGGCGGCCGCGTTGCGCAGCCGGGCGACGGTGGCGGGGATCAGGTTGCTGAAGCGCGCGGACGGCGCGGCGGTGCGGTCGGTTTCGGTGAGGGCCGTCATGGGGGCTCCTGTATCGAAGGCGGCAGGGACGCTCAGACGCGCCGGATGTCGAGGCTGGCGAGGTAGGTGGCGGGGCTGTCCGGATCGAAGACCTTGCCGTCGAAGAAGGTCTCCTTGCCGCGCGAGGTCGAGGTCGGGATCTGCGCGTCGGGCACGCCCAGCGCCTTGGCGGCCTCGCGCCAGAGGTCCTCGCGGTTCACCGCGTCCACCGTCTTCCTGATGTCGAGGTCGGCCGGCTGGTAGCCCCAGCGGACGTTCTCGGTGAGGAACCACGCGTCGTGGCTCTTGAAGGGGTAGGAGGCGAAGTCGCTCCAGTACTTCATGATGTGCGGGCTGTCCTTGACCACCCGGCCGGTGCCGTAGTCGATGGTGCCCTGCGAGCGCGCCAGGATGTCGTCCACCGGCACCTTGAACCACTCGCGCTTGGCGAGGATCTGGCACATCTCGGCCTTGTTCTCGGGCTTGTCGCACCAGATCGCGGCGTCCTGCACCGCCATCAGCACCGCCTTGGCCGCCTTCGGGTTCCTGTCCACCCAGTCGGCGCGCATGGCCAGCGCCTTCTCGGGGTGGTTGGCCCACAGCTCGCCGGTGGTCAGCGCGGTGAAGCCGATATTCTGGTTGACCAGCTGGGCGTTCCACGGCTCGCCGACGCAGAAGGCTTCCATAGTGTCGACCTTCATGTTGGCGACCATCTGCGGCGGCGGCACCACGATGGTGGAGACGTCCTTGTCCGGGTCGATGCCGTTGGCGGCCAGCCAGTAGCGGATCCACATGTCGTGGGTGCCGCCGGGGAAGGTCATGGCGCACTTGACCTCCTTGCCGGCCTTGCGCATATCGGCGAAGGCGGCCTTGAGCGTCTTCGCGTCCGTGGTGACGCCCGCCGCCTTGTAGCGGTTCGACACCGAGATGCACTGGCCGTTGGTGTTGAGCCGGGCCAGGATGTACATCGGCACTTTTTGACTGTTCTTGGTCACCTTGCCGGTGCTGATCAGGTAGGGCATCGGCGTCAGGATGTGCGCGCCGTCGATGCCGCCGCTGGCCGAGCCCAGCTCGATGTTGTCGCGGGTGGTGCCCCAGGACGCCTGCTTCTGCACGTCGGCGTCCTTCATGCCGTACTTGGCGAAGAAACCCTTCTCCTTCGCGACGATCAGCGGCGCAGAATCGGTCAGCGCGATGAAGCCGAAGACGGCCTTGGTGGTCTCGGGCGTGTCGGCGCCGGCGGCCCAGACGCCGGAGGGGAACGCGACGCGCGCGGCGGCGAGGGTCGCGGCGGTGCCGGCCAGCAGGCTGCGGCGGGTGAGCGCGGGGAGAACGGGGGCAGACTTGATATCGCTCTTGGTCTCGCTCATGGGGGCTCATCCATTCCGGAGGGAGGGTCGGGTCTGGTTCGTGTTCGGGTCAGGCAGGGACGAAGGCGCGGCTCGGCACGCCGCAGAGCGGGTCGGCCGGATCGAAGCGGCGCCCTTCGAAGAAGCGGTCGGCGCCCATGGCGATGGGCGACGTGGCGTCGGTCAGCGTCCAGGGGCCGGGGTGCGCGCCCTCCGGCTTGCCGTCGGTCAGCGGCACCGGCTCGCCCAGCTCGGCGGCGGCGGCGCGGGTGAGGTCGGCGCGGTAGACGGACGCCGCGATCCCGGCGAGGTCGGCGCCGGCCGGCAACTGTCCCCAGCGCACCATCTGCGCCAGGAACCACAGCGCGTGCGAGCGCCACGGGAAATTGGCGGCGTAGCGGTGGAAGACGATGAAGTCGGGCACCGACCGCGCCGGCGCGCCGGGCGCCTCCTGGATGCTGCCGGTCAGCGAGGCGCGCAGCGCCGCCTCCGGCACGCCGACGACGCGGGACAGCGTGGCCGCCGTCTCCTCGCGGTTGGCCGGCACGTCGAGCCAGCGCGCCGTCTCGATCAGCGCGCGGATCAGCGCCCGGTGGGTGTTCGGGTTGGCCGCGGCCCAGGCGGCCGTGACGCCCAGCACCTTTTCCGGGCTGTTGTTCCACAGCTCGTACCCGGTGACGACGATGCGGCCGATCCCCTCGTGCACCGCCTGGGTGTTCCACGGCTCGCCGACGCAGTAGCCGTCGATCTCGCCGGCCTTCAGGCTGCCGACCATGTGCGGCGGCGGCACCACCACCAGCTGCACGTCGCGGTCCGGGTCGATGCCGGCCGCCGACAGCCAGGCGCGCAGCTGGTAGGCGTGACTGGACACCGCCAGCACGACGCCGAAGGTCAGCTTCGGCCGGCCGGCCTCGCGGCGGGCGGCGATCACCGGCTTCAGCGCGCGGGCGTCGGCCGGGCGCTGCGCCACGGCGGCCGGGTCGGCCGCCTCCATCTGGCGGAACAGCGTCTCCGACACGGTGATGGCGTTGCCGTTGAGGCCGAGCGCCACGCCGGTCAGCATCGGCACGTTGACCCGCCCCACCCCGGCGGTGGCGGCCAGCGGCATGCCGGCCGGCATCTGCGCGCCATCGAGCAGGCCGACCGCCACCTTGTCGCGGATGTTGGCCCAGGACGCCTCGCGGGACAGCGTGACCGACAGGCCGTGGCTGGCGAAGAAGCCCTTCTCCAGCCCCATGACCAGCGGCGCGCAGTCCGTCAGGGGCACGTAGCCCAGCGTCACCCGGTTCAGCTCCAGCGATCCCGTCATCACGACCTTCCGCACGAAATCAAGGCAAACAAAAAGGCGCCCAAACGGTGAGCAGCGCAGAGGCCGCCTACCATTCGGACGCCGTTGTCCCGGTGCCGGGCCGTCCTTGGCCCGGACTTGTGTCTGGAAGGGTTTCACGCCGTCGTTGGCGCTTCACCCGAGCCGTGATCCCGACGCCATTGCCAGGACCAGCGATGTTACTTTAGCAAGGGGTGTGCCAGTTGCGCTGCGGCGCACAAGAGCGAGGTGTTTCAGTGGCTTCAGCGAATGAGCGACGGTCGCGCTCGTGCTTTCGGGGCAGCGGTTCTGCCCTATGATGCGGCAGGCGCGCCAAATTTTTGAGCAAAACCTCAGGTCGCCTTATTTATGGGCAGCAATGAGCGTTCCCGCATCGAACCCCCATCCCATCCTTCCCCCACTGCGCGGGGGAAGGGGCAGAGCGGCGGAGTTCCCTCCCCCGCGCAGTGGGGGAGGGTCAGGGTGGGGGTCCGATGCGGGAACGCGGCCAGCCTACCGCTTCAGCAAATCCGCCATCGCAATGACCGTCTCAGCGATGTCCGCCAGGCGCTTGTTCTGGTCCATGGCCAGCTTGCGCAGGTAGCGGTAGGCGTCGTCTTCGCTCAGGCCGCGGTGGGTCATCAGCAGGCCCTTGGCGCGGTCCACCTGCTTGCGGTCGGACAGCGCGGTGCGCGACTTCTCCAGTTCCTCGTTGAGCTGTCGGAAGCGGTGGAAATGGCCGAGCACCGTCTCCATGATCGAGCGCACCAGCTTCGGGCTCAAGCCGTCCACCGCGTAGACGCTCACCCCCGCCTGGACGCCCTGGGCCATCAGGGCGCGATCCTCCTCGCCGACGAACATGGCGATCGGCCGCGGGTTCTCGCGGTTGATCTGCATGAGGTCTTCAAGATAGTCGCGGTAGGGGCAGTCAAGATCGACGACGATGAGGTCGGGCGTGGTGCGCGCGATGGCGGCGCGCAGGTCGGCGTCCAGCCCGATCTGCGCGGCGATCTCGGCCCCCATCTGGCACAGGCTGTCCCGCACCACCGCTGCACGGTCGGGATCGTCATCGACCAGGAGAACTCGCACGAAAACACGCCTCGTCTTGCCGGCAGGGCGCACCCCTTATACGGCCGGTCTCCAGCAAGAACGATACCAAAGCGGGCTGCTCGGGAACTTCCGGCGCGTCCGCATCACGCCGCGTGGCTGCAGGCGGAGCAGTCCGCCACAGCGGCGGTGGGGGTGATGAAGCGGGTCACGAACTCCATCGCCTCCTCGTCGGAGGCCTCGGCGTTCGTACGCTGATAAAGACGCGCGGCGGCGCTCACGGCCTTGTCGTGCCCGTATTTCCGCAGATTCTGCTGGTAGGCGCGGATCAGGAAGCAGCCTTCGACGCCAGCGCACATGGCGACCCCCACGGGAATCCACTGTTGGATGTGTGTGCATATTAATTTCGGAGGGTGCCTCCAACAAGGGCATAATGCCCATACGTTGGGCGGAGAGCCGCGACATAAGGCGCGCCTCTTTGCCGCTTGCCCGAAAGCCCGCCCTGCACCCATAAAGAGGGATGGATCCCGCCATCCTGACCGTGATCACCGACCTCGGGGACAGTGCGCTGATGCTGCCGCTGGCGCTGGCGCTCGCGGCGGTGCTGTGGTCTCAGCAGTCGGCGGCGGCGGCGCTCACCTGGCTGGGTACTCTGCTGCCGGGCTTGGCGGTCCTGGCGGCGCTCAAGCTGCTCGGCCACACGTGCGAGGCGGCGCTGGCCGGTCCATCCCTGGTCAGCCCCAGCGGCCACGCAGCCTTCGCCACCATGGTCTACGGCTCCGTCGGGATCATTCTGGCCCGGCATCTCCGGGGCGCCGGGCGCTGGCTGGCCATGGCCGTGCCGACCACGGTCGCCGCCGGCGTGGCGGCGACGCGGGTCCTGCTCAATTCCCACACGGCGCTGGAGGTCGCGGTCGGCCTGTTCGTCGGCGTCGTCACCCTCGTGGTGTTCGCCCGCCGGTACAGCGCGCTGCCGCCGATCGCCGTGCGGTCGCACCGGGCCGGCGCGTTGCTGGCCGGCACGGTGCTGCTGCTGGTTACGCTGCATGGCGAGCGGCTGCAGGCCGAGGAGGTCATCCGCACCATCGCCGCCGGACTGCGCGCCCAGGTGAACGTCTGCCGCTGAGGCGGATCAGGTGTGGTGCAGCTCGACGCCGTCGGGGTGTTCGCTGCCGGTGCGGTACTTGAACATGCCCTCGGCGGCGGCCAGCACGGCGCCGGTCTCGCGCAGCCGCACCTCGCCGGTGCACGAGACGATCTTGCGCCCGCCGCCGCGCAGCCGCCCGGTCGCCACCAGCGTGCCGTGCCGCGCCTGACCGAGAAAGCTGGTGGACAGCGACAGCGTCACCACCCGCCGCACCCGCCCGGGAAACGGGCAGAAGGTCGCCGAGAAGCCCATGGAGGTGTCGAGCATGGTCGTCAGCACGCCGCCGTGCACCACCCCGGCGCGGTTCAGGTGGCGGCGCTCGATGTGCAGTTCCATCTCCGCCAGCCCTTCCTCCCAGCGCACCAGGCGGTAGCCCAGCAGCTCCTGGAAGCCCGAGGGCGGCTCGCCGTCGAGCAGATGGTCGTGCGGCAGCTCCGGGGCGGTCATTCGGCGGCCTCGTGGGCGAAGTAGAGGGCGTGCAGGCGTTCCAGGTCGACGCGCTCGCCGCGCTCCGACAGGGCGACGCGGCCGGACTGCATCAGGTAGACCTGATCGGCGATCTTCAGCGCCCGGTTCGTGTTCTGCTCGACCAGCACGATGGTCAACCCTTCCGTCTTGAGCCGCGCCAGGATGCGGAAGATCTCATCGACCACCACCGGCGCCAAGCCCAAAGACGGTTCGTCGATCAGGCAGATCCGCGGCTGCTCCATCAGCCCGCGCCCCATGGCGAGCATCTGCGCCTCGCCGCCGGACAGCGTGCCGGCCAGTTGGCCGCGCCGCTCCTTCAGGCGCGGGAACAGGTCGAAGACCATCTCCAGGTTGGCCTTCCAGTTCTTCCGGCACTGGCGCGGAAAGGCGCCCATCATCAGGTTGTCCTCCACCGACATGTCGGGGAAGATCATGCGGCCCTCGGGGATCATCACCAGCCCGTCGGCCACGCTGTCCCAGGTGCGGCGGTTGCGGATGCTCGTGCCGTTCAGGCGCACGTCGCCGGCCTGCACCGGCACCAACCCCATCAGCGCGCGCAGCAGCGTCGTCTTGCCCGCCCCGTTCGGGCCGACGATCACCGTCGTCTCCCCCGCCGCGACGGTCAACGACACGTCCCACAGCACGTTGATGGCGCCGTAGCCGGCGCGCACGCGGTCGATATCAAGCAACGGCTTCACCGGTGTAGCTCCTGATGACTTCGGCGTCGCGGAAGACCGCGTCGGGCGTGCCGTCGGCGATCAGTTCGCCGAAGTTCAGCACCGCCACGCGCGGGCACAGGGTGGAGATGGTCGGGATGTCGTGCTCGATGACGATCATCGCGAGATTGAAGCGGTCGCGCACCGCGCCCAGCGTCTGCATGAAGGCGCGCTTGCCGGCGGTTTCCAGCCCGGCCAGCACCTCGTCGAGCAGCAGCAGCGCCGGGTCGGTGGCCAGCGCCTTGCCGACCTCCAGCGCCTTGTGCTCGGTCAGCGCCAGTTCGGTCACCGCGTCGCGGTCGGCCTTGTGGGCGAGCTTCAGAAGGTCGAGGATCTCGTCGATGCGGGTGGGATCGGCTTTCCCGGCGCCGAAGCGCTGGGCGACGATCAGGTTCTCGCGCACCGTGCAATGGTGCAGCGGCCGCGGGATCTGGAAACTGCGACCGATGCCGAGCCGCGCGCGCTTCCACTCCGGCTCCTTCAGCAGCGGCTTGCCGCGGAACGACAGACTGCCGGCCACCGGGTGCACGACGCCGGAGATGACGTTGAACAGCGTCGTCTTGCCAGCACCATTCGGGCCGACGAGGCCGACCGTCTCGCCCTCCGCCACGCCGAGCGTGACGTTGCGCAGCGCGGTGACGCCGCCGAAGCTGACCTGCACCCGATCAAGCGTGAGCATGCGCGCGCCCTCCCTTGCGGCGAACCAGGACGGGCACGAGGCCGCCGGGGCTCCACAGCACCATGCCGGCCATCAGCGCGCCCAAGACCAACTGATGCCCGTGCGGCAGCACCTCCTTGAACAGCAGCTGGTCGAACAGGTAGATGACCAGCGCCCCCAGCACCGGCCCCCACACCGTGCGGTAACCGCCGAAGATCGCCGCGGCGATCGGCAGCACGGTCCAGGAGCCGGAGAACGCGTAGTCCGGCTCCAGGAAGTTGATGAAGTGCGCGTTGAAGGCGCCGACCACGCCGGTGATGAAGGCGGAGACCACCAGCATCACCGCCTTCAGGTGCGTGCTCGGCACGCCGACGACGCGGGTCGCCAGCTCGCTGTCGTGCATGGCCTTCAGCGCCAGCCCCCAGGTGGAGCGGCGGATCGCGTCGTAGGCCAGCGCCGCCAGGATCACGATGGTGACGATCAGGAAGTAGCCGCCGAGCTTCGAACCGAAGTCGATGCCCAGCACCGTCGGGAAGCGCGGGATCGACAGCAGGCCGCCGGCGCCGCCGGTGACGCTTTCCATCTGCACCGCCAGGATCTGGAAGATGTGCGCGTAGGCGAGGATGGCCAGCGCGAAGTACGGCCCCTTGAGCCGCAGCGCCGGCATGGTGGCGACGGAGGCGATGGCCGCGCCGACGCCGCCCATCAGCAGCCCGACGAACACCGGCGCGCCGGCCTTCATGGTCAGCACCGCCGAGACGTAGGAGCCGACGCCGAAGAACGCCGCGTGCCCGAAGCTGACCATGCCGCCGAGGTTGCCGAGCAGCGCCCAGGCCACCGCGATCCCGGCGATGGTCAGCGCCGCGACGATGAGGCCGAGCAGGTAGCCGTTCGACTGGAACGCCAGCGGCACCACCAGATAGGCGGCGACCAGCACCGGAACGAGGATGCGCGGGTTCATCGGGGGAGCGCCTTCTTGCCGCCGAACAGGCCCGAGGGGGCGACGAACAGCACGACCAGGAACAGCACCATGCCGGCCAACTCCTGCAGCGAGGCGGCGGCGAAGGTGACGGTGAAGGATTCGATGACGCCGATCATGACCGCCCCGATCAGCACGCCGGGGATCGAGCCCATGCCGGCCAGCACGGTGATGATGAACGCCTTCACGGTCATCACGTGGCCCAGCGCCGGATAGATCGTCTTGCCGGTGTAGATGGCGATGCCGGCGAAGGTGGACAGCGCGCCGGCCACCAGGAACGAGAGCACCTCGGTGCGGCGCGGATCGACGCCCATCAGCGTGGCGGCGCTGCGGTTGGAGGACAGCGCCCGCACCGCCCGTCCCTGCCAGGAGCGGCTGAGCCACAGGTGCACCGCCGCCATCAGCGCCAGCCCGGCGACGAAGAACACCACCTCCGAGCGCATGGCGAACAGCGTGTCGGCGACGATGAAGCTGTCCAGCATCCAGGCGTTGGTGGTGGAGTGGATGTCCGCCGCCCAGGTCATCAGGATCAGATTGGTCAGGATGACGCCCAACCCGAAGGTGAGGATGAGGGAGTTCATTTCGCGGTCCTGCTCGATGCGGGACAGCAGCGCGTAGACGATGGCGGCGCTGGCGCTCACCACCACCAGCGCAAAGGGAATGCACAGCACCGGGTTCAGCCCGTACCGGGACTCGCCCGCGTAGGCGATGTAGGCGGCGAGCAGCACCAGCTCGCCGTGCGCGAGGTTGATGACGCGCATGGTGCCGAACACCAGCGCCAGCCCTACCGCGACGGTGGCGTAGTAGCCGCCGGCCAGCAGGCCGGAGAACAGTGCCTGGAGTGTGAGTTCGAGCATCGAGCCTCCCTCCCTCTCCCCTCTGGGGAGAGGGTTGGGGTGAGGGGGTCCCGCATCGCGACCGCTTCCGGTCCCCCGCGCACCCCCCCTCACCCGGTCCTTCGGACCACCCTCTCCCCGCCTCTCGCGCCGGCGAAGCCGGCGCTGACGGCGTCAGGCGGATCGGAGATCCGCCGTGAGCCGGGGAGAGGGTTGTTCATCACCACGGAACGCCCGGGAACACCGCCTTCCCGTTCGCCGCGTCGGCCGGCCAGACCAGCACGACCTTGCCCTTCTGGTGCTGCCCCATGCGATGGCTGAAGTTCGGGTTGTCGCCCTTCTCGTTGAACGTCACGCGGCCGATCAGCGTGGGCTCGTCGGTCTTGCGCAGCTCGTCCGAAATGCTGGTCCCGCCCGCGTCGGCGCGCAGGATCGCCTGGATCAGCAGCTTGGTCTGCACGTAGCCGAACTGGCCCAGATAGTCGGGCTCCTTGCCGAACAGCGTCTTGTAGGTCTTGGCGAACTCCTGCGCCTCCGGGGTGGTGAACTCCACAGGGAAGGGCAGCATGGAGGTGCCGTAGACGTTCTCCATCAGGTCGGGGAACTCCTTGGCCATCTGCGAGGTTGCCAGCGACCACACGCCGACCATCGCCTTCACGTCGGGCTTCAGCACCTTGGCGGCGCGCAGGATGCCGACGTAGTCGTTCTCGTAGCCGACCATGGCGATGGCGTCGGGCCGGTCCTGCAGCTTCACCTTGTTGATGAGCGGCTTGAAGTCGTTGGTGGAGCCGTCGAACTCGTGCATGCCGACCGTCACGCCCTTGCCGGCCAGCGTCTTCTGCACCGACTTGGCGAGGTTGGAGGTCGCCTCCTTGTTCAGGTAGACGACCGAGACCTTCCTGGCCTTCATCTCCTCCAGCAGGCCGATCATCGCCGTGGCGTAGCCGTCGGTGTTGTTGATGCGGAAGAAGGTCTTGTGGCCGCGCTCGGTCAGTTCCGGCGTGACGCCGCCGGAGGTGATGTAGACCAGCCCCGCCTTGTTCGCCGCCTCCGACGCCGGGCCGATGATGTTGGAGCCGTAGCCGCCGGTCAGCGCCACCACGCCCATGCCGGCCAGCTTCTCCACCGCCGCCACCGCCTTGGCCGGCGAGGTCTCGTCGTCGATGGTCTCCAGCTTGAACGTGTGCTTGCCGGCGTACTGCCTGTTCGCCATGTCGACGGCGACCGAGATGCCCTCGTGCATGCCCTGGCCGACGCGGGCCAGGTTGCCGGACAGCGGCGACTGCTCGCCGATCAGGAAATCCTTGGCCTGGGCCGCGCCCATGCCGATTGCCAGCGCCACGGCCGCCGTCGCGGCCAACCCGGTGAGCCTGCGGATCATGTCCTGTCTCCTCCCCACGTCGTTCGTTTCGTAGGTTGGGCCAAGCGCAGCGCGGCCCAACGTGTTCGCAATGCGAGGCGTGTTGGGCCGCCCTGCGGTTGGCCCAACCTACGTCACGTCAAAAGCGCCTCCGCCATCTCCCTGAGCGTCCCCTTCTTCAGCTTTCCCGTCGGGCTGGCCGGCAGCGCCGGAACCGCGACGATGCGCGCCGGGCGCTTGTAGGGCGCCAGCCGCTCCGCCGCCCACGCCTTCAACTCGGCCTCCGCGACCTCCTGGCCGGGGGCGAGCTGCACGAAGGCGACCACCTCCTCGTTGCCGGCGACCTCCCGGCCGATGACGGCGGCGAGCGTCACCGCGGGATGGCCGGCCAGCACGCCTTCCACTTCCTCCGGGTACACGTTGAAGCCGGAGTGGATGATGATCTCGCGGATGCGGCCGACCACCGAGAGGCAGCCGTCCGGTTCCAGCCGCGCCACGTCGCCGGTCCTCAGCCAGCCGTCCGGCGTCAGCACGTCGGCCGTCAGGTCCGGCGCGCGGTAGTAGCCGAGCATCACGTTGGGCGCCCTCACCCACAGCTCGCCGACCTCGCCGGCCGGCACGTCCCGGCCGGTGGCGTGGTCGACGAAGCGGACCTCCACACAAGGCAGCGGCGGCCCGATGGAGGTGTCGGTGCGGGGGCCGTCGAGCCGCGTCTGCGTCACCGTCGGCGAGCACTCGGTGAGGCCGTAGCCGTTGTGCAGCGTCAGGCCGAAGGTCGCCTCCACGTCCCGCTTCAGCGACAGGTCGAGCACCGACCCGCCCGAGGACAGGTAGCGCAGGGCCGGCGCGTTCAGCGGCCGTCCGGTCGCGCGGATGTGCTCGACCAGCTTGGCGTACATGGCCGGAACGCCCTGCAGGACGGTGACGCCGTCCTCCTCCAGCGCGCGCACCACCGCCTTGGGCTCGAAGCGCGGCACCGTGTGCAGGCAGCCCCCCGCGTACAGCGTGCCGAGGCAGGTCGAGGCCACGCCGAAGACGTGGCTGATCGGCAGCACGCCGTAGGTGCGGTCGGCGCTGTTCAGCCCGCGCTGCCGGCCGGAAATCGCCGCCACGAACAGCAACCCGCGGTGCGACAGCATCACGCCCTTCGGATGCCCGGTGGTGCCGGAAGTGTAGATCAGCGCGCCGACTTGGCCCGCGTTGTCGGGATACACCGGTTCCGGCTCGGCCTCCAGCAGCGGCCCGACCGCCATCGGCGGCAGCTCCGCGTCGCCCAGCGGCTGCGCGCCGTGCCGAGCCGCGTGCGCCGCGGCGTCCGGCGAGACGGCGTCGGTGTAGAACACCCGGCGCGGCCGGCAGTGGTCGCGGATGCCGTCGATCTCGCGCTCCGACAGGCGGGCGTTGATGATCGCCGGCCACGCGTCCAGCTCGCTCGCCGCCAGCATCAGCGTCACCAGCGCCAGCCCGTTCTCGCCCACCAGCATCACCCGGTCGCCGCCGCGCACGCCGAGTTCCGTCATGCGGCCGGCCATCCGGCGCACCGCCGCGCCGAGCTGCGCGTAGCTCCATTCGGTGTCGCCGTCGCGCAGGGCCGGGGCATCGGGCTTCTTCTCCGCCCAGGCCAATGGCGGATGGCTGATCCGCCGCGGCAGCGCATCGACCATGGCCTGTTCCGGAATCACGCGGCCTCGCGGATCATGTTGCGGGCGATGACGAGCTGCTGGATCTGGCTGGTGCCCTCGTAGATGCGGAACAGGCGGACGTCGCGGTAGAAGCGCTCCACGCCGTAGTCGGCGATGTAGCCGGCCCCGCCGTGGATCTGCACCGCCTTGTCGGCGACGCGCCCCACCATCTCCGAGCAGAACAGCTTGCAGCACGCCGCGTCGGTGGACACGTCCACGCCCGCGTCCTTCTTGCGCGCCGTCTCCAGCACCATGCAGCGGCCGGCGTAGGTCTCGGTGCGGCAATCGGCGAGCATCGCCTGCACCAACTGGAACTCGGCGATCGGCTGGCCGAACTGCTTGCGCTCCATGGCGTAGCGCAGGCTGTCCTCGATCAGCCGCTCGGCGACGCCGACGCAGACCGAGGCGATGTGCAGCCGGCCGCGGTCCAGCACCTTCATGGCGGTCTTGAAGCCTTGGCCCTCCCGGTCGCCGATGATGTTCGCCGCCGGAACCCGGCAGTCCTCGAAGATCACGTCGGCGGTGTGTGCGCCCTTCTGCCCCATCTTCCGGTCGATCCTGCCGATGGTCAGGCCCGGCGTGCCCGCCTCGACCAGGAAGGCGCTGACGCCGCGCGCCCCCGGCTCGTTCGGGTTGGTGCGGGCGAAGACGGTGAACAGGCCGGCCTCCGGCGCATTGGTGATGAACCGCTTGGTGCCGTTCAGCACGTAATGGTCGCCGTCGCGCCGCGCCGAGGTGCGCAAAGACCCGGCGTCGGAGCCGGACTCCGGCTCGGTCAGCGCGAAGGCGCCGACGATCTCGCCGGAGGCAAGCTTCGGCAGGTACTTTTCCTTCTGCTCCGGCGTGCCGTCGATGACGATGCCTTGCGAGCCGATGCCGTTGTTGGTGCCGATCAGCGAACGGAAGGCCGGCGAGGTCCGGCCCAGCTCGAAGGCGACCTGCACCTCCTCCGCCATGGTCAGGCCTAGGCCGCCGTACTCCTGCGGCACCGACAGGCCGAACAGGCCGAGGGCGCGCATCTCGGCGACGATCTCCTCGGGAATGGCGTCGTTCTCGGCCACCGTGTGCTCCAGCGGCACGAGGCGTTCGCGCACGAACCGGCCGACCGTGTCGAGGAGCTGCTGCAAAGTATCGGCGTCGAGAGCCATCGGGTCCTTCTCCGGTGTCAGGCGTTGAAGAGGGCGGCGTCGATCCGGCGCACCATCGCCGCGAGGCGCGGGCCGAAATCGTCGTCCAGCCGTTTGGGATCGACCAGGAAGGCCGGCCCGCCGAGGTTGAAGGCCAGCACCGGCGAGCCGTCGTGCGGCACCAGCGGCACGCCGACCGCGTTCACCTCCGCCTTCCACGACCCGACGGAGGTGACGTAGCCCTTGCTGCGGTACTCCTCGACCGCGTGCTGGATGCCGTCGCGCACCTGCGGCCAGCGCGCGCCCTCGTGCTCTTCGATGCGCGGCAGCAGGGCGGCGCGCTGGGCGTCCGGCAGGCCGGCGAGGTAGGCGCGGCCCATCGCCGTGGTGCCCAGCTTGATGTGCGAACCGACGTCGAGCGGCAGGATCACCGGCGCGTCGCCACGGCAGCTCTCCAGATAGACCATGCTGAGCCGGTCGCGCGCACCCAGCGCCACCTGCAGCTTCGAGTGGTCCGCCAGCTCCTGCATGAAGGGCCGCGCCACCGCCCGGGCGCCGAGCCCCGACAGCGCGGTGTAGCCCAGCCCCAGCACCGGCGTGCCCAGCCGGTACTTGCCCGCCTTGCCGTCGTAGACCAGGAAGCCCAGCTTGGACAGCGTGTAGGTCAGCCGCGAGATGGTCGGCTTCGGCAGGCCGGTCCGCTCCGCCAACTCCTGGTTGCCGAGCGGCGGGTCGCCACGTCGGAACGCGCGCAGGACGTCCAGGCCGCGGGCAAGCGCCGTCACGAACTTGGGGTCCTTGTCCTCGTCCAGGACGAGGTCGGCCGCGTCCGGAATCGCGTCGCGCTTTCGCATGGGGTCCGCCCGCTCCCTGCCGGGCTCCGGCCGCTGGTGCGCCGGATTGTTTTGTGTTGCAGCGATCCTGCGACGGCATTACGGTGCCTGTCAACAGAAATGAAACTCAGTTTCGTACTACGAAATTAGGTTGGGCGAAATTAGAGGGAGGAAAGCGGTGAGCGAAGTGCTGGTCGAACGGCCGCGCGAGGGCGTGGCGCTGGTGCGCATCAACCGGCCGGAGGCGCGCAACGCGCTGAACGGCCGCGTGCGTGTGTTGCTGGCGGAGGCGTTCAGCGACCTGGGCACGGATGCCGACGTGCGCGCCATCGTGCTGACCGGCGACTCGAACGCCTTCGCCGCCGGCGCCGACATCAAGGAGATGGCCGGGGCGGGTGCGGCGGACATGCTGCTGCGTCAGGCGCACCTGCTGTGGCAGGCCATCGCCTCCTGCCCGAAGCCGGTGATCGCCGCGGTGAACGGCTTCGCGCTGGGCGGCGGCTGCGAGTTGGCGATGCACGCCGACATCATCATCGCCGGCGAGGGCGCGCAGTTCGGCCAGCCGGAGATCCGCGTCGGCATCATGCCGGGCGCCGGCGGCACCCAGCGGCTGACCCGCGCGGTCGGCAAGTTCAAGGCGATGATGATGATCCTCACCGGCAAGCCGGTGTCCGCCCGCGAGGCCGACGCCATGGGGCTGGTCAGCCAGGTGGTGCCCGACGCCGAGGTGCTGGACGCCGCGCTGAAGACCGCCGAAACCATCGCCGCCATGCCGCCGGTCGCCGTCATGCAGATCAAGGAGGTGCTGCTGGCCGGCATGGACGCGCCGCTGAACACCGGGCTGATGCTGGAGCGCAAGGCCTTCCAGCTGCTGTTCGACACCCGCGACCAGAAGGAAGGCATGCAGGCCTTCATCGAGAAGCGGAAACCCAAGTACGAGGGGCGCTGAGAGCGGGGAAGCGGCATGACCTTCGACCCACACTCCGACGCCCTGGTGATGGGCGTCGTCGGCACCGGCACCATGGGGCGCGGCATCGCGCAGATCGCGGCGGCGGCCGGCGTCTCGGTGATCCTCGCCGACGCCCGGCCCGGTGCGGCCGAAGAGGCCGTGGCCGCGCTGGACGCCGCCTTCGACCGGCTGGCCGAGAAGGGGAAGATCACCGCCGAGGCCGCATCCGCCGCCAAGGCCCGCCTCACCCCCGTGGAACCGAACGCGCCGGACTTCGCGCAGTGCGCCCTGGTGGTCGAAGCGATCCTGGAAGACCTGGAGGCCAAGCGTGCCCTGTTCGCCGGTCTGGAAGGGGTCGTGGGTGACGAGTGCGTGCTCGCCACCAACACCTCGTCGCTGTCGGTGACCGCCATCGCCGCGGCGTGCCGCCGGCCGGAGCGGGTCGCCGGCTTCCACTTCTTCAACCCGGTCCCCTTGATGAGGATCGTCGAGGTGGCGCCCGGCGTTCTGACAGCGCCCGCGGTCACCGAAGCGCTGGCCGGCCTGGGCGCCCGGATGGGCCACTTCGCGGCGGTCACCCGGGACACGCCGGGATTCCTGGTCAACCACGCCGGCCGCGGCTACGGCACCGAGGCGCTGCGTGTTTTCGGCGAGGGCGTGGCGGACTGCGCCGCCATCGACCGCATCCTCACGGGCGGCGCCGGATTCCGCATGGGGCCGTTCGAGCTGCTCGACCTCATCGGCATCGACATCAGCCACGCGGTCATGGAATCGCTGTACGGCCAGTTCTACCAGGAGCCGCGCTACCGCCCCTCGGTGCTGCCGCGCCAGCTGGTGGCGGCGAACCTGCTCGGCCGCAAGACCGGGCGCGGCTTCTACGCCTACGAGAACGGCCGGCCGGTGCTGCCGCCGGAGGCGCCGGTACCGGACGCGGCGCCGCGCCCGCTGTGGATCGGGATGCACAACCCGGAAGGCGCCGGGCTGCTGATGCGGGCACTGGACGGGCTGGAGATCGAGACCGGCGACCGCCCCTCCCCCCACGCCGCCTGCATCGTCGCGCCGCTCGGCGAGGACTGCACCACGGCGGCGCTGGCCGAGGACCTCGACCCGCGGCGCACCGTGGCGGTGGACACGCTGTTCGGGCTGGACGGACGCCGCACGCTGATGACCAACCCGGTCACCGACCCGGCGGTGCGCGACGCCGTGCACGCGGCGCTGGCCCGCGGCGGGCCGGTGACGGTGATCCACGACAGCCCCGGCTTCGTGGCGCAGCGCGTGGTGGCGATGATCGTCAACATCGGCTGCGACATCGCCCAGCAGCGCATCGCCAGCCCGGCGGACATCGACCGCGCCGTGCCGCTCGGCCTCGGCTACCCGCTCGGGCCGCTGGCCTTCGGCGACCGGCTCGGCCCGCACCGGGTCCTGGAGGTTCTGGAGGCGCTGCACGCCTTCACCGGCGATCCCCGCTACCGCCCGAGCCCGTGGCTGAAGCGCCGCGCCCGGCTCTCCGTGCCCCTCACCACGCCCGAGGCCTGACATGACGGACGCGTACATCTACGACGGGCTGCGCTCCCCCTTCGGCCGACATGGCGGCGCGCTGGCCAAGGTGCGGCCGGACGACCTGCTGGCCTCGGTCATCGCCGCGCTGATGCGGCGCTCCGCCTTCAGCCCCGCCGCAGTCGAGGACGTGATCGCCGGCTGCACCTGCCAGGCGGGCGAGGATTCGCGCAACGTCGCGCGCCACGCCGCGCTGCTGGCCGGCTTGCCCATCGAGGTCGGCGGGCTGACGGTCAACCGGCTGTGCGGCAGCGGGCTGGCGGCGGTGATGGACGCGGCGCGCTGCGTGCGCACCGGCGAGGGCGAGCTGTTCGTCGCCGGCGGCGTCGAGAGCATGACCCGCGCCCCCTTCGTGCTGGCCAAGGCCGAGAGCGCATTCGCGCGCGAAACCGCGATCTTCGACACCACCATGGGTGCCCGCTTCCCCAACCCGAAGATCACCGCAGCCTTCGGCGCCGACACCATGCCGCAGACCGCCGACAACATCGCACACGAGCTCGGCATCGGCCGCGAGGAGAGCGACCGCTTCGCCCATGCCTCGCAGCGGAAGTACGCCGCGGCGAGGGAGGATGGCTTCTTCGCTGGAGAGATCACCCCCATCACCCTGCCCGCCCGCGGCAAGGCGCCACCGGTCGTGGTGACCGAGGACGAACACCCGCGCCCGGACACGGACATGGCCGCCCTCGCCAAGCTGCGCCCGCTGGCCGCGGACGGGGTGGTGACCGCCGGCAACGCCTCGGGCCTCAACGACGGCGCGGCGGCGCTGCTCGTCGGCAGCCGGGCGGCCGGCGAGCGCGCCGGGGTGGCGCCGCGCGGCCGCATCCTGGCCGGCGCCATCGCCGGGGTGGAGCCGCGGACCATGGGCCTCGGCCCCGTCCCCGCCTGCCGCAAGGCGCTGGAGCGCGCCGGCCTGACGCGCGCGGACATGGACGTCATCGAAATCAACGAGGCCTTCGCCACCCAGGTGCTGGGGTGCGCCAAGCTGCTGGATCTGGCCGGCGACGACCCGCGCCTGAACCCCAACGGCGGCGCCATCGCCGTCGGCCACCCGCTGGGAGCGAGCGGCGCGCGGCTGACTCTGACGGCGCTGCGCCAGTTGGAGCGGACGGGCGGACGCTACGCGCTGGTCAGCATGTGCATCGGCATCGGCCAGGGCATCGCGGCGGTGATCGAGCGGGTGTAAGGAATGAAGGCGGATCAACTCCAGCCGCAGTTCATCATCCAATTGACCGCATCGATGATCCGCTCGCTCTCGCCGCCCAGATTGCCGACCACGGCGCCGAGACGTTCGCGCGGAATGTTGGTGATGCCCATCGTGACGAGAACGTGGGGAGCTCCGTCCACATCGAAGCTCGGAGTCAAGCGCGCGTCGTGCACTGGGAAGCGGGCAGCCGGCGCCATCGGGATCACCACCCAGCGTTCGCCTGTCCGAAACAAGCTTGATTGCAACACGAGGAGATACGGGTACCCGCCCTTCGTCGCACCGGGGTTCGTGTGGACGTCCAACTGCGGCACGGGCGTCAGAGCTCACCGAACTCATCAGCCACCGATCCGTGGCGGGAGTCGTACTCGTTCCATGCCCGCATTGCGGCTTCCGCCTGGTCCTCGATCCGGCGGCGTTCCGCCTCGACGACGACCTGCGCGACGCCGGCTTCCGCTGCCGCCGAGATGTTGATGCCCAAGGCCTTGGCCTTGGCGATCAGATCCTCGTTCAGACTGAGGTTGATCGGCCGCTTGGGAGCGTCGCCGTCGAACCCCATGCGCATATCGGATGAGCCGTTCATGTGCATAGGATGGACGCTGCCGCCGCTTCGGTCAATGGCGCCCTCCCTCTTGCTTATCCCAACCGCACCACGTGCAGCTTCTCGGCGCTGCTCTTGGCGTGGTCCTTGTTGGCGGCGATGGTGGCGTTGATGGCGTCCGGGGTCAGGCCCTGCGCGCCGGACGGCAGCACCACCGCCACGCCGCTCACCGACAGCAGCGGGAACTCCCGCGGGTTGCCGTAGCGGTCGTTGGCCACCAGCCGGCCGGCCCGCCGCGTGTCCGGGTCGTACAGGCTCTCGGCGTCGGAGCGGAAGCGGGCCACCAGCTCGGCCAGCCGGGCGCACACTTCCGCCTCCTCCAGGCCGCTCACCGCCAGGAAGAAGTCGTCGCCGCCGACGTGCCCGGCGAAGGCGCCGCCGGCGCCGGCCAGGGCCTTCAGGCGCTCGCTGAACATCAGGATGGCGCGGTCGCCCTGGCGGAAGCCGTAGGTGTCGTTGAACGGCTTGAAGTTGTCGAAGTCCAGGTAGGCCAGCACGTGCGGCCGCTCGCGGTCCTCCAGCACGGTTTCGATGTGGCGGACGATGGCGGTGTTGCCGGGCAGGCGGGTCAGCGGGTTCTGGTCGGCGGCGACGGCGAGGTTGCGCTCGTGCACCAGCCGGATCAGCGCGCCGGTCGACAGGAATCCAGCGTACTCCCCGCCCTCGATGATGATGATGCCGTCTGTCGCCTCCTCGGCCGAGAACGCCTCGATCACCTGATCGAGAGGGGTCGCGATGTCGCACACCGGGCTGCGCGTCACCAGATCGGCGAGGTTGCCGCCCACCCCCTTGTTGCGCAGCAGCTCACCGCCGAAGCGCGTGTAGACGAAGCGCTTCAGGTCGCGCTCGCGCACCAGCCCGAGCGGGCGGCGGTGGTCGTCCACCACCGGGGCGACCGGCGGCGCGCCGCTGCCGCTGAAGTAGTCGAGCAGCGCCGTCTTCGGCGAGCCGACCGGCAGCGGCGCCAGCCGCTCCATCACCTCGTAGACGCGCTGTCGGCTGTCGGCGCCGCGGCGGCGGTCGCTGCGGTTGAGGGATTCGACCACCGGGCTGGACAGCGGCAGCTCCGCCATGCCGGTGCGCGGCCGGGCGATCAGGTAGCCCTGCGCGAAGTCGAAGCCCAGGTCGCGGCAGGCGTAGAATTCCGACTCCGTCTCGATGCCCTCGGCCAGCGTCAGGATGCCCAGCGCGTGCGCGTAGCTGATGAGCGCGTTGGCGATGGCCCGTTTGCGCATGTCGCGGTCGATGCCGGCGACGAAGAAGCGGTCCACCTTCACGTAGTCCGGCTTCGCCTCGTACAGCAGCTTCAGCCCTGCGTAGCCGACGCCGAAATCGTCGAGCGCCACGCCCAGGCCGCCCTGCCGGTACTGTTCGATCATCGCCTCGATGCCGATCTCGGGCTGCAGTTCCTTGCGCTCGGAGATCTCGAAGGTAACGGCGAGGCCGGGGAAGCGCTCCAGCACCGGCAGCCAAAGCAGCGGGCTCACCCCCACCGCGCGGGCGTCGACATTGAGGAACAGCTTGGCGCTCAGCCAGCCGTCCAGCGCGCAGTA
>Ga0196970_1000711_pt1 | contig 33001 bp, 29 predicted proteins | sample S1v_513CmetaG_FD_148672 | JGI IMG/M metagenome (GOLD analysis project Ga0196970, IMG submission 148672) | Soil microbial communities from Anza Borrego desert, Southern California, United States - S1+v_5-13C | ecosystem: Environmental > Terrestrial > Soil > Desert | place: USA: California... | reverse complement strand
CGGGCGCTTCAATGAGCGGGGGATGCCCGCGCTTTATCTGTCGGAGGACCCGATGACCGCGTTCTCCGAATACCAGCAGGAGCTTGGCGTCCGCCCCGGCACGTTCTGCGCCTTTGACGTCGATGTGGACGGAGTCGCCGATCTGACGGATGCGGCGACGCTGGCGGCGGCCGGCGCCGGTACGGACGACCTCGCCTGCCCGTGGAAGGAAGTCCTTCTCGTCCGCCGCGGCCGTCCGCCGACCTGGGACCTCGTCGCCCGCTTGCTCGACGCGGGCGTTGCCGGCGCTCGGGTGCCGTCGTTCCGCCGGAACGGGGGCGTGAACCTCGTGCTGTGGCGGTGGAACGATGCCCCGTCCCGAACCGTCAAGGCGCTGGACCCGCTCGGCGACCTGACGCGCGGGTCCTGAGCGGCGTCCTCACCAGTATCGCATCGCGTCGGCGTACAGGCTCCGCAGGTCGTCCTCTCCCACCGGGCAGGGCGCGATGGAGAGCAGGCGCTGCTGCGCCATGGCGCCCTTGACCAGACCGGGGATGTCCCCCTCGCCGTAGCCCAGCGCCGACAGCCCGTTCGGCAGGTGGGTGGCGCGCATCAGCTCGACCAGCCGGGCGGCCAGCACGGCGCCCGCCTCGCCGGGGGCGGCGGCGCGCACGTCGGCGCCCAGCGCCTCGGCGGCGCGGCGGTGCGCCTCGGGGGCGGCCGGGCCGGTGAAGCGGAAGGCGGCCGGCGCGTTGAGGACCACCGAGATGCCGTGCGGCACCATCGGGTCGGCCTTCTCGTAGCCCAGCGCGACGAAGCTGTGGTTCATGCCCGCCACCGAGTAGGACATGGCGTGCGGGATGTGCACCCCGGCGTTGCCGAAGGCCAGCCCGGCCAGCGTCGCGCCCCACATCAGGCCGTCGCGCGCCTCGTGGTCGTCCGGGTCGTTGACCGCGCGCTCCAGGTACAGGCCGCCGAGGCGGATCGCCTGCAGGCTGCCCATGTCCGACCAGGGGTTGGCGCCCTGGTAGGGCGGACGCTCGGCGCTGGTGGCCGGGCGCGGGCGGCTGCGGTAGGGGCGCGCGGTGTGCGACTCGATGGCGTGCGTCAGCACGTCGAAGCCGGTCGCCGCCACCACGCCGGGCGGCAGGCTGTAGGTGGTCGTCGGGTCCACCACCGACATGGTCGGGCGCAGGAACCTGGACGAGATGCCGGTCTTCACCTTCATCTGGACGTGGTCGAAGATCGCCACGCCGGTGGTCTCGCTGCCGGTGCCGCAGGTGGTCGGGCACGCGATGTGCGGCTTCACCGGGCCGGGCACGGGGCGTCCCTCGCCCAGCGGCTTGTTGACGTAGGCCAGGAAGTCGGCGGGGTGCGTGGCGTAGAGGTTGGCGGCCTTGGCCGTGTCGATCACCGAGCCGCCGCCGATGGAGATGAAGCCGTCGAACCGGCCGTCGCGGGCGAAGTCGGCCGCCTCCAGGAAGGACGCGCTGGTCGGCTCGACCCGGCATCGGTCGTAGACCGCCACGTCCACCCCCTCGCGCCTCAGCGAGTCGAGGGCGCGGCGGGCCGGTTCGGTGTCCGCCACATGCGGGTCGGTGAACAGCGCCACGCGCTGCAGGCGCAGGTTCCGCGCGTCCATGCCCAACTCGGCCAGCATGCCCGGCCCGAACTTCATGGACGAGGCCTCGACGGTGAAGCCGCGTTCCCCCTGCGGATCGATGGGATGGGCGGTGACCATGCGCGGACGCTCCCTGCGGATTGTTTGGTTGGCCAACATGGGAGCGCGGGCACCCCCGCCCTGTCAACCCGCCAGCCGGGAGAGCACCGTCAGCGCGTCCGCCGCGGCGTGGCCGAGCGCGGTGTTGTCGAAGATGCACCACGCCGGCCGGCGCGCCGCCTCGGCGGCCAGGGTGGCGGCGACGCGCTCCAGCACGTCGGGCGGGTAAGGGGAGTGGTAGATCTCCGGCGAACCGTGCAGGCGCCAGTACAGCAGCCCGTCCCAGCCGCCGGGCTCCGCCGCCTCCGGCACCGGGGCCGGGTCGGCGGCGACGCGGGCGACGCGGTGCTCCACCAGCAGCCGCTCGGCCGGGCCGGTGAACCAGGAGGCGTGGCGCGGCTCGCACACCACGTCGCCGCCGAAGCGGGCGCGCAGCTCCTCGAAGAAGGCGGAGGCCACGTCGGGGTCGAAGCGGCCGGTCGGCGGCAACTGCACCAGCAGCGGCCCCAGCCGTCCGCCCAGTTCTCCCGCCTCGCCCACGAAGCGGTCCAGCAGGTCGGCAGCGTTGTTCAGGCGGCGGACGTGGGTGATCGCCTTCGGCACCTTGACGGCGAAGCGGAACCCGTCCGGCGTCGAGGCCGCCCAGCGGGCATAGGTTTCGGGCTTGTGCGGGCGGTAGAAGGAGCTGTTGACCTCCACGCAGGGCAGCGTGCGGGCGTAGCGCTCCAGGTGCGTGCCGGCGCCGGGAAAGCGGTCGGCCACCGCCTTGGGGACGCTCCAGCCGGCGGTGCCGACGTGGATGTGGGCTCCGCCAGCCATTCCGGTTCTCACTCCCCCAGGTCTTCCGGAGAGCCAACGGGGTTCGCCGCGCTGGGTTCCCGGTCAGCGGGCCGGCTTGGCGGCGAGCAGCGATGCGACGCCGGCCCCGCCGATGCCGGCGCGGGTGCCGATGGCGTTCAGCGTCTCGTTGGCGGCGGCGTCGATGTTCGCGGCCTTCAGCGTCTGGATGGCGGCGCTGGGCGTCAGGCCGAAGGCCGGGGCGGCCGTCTCCAGCGTGGCGGCGGACAGCGCGCGGAAGACGGCGCCGGGGCTGACGTTCGACGTGGTGCCGGTCATCCCGGTGATGACCACCGAGGCGATCAGGCTGACGGCGAAGGCCCCCAGCGCGAGGTTGCGCCGGAAGTACTGGATGAAGGCGGTCCAGTTCCGCACCAGGTGCCAGACCGCGATGGCGGAGAAGGCGACGCTCAGCCACTCGTGCGAGAAGCGCACCAGCCCGGCCTGCCAGTGCAGCAGAAGCATGATGCCGGTGACCGTCGAGACGACGAAGAGGACGATGGTCACCGGCGTGACGATGGTGCGGGACGTGGTGCGGAGGATGGCGGACATGGCTATGGGCTCGCGGTATGAAGTGGTCTTATGCCTCCACCCTAGGCCCGCCGTGTAACCGCTTCGTTTCCGCCGGAGCCGTCCCGTGTAACCGACGGTAACGGCGGGCTCGGCGGACGATCGGCCCGTTCCTCAGAACACCAGTTCCGGCTCCGCGTCCTGGCGGTTCAGCTCGGCAAGCTGGCGGGCCATCTCGCGGCGCGCCTTCTCGGCCTCGTACAGCGGGCGGTACTTGCCGATGAAGCCCTTGCGGCAGGCGCGGTGGAAGCGGTCGGCCGCCGCCTTCCAGTCGTCGCCCGGACGCACCCAGCTGATGTAGGTGACGCCCGTGCGCGGGTCGGTGCGCAGGTAGCGGCCGCGACCCTTCTCCCCCCGCACCCACTGGCCAGGGTTCAGCTGCAAGGCGCCGCGCGCCAGCAGCATGGACACCTGCGGCGTCAGGTCGATGGTGGGAAAATACGGCATGGGTCTCCTCCCGGGGCCGGCGAGCGGGCCGCCCCAGCGTGTCTTTCAGATCGTTTCGGAACGGCTCTGTATATGGGGTTCCGACCCATTTCGTTCAAGTTTCGTTCACGGCTTTGGCTGAGGATTTTCAACGCTCCGGACGCTTTCGCGGTTGAGCCCGGCGGCGTGCGCGCCTACCTTGCGCGGGCACCCCTTCCGGTCCCCTGCCCAGCGTGTTTTCCTCCATGAAGCATCCCTTCCGCGTCCTGCTCGCCGCCGTGCTCCTGGCCGGCTGCCAGACCACCAACGCGAACCCGGTCACCACCGGCACCCCGGCCGGCACGGTCGCCGCCGCGCCCACGGCGCTGGCGCCCCTGAGTTTCCAGGACTGGCTGGCCGGCCTGCGCGCCGAGGCGCTGAGCCAGGGCATCCGCCCGGCCACCTTCGACCGCGCCTTCGCCCGCGTGCAGTTGCGCGACCGCGTCATCGAGCTGGACTCCAGCCAGCCCGAATTCGCCCGCCAGCCCTGGCAGTACCTGGACAGCGCGGTGAACGAGAACCGGGTGCGCAACGGGCGGGAGAAGATCCAGCAGAACGGCGCGCTGCTGAGGCGCGTGTCGCAGCGCGCCGGCGTGCCGGCGGAGATCCTGGTGGCGTTCTGGGGCATCGAGACCGACTTCGGGCGCGAAACCGGCGGCTTCCCGGTGGTGGACGCGCTGACCACCCTGGCCTACCAGGGCCGCCGCGCCGCGTACTTCCGCACCGAGCTGCTGGCGGCGCTGAAGATTCTCGACAGCGGCGACATCGCGCCGGAGCGGATGAGCGGCTCCTGGGCCGGCGCCATGGGCATGACGCAGTTCATGCCGACCATCTTCCTCAAGCACGCCATCGACGAGGACGGCGACGGCCGGCGCGACATCTGGGGCAGCCTGCCCGACGTCTTCGGCTCCACCGCCAAGTTCGTGCTGGCCAACGGCTGGCGCACCGGCGAGCGCTGGGGCGAGGAGGTGACGCTCCCCGCCGACTTCCCGTACGATCAGGCGGAGCTGACGATATCCAAGCCGGTGGCGGATTGGCGGCGCCTCGGCGTGCGGCCGCTGGACGGTGCGGAGCTGGAGGGCGACGGCAACGCCTCGGTGCTGACGCTGGCCGGGGCGAGCGGGCCGGCGTTCCTGGTGCGCGAGAACTTCCGCGCCATCATGAAGTACAACCCGTCCACCAGCTACGCGCTGGCGGTGGCTCTGCTGTCCGACCGCATGACCGGCCGCCCCGGCGTCCAGGGCTCCTGGCCGCGCCACGAGCCGGCGCTGAGCAAGGACGAGCGCGTAGAACTGCAGGAGCGCCTCGCCGCGCTGGGCTTCGAGCCGGGAACGGCGGACGGCATCGTCGGGGCGAACACCCGCAACGCGGTGCGCCGCTTCCAGAAGAGCATCGGCGCGGTGCCGGACGGCTTCGCCACGAAGACGCTGCTGGAGCGGCTGCGCCGGGCCGGGGGCGGGGCTGCGACGGCGGGGTGAGGCGGCGGCCTCACTCCCAACGCTCCCCGCGAAGCCGCTACGGCATGCACACCCGTTGCGGAACAGTAAGCCGCTGAAAAGATAGATGATTTTCCCTGCCATCCCCGCGAAGGCGGGGATCCATAAGCTCCATGACCGCATGCTTTGGGAGTTATGGATCCCCGCCTTCGCGGGGATGACGATAAAGGTCGGGGATGACGGTTAAGGTATTGAAGTGCTGGGCACTTTGCGCCGCAACATGTGTGCATAACGTAGCGCGACGTGGGGGGAGGTTAGGAAGGGGGGGCCGGCGCCCGAACGTCACTCCCCGATCACATGGGCCACCACCTCGCGCCCGTGCGGGCGCGCCCGGTGCTCGAACAGGTAGATGCCCTGCCACGTGCCGAGCGCCATCCGTCCCCCAACCACCGGGATGGACAGTTGCACCGCCGTCAACGCCGCGCGGATGTGGGCCGGCATGTCGTCCGGCCCCTCCATGGTGTGGTCGTAGAGCGACGGATCCTCCTTCACCAGACGCTTGAAGAAGCGTTCCAGGTCGGTGCGCACGTCGGGGTCGGCGTTCTCCTGGATGACCAGGGACGCCGAGGTGTGGCGGCAGAACAGCGTCAGCAGCCCGGTGTCGATCCCCGTGCCGGACAGCCAGCGGGCGACCGGGGCGGTGATCTCCACGAGGCCCTGGCCGCGGGTCTCGACCGGCAGCGTGGTGGTGGCCTGTCTCACGACTTTCCCTCCGCGAAGTCCTCGGGCGCGCGGGTCAGCGCGCGGCCCAATGCGTCGAACACCCGGAACCGCCAGCCCGCCCTGTCCTCGAACATCACCCAGGGCTGACCGTCGCGCCACACCGTGCGCAGCGTCAGCGCCGTGCCGTCGAAGCGGCGCACCGTCGTGGTCACCGCGTCCGGCGCGGGGGCGGCACGCGCCACGTCCTGCGGGACGAGCTGCGCCGCCGCGTCCACCGTCTCGTCGACCCGCGCGGGGGCGGCGGGCACCGACGCGGAGAAGGGCTGGTCCGGAGCGTCGCGGCGGATGAGGACGGTGCGGCCGTCCGGCTGGCGGATCTCCACCGACGCCACCGAATCGCGCGGCACGCGCGGCAGCGTGGCGTCGATCCAGCGCAGCGGGTCGGTCTCGACGGCAAGGTCGGCCTTGACCAGCCAGGACGGCCCCTCCCCCGCCCGGCGGGCGTAGAGCGTGCCGGGCGCCGCGGCGGGTTTGCCCACCACCAGCACGGCGAGCGGCGTGCCGTCGGCGCCGCGCAGCGTCACGCCGGTGGAGGCGGCACCGGGGGACGACGGATCCTCGACGTGCAGGCGCGGGTAGAGGTCGGGCTGCGCGGTGCGCGGTTCCAGCGCGCGGGCGTCGGCGAGCGCCAGCACCAGCGCCTTCACCATGTCGGGGTCGGCGCGGTAGCCGTCCTTCTGCTCGACGCCCCAGCCCTCCGCGCTGCGGGCGATGGTGACGCGGGCGCCCTGGCCGACGATCTCCACCCGGGCGACGTCGTTGACCCGCGCGGCGAGACCGGAGACCAGCGGTCCCTCCACCACCGGCGCGGCGCGACCGCGGACGGCCACCGACCAGCCGGCGGCGGCCACGGCGAGGGCGGCCAGTACCGCCAAGGCAATAAGGGATCGCGTGCGCATCGGCTCACTCCCGCACCCGGCGCGCCCGGCGGCGGGCGCGCCAGCCGGCGAGGCCGACCGCGCCCACCGCGACCGCCAGCGGCATCGCCGCGATGTTGACCGCCTTGACCGTCGCCTCCAGATGCTCGATGTCGCGGTTGAGGGTGTGCTGCACCGCGCGCAGCTCCTTGCGGATGCGCGCGACCTCGGCGCGGAAGCGGTCGATCTCCGCCTGCTCCTCGGCCGGCAGCAGGGCGCCGGAGCCGGGGCGCGCCTTGGCCTGGATGGCGGACAGGCGCCGCTCGGTGTCGTCGAGTTGGCGGCGCAGCTCCTGCTCGTGCGCCAGCACCTGCTGACCGGCGGCGCGGCGCAGGTCTTCCACCAGCGTGAACGGCCGGGTCGAGCCGGCGCGCCCGCGCAGGCCGATCAGGGCGGCCCCGCCGGCGAGGTTCTCCACCGCGTTGACCACGAAGTCGCCGTTGCCGGCGAAGGGCTGCCGCCCGTCGGTCCAGAAGCGGTTCTCCAGCAGGTCGCTGTCGGCGACGACGATCAGGTTGGCCGGCGCCGCACTCTCCTTGATGCCCTCGCGGTCGGGGAAGGCGGTCCTCAGCCGGCCGCCCACCCGTGCCGCCAGCACCTGCACCCGGCCCTGCGGCGCGAGCGAGGCCAGCAGCTTCTCCGGATCCGGCCGCCCGGCCACCAGCCCCACGTCGGCCAGTTGCCCGGCCGGCGAGGAGGTGAGCAGCGGCGACAGGGTGATTCCCGCGCCGTCGCGCACCACCAGGCTGCCCGCCGTGGCGACGTTGACCGCGCCTAAGTCGGCGGTGACCACGTCGGCGCGGTCGCGCTCCTCGGCGCCCAAGGCCAGCCACGCCGGGTACGGCACGGTGCGCCGCCCGGTGCCGGCGGAGATGGCGAGCCGCGGGTCGGCGACGAAGCGCCCGGCGTCCATGGTCAGGCCCCAGGCGTCGAACAGCGCCGGCAGCGTCGCCGCCTTGTCCGGGCCGTGGTCTAGGTCGCTCTCCGCCCAGGGATCGACGAACAGCAGCGCCTTGCCGCCGCTGAGCACGTACTGGTCGATGGCGTGCAGCGTGTCCTCCGACAGGCCCTGCGGCCGGGCGACCAGCAGCACGCTCACGTCCGGGTCCACCGCCGTCAGCGTCGGCTGCAGCAGCCGCACGTCGAACAGCGCGCGCAATTGCTGGTACACCGCGTAGGGCTTGGCGCCGCCGCGCATCGCCTCGGCCAAGCCGCCGGGTCCGAAGGCCAGGGGCATGTCGGTGAGGATGCCGACCACCGGCTTCCTCGTCTCGGTCAGCGTGTGCAGCAGCTTGGTGACGTCGTACTCCAGGAACGCCTCGCGCGCCGGGTCGAGGAAGGGGACGGTCTCCTGCCGGTCGGTGCTGTCGGTGCCAACCAGCCCCAGGTAGAACGGCCGCCCGGTGGCGCGGTCGAGCGGCACCGGCTGCAGGCCGGCCTCGACGGCGCGGTCCTCGGCGTCGGAATAGGGTTCGGGGTCGATGACGCTCAGGCGGACGCGGCCGTCGGCGCGCTCGGCGACCCCCTCCAGCAGCTCGCGCACGCGCTGGCCGTGGGTGCGCAGCGCGGGGATCTCGTCGGCCAGGCTTGCCGAGAAGTACAGGGTCAGCGCCAGCGGCTCGCGCAGGCCGGCGATCAGGGTGCGGGTGCCGGGGGAGAGCGTGTGCCGGCCCTCGGCCGTCAGATCCAGCCGCGCGTCGCGCAGCGTGTTCTGCGCCAGCACGTTGACCGCCACGAACAGGACCGCGGCAAGGCCCAGCGCGGCCAGGGAACGGACGGAGCGGTTCATCACCCCACCCCCTTGCGCAGATCCACGACCAGCGCGTTGGCGAACAGCGCCAGCGCGATCAGCGAGGCGAAAAACACCACGTCGCGCAGGTCGATGACGCCGTCCATGATGGCAGCGAAGCGGGTCAGCACGCTGAACCCCGCCACCGCGTCGATCAGCGCGCGCGGCGCCCATCCCGCCACGGCGTCCAGCACGATGGGGCTGCCCGCCACGGTCAGCAGCAGGCAGACCACCACGCCCAGCACGAAGGCCACCACCTGGTTGCGGGTCAGCGCCGACAGCGCCGCGCACACCGCCAGATAGCCGCCGGCCATCAGCAGGCTGCCGACATAGCCGGCCAGCGCCACGCCGTTGTCGGGATGGCCCAGCACGTTGACGGTCAGCCACACCGGCGCGGTCAGCGCCAGCGCCACCGCGGTGAAGGCCCAGGCCGCCAGGAACTTGCCCAGCACCACGGCGCTCAAGTCCACCGGCAGGGTCAGCAGCAGCTCGATGGTGCCGGCGCGGCGTTCCTCCGCCCACAGGCGCATGGCGACGGCCGGCATCAGCACGACGTAGAGCCAGGGGTGGAACTGGAAGAACGGCCGCAGGTCGGCCTGCCCGCGCTCCAGCAGGCCGCCGACGTAGAAGGTGAAGATCCCCGCCAGCAGCAGGAACCCGACGATGAACACGTAGGCCACGGGCGTGGCGAAATACGCGGCCAGTTCACGGCGGAAGATCGCGAGGGTCCCGGTCATGCTGCCTCCCCCAGCGTGACGCGGCGGAACAGGGCGTCCAGGCCGCCGGGCGGCGCCTCCAGGTCGCCGAAGCGCCAGTTCAGGCCGTCCGGCACGCCCTCGGCCAGGACCTTGCCGCGGCCGATGATGAGGGCGCGGGTGCACACGGCCTCCACCTCCTCCAGGATGTGGGTGGAGAGGATGATCGCCTTGTCGGCGGCCATGGCGCGGATCAGCCGGCGCACCTCGTGCTTCTGGTTGGGGTCGAGGCCGTCGGTCGGCTCGTCGAGGATCAGCACGTCGGGGTCGTGCAGGATCGCCTGCGCCAGCCCGACGCGGCGGCGGTAGCCCTTGGACAGCGTGTCGATGGGCTGGTGCAGCACGGCGCCGAGGTCGGTCCGCTCGACCGCCCGGTCGATCGCGGCGCGCCCTTTCAGGCCGCGCACGCGCGCGACGAACTCCAGGAACGCCAGCGGCGTCATGTCCGGGTAGGTGGGCGCGCCCTCCGGCAGGTAGCCGATGCGGCGCTTGGCCGCCAGCGGTTCGGCCTGCACGTCGTGGCCGCAGACGCGCACGCGGCCCGCCGTGGGGGGCAGGAAGCCGGTGATCATCTTCATGGTCGTGGACTTGCCGGCGCCGTTGGGGCCGAGGAAGCCCAGCACCGTGCCGCGCTCGACCGCAAAGCTGATGCCGTCCACCGCCGCAAAGGCGCCGAAGCGCTTCACGAGGGAGTCGATGAGGATCATCGCCATGGGAGTGTCTGCCGTGCTGTGCGATGCGGCGTAGTAGTTCGGACAGGTTGCCCTGCGATTTCAAGAGGGAACGCTACTCGTTCGCCTGCAGGCTGATCGCCACCCGGCGGTTCCGCGCGTTCGACACCGGGTCGGTGCCCACCGCGATGGGCCGCGTGTCGGCGTAGCCCACCGCCGACAGCCGGCGCGCCGGCACGCCCAGTTCGACCAGCGCGCGCACCACGCTGGAGGCGCGGGCGGTCGACACCTCCCAGTTGGACGGGAACCGCCCGCCGGTGGTCGGGACGGCGTCGGTGTGGCCCTCCACCACGATCTCGCCGGGGGCGGCCAGCAGCACCGGAAGCAGGCGGCGCAGCACGCCCCGGCCGGGGGTGGACAGCTCCACCTGCCCCGGCGCGAACAGGATGGCGTCGCCGATGACGATGCCCACCCGGTTCTGCCGCACGCTTACCGCCACGCCCGGCGGCACGCCCAGCGCCGACAGCCGCGCGCGCCAGCGGTCGATCAGCGGTTCCGGCGCCTCCACCGCCACCTGGTCGGGGTCGAGGCGCGGGCGCGGGTCCGCGGGGTCCTGGCGGATCGGCACGGGCACCGGCTCGGGCGGCGGGGCGGGCTCCTCCTCCGGGCCGGGCGCCGGCACGGTGACGGCCGGCGCGTCGGCGGGCAGCGGCGTGGTCGGCAACTGGTCCTTCAGCGTGGTGATCGCCAGCAGCATGACGAACACCGAGAACAGCAGCGTCACCAGGTCGGAATAGCTGAGCAGCCAGATCTCCTGGTCCTCGTCGGCGTTGGAGGCCGGCAGGCGGACGCGTTCGGCCGGCAGCTCGACGGGTTCACGCGGAGCCATGGAGTTCGTCTCTGCGTTCGCGGACGAACTCGGCCAGCGCGTCGGCGACCACCGTCGGCGAGCGGCCGAGCCGCACCAGGAGGATGCCTTCCAGCAGCACGTTCAGCATCGCCACGCGGCGCGCCGTGCGCTGCTCCAGTTTGATGGCGATCGGCTTGAAGACGACGTTGGCGAGGACCACGCCGTACAGCGTGGCGACCAGCGCCACCGACATGTGCTCGCCCACCTGGGCGATGGTGGCGGTGCCCAGCTGCGCCATCATGCCGATCAGGCCGACCAGCGTCGCCAGCAGCCCGAAGGCCGGCGCCAAACCGGCCAGCGTGCGGAACAGCCGGGCCTGCCCGGTCTCCTGCTCGATCAGCTTCTGGATGCGCCAGTTCATCACGTGCAGGATGTCGTTGACCGGCGCGGCATCGACGATCAGCTGGAAGCCCAGGCGCAGGAACGGGCTCCTCACCTTGGCGCCCTGCGCTTCGGCCTGCTGCACCTGGCCACGCTGGTAGAGGCGGGCGAAGACGACGATCTCCTCGATGTCGGACGCGATGGAGTCCTCGTTGCGGAAGATCGCGGCGAAGGCGGACAGCGCCGCCCACAGCTCGCGCACCCGGAACGCCAGCAGCGCCGCCACCGCGATGCCGCCGGCGACGATCACGGCCCCCGTCGGATTCCACAGGGCCTCCACCCCGTGCCCCATGCCGATGTACACCAGCAGCCCCAGCGCCCCGGTGAGGCCGAGGGCGGTCGAGCTGAGGAAGCCGGGGAGTCTGCGCGCCGGGCTCAACACCCACCTCCGACGCCGAGGAAATGCATCAAATCAAAGGTATTGCACACCCGGAACGATGCAGCGTCAACGAACATCGGCGGGAGCCTGCTGCGCTCAACCGCCGCGCCCGAACAGGCGGGCCAGCAGGCCGGGCCTGGGCTTCTCGGCTTCCGGGGCCTCTTCCTCCACGCGTTCCTCGGGCTCGGCGCGCCCGCGTGGGCGGGGCGGCGATTCGGACGCCTCGGCGGCCTGGCCGCGCGCCGCCGCGTCGGCGGCGTGGCCCTGGAACAGCACGACGCCGGCCCGGCGGCCGGCCTCGAAGGCGTCCGGACGCTCGCAGCGCCACAGCACCAGCCGCTTAGGCCCGAAGCGCTCGACCCCGCCGCGCAGCAGCGCCTCGGCGTCCGCGGTGCCCGGCACCCACAGCGCCTTGACCGCCGCCACCTCGACCCCGCCGAGGTCGAGCGCACCCAGCGTCGCCAGCGGCACGTGGTCCACCGCCACCGCGAAGCCCAAATCGGCCAGCCGCGTGGCGGCGGCCACGAAGCGCTCGGACGACAGGCCGGATTCCCAGCAGGCCAGCTCGGCGGTGAGGCGGCGGCGCATCTCGGCCGGGATGGCGTGCGCCAGATCGGAAAAACGGTCGTCCAGCACGGTGGCGGTGTGCAGGTCGATGGCGAGCGGCCGGCGGTCGTGCAGCCGGTCGCGCGCCACGTGGCGCATCAGCCCGCGGTCGAGCCGCGCGAACACCTCGTGCCGCAGCCACGCGTCGCGGCGCAGCGGCAGGTCGAGGCGCGCCTCCAGCTCCTCCATCGACACCGCCAGCTCGGTCAGCACCGGCTCCGGCTGGTCCGGGTCGGCGAAGGACCAGACGGTCTGCTCGCGCACCAGGCTCTCGATGTCGGCACCGTGCAGCACGCGCTCGACCTCCAGCACCTGGCCCAGCGCGGCGGTGGGTACACGTTCGGCGGTGGCGAGTGCCTTGGCGCGATCCAGCGCCTCCGGCGGCGCCACCTCGGCGGCGAGGCGGGCGGCGTCCTTCGCCACATCCCAGGTGGTGAAGCGCATGGCGCCGAAGCCGTGGTGGCGCAGCACCTGCACCAGCGCCTGCGCGCCGCTTTCCAGAAGCGGCGCGGCGTCGGCCGGGGCGAGGATCAGCAGGCGCGGGCCGGGCAGCCGGAACACCTCGCGCGCGCGGGCACCCAGCCAGCTTTCCAGGTAATGGTCGAGGGTCAGCGAGAAGCGCGGGTCGTCGCCGTGCTCGATGCCGCGGAAGTCGACCAGCAGCGCCGCCAGCGGCTCCGGCGCGTCGCGCAGCGCCGCCAGCCGGGCCAGGACGCCGTGCCCCGCCGCCTGCGCCCCCGCCGACTGCGCCATCGTCGCCCCTCCCCGCGTGTGTATCCGGGATGGAGTCTGAGGCGAAAACCCTTTGGGATCAATGGGCGAAACACCACACGCAGCAAGGGGCTTTGCTGCACCTGCGAAATAGGCCATCATCGATCGTCCTCCGCCCATGGGATGGTGCGCCGCCATGCTTCCTCCGGACGAAGAGCTCGACCGCCACCTGTTCGGCCGGATCGTCGATCTGGCCGTACACGACGCCCGGCCGCTGACGCAGGCGCTGGGCCTCGGCCGCGCCGAGCTTGCGCGGCTGCTCGGCACGCACCTGCCGGAGCGTCTGGCGCTGCTGGAGGGGCTGGACGAGGACACCGGCGAGGACGCGCTGGAGGAGTCCGACCTGCGCGCGCTGCTGCTGGAGCACCGCGCCGGCGAAGGCCCGGAGCCGGTCTGGCTGGCCGCCATCGTGGCGCGGCGCAGCCTGGAGGCGAACCACCTCTGGCAGGACATGGGCTTCGCCGGCCGCGACGAATTGGGCGCGATGTTCCGCCGGCACTTCCCGTCGCTGGTGGATCTCAACAGCGGCGACATGAAGTGGAAGAAGTTCTTCTACCGCCAGCTCTGCGCGCGCGAGGGCTTCCTGCTGTGCAAGTCGCCGCATTGCGAGCGGTGCGACGACTACGCCGCCTGCTTCGACGGCGAGAAGGGCGCGCCGCTGCGGGCGGCGGGACCGACGCCCTGACCCTTACCCCGCGAACCCGCGCAGCCGCTCCATCCCGCGCGCCAGCTGCTCGTCGAGCGTGACGGCAAGGGCAGCGGCCTCCATCCGGCCTTCGCGCGCGGCGTGCTCCAGCGCCACCGCGGTGCGGTAGGCGGCGGCGAGCCCCACGGCGCCGGCGGCCTTCTTCAGCTCCACGGCCACATCGGCCAGCTCCGGCGCGGCGGCGCGCTCCAGCCGGGCGCGCAGGGCGGCGGCGCGGGCCAGGAAGTCGCCGACCAGGATGCGCATCCGGTCGGCGCCCAGCACCCCTTCCAGCGCGGTCAGCACCGCGGAGTCGAACTCCGCCTCGCCCGGTGGTTCCGGATCGGTCAGGCGGGCGAGCACGCGGGCCAGCGCCGCCGGGTTCACCGGCTTGGGCAAGTGATCGTCCATGCCGGCGGCGCGGCAGCGCTCGACGTCCTCCGGCAGGGTGCTGGCGGTGATGGCGATCACCGGCACCTGCGCCTCCGGCCCGCGCAGCGCGCGGATCGCCCGCGTCGCCTCGAGCCCGTCGAGGCCGGGCACGTCCAGGTCCATCAGCACGGCGTCGAAGCCGCCGGTCGCCACCAGCCGCACCGCCTGCCGGCCGTCGCCGACGATGGTGACGCGGTGGCCGTCCTTCTCCAGCAGCCAGGCATTGACGCGCTGGTTCACCGGGTTGTCCTCGACCACCAGGATGCTGAGCGACGGCCGGTCGCGCGGCACCGGCGGCGCTGCCGGCCCGGGGTCGGCGCCGGCGGTGAACCACACCGTGCCGTCCGCCTCGACGCCCACCGCGCCGCCCATCAGGCCGAGGATGCGCCGGCAGACGTGCAGCCCCAGCGCCCGCCCGCCGGCCCGGCCGGAGGGTGCGGGCGCCTCGTCTTCCGCGCTGTCGGCGGCCCAGGCGCGCAGCTCGCCGACCAAGCCGGGACCGGCGTCGGCGACCGTGAAGCGCAGGCCCTGCCGACCACCGTCCAGCGCGGCGACGGCGACGCGCACGGTCAGCGCCGGCGCCTCGGCGTCGCGCAGCGCCATGCCCAGCAGGTCGACCAGCACGTGCCGCAGCCACGCCGCGTCGCCCACCACCTTGGCCGGCACCGCCGGGTCGATGAAGGACTCGACGCGCAAGCCGCGCTCCTCGGCGGCCTCGCGCAGCGCCGAGACGGCGCTGCCGAGCACCGTCTCGACGGCGAAGGGCTCCTGCTCCAGCCGGATCTCGTCGGCCTCCAGGCGAGCGAGGTCGGAGAGATCCTCCAGCAGCAGGCGCAGCGTGCCGACCGAGCGCAGGATGCGCGACACCCGCTCGCGCTCCGCCGGGCCGAGCGGCGCGGCGAGCAGCGGGCGGACGGCGTCGACGATGGCGCCGACCGGCACGCGGATCTCCTGGCTCATGAAGGCGAGCGTGCGGGTCTTGGCGCGCACCGCCTCCTCGGCGCGGACCTGGGCGGCCTCCAGCGCGGCGGTCAGGCGGGCGATCTCCGCGGCGTGCGCGGCCACGCTCTGCTCCAGCGTGGCGTTCGCGGTGTGCAGGTCGGCGACGGGGTCGGAGGGGGTGCTCATGGGGCGGGGCCTAGCGGCCGGACAGCAGGCGGTCCACGCGCTCCTTCAGCGCGCCGAAGGACGGCGGCTTCACCACGAAGCCGTTGACGCCCAGCGCCATCGCCTTCTTCACGATCTCCGACTCGGTGTGGTTGGTCAGGAAGACCACCGGGGTGCGGCTGTTGGCGACGTCGGGGCTGGCGCGCAGCTGGGCGAGGAACTGCAGGCCGCTCACCGGCTTCATGTCGATGTCGCAGACGACGACGTCGGGGTTGACGCGGATGCACTCGGCCATGCCGGTTTCGCCGTTGTCGGCCTCGGCGATGGACTTGAAGCCGATCTGCATGAGGATCTGCATGATGGTGCGCCGCACGAACGGCTGATCCTCGATCACGAGGATCTTGTATTGCTCGTAGTCGACGGGCGTCCTGTCCATGCTCGCTCCTCCCGTGCCGTTCGGCACCCCCTACCCCGTTCGGACCGTAACAGGCCGGCGCCGCCGCGGGCAACTGCGACTCAAGCCAGGGCGGCCGCCCGCCCGCGCGCAAGGTCGTGGCGGATCGCCCGCTCGACGCGGGCGAAGGCCGCCCGCAGGTCGGCGGCGCGCCGCTTCGCCGCATCCAGATCGCCGCCCGCCGCGCAGCGCTCGATGTCCGAGCACAGCGCCGCCAGCTCCACCGCCCCCGCCGTCCGGGCGGCCCCGGCCGCGGCGTGCGCGGCGTGGCGGCCGCCTTCGGCGTCGTCCTCCGCCAGGCCGGCCGCCAGCCGGTCGATCAGCGGCTCGGTGGTTTCCAGGAAGAACAGCAGCAGGTCGCGCGCCGCCTCGACGCTGCCGAAGGTTTCCGCCACGTGGCCGAGGTCGAGCACGGCGGTGCCGTTCGCCGTCGGCGGCGAGGACGGCGCCGAAGGGGCCGCAGCGGCCTCCCCGACCGGCCGGCGCAGCGGCAGCGCCTGCGGCAGCCAGCGGGCGATCACCCGCGACAGGCTCTGCAGGCCGACCGGCTTCGACAGGAAATCGTCCATGCCGGCGGCGAAGCAGCGCTCCGCGTCGCCGGACAGCGCGTTGGCGGTCAGCGCCACGATGGGCAGGCGGCGCGCGGCGCCGAACGTCCCCTCCCGCTCGGCGGCGCGGATCCGGCGGGCCAGCTCCCAGCCGTCCACCTCCGGCATGAAGCAGTCGGTCAGCAGCAGGCCATGGCCGTCGCCCCGCAGCGCCTCCCAGGCGGCGGCGCCGTTGTCGGCGATCTCCGCGGCGAAGCCCAGCTGCTCCAGCTGCTTGCGGATGACCACCTGGTTGGTCGGGTTGTCCTCCGCCACCAGGATCAGCGCGCCGGCCGCCCGCGCCTCCGCCGCCGTGGGCGGCAGCACGGCGCCGATTTCGGCCTCCAGCGCCGCCGGCGCCGATTCGGGACCCGCGCGCCCGGCGGCGCGGGCCACCGCGGCGCGCAGCACGTCGCGGCGCACCGGCTTGTACAGCACCTCGGCGATGCCCAGCCGTTCGCCGGCCGCGGCGACGCCGCAGTCCTCACGGCCGGTCGCCAGCACCACGCGGGTGGCGTCCAGCCCCGGGATGCGCGTCAGCGCGTCGGCCAGCACCAGGCCGTCTAGCGCGCCCGGATCATGGTCGAGCACGAGCACCTGCACCGGCGCCTCCGCCGCCAGCGCGGCGCGCAGCGCGTCGAACCCGTCGGCGGCCCCCGCCGCGACGGCGACCTCGGCCCCCGCTCCGGCGAGCGCCGCGGCGAAGGCGTCGCGCACCGCCGCGGTGTCGTCCACCACCAGCACGCGCAAGCCCTCCAGGTCGATGGCCGGCAGGAGGGGCGAGGCCTCCTCGGCGGCGCGGGGCAGCGGCACCTCGACCCGGAAGGTGGAGCCGCCGCCCGGCGTGTCGTGCACGCCGATGGTGCCGCCCATCATGTCGACCAGCCGCCGGCAGATCGACAGCCCGAGGCCGCTGCCGCCGAAGCGCCGGGTGGTGGAGGCGTCGGCCTGGGTGAAGGGCTGGAACAGGCGGGCCTTCTGCTCGTCGCTGAGGCCGATGCCGCTGTCGCGCACCTCGAAGCGGACGGAGTCGGGCCCGGCGCCCGGTCGCACCACCACGGCGACGAAGCCGCGCTCGGTGAACTTCACCGCGTTGCCGACGAGGTTCAGCAGGATCTGCCGCAGCCGCACCGGGTCGCCGACGCGCGTCCCCTCCCCGTCGATGTCCCCTCCCAGATCGACGTCGGTGACGAGGTCCAGGCGCTTGTCCCGCGCGCGGGTGGCCAGCAGGTCCGCCACGCCCTCGGTCAGGTCGCGGACCGAGACCGGCACCGCCTCGATGTCCAGGCGCCCGGCCTCGATCTTGGAGAAGTCGAGGATATCGTCGATGATGGTCAGCAGCGCCGAGGCCGACTCGCGGATGACGCCGAGCACCTTGCGCTGCTCGATGTCCAGCGTGGTGCGCTCCAGCACCTCCAGCATGCCCAGCACGCCGTTCATCGGCGTGCGGATCTCGTGGCTCATGGTGGCGAGGAAGGTGGACTTGGCGTGCGCCGCCTCCTCCGCCTGCGCCAGCGCCTTGCGCAGCTGGTCCTGGGCGCGGATGCGCTCGGTGATGTCGAGGCCCCAGGAGGCGACCGCCGGCTGCCCCTCGAACGACACGCGCTCCAGCGCCGTCATGCACCAGCCGGTGGAACCGTCGGCGCGGCGGAACTCGACGTCGGTCTGCTGCACCCGGCCGTCGCGCCGCAGCACCTCCAGGAGGTCCGCGCGCTGCCCGGCGTCGGCGAAGAAATCGGGCGCGTACAGCGCCGGCATGCCCTCCGGCGGCGTGCCGAGCATGGCCGAGAAGCCGCTGTTCCAGAACAGCGGGCGGCCGTCCACGTGGGCGATCAGCATGCCGACGGGCGCCGCCTCCAGGATGTCGCGCAGCTGGCGCTCGCTGCGGCGCAACGCGTCCTCGGCGCGGTGGCGGTCGGTGACGTCGGCGTAGGTGTAGACGTAGCCGCCGTCCGGCATGCCGTTGCCGCGGATCGCCAGCACCGGGCCGTGCGCCAGCTCGATCTCCATGTCCACGGCCGCGCCGCGCTCGACATAGGCGGTGATTCGCCGGACCTGCTCCTCGATGTCCACCGGGCCGAAGTCGCCGCGCGATGCCACGAAGCGGACCAGCTCCGCCAGCGTCGGGCGCCGGTCGAGCAGGCCGTCGGGATAGCGCCAGAGCCGGACGTAGCGGTCGTTCCACACCGCGGCGCGCAGGTCGCTGCCGAACATGCACAGCCCGCTGGGCATCGCCTGCACCAGCGCCTGGAGCTGGGCGGTGCGCGCCGCCAGCACGTTCTCCGCCGCCACCTGGGCGGAGATGTCGACGCAGGTGAGCTGGATCGCCCGCTCGCCCATCCAATCGACGGCGCGGGTGGCGACGTCCACCCAGATGTACGACCCGTCGCGCCGCCGCAACCGGCCGCGGCGCACCGGCTCGTCGATGGAGGCGCCGGACAGGAAGCGGGCGTTCCAGGCGAGCACCTGCTCGCGCTCCTCCGCCGGCACCAGATCGTCGAGCAGCGACACGCCCATCAGCGCACGCGGCTCGTCGTAGCCGGTCATCGCCGCGAAGGCGCCGTTGACGAACAGCGCGCGGAAGTCGCGCAGGATCAGGATGCCCTGCACCGACCCTTCGATCAGGTCGCGGAAGCGCGCCTCGCTGTCGCGCAGCGCCGCCAGCGTGCGCATGCGGTCTGTGATGTCGGTGACGGTGATGACCCAGCCGCCGGCCGGCCGCGGCGAGCCGCGGATCTCCATGTCGCGGCCGTCCGCGGTGTGCACCTGGTGGGCGTAGGGCTTGCCGCTGTCCAGCACCTTCCAGCGGCTCTCGACGTAGGCGTCCGGGTCGACGCCGGGCATATCGCGGCTGGCCCAGTAGCGCAGGTGGTCGGCGGCGTTGGGATAGGCGGCCATCTCCTCCGGCGTGAAGTTCCAGAACTCGCGGAAGCGCCGGTTGTGCAGCAGCATGTTGCGGTCGGCGTCGATCAGCAGGACGGCGCTGGGCATCGCCTCCACCGCGTCTTGCAGGTGGCCGGCGATGGTGGCCGCCTCCGTCTCGGCGTGCACGCGCTCGGTCACGTCGATGACGGTGGTCAGCACCGCCGGACCGTCCGTCCATTCGACCACGCGGTCGATCACGTCGAGCCAGAGCACGCCGCCGTCGCGCCGCCGCCCCCGCACCCGCAGCACGCCGGGCGCCTCCTCGCCGGCCATCAGGCCGATGTAGGACTTCCAGGCGCGCGCCCGTTCTTCCGGTGCGATCAGGCCCTTGATGTCGGACAGCGCCATCACCTCCGCGACGCCGCCGAAGCCGTGGATGCGCGCGAACGCCTCGTTGGCGAACAGCGGAACGAAGCGGCGGTGGACCAGGATGCCCTGGAACGCCTCCTCGATCAGGCCGCGGAAGCGCGCTTCGCTCTCGCGCAGTTCCTCCTCGCGCCGGCGGCTCTCGGCGAGGCTGGGCTCGACGGCATCGTTGGCGGCGGCGAGGACGATCGGGTGTGCGTCCGGCACGCTGTCGGCCACCCCCTGCAGGCGGCGGACGAGGGCGATGCCGACGGCCAGCACGGCCAGCGCGCCGCACAGCGACGCCGCCACCGCCCCGCCGAGCAGCGACCGCAGCGACTCGGAGGCCGGGCCGTTGGGCGCCGCGCCGAGCGCCAGCACGCCGAGCAGCGCCGCCACCAGAGCCGGCGTCACCGCCAGCGCCAGCGCGCCGACCGTTCCCGCCAGCAGATGCCGTGCTACCCCGAACCGTTTGCCGCCCATCCGCCTCCCTCGCCTCGACGTCCGGAAGGCAGTTTATCAACCAACACACGTGGTGGCGACACCCTGTTGATCACGTACGCGCGTGCATACGGCCGCACCCCTGCCAGGGTTGCGCGACGTGATAACACAGGCGGCGGGCCGGCTCAGTGCGGCTGGCGCCGCCCCCCGAACAGGACGCACAACACGGCGGCGAGCCACCGCCGCTCCGGGTGGATCTCGTTCATGGTGACGGCGCGTCCGGCGTAGGACAGCGCGGCGTGCGCGGCGGCCACGGGATCGGGACACGGCTCGCCGTCGATACGGAAGGCGCCGATCATCCCGATCAGCTCGCGCTGCGCCGCCAGCGGCGGCACGATCATCAGATAGCGCGCGGTGTTGACCGGATCGTGCCCGGCACGTTCCAGCAGGGTGGCCATGGTCACGGGAACGCCGTCCTCGCCCCCCATGCTGAAGGCGAGGAGCCGCTTGGCGCGTTCCTCCACCGCCTCGGACCAGCCGGCGGTGGCCGTGATCAACGGGTTGAACAAACCTGCCTCCCTGGAACGTGGGGTGCAGAGAGTCAGATCGTTCAGTGTGCGAACGGCTTCAAGGCCCGTCACCACAACGTGATGCCGATGAAGGGTGCCGCCTATGCGGAACGGCCGGGAGGGTCGATTCGCCGCGGGTCGGCCTCGGCGAAAGCCCAGGGGCTGGAACGGCGCTGGCGCCAGCGGCGGCGGGTCAACGCGTCGGCGACGGGGGCCAGCTCGGCGAACACGTCGTCGCGCGACAGCCCGTCGCGGCGCAGCACCGCCTCCGCAACGGGGTCGTCCAGAAGATCGGCAACGCGGCGTCGCCACGTCTGCTGGGCGTGCAGTCCGTCCATGGCTGGTCTCGTTGTCGTTTGGGTGGCCGGACCCTACCCGCCGCCACCCCGCCGCCGCAACGCCACGAACGGTTGATGACCGTCGGGTCATGCCCCCATCGCTCGCTTGACGGTCCCCATCCGGACACCCCCTCCGGGCATGCCGCCCCGGCTGTCGCGCCGCGGCGGCGCGTGTTAGACTCGGGCGCGAAACCACAGCCCCGGCAGTCCCCCTCATGTATGACGGCATCACGCGAAACGAGTTCGAACGGCTGTGGAAGGCCTTCCTGGCCCAAGCCGCCAACGACTTCGGCACCCGCGCCGAGGCGGAGGCGATGCGCACCGCCCTGCTCGACCAGAACGACGCGTTCCGCAGCCTGATCACCGCCACCCGGCAGGCGCAGACGCAGATGGAGACGCTGCACAAGCAGCAGCAGGCGCTGCACGCACAGGTTGCGGCGCTGAGCGCGGTGTGCGGCACGCTGGCGCGCGGCCTGTCGGCGGCCGGCGTCGCGCGCACGGACATCCGCGCCGCCATCGACAGCGCGCGCACGGTCCTGCCGGATTCCATGCGCGACGACGGCGCCCCGGCCATCGACGCGGTGCTGGCGCTAATCCCTCGAGAGTGACCACACTTTTCATATGGTCTATAGTCGTGGCCCCAGGGATGCTGCCGCAGGGGGAATCACGATGCGGGTCGCCGTCGCCACGCCGGACTACAAGACCGTCGGCGGCCACGCCGGGCAGGCGCGGCGCTGGCTGGTGTTCGAGGTCGAACCCGGCCACGCGCCGACGTCGGCCGGTCAGGTCGAGCTGAGCAAGGACCAGGTCTTCCACCACTGGCGCGACGAGGCGGGGCCGCACCCGCTGGACGGGATCGCCGCGGTGATCGCCGCCTCGGCCGGCGAGGGCTTCCTGCGCCGGATGGCGAAGCGGGGTGTCGCCGCCGTCATGACCGGCGAGACCGACCCCGCCGCCGCGGTGGCCGCGTGGTGCGCGGATTCCGTCACGCCGCCCAAGCCGCGCCCGATCGGGCAGTTGCTGTGCAAGGTGCGCGACCTGTTCTCCGAGCACCGCTGAGCGGGAGCCGCCTGCCCGTCATACCAAAGGCGCTTGCGGGTTCCACAAGCGCCTTTGGCTCAAACCCGGCAGCACATTGCGCAGCAATGTGCGGGAAGGTGATACGGCCGGCCGATCATGGAAGCATCCATGCGCCGGCCGTATCAGTACTGCAGCGCGGTGGCGTAGGCGTTGAGCTGGGCGGCCGACATTACCTGCGTCTGGGTCTGGGTGATGCCGTTCACCTGCGTGCGGGTCATCGCCAGGATGTTGTCTGTCGACAGAGCGGTGATCTGGTAGTTGCTCAAGCTGCCGATCTGCGCGGCCGACAGCACGCTGATCTGCGTCGTCGACAGCCCGCCGATAATGTCGCGGCTGAGCGACGAGATCTGCGTGTTGTTGAACGACGAGATCGACGCGTACTGCAGCGACGAGAACTGGTTGGTCGACAGCGCCCCGATCTGGGTACCGGACAGCGCCGACAACTGCGTCCCCGACAGGTTGGACAGAACGTCGGTATTCAGCCCCTGCACCGCGCCGGTGGTCAGCGACGATACCTGCGTGGTGGACAGCGTCGCGAACTGGGTGTTGCTCAGCGAGGACACCTGGGTCGCGGTCAGGCCGCCGATCTGCGATGTCGACAGCGTCGCCGGGCCGAGCGCGGAGAGCTGCGAGGAGGTGAGCCCGCTGACCTGCGTGGCCGACAGCGCGGACAGCTGGCTGCTGGACAGCGCGGTCAGGCCGCTTGTGCTCAGCCCGGCGACGGCGCTGCTGGTGAGCGATGCGAGCTGGGTCGTGGTCAGGGAGGCGAGCTGCGTGGTGGACAGCGTCGCGGCCTGCGCCGAGTTCAGGCCGGAGAGCTGCGTGGTGCTCAGCGAGGCCGGGCCGCCGGTGCCGAGCACGGCGAACTGCTCGGCGGTCAGACCGGACAGCTGGGTGGCCGACAGCGCGTTGATCTGGTCGGTGGTCAGCGCCGCGATGGCGCTGGTGGTCAGCCCGGACACGGCGGCGCTGGACAGCGCGGCGACATGACTGGTGGACAGCTCGCCGACGTCGGTGGTGGTGAGCCCGCCGAGCTGGCTCGACGTCAAGCCGGAGAGCTGCGTCGCCGCCAGCGCCGCCACCTGGGTGGAGGTCAGCGCCGACAGGCCGGAGGACGACAGACCGGAGAGCTGGGTCGCCGTCAGCGCGCCCAGCTGCGTGGTGCTCAGCGCCGTCACCTCGCCAGTGCCGAGCGCCCCCGCCTGCTCCGTGGTCAGCCCGCGCAGCTGGGTGGTCGTCAGCAGGCCGAGGCCGGTGGTGCCCAGCGCGGTGAACTGCGTCGCCGTCAGAGCCGCGATCTGGCCGGAGCCCAGCGCGGAAACCTGCGACGTGGTCAGCGCCGCGACGTTCACCGCCCCCAGCGCCGGGACCTGCGCCGTGGTCAGCGCCGAGACCTGGGTGGCCGACAGTTCGCGGATGTCGGCGGTGCTCAACGCCGCCACCTGGGTGGTGCTCAGCCCCTTGATCTGTGTGGTGCCGAGCGCCGCGACCTGGGTGCTGGTCAGCGCCGACAGCCCGGCTGTGTTCAGGCTGCCGACCTGAGAGGAACTCAACGCCGCCACCTGCGACGTGGTCAGGCCGCCGACTTGCGCGGTGGTCAGCGCGGCCAGCTGGTCGGTGGTCAGCCCCTTCGCCTGCGTCGCCGTCAGCGCCGCCACGTCGGTGGCATCCAGCGACGCCAGCTGCGCGGTGCTCAGCGTGCCGACCTGGGTGGCCGAAAGGGCGGAGAACTGCGCGGAGGTCAGCGCGTTGGTCTGCGTCGTGGTCAGCGCCGCCACCTGGTCCGTGGTCAGGCCGCGGACCTGCGCGGTGGTCAGCTGGGCGATGTCCGCGGTGTCCAGCACGCTGACCTGCGCGGTGTTCAGGGCGCCCAGCTGCGTCGCCGTCAGGCCGGAGAGCTGCGCCGAGGACAGCGTGGTGATCTGGTCGGTGGACAGTGCCGCCACCTGCGCCGTGCTCAGCCCGCCGACCTGCGTCGCGGTCAGCGCGCCCAGTTGCGTCGTGGTCAGCGCGCCCAGCTGCGCCGTCGTCAGGCCCTTGATCTGCGTCGTGGTCAACTGGGCGATGTCGCCGGTATCCAGCACGCCGAGCTGCGCCGTGCTCAGCGCGCCCAGCTGCGTGGCGGTCAGGCCGGAGAGCTGGCTGGACGACAGCGCGTTGATGTCGTCGGTTTCCAGCGCCTGCACCTGCGTGCTGCTGAACACCGACAGCTGTGCAGCGCTGAAGCTGACCTGGCTGAAATCGAGCGCCTTGATCTGCGTCGTCGACAGCCCGCCCATCTGGGCCGTGGTCAGCGCGCCCAGCTGGCTGCTGGACAATGCGGTGATCTGGGCGGTGGACAACGCGTCGATCTGCGACGTCGTCAGCACCTTCATGTCGGAGGTCGACAGGGTGCCCAGCGACGTGGTGGTCAGTGACGCGAACTGCGTCCGCGTAAGGTACGATATGGGGTTGATCGATACCATGTGACGTCCCCCCTGCCCACCGACGACATGCGATCGGCTTTTGCCGATCAAAGACACCCGAACGGCCGCCGCAGCCCCTTCCACGGACCGAAAGGACGCCGGGGCGACACGATTCGCCATTCCAGACCGCCAGCATAAAGGCGGAATGGTTTAGGTTGTGTTAATTGCGCAGTCCCGGTCCGCCGGCCTTCTAGAATCCTGTCAATCCCTGCTCTTCGAAAGATAACTATTGGCGCGTCGAATTTTAGGGAAATGGGCCGGGAATGCTGGTGACGCCGGGAAGGTCGGCGGCATCGACTCCGAATCACGGCATCAGCTGGCCGCCGTTGACCTCGATGGTCTGACCGGTGACGTAGCCGGCGAGCCGCTCCGAGGCGAGGAACAGGTAGGCGCCGACACAGTCCTCCGCGGTGCCGAGCCGCCCCAGCGGGATGCGCGCCGCGGTCGCGGCCAGCTTCTCCGGCGTCGAGTAGCGGCCGTGGAAGTCGGTGTCGATGGTGCCGGGCGACACCGCATTGACGCGGATGCGGTCCGGTGCCAGCTCCGCCGCCAACGAGCGGGTGAAGGTCGCCACGAACGCCTTCGACGCGCTGTAGACCGACGAGCCCGGGCTGCCGCCGGTGCGTGCCGAGATCGACACGGTGTTGACGATCGCCCCGCCGCCGGCCGCCTTCAGCGCCGGCAGCGCCCGCCGGCAGGCCACCACCACCGAGCGCAGGTTGAGGTCCATCACCTCGTCCAGGAAGGCGTCGTCCATCGCCGCCAGCGGCGTCCGGCCGACCATGGTGCCGGCGTTGTTGACCAGCACGTCGAGGCCGCCCAGCGCCTCGACGGCGCCGTCCACCACCGCCGCCACCTCGGACGGGCGGCGGAAGTCGCCGGTGAGCAGGCGCACGTCGGCGCCGCCGGCCGACAGCCCGGCCGCCAGACGCTCCCCCGCCCCGCGGCTGGCCGAGGCGTGCAGCGCCACCCGCGCGCCCAGGCCGGCGAAGGCCGCCGCCACCGCCGCGCCGATGCCGCGGCTGGAGCCGGTCACCAGAACCCGCCTGTCGCGCAGGTCGTCGCCCAGCGCCGTTGCCGTCCACCCGCTCATGCCGTCTTCCCCGTCCGCCGCACCCGGTCCACCGCGTCGAGCCAGCCGCCGTAGAGGCGGTCGCGCTTCGCCGCCTCCATGCGCGGCTCGAAGCGCCGCTCGCAGCGCCATGCACCGGCCACCGCCGCCTGGTCGGGGTAGAGCCCGACCTTCAGCCCGGCGAGGCAGGCGGCGCCCAGCGCCGTCGTCTCGATCACCGCCGGCCGCTCGACCGGCACCTCCAGCATATCGGCGAGGAACTGGCACAGCCAGTCGTTGGCCGCCATGCCGCCGTCCACCCGCAGCGCCCCGGCCGGCGCCGGCCAGTCGGCGCGCATGGCGTCGCGCAGGTCGCGGGTCTGGTAGGCCACCGCCTCCAGCGCCGCGCGGGCGATGTGCGCCGGCCCGGCGTCCAGTGTCAGGCCGGAGATCGCGGCGCGTGCGTGCGGGTCCCAGTGCGGCGCGCCCAGCCCGACGAAGGCCGGCACCAGATAGACGCCGTGGCTGTCCGGCACGCGGGTGGCGAGGTCGTCGGTCTGCGAGGCGTGCGTGATGATGCCCAGCCCGTCGCGCAGCCACTTCACCGCCGCTCCGGCGACGAAGATCGAGCCCTCCAGCGCGTAGGTCGGCTTGCCGTCCAGCCGGTAGGCGACGGTGGTCAGCAGGTTGTTGCCGGAGCGCACCGGCTCCGCCCCGGTGTTGAGCAGCGCGAAGCAGCCGGTGCCGTAGGTGGACTTGACCATCCCCGGCTCGAAGCAGGCCTGCCCGAAGGTCGCCGCCTGCTGGTCGCCGGCGATGCCGGTGATCGGCACCGGGCGGCCGAGCAGGTCGGGCGTGGTGGCGCCGAACTCGGCGCTGCTGTCCAGCACGTCCGGCATCATGGCACGCGGCACGCGGAACAGCGCCAGCAGCTCGTCGTCCCAGTCCTGGCGGTGGATGTCGAACAGCAGCGTGCGCGAGGCGTTGGTGGCGTCGGTGGCGTGCACGGCGCCGCCGGTCAGGCGGTGCAGCAGGAAGCTGTCGATGGTGCCGAAGCACAGCTCGCCGCGCTCCGCCCGGGCGCGGGCGCCGGGGACGTTATCGAGGATCCAGGCGATCTTGGTGGCCGAGAAATAGGCGTCGATCAGCAGACCGGTCCTGGCCTGGACCAGGGGCAGGAAGCCCTCCTCGACCAGCGTGCGGCAGGTGCCGGCGGTGCGGCGGTCCTGCCAGACGATGGCCTTGTGGATAGGGGCACCGGTGGCGCGGTCCCACACCACGGTGGTTTCGCGCTGGTTGGTGATGCCGATGGCGGCGATGTCCGACACGGTGAGGTTGGCCGCGGCGACCGCCTCGCGCAGGACGGTGACGGTGTCGCGCCAGATGTCCTCCGGGTCGTGCTCGACCCAGCCGTCGGCGGGGTAGTGCTGAGCGAACTCCCGCCGCGCAACGCCGACGGGCTGGCCCTGCGCGTCGAAGACAATGGCGCGGGTGGACGTGGTGCCCTGGTCGATGGCCAGGACGTGGGCGGGCGTGGGCATGGGCGTTTCCTTTCGAATCCCTCTCCCGCCCCGGGAGAGGGAGGGGCCCGCTCGGGACGAGCGGGAGGGTGAGGGTAGTTCCAAGGATCCTTGGCTTTACCCTCACCCGGCCGCTTCGCGGCCACCCTCTCCCGGGGCGGGAGAGGGGTATTTTACTTCATCGCCGCCTTCTTGGGCGGGTTGGCCGGCCACGACTTGATCAGCTCGTCGTAGTCGACCGTCTCACCCTTCGGCTTCTCGTTGGCCAGCTTGCGCTGCGGCGCGACGTTGCCGTCCTTCTCCGCCCTAGCGAACCAGAACTCGGCCGATTCCTTCTTGTTCAGCTTCGGCCCGCACTCGCCCTGCACGCCGGACTTCTCCAGGCGCTCCAGCACCGAATCCTGCGCGGCGGCCAGCGCGTCCATGGCCGCCTGCGGGGTCTTGGCGCCCGAGGAGGCGTCGCCGATGTTCTGCCACCAGAGCTGCGCCAGCTTCGGGTAGTCGGGGATGTTGTTGCCGGTCGGCGTCCACTGCACGCGCGCCGGCGAGCGGTAGAACTCGATCAGGCCGCCCAGCTTGGGTGCCCGCTCGGTGAAGGTCTTGTCCCAGATGTCGCTCTCGCGGATGAAGGTCAGGCCGACGTGGCTCTTCTTCAGGCTGACCGTCTTCGACATGGTGAACTGGGCGTACAGCCAGGCAGCCTTGCGGCGGTCGACCGGCGTGGACTTCAACAGCGTCCACGACCCGGCGTCCTGGTAGCCGAGCTTCATCCCGTCCTTCCAGTAGGAGCCATGCGGCGACGGGGCCATGCGCCACTTCGGCGTGCCGTCGGCGTTCACGACGGGCAGGCCGGGCTTCACCATGTCGGCGGTGAAGGCGGTGTACCAGAACATCTGCTGGGCGACGTTGCCCTGCGACGGGACGGGTCCGGATTCCGAGAAGGTCATGCCGGCGGCCTGCGGCGGCGCGTACTTCTTCAGCCACTCCACGTACTTGGTGATGGCGTAGACCGAGGCCGGGCCGTTGGTGTCGCCGCCGCGCTCGACCGAGGAGCCGACCGGGCGGCAGCCCTCCATGCGCACGCCCCACTCGTCCACCGGCTTGCCGTTGGGGATGCCCTTGTCGCCGTTGCCGGCCATGGACAGCCAGGCGTCGGTGAAGCGCCAGCCCAGCGACGGGTCCTTCTTGCCGTAGTCCATGTGGCCGTAGACCTTGACGCCGTCGATCTCCTTCACGTCGTTGGTGAAGAACTCGGCGATGTCCTCGTAGGCCGACCAGTTGACCGGCACGCCCAGGTCGTAGCCGTACTTGGCCTTGAACTTCTGCTTCAGGTCGGCGCGTTGGAACCAGTCGTAGCGGAACCAGTAGAGGTTGGCGAACTGCTGGTCGGGCAGCTGGTACAGCTTGCCGTCCGGGCCGGTGGTGAAGGACTTGCCGATGAAATCGTTGACGTCGAGGGTGGGCAGCGTGACGTCCTTGCCCTCGCCCTCCATCCAGTCGCTCAAGGGCACCGCCTGCTTGTAGCGGAAGTGCGTGCCGATCAGGTCGCTGTCGTTGATCCAGGCGTCGTAGATGTTCTTGCCCGACTGCATCTGCGTCTGGATCTTCTCGACGACGTCGCCCTCCTGGATGAGGTCGTGGCGCAGCTTGATGCCGGTGATCTCGCTGAACGCCTTGGCCAGCACCCTGGCTTCGTACTCGTGCGTGGTGATCGTCTCGGAGACGACGTTGATCTCCATGCCGGCGAAGGGCTTCGCGGCGTTGACGAACCACTCCATCTCCTTGAGCTGCTCCTCCTTCGACAGCGTCGACGGCTGGAACTCGCTGTCGATCCAGCGGCGCGCCGCCTCCATGTCGGCGAACGCCGGTGATGAGCCGATCAGCAGGGCCGCCGCGGACGCGGTGGCCAGACACAGGTTGCGCATGGTCTCCTCCCTTTCCCCAATCTTGATTTCACACCCAGCGGAACACCGCCGCCGCGTAGAGCAGCGCCAGGACCGACGCGATCTCCAGCTCCGGGCCGACCAGCCCGAGCCAGGCGAGATGGATGAAGGCGCTGCCGAGCAGCGTGATGAACAGCCGGTCGCCGCGCGTGGTGGTGATCCCCAGGATCCCGGGCCGCGCGATCTCCGGCCGGTTGACCGCCAGCGCGGTCAGCAGCGCCAGCAGGCCGGCGATGAGGGCGAAGAAGGCGCCGGTCTGCCACGTCCAGGCCATCCAGGCGAAGTGTTCCATGGATCCCTCCTCACACCCGGCCCAGGGCGAAGCCCTTGGCGATGTAGTTGCGCACGAACCAGATCACGAGGGCACCCGGCACGATGGTCAGCACGCCGGCCGCGGCCAGCAGGCCCCAGTCCATGCCGGCGGCGGACACCGTGCGGGTCATGGTGGCGGCGATGGGCTTGGTGTCCACCGAGGTCAGCGTGCGCGCCAGCAGCAGCTCGACCCAGCTGAACATGAAGCAGAAGAAGGCGGTGACGCCGATCCCGCTGGCCACCAGCGGCGTGAAGATCTTCACGAAGAAGTGCGGGAAGCTGTAGCCGTCCAGGTACGCCGTCTCGTCGATCTCGCGCGGCACGCCGGACATGAAGCCTTCGAGGATCCACACCGCCAGCGGCACGTTGAACAGGCAGTGCGCCAGCGCCACGGCGAACGGCGTGTCGAACAGCCCGATGGCCGAGTACAGGTTGAAGAACGGCAGCGCGAACACCGCCGGCGGCGCCATGCGGTTCGACAGCAGCCAGAAGAACAGGTGCTTGTCGCCGACGAAGCGGTAGCGCGAGAAGGCGTACGCCGCCGGCAGCGCCAGCGCGATGGACAGCACCGTGTTCAGCGCCACGTACTGCAGCGAGTTGATGTAACCCGAGTACCAGGACTCGTCGGTGAAGATCCTCGCGTAGTTCTCGAACGTCAGGGTGTGCGGCCACAGCGTCAGGCCGCTGACGATCTCCGAATTGGTCTTCAGGCTCATGTTGACGAGCCAGTAGATCGGCAGCAGCAGGAAGGCGATGTAGAGGCCCAGGACGATCCGCGCGCGCAGCATGGCCTTAGCTCCTTTGCGCATCCATGCGGGTCATCACCGTGTAGAAGACCCAGCAGACCGCGAGGATGATCAGGTTGTAGACGATGGACAGCGCCGCCGCCTTGCCCAGGTCGAACTGGCCGAGCGCCAGCTTGACGAGGTCGATGGAGACGAAGGTGGTCGAGTTGCCGGGGCCGCCGCCGGTGACGACGAACGGCTCGGTGTAGATCATGAAGCTGTCCATGAAGCGCAGCAGCACGGCGATCAGCAGCACCCGGCGCATCTTCGGCAGCTGGATGTTGCGGAAGATCGCCCAGCGCGACGCGCCGTCGATGCGCGCCGCCTGATAGAACGCGTCAGGGATGGAGCGCAGCCCGGCGTAGCACAGCAGCGCCACCAGCGAGGTCCAGTGCCACACGTCCATGGTGACGATGGTCACCCACGCCGACAGCGGGTCGGCCGTGTAGTTGTAGGGAATCCCTAAGTGGTTCACCACCCAGCCCAGCAGGCCGATGTCCTCGCGGGCGAAGATCTGCCAGATGGTGCCGACGACGTTCCAGGGGATCAGCAGCGGCAGCGCCAGCACCACCAGCGTCGCCGCCACCCGCCAGCCCTCGCGCGGCATGCTCAGCGCCACCGCGATGCCCAGCGGCACCTCGATGGCGAGGATCAGGAAGGAGAACAGCAGGTTGCGCCACAGCGCGTCGAAGAAGCGCCCGCCCAGGTCGGTGGAGGGGTCCAGCAGCTCCTGGTACCAGCCGATGCCGTTCCAGAAGAACTGGTTGTTCCCGAACGTGTCCTGGACCGAGTAGTTGACCACCGTCATCAGCGGCACGATCGCCGAGAAGGCGACGATCAGCAGCACCGGCAGGACGAGCAGCCATGCCCCCTGGTTGACCGGCTTGTCCATCACGCCGCCTCCCCTTCCACCAGATGCCCGTCGGCGTAGACGTGCACCATGTCCCGCTCGAACGTCAGCGAGGCCTCGTCCCCGGACAACGCCAGCGCCTCCGGCACCGTCGCCGCCATGGGCAAGCCGGCCAGCTCCACCTTGGCGAGGCGGACGCGGCCCAAATCGTCGATGCGGCGCACCCGCACCGGCACGCCGGCGCCGGCGGGGGCGAGCGTGGCGAACTCCGGCCGCACGCCGATCTCGACGCGGCCGGCCTCGATGGGCGGGTAGCCGCGCGCCAGCCGGATCTCGTGCCCGCCGACGTGGGCGCTGCGGCCGTACACGGTCGCCGGCAGCACGTTCATGCCGGGCGAGCCGATGAAGTGGCCGACGAAGACGTGCGCCGGGCGCTCGAAAAGCTCCTGCGGGCGGCCCATCTGCACCACGGCGCCGTCGTGCATCACCACCACCGTGTCGGCGAAGGTCATCGCCTCGGTCTGGTCGTGCGTCACGTAGATCATCGTCAGGTCGAGCGCGCGGTGCAGCGCCTTCAGCTTGGAGCGCAGCTCCCACTTCAGGTGCGGGTCGATGACCGTCAGCGGCTCGTCGAACAGGATGGCGGCGACGTCCGGACGGACGAGGCCGCGGCCCAGCGAGATCTTCTGCTTGGCATCCGCCGTCAGGCCGCTGCCGCGCCGCTTGAGGTGCGGCGTGAGGTCGAGCAGGTCCGCGATCTCGTGCACCCGCGCGTCCACCGCCGCCCCGCGCAGGCCGCGGTTGCGCAGCGGGAAGGCGAGGTTCTCGTACACCGTCATGGTGTCGTAGACGACCGGGAACTGGAACACCTGGGCGATGTTGCGCGCCTCGGTCGGCAGCGCGGTCACGTCGCGGCCGTCGAACAGCACCCGCCCCTCGCTGGGCACCAGCAGGCCGGAGATGATGTTCAACAGCGTGGTCTTGCCGCAGCCGGACGGCCCGAGCAGCGCGTAGGCGCCGCCCTGCCGCCAGACGTGGTCCATGGGCTTGAGCGCGTAGTCCTTCGGCCCCGACGGCTTCGGGACGTAGCTGTGCGCGAGGTTCTGCAGTTCGATGCGGGCCATGCTCCCCTCCCCCTCACGCCGCCGCGGCCAGCGGCGGCGCCGCGGCCAGCGTGCCGTCGTGCCCGAAGGCGAAGACGCGGCGCGGGTCGATGAAGACCTCGATGCGCTCGCCCGGCTCGACGTCCAGCACGCCGCGCGACACCGCGACCCAGCGGTCGCTGCCGCCGTCCGTGCGCGGCACGTCCACGTGCACGAAGCTCTCGGAGCCGGTGATCTCGCTGACCGCCACGGTGCCGGTCACCGCGATCGCCTCGGCGTCCGGGCGGCGCAGGTACAGGTGGTCGGCGCGGAAGCCGACGGTGTAGGTGTCGTCCGGCAGCCCGGCCAGCACGCCGCGCGCCGCCGCGGCGTCGCCGGTGTCCAGCACCACCTGGGCGCCGCGCTTGTGCACCCGCATGGTGTTGAGCGGCGGGTCGGAGAACACCCGCGCGCTGGTGATGTTGGCCGGGCGGCGGTAGACGTCCGGCGTGCGGCCGAACTGCGCCAGCCGCCCTTCCCACAGGGTCGCCGTGTTGCCGCGCAGCAGCAGCGCCTCCGCCGGCTCGGTGGTGGCGTAGACGAAGACGGCGCCGCTGGCGGCGAAGATCTTCGGCAGCTCCTCGCGCAGTTCCTCGCGCAGCTTGTAGTCCAGGTTGGCCAGCGGCTCGTCGAGCAGCACCAGCTGCGCGTCCTTGACCAGCGCGCGGGCGATGGCGGTGCGCTGCTGCTGGCCGCCCGAGAGCTGCATCGGCGTGCGCTCCAGGTAGGGCTCCAGCTTCAGCATCCGCGCCGCCTCGCGGACCTTGCGGTCGATCTCGTCCTTCGGGCGGCGGGCGACGCGCAGCGGCGAGGCGATGTTCTCGTACACCGTCAGCGTGGGATAGTTGATGAACTGCTGGTAGACCATGGCGACCGAGCGCTGGCGCACATGCACCCCGGTCATGTCGCGCCCGTCCACCAGCACGCGGCCGGCCGAGGGCTTGTCCAGCCCGGCCATCAGCCGCATCAGCGACGTCTTGCCGGACAGCGTCGGACCCAGC
>Ga0196970_1000710_pt1 | contig 33079 bp, 29 predicted proteins | sample S1v_513CmetaG_FD_148672 | JGI IMG/M metagenome (GOLD analysis project Ga0196970, IMG submission 148672) | Soil microbial communities from Anza Borrego desert, Southern California, United States - S1+v_5-13C | ecosystem: Environmental > Terrestrial > Soil > Desert | place: USA: California... | reverse complement strand
GGGAGGCGGTGGCGGTGGCGGGGGAGGCGGCGGCGAGGGGCACGGAGGCGACGGCGCGTTGCCAACCGTGCAATCAATCGTTGACCGCAGGAACCAGGCCTGGTCGTTGCTGCCATCAGCGGCGCCGCGATACAGGAAATACTCATAGGGGCCGGCCAGCACGGCCGACGCAAGGCTGAAGGCGTCGGCGGCGGATGTGCCGCCATTGATGGCGTCCACGACCAGGATGCCGTTGGCCGTGGTCAGCGCACCGAGGCCAGCCACATTTTGCACGGTGATGCGGGACAGGCCGCTGGCGGTACCGCCATCAACGATGAGTTGATCGGAGGGCGAACCATCGGCGCCCAGCAACGTATTGATGCCCAGCGCACCCTGCTGGCCGACGTAGTTCGTCGTGGTCAAGGTCTTGAAAGCGGGACTGGGCGCCAGAAACACGACCGCGCCGCCATTGGTCAGTGTGCCGCGTACGACCGAGTTCGCGCTGATGTTCCAGGTGCCGCCGGCCAGGGTCACATTGTTTGCCGCACCTGCCGCGCCGGTCCACAGGGCTGCCGAGGTGAGCGAGATGTCCACGGTTGAAGTGGGATCGGCGAGCACATCGCCACTCAGGCGCGCACCGGTGGTTGCGGTGAGGCTGGCCGTCGGGCTCGGATTGGCCGGATTGGTCCCTGGCCGTGCCTGCAGGAGCACGCCGTTACCGCCACTGATGACCGCGGCATTGCTTGCGACCAGATTCAACCGGGATGCCTCCAGCGTAATGGCGTTGCCGAGCACAGACTGGAGGCTTCCACCGGAAAGCGTCACCGAGTTGGCCGGCCAGGTGCTCGCGTTGGCCAGCACCCACAGGCCGGGGCTGCCTGCGCCGCTGGCGGCGAGGGTGGAGTTGCTTGCGTCGATGACGCCGCCGCTGACAACTTCCGCCGCAGGGCTGGCCGCACCAGTGGTGCCCACGGATGTATTGATGAGCTGCACTGTGCCCGCCGTGGAGTCGACGCCAACGGACTGCTGGCCTGTCGTGCTCACCGTGGAATCGGACATCCGCAGCAGGGCGCCACCGCCCGCCACTGCGCCCCTGGCGCGGGTCGCCGCGGTGGTGATGTGGCTGCTGCCCAGCTCGATGAGGGAGGGCGCCGCGTTCGGTGCTGCGAACACGCCGTAGGAATCGGCAACCGTCGAATGGATGGTGACGTTTGCACCGGTGATCGTCCCGCCCTGCGCCAACAGACCCGCAGGTGGACTGAGGTAGGTGGTCGCGGGAAAACCATCGGGCGCGATCGACATCGCCGTGGTGAAGTCCCCATTGGACATGGTGATGGTCGTCGTGCCCAGCAGGGTGATGCGTGAGTAGGGCCGTGCGAAGGCGCCGCTGATCGCGCCCGCGCCCTGCACCGTCATGCCATTGACCGTGACCTGGCCACCGTTGATCGCCGCCACCGCGGTGCCGTTCGCCCCGCCAAAGTCAACACCAGATTGGCGCCCAGGGTGTCGGTGGGGGCAATGGTGTTGTCAACGACGATGCCATTGCTGCCGTAGCTGCCAGCGGGTGCTGAAAGGGAAAAGCCGGTGCTCGCATCAACCCGCACCCGCCCACCATCGCTCATATAGGCACCCACCACACCCTCGCCGGACATGCTGATCTGGGTGTTGCTGCGCGCATCTATCACGCTGTCGGTACCGGTGGCCATCAGCGCCGCACCACTGAACCAGCTCGGCGACTGGCCCATGTTGATGCTGCTGGCGTCCACGAGCGTGACGCTGCTGCCGCTGTCAGCACGCACGCCGGTCAAGGCGTCCACCGCCTGCAGATCCAGCCCCAGCGTTACCTGCGAACCCAGCGTGGCCTGCAATCCGAACGCGGTGGAGTTGGCATTGGTGATGGACAGCGGGATATTGCTACCCAGCGTGCCTGCGTCCGTATTCTCGATAAGGATGGCGGGGTTGCCATTGCTCGCCGTCAAGGTGATCGGCGTACTGGCGCCGAGACGGACCACGCCACCATCGATCATCTGCACCGCGATGTTCTGGAAGCCATTGCCGATCAGGGTGGCGCCAGGCGTCAGGTCGATGACGGTGCCGCTGTTGAATGCGGCCACCAAGGTCTCGTAGTTCCCAGTCTGCGTCAGGGTGGTGCCTGGCGCGACGATGCATTGCCCACTGAACAAGGTGATGCTGTTCGAGGAAATCGGGCAGGTCTGGGCGAACGCGCTGGAGAGCGGAAGTGCGCCCAGCAAGGCGACGCAGGGCCAGTGGAGCGACGTTGCGAGCGCCAAGGCAAGCGGCCTTCTGCGTAACGCGTGGCGCGGATCGTCATCTGAAGATTCCATCCTGGCGCTCCTTGGACTTGCAAGCCCAACGGCTGCTGGGGAAGCGTGCCGGTGACGAGGCCCTCGGGTGCTCGTCGTTCGCACAGTGGAGCACACAGGCCGGTTGTTTCGAGCAGAAAAGCTACTGTCGCCAGAGCAGTAGAAATGCTGAGATCAGTACGGGCGCGAAGTGGATCCTCTGATGATCATCTCGGTAATTGCGGCGATAAGGCGATCCGGGATCGTCATCGTGTGCCAAGGACGCAAAGGGGATACTTTGGTCAGCGCGTCTTCGTATATGACGCCCACCAGTATCTTGCGGTATCAGTGCGAGTGCCCTTCAGCATGGAAACAGATGCCACCGTCCTCCCACCCAAGGAGCGGAATTCGCGGTTCGTTTCTTCGCATTGAGTGCCGGGGTAGATCCCCCTTAGGCGCTGTTCTGTTCCTGGATAGCGGCCCCGGATGCAAAAGTTGCATCCGCGATGTCAAGCAGCGCCCGCAACCGGTCCATGTGCCGCAAGTCCTGGTGATAACCCACCCATATGTCGCGTGATGGGGGAGGGCCAAACGATTCGATCCGCTGCAGGCCAGTGACGGCGTCTCCAAGCGGCCGCGGCAGGACCGCAACCCCCACGCCTCGCAAGCACATCTGTGCCTGGACGCTGCGGCTGGTACTGGTGAACGCACGACGCGAATGCGGAAGCTGATCCAGCAGCCATGCCACGTCGGGGAAGTGTGATTGTGCGGAGTTCATCAGGATGAGCCCGACGGCGCGAGAGTCCGTTCGCAGTTGCTCAATCGTCCCGGCAGAGCCGTACAGGCCATAGGGCATGGTCATTACGCGGCGCTGCACGATGTCCGGTTCGGCGAAGGGCACGATGCGGAACGCCACGTCAGCATCTCGACGGGTCAGATCGAGCAGGCGATAGCTTGCGATCAGCTCTGGCACCACGGCGGGATGACGCCTGACCAGCTCGGCGAGTACGGGCGACAGGACGTAACTCGCAAACCAATCGGCGGTCGATATGCGCAGGATGCCCTCCAGGCGTCCGTCGCTCCCGCTGAGCCTCCGCTCCATGGCCAGGGCGGAGTTCTCCATGCTCTCGGCCAGGGCAAGCACCGCCTCGCCCGCATCCGTCGGCACCAGGCCTTCCCCCGTTCTGCGCAGGAGGGGCTGCTGCGCCTGTTCTTCGAGCGCCTTGATGCGACGGCCCACGGTCGGGTGGCTGACCCCCAGGCGGCGCGCGGCTTCTCCCAGGGATCGGCTGCGGACGACCGCCAGGAAGATACGGACATCACCCCAGTCCATTGCCTGCTCCGTACAAATATGTACGCGCAATGTGCGTCAGTGCCAGTCCACAAGCAAGTTTGTCGAGTCCAGGATACGCCTCAGCCGTTTGGGGCTTATCGCTAGGGGTATCGACCTATGAATTTGAAAGAGAAAGTCGCCTTGGTCACGGGTGCATCGAAGGGCATGGGCGCGGGCATTGCACGCCGGCTCGCTGCTGAGGGCGCCGCGGTCGTCGTCAACTATGCGACCGACAGTGCCGGCGCCAACGAAGTGGTCGCAGACATCCGCAGCGGGGGAGGGCGCGCGCTTGCGGTCCGCGCGGACGTGCGCAACAAGGACGAGGTTGATGCGCTGGTGACCGCGGCCCTCGCGACGTACGGCCGGCTGGATATCGTGGTCAACAACTCCGGGGTTTACCAATTCGCACCGATCGAAGCCACTATTGAAGCGCTCTACCGCCGGCAGTTCGATATCAACGTGCTCGGGCCGCTGCTGGTCACCGCCGCCGCCGTGCCGCACCTGCAGCGCGGTGCGAGCATTATCAATATCAGTTCATTCGTGACCCGTGTGTTGCCTGCCGAGAGCGCCATCTACACCGGATCCAAGGGGGCGGTGGATGCGATCACCGGTGTATTGGCGCGAGAGCTCGGGACGCGTGGCATCCGCGTCAATGCTGTGAATCCCGGGTTGATCGAGACCGAGGGCTCGCACGCCGCCGGTGCGATGGGATCGGATTTCCAGACCTGGAACGAGTCACAGACCCCGCTGGGGCGCATCGGCCAGGTAGAAGACGTCGCCCCGATCGTAGCCTTCCTCGCTTCGGACGATGCCCAATGGGTAAGCGGTGAGCTCATCCTCGCGTCGGGCGGCATGCGCTGATTGCTACCCATGGATGCGTTTGCCGATACCACCGGGGCCACAGCGCCGGACCCGCGCCGCTGGCTAGCCCTTGCGGTACTGCTGACAGGCACGCTGCTGCCGCCGCTGGACTTTTTCATTGTCAATGTTGCATTGCCTGCGATCCGCCTCGATCTGCGTGCGGCCGCGGATATCTCGCAGTTGGTGATCTCCGTCTACGCCACGGCCTACGCCGTCACGCTCATCCTGGGTGGGCGGCTGGGCGATGTCTTTGGTCGCAAACGGGTGTTCATCGGCGGCATGCTCGGCTTCGGCCTGGCGTCAGCGCTTTGCGGCCTGGCGCCGCGATCCGAAGTGCTGGTGATCGGGCGGTTGCTGCAAGGCGTGTCTGCTGCCCTGATGGCGCCGCAGTCGCTGGCGTCAATCCACGCGCTGTTTCCCGCCGAGGAGAAGAGCCGCGCCTTGAGTCTGTATGGCGCGACCTTCGGCCTGGCATCGGTGGGCGGGCAATTGCTCGGTGGCGTGCTGATATCGAGCAGCCCCCTGGGACTCGGATGGCGAAGTGTATTTCTGATCAACCTGCCGATCATCGTATGCGCCGTACCCGCAGCGTGCATGTTTCTGCGGGAAACCCGAGCGAGTCGCAGCGAACGCCTGGATGTCACCGGGGCGGTTCTGCTGGCTGCGGCGCTGCTGGCGCTGGTTGTGCCACTCATTGAAGGACGCGAGCGTCACTGGCCGTGGTGGTATCTGGGGGTGATGGCGGCATGCGGTCCGCTTCTGGCCGTGTTCTGGCGGCATGAGAAACGATGGGCCAAGGCGGGGAGAACACCGTTGATCCTTCCCTCACTGCTGCATATCAGGGGACTGCGGCGCAGTCTGGCGGCCACGCTGTTCTTCTATGCGCTGGCTGCGTTCTTCCTGGTGTTCGCGATGTATCAACAGTCGGGCCTGGGACGTGACAGTGCCGCGGCTGGGCTGGCCATTCTGCCGCTGGGGTTGGGGTTCTTCCTTGGTCCACTGTGCGCGCCGACCTTGACGCGGACCGGGCTGCGTGCCGGTGTATCCGGCATGCTTCTGGAAGTGGTGGGCCTGGTCATGGTTGCGGGGCTGGCGCTGGTTGACGCGCCCTCGTGGATGCCGGCGCCGTTGTTTCTCATCGGCGCGGGGCAGGGCATCGCACTTCCCGCATTGGTGCGGCAAAGTGTGGATCACGTTGATCCTCGGCATGCCGGGCTGGCATCTGGCGTGGTCAACGCGACATTGCAGATCGGTGCAGCGATTTCCGTGGCGGTTGTCGGGGGTGTTTACTTCGCGGTGGCGCCGGATGGTGCCGGGGCTGCGGAGGTGCGGGAGGGCTTTGCTTTGGCTTCGTTGGTTGTGGGGGCGTCATTGGGCATGGCGGCTGTTCTTGGCTGGGAACATGAGAGTTGATCGGGTGGCATGGATACCGACAACCATCCTCGAAATGTAAGGTTTACCCTGACTCCACCACGCACTGTAGGCGCTATTATCCGGCGCAAAGGATGGGGGAATCATGGACGTTCGACTGCTTGCGGCCCTTGCGGCTGCGTTCTTGGCGTTTTCGGTGTCGGCACAAACGCGCTCAGCTACTGGCGGTGGTGTGCCTCGAGTTTCGCAGCCCAAGCCTGCGGCCTATAACCCACTATCCAAGTCAACAACACCTTTCAATTGCCGACGGTATCGCGACCAGGTGTTCCCGATCGACATGCAGACGTATTGCCAGAACATAGAAAATTCCTACATTCAGAGCGAAGCGCGGCGCGTAGGCCGGCCAGCACCGTCGGCAAGTATCGTCACGCTACCTTCCCTGGGAAGCCCCGAAGCAAAGCGTGCCGGCGTGGCATGCGTTGGCGGCACAGCGATGCGCCGACTTTCCAACGGCTGGGAACAATTGCCAGCGAGTGACGGTGGGTGGCAGCGCTGTGTGGAGCAGTAGGTGCGTGCAGTTGGATCGGACTGAAGAGCGTGGGTCGCTGGGTGTGTGGGCGAGTCTTGATCAACCGTCAAATCACCGCAGTAGGCCATAACTCGGATAGGATGTAATTTCGCAATCTTGGTAGTTATTCGAGGTGTTGCGAGTAATCGATGCAGCTTTCGTAGTGCTTTCCTGAGATCTGGACATTCGCAGTGTTGCGTCAAACTAAGTGGCCAAGTTGTTGCGTTTTGGAGCTTGCCGAGCGCAACACACAAATGATGCCGGCGGTATTCAGTGTTGCGCAGTAGCCTTGGAGAACCGCATATCTGGAGAGGTGCCATAACCGGAAAACCAGCTCTGACATCGACCAGCTCACGAGCTTGCGCGAGTACAGATCCAGGAGCACGGTCAGATACAGCCAGCCTTCGCCTGTGGAGATGTAGGTGATTCGGGGGTGAACCCCGAGCCGGTGTGGCCGCCAATATACGCCAACAACCTTTATCTATGAGGAGGTGGCAAGAAGCCGCGCAAAAAATCCGCAATGTCGTGAAACGCCGATTCATGCCGAGCTATCAAATATTCGAAGATCTGGGCTTGAGTGGCACCCTGCTGTTTTAGGTAGTGGTTAAAGTCTTTTCCCTTGGAGAAATCTTTTCTCGCCGCGCGGAACGGGAACATGGCGTCCTCGCGACTCGCTGCCAGGATGGCCTCTTCTACACTCTCTAAGGGGATCATTCGGATACTGGGATGATCCGAAAACTTCTCGTTCCTTTGATCAGCGTCCAAAATGCCAACGACCTTTTCCGGAGAAGCCAGAAGCTGATCTGCTTCTTTGCCATCAATCAGTCCAGCAACTTGAGATGCGCCCCCGATGAAGATTATCTTGTAAGTAAGTAGGGATTCTGGACAGTAGCGTCGTATGAGGTGTTCAATGAAGGAAACAAGCATCTTGTCCTCCGTCAAAATGTACCTGTCATAGCCAACAAATCCGAACAACATCAACATCGCATTGCTGTAGGACGTAGGCTTGATAGAAACACTGCCAGCGTTGTCTTCCATGTAGAAGATCTCATCAACCTCTAGCTGCCGCATGAGTGCGAGGGAGTGCGTGGTGAAGAGGATCTTACAATCGTATTGTCCGGAGAACTCACGCAACCAGCCGGGCAGATTCGCTTGGGCGGCCGCGTCTAAGGATAGGTCAATCTCGTCAATCACCAGCAGCTTCGAGGGACCCTTGATGGTCCGGAACAGATTGATGAGGAAGTGCTCCCCGGAGCTAAGGTAATCCTCTCGAATGTATGTCCCATCTTCCCTGACAAGAGCGTAGTAGTTCTTTCCCCGGACCCGGACCTCGGCCATTGCCGAGTAGCGGTCGGTCTCGTAGACCGCGTTCAAAAAGGCGATCAACTCACCGGGGCAATGATAGGTTTTTAAGGCGATGGCTGTCCGAATGTCCTGGTCGGCCTCACTTGCGCTTTTGAAGTAGTTGAACCGAGCTCCGTATGGCATCGGAAGCTCTGCGGCCACGAGTTCACGTAGTTCTTTGGATATTTTGTCTCGACAGTCCAGAGAACGAAGGGTGTTGTTATAGGCGAACGTTGCCCGTTCGCCGTCCAAGTCGTAGACGATCCGGCTTTTCTGGGAGAACGCGTAAGGCGTGGCTGTCCGTATGAACGTGTCTGAGTTGGACAGGTTCCGGAGAGCCCGCACCAAGGTTGTCTTTCCTGCTCCGTTTCGGCCAACGAGGCACATCAGTCCGCTCCTCGAGAGATCCATATCAAGGTGGAGATGAGTAACGTGCTGGATAGCCTCAAGCGTTACTTGGAGGCGACTCATTGGGCAGACCTATGCAGGAGGCTGTCAATGACGGTGGTGCCGAACTTTCTCCTAAGCTTTTCAAGATAGGCCGGATCGGCAGCGTGGGTGTAGCTGATCAGGCCACTGAGCCGCTCCAAACCTTCTTCCATTCCCTGGCTATACGTTTCCTCAAATATCTTCAATAGCCGCGCCCGGTCTCGTAGGTAGAAGTGAATCCAAGCCTCAATGCGGTTCCTGACATCCCGATCAATGGCGATGTCTCCTGTGGGTAGGATCACCAACCCTAAGAGCTTGACCTTGCGGCCAACCGTGGTCAGCTTGCTCTTTGCCGGGTTGAGTTTGAATTCGTCGCCCAGTTCACTGGCGAGGTAGGTCTCAATGACGGCCCCTGCATCCGAAAGATTGGCGCGATCCTCAGTAGACAGCATGATGTCGTCGGCGTAGCGCGTGTAAATCCAGCCACGATCTTGGCTGACTTGCGCCAAGCGATGGTCAAAAGAGAGCAGGCAGGCGTTGCTCACGATCGGGGAGGTGGAGTAGCCGATGGGCAGCTTCCCGTCGATGGTGAGCAGCCCGAGGATGTGGTCCAAGTGATCATGAAGGTCGGCGACGGGCGTCTCGCTCTCCGACAAGACCCGGCGAATCAGCGGCGTTGTGATGCTGTCGAAGAACCGCTCTAGGTCGGTCTGGAAGAAGGCCCGACTCTTAGCATGGGGCTCCACCGCCTGTATAAGGGTTGCCCCTTTGCGATATGCAAAGGAGACTGAAGTGTTGACAGGCAGGTGCTCTAGCACAAAGCCGTTGAGGAAGGTATGAAAATCCTTCAGGATTCTGGATGGCTTATAGATGGTGCGGCTCTTCCAGCCAACCGGGCTGTAGTTCTCCCTGGGAGAAAGGGCCAAGAACTCGTCGAAGCGGTATTTGCCGTGATACATGGCGTCGAACAGCTTATGTAACGGCTGTGGGGTCATGAATCGCGGCCTCTCACTCCCTATAATGGAGGGGAGCGTAGCCCATTACCGGCTAGGGCTGCACAAACGAAATGCCCGGTCGGGCGTTAGCCTGCGACCGGGCATGCGTAAGTTGATAAAACGCCCTAGGGACCAGACTTTAGACCGGAGCTACTCCTAGTCGCTGGTATGACACAAACCTAGCACGGGCGCCGAGGCGCGCGCAAGTCAGTGTGGAGCAGGGGGCACCCCCGTTATCACGGACACTTACAAGGAGGCTGATCAAGGCCCGCGTCAGCCGATGAGCTGGAACATATCCAAAGAAGTGACAGCGAGCACACCGGTCAGCCGTCGCGGAGGCGAGCCGATGCCTTGTCGATGAAGAGTGACATCTCCAACCGGGAGGACAATGCCCTGGGCGGCACTTCTGTAGCTAGCTTTTGGGCGAGCACCGATGCCAGAGCCATCTGGGCATCAGTTGGTGCTTTGATGTCCCAGTCCAAGGCTTCAGACAGTGCGCTGGTCAAGCGTTTGCCAAGCCTAACGTTGAATCGCTCACGCGCGGAAGCCTCTCGCAACCTAGCCCATTGACGGACGAGGGCGCGCTCGTCTGACTCCGAGATCGGGACCTCGAGGGCTATGCCGTGCTCAGGTGCGACCAGATAGAGGCCCATGGAACAGTTGCATCCTTGAAGACTTGACCGAAAACTAAGGATATCTTAGTGTGAAAGCGTGGTCGCTTGCGCCATCCTATGGTTTCAACCGTAGGGGGGCCAGTGTCCGATACCACGCGTCCAATCTTTGCCCAGAGACTGGCCGAAGCACGTAGTCGTGCGGGTCTTTCCCAAGCGCAGCTTGGCGTCCTGGCCGGTATGGAGCCTGAAGTGGCAAGCCCTCGCGTCAACCAGTACGAACGTGGCGTGCACGAGCCCCGCGCCGATATGGCGAAGAAGCTTGCGGAAGCCTTGAATGTTCCTGCGGCGTTCTTGTATACCGAGGACGAGATGTTGGCCAAGTTGCTCCTGCGTTGGAACGATCTCAGCAAGACGCAGAAGCGCGATCTGGTGAAGCAGGTCGAGCAGTCAACTGCCACAGACAAGTGACGATCGGACTGACAGTGCGCGCGACGTCCATTCGGGCGGTGACTCGGGAGATTTGAATGCCTGACGTCCGAACGAATTCGTAAAGGTCGCCTTTACCGCCGAGGAGAAGCGCATGCTCGGTTCGTGTTTGGTCAGCAACGCGCCTAACCATCAGTCGCTCATCACCGTCAGCCAGCCGTCGAGCTTGTGTTGGGCAGCAGGCCTGCTTGGTGCGGCCGATGTATCGCTTCGGCCATCTCCCAGATGATGCAACCATGCGCGATCAGGGACGTCTATCGGAGGTAGGGAAGGGCCGCTTCCGACCCAAAACGGACATGGGAAGCGAGTGGGCGACTCTCGGAAAACTGTCCCTGACACCTTAGTACGGACTTCCCTGAAAGCGCCGGGCCAGCTCTACACTTGGGGTGATCGTGGAGGGGGTTGCATTGATGCTGAGCGTGATCGGACATGCCCTCAAGCAGGACGAACCGCTGGCATTCGACTGGGACCGGCGACGGTGGGATGCCGATCCAGACCAAGCCAGCGCGCCAGGGCCAGCTATTGTTCGCCGTGGCATCGCGGCTTGGATCGAAACTGTATGAACATCGACGAATACGCAGGCAAGTACTTTGCGCTCTACGAGTCTTTCGCCGAGACGGTGCAGTTCGTACTGAAGAAGTCGCTGCTCTCCGCCGAAGGACTCCCCCATCCGCAGTCAATCCAGTATCGCGCCAAGTCGGTCGAAAGCCTGCGTAACCGATTGAGCGAGGAGGGGAGGCTGGAGTCGGAAACGCTTGAGCAGGACAGGCGGGATCTGGCGGGCGTTCGGGTCATCTTCTACACCAATAACGACGTCGAAAAGTTCCTTGGCTCGCCGTTGATCCGCGAGAACTTCGAGATCGATGAAGGCTCGACGAAGATCCACCATCCGATCCCGGAAAACGAAGGCGCGCGCTATCGGGGTTACCACTACACGGTGCGACTACGCGAAGACAGGATTCGCTTGCCCGAGTATGCCCGGTTCGCTGGGCTGCGTTGCGAAATACAGGTGCAGACGATCCTGAATCATGCTTGGTCGGAAACCTCGCATGACATCGTCTACAAGCAGAAGCTAGGCAATGGCTACGGCAAGCGGGCGATGGAGGGCATCACGCGCCGCTTCGAGCGGATCATGGACGAGTACTTGGTTCCGGCCGGATACGAGATACAGAAGGCACAACAGGAGTACGAGCGCCTGCTGCGCGGAAAGCTGTTGTTCGACAATGACGTGGTCACCCTGCTGGACAATGCACAGAACAACAACGAGCGCTACGAAATCCTGTCCAGCCTGCAGAACCATGCGATCCCGTACTACAACGATCTTCCCGCCGCGTACGACCGACTCAAAGCGCCCTTCCTGAGGGTGGTTCAGGCGGCGCGCGAGGCCGAGCAGGTGGCAATAGAAACGGCATTTGGAGGCATGAAGGGGTTCAAAGCCGAAGCGGTAACAAAGCTGGTGGTGGAGATCGTCGAGGGGCTGCGCTACGCGGATGCGGTCGGCACGCTGCAACTGCTGATCGATATCTACCGCGACGAGCCGAACGAGCAGGCCAGGGAGCAGATCGTGAGCGCCGTCAAGCACCTGGCGGCGTACAACATCGACGCCTACCAGCAGGTCGGCCCAATGTTGCAGATGGCGCTGTCGGAGAAATTGAACGGCATGGATGCTGCGGAGGTGGATTGCATTCGTCCCATCGCACTTGCGGTCTGGTCGGAAGTCCTGCAACTGGACATCACCGGACAGACGTGGAAAGCGAATTCCGTGATCCTTCGTTCTGGAGCCGTGCCGGCGTCGGAGCAACTGATGGAAGTGCGGGACAAGGCGATCGTGGCGCTGTTCGCCGCCTACGACCGGTCGGTCGACGACTCACAGCGGCGCAGGGTGCTTTCCGCACTCGATGATGGCACCCGTGCCCCAAGTCAGGTCGTCTGCCCGGACGAATTGCTGACGGCTACGCTTAGGGATGCTGGCCGCATCGTCGAGTTCATGACCGAGCGCGCCCCGCAGACTAGCTACGAACTGCTGCAGCATCTGGAGCATCGATACCTCTACGACTACTACCGGGTCAGCGGGCTTGCCGACGGCGAGGGCGGCAGGCCCTCCCACCAGGCGGACGCGGCGGCACTCGTCAGGGCGATCTTCCGGTTCCGCGATGCGATCAATGCCGACGACTCGTTCGTCCGATACAAGGTGTTGGTCGGATATGAATCCGTCTTCCCGGCCCACTGGATCGACCGGGACTTCGACTACAAAGAACCGGACGCGTATCGACAACAAGAGGCGGATCGCTACGTCAACGCGGTCGACGCGGAAAGCGAGAACGATTGGTTCGAGTTGTCGACGCGCTGCGCGCAGACGAAGTCGAGCGATCTCGCTACGTCCCCGGTTTTCGGGGACTTCATCGCCAAGCTGTCCCAACGCAAGCCGGAGGTCGCCGAGAGGTTCCTGGACAGGGCGGGCGACGATCTGCACGGATTCCTGGCCGCGTTCCTCAACGGCTTGGTGGCAAGCGATCGGCAGGACATCTACGAGCGGGCGCTGGCCAGCGAGCTGGATTCGGCGAGGAACCTGCCTGGTGTCGTCCACCACCTGCGCTACTCCGGGGCCAAACAGCCACATGTTGCGCGACGCCTGTTGGATCGCGCGATGGAAACCGACGATACAGTGGCCGTGACGAAATGCCTGGCGTTCGCGATGGAAGCGTACGGAACGGAGAAGCTGGACGATGCCGACACCATCGTCCACGACGCACTGGCTTATCTGACCGAACGCAAGGATCCGCGCTGGGTATGGGGCGTTTGGTTCGCCGCCGGCCGCGATGTAAGGCTCTATCAGGAGGTGTCGCCGGAGCGGATCGGGCAGATCCTGAAGAACCTGGCGTTCCTTCCCAAGGTGGATCACCACGTGGAACGTGTCCTGCGTAGTCTGGCCGAGCGGTATCCGGAGGCCGTGTGGGACTATTTCGGTGATCGGCTTGCACGTGCGGGGCAGGCGATCGACGAGAACGGGGGCGAGTTCGAGGCGGTGCCCTACCGTCTGCACGACCTGCAAAAAGCATTGTCCAAGGACGCAGAGCTTGCCGTCGCGAAAGGAATGGCGTGGTTTGTGCGCGATGCCACGTTGTTTCAGTTTCGCGGCGGGCGCCTACTCTGCGCCGTCTTCCCGCGCGATGCGGATGTGTTCATGGCCGCGCTCGCCGGCTTAGTAAAGGAGGGCGGAGAGACCGAGGCCGATTTTGCCCTCGTCGTTCTCAGGAACTACCACGGCGAGACCTTCACCCATGTCGTCTTGAAGGAGATTGTGTCCCGCTTCCCCGAGGACGACCGGAGACATGGCGGTGTCCGATCGTGTCTGGAGAACACGGGAGTTGTCCACGGAGAACTGGGATTCGCGAATGCCTGGCGAGCCAAGAAGGAAGCCCTTTCGGAGTGGCTGGACGATCCGCGTCAGGAAATCAGAATGTTCGCCGAGAAGGAAAGGGCCAGTCTCGACTTGATGATTGCTGCGGAGGAACGCCGTGCGGAAGCATCAACTAGGATGCGGAGAATGGATTACGACGACCTTGCCGACCATGAAGAGGGCGAGCCGGATCCCGAGGCCGCTGACGAGCGTTGACCGATACAGCACGTCGACCAGCGTGCTCCGATGCGCCGTGAACGGCCTCGGCGAGAAGCTGCATCCGTCTACGAAGTGATCAAGAAAGGGCCGCTCCCACCATATCTCGGAGCCGAAATTGAAGGCGATTATCGAGGCCAGCGCCACGATGAATCAGCCATGCGACTACTGCGATCGAACGGCGCCGACCATATCCGCCTGGGAGTTGGCGGGCACTTCGACACGATGTTCGAACGGTTTTTCGTGTCCACCACCGGCTACGACGATGAAGGCAGGGGTTCGCAATGGGATGAAGATCCGGAAGGGGAATCCGTTCTCGACGTCCTGGAACGGGTTGCCGGATGACCGGCGAAGTGGCAGAGAATGTCGTGGAGCTACTGGGAGACATGTGGTTCGATCGCGACACGATGGCGCACCAGTACGGTGCGGACCCTCATTTCGTCGAGAACGAGAAGTTCGACGAGCCTCTTAGCCAAGCGTGGCAGGACATGGAGCAAAGCCTCAAATACGAGGTGCGGTACAACAATCCCAAGGTTCTCACTCTGCTAGAACAGGTGTTTGGCCCGATCCTGGACGACCGTATCGAGGGCAGGGAGGGCGTGATCGTGGAGATCGCGCCGGGCAGGGCGCTCGGCACGCTGTACAGGGCGCGGGTGTTTCCATCACTCGAGCCGATGGAAAAGGCGTTGAAGTCCCCAGAGCGTGAACTTGGGCCGCCACCTCCCGGCGTTGGTCAGGCCGGCAGGATGAATGCCAAGGGGGTTCCCGTATTCTACGGCGCGGTCGATTCGGAGATCTCGATCGCCGAGGTGCGGCCGCCAATTGGCAGCCATGTCGTGGTTGGGGTGTTCGAGGTCGTTCGGCCGCTCAGACTCCTGGACATCGAGAGGCTGATCCTGATCGATGGCGACGGTAGCCTGTTCGACCCTGCCACCTACAACCGCAGAAACCGGCGCGACTTCCTGAAGAAGCTGATTAGGAAGCTCATTCGGCCCGTCATCCCTGAACGCGAGGACGAGAGTTATCTCATCACCCAAGCCGTGGCTGACTTCCTGGCGACCCACGGCGAGTTGGATTTGGACGGCATCTTGTTCCCCTCCGCCCAGGTGGACGCGAGAACCAGGTTGCGAACGGATGCTAGGAACGTGGTTCTGTTCAACAAATCTTCCGACGTGGCCTCGCCCTACGGAGAGGGCAGTCCGTTCCTGGATCAGGAAACGCACTTTCAGATGTGGGATTACGACGAAGACAGACTGATCTTTCGGAACTAACCACGAGAGCCGTCAATCCGAAGGTACGCCTACCGCCAGCCATCGCCTGGGGAACAAGACGCTCGGTCCCGCCCTTCGGCTGGATCGCGACCAGATCAAGATTCACCAGGTCCTGGGTGTGCGCTAATCCTGCGCGACCATCGGGTCAGCGCGGAAGACCGCGTCAGCGAGCTCCTGGACGCCGTGCCAGCGGCGATTCGGTCCGCCTGCCTTCGAGCCCACGAGGATGCCTGGATCTTCAAGGTGGACCCGGTTCTCTGGCAGCTCTGGCCCATGACCACTTCGAGGCAAAGCGATCCCCGGGCGACCGATTCAACGAGAGGGACGTCGCCGCCTGGGTGCGTCGGAGCTTCCACCCGGAGCGGGCGCCAAGAGAAGGCTGGCCTGCTGGGTATTGATCGCAAACCCATAGTTTGTGCAGTTCATAAGCCATAGTTGCAGCGCTGCAGGGCCACGAGGGCTCGCGCCCTCGGTCGGCGCGGAGGCACAGCCTGTGCAACCTCAAATGAATCAATAAGTTATGCGCAGGCTACGTTTTCGGCGCCGGCTGCCGAGGAGAGCCAAAGGTCGTACAACTTCTCAGTGATGAGGGCTACGGCGCACGGCCGGCCCCCCTGTCAGGGGGGATTCTGAACCGCGTCGTAGAATTTGAGGGGAGATCGATTCGTGGCGGCCAGCTTTACGCGTACGTCGTTCCTGACCTAGATCAAGAGGTCTCGGTTTGAGCTGTGCAATCCTTGCCTGAACCGCTAGGAGCACATCAGTGAACGCCCGTCTGCCATCACAAAAGAAATTCCCCTGTCACCAGCACTCGCTGGCCACCGCATTGCGCGACGTAATTTCGATGTCCCGGCAAGCACCGTTTGGGAGGAAGGTTCCTTTTCCTACCTCCCTAGTCAGTGGAGCAGCTGCATTTATGGCGGTGGCGGCTGTATCCCCAGCCTTCGCCCAAAGCGGATCGACCACGTGCGATTTCGGCGACCAAGCTTGCACTGTGACCGACCCTGGTGCGGCGCAGCGTTCCGGTGCTTCTGTCGGGTACAGCAATGTTGCATTCGCCCGAGCCTGGATCAGCACCCCGACGGCTGCCACTACCTCCTCCGGTGGGCGCTTGACCAACTTCGCGGTTAGCGCACCGCCTCAGGACGCGGGAACAGTGTTTACCACCAGTCCCCCGGGGACGTCGTTCGCCAATCATGGTGCAGACCATACCAACGACGAGCCCGACAACGGGGGGGGCTTGAAGGGTGGGGATGCCAACGGTTGGACGCTAGACGTCCAAACGGGCGTCCAGATGAATACGGCACTCAGCCAGCCCCTGATCGCCGTTCATGCGGTTGGCGGCAATGGTAGTCCGGGTGCTCAGGGCGGATCAGGCTCCAAAGGTGAGCCTGGCGGCTCGGGCGGCGCGAGTGGGAATATCGATGTAACCATGACGGGCCCTGACGACGATGGCACGGTCACTGCCCTGTATCAGCAGTCAGGCGATCAGAACGCCTCAATTTTTGATATCAGGGCCGTCGGCGGCAATGGAGGAAAAGGTAATACGCCCGGAAGCAACGACGAAGATGGGGGACCCGGTGGCGCTCCCGGTCGCGCCGGCGACATAAGCTTTTCTGCTCTGCAGAATGGCGCACTGCCGAATGCCTACAATTTTCTTTACGCGGCCAAAGGCGCCACTGCCATTAACCTCTACTCCCAAGGCGGAAGCGGCGGCGCGGGCGGCGACAGTCAGCATTCTGGAGATACCACAGGCATTGCGGGTACGCCCGGAGCGGACGGCGGGAACATTGGCGCAGAAATTTCCTTGAATATGCGCGAATCGGCAGGAATGGCTATCAACGCCACGAGCCGGGGAGGTAGCGGCGGCGACGGTGGGAATGGAAACTCGGTGGTGTTGAAAGGCTACGGTGGCGCAGGTGCAGAAGGCGGTGATGGCGGCGCAATAGTCGTCGATCAGCTGGGCGGTTCAATAGGTATGGTCGGCAGCGGACGAGCCACTGAAATTCAGGTTGACGTGCCTGGTAGCTCGTCCTCGTCTCCAGTACAACTGGAAACGGTTGATGCAGCGATCTTCGCTCAAAGCGTGGGTGGGACCGGTGGTGACGATGGCAGTGCCGATGGATTTGCAGCCGCTGGTGGCAAGGGCGGCAACGCCGGTGATGGTAACGTCGTCAGTGTCAATCTACGGGGCGCCGGCCTCTATTCACCTACTAATGGGTACCAGCCATACCGCGATGATGGCGTAATACATACGTCAGGAGACAATGCCGTTGGCGTCGTTGCGTCTAGCGTCGGTGGTGCTGGCGGTGGCACGCAGGATGTCGGCGGTGCCTTCGCAAAGACGGGCGGCAATGGCGGCTTGGGTGGTAATGGCGGGCAGACCTATGTCTCACTTGCACAGAGCCAAAGCCTGGACCCTGCCAACGATTACGCTCTCATTACCACAGACGGAGCGCAAGCAGATGGCGTGATCGTTCAGTCGATTGGTGGCGGAGGTGGTATCGGCGGGGATGTCCATGGGGGGGGTGCCATCTTCACCATCCAGCATGGAGGTAAAGGTGGCGACGGCGGCCTGGGCGGTTCAGCCGGCATCGACAACGGCTATTGGGATGGTGACAGTTTCACCAAGGGTTACCAAATCCATACCTTGGGTTCTAACTCATTCGGCATCTTGGTCGAGAGCATCGGTGGCACCGGTGGCCGCGGTGGCAACGCTGACGGGATCGCGGCTGGCATTGGTTCACTGGTAATCGGCGGCACCGGTGGTACGGGCGGCGATGCGCGGGATGCCAACATCTCCAATTTCGGAATTATTCAAACCGAAGGCGACCAGTCGGTGGGCGCCTTAGCTCAGTCCGTTGGCGGCGGAGGCGGCGCTGGCGGATCAGCTCTAGCCATCACTGCCGGGTCAATTGTGTCTTCCTCCACAGCCATTGGTGGTAGTGGTGGCGTTGGCGGCGATGGCAACCTGGCGGACATTTTCAATTTCGGCCAGGTCATGACGGCCGGTGCCAACGCGACCGGCTTGCTCGTCCAGTCGATCGGGGGGGGCGGCGGCAATGGCGGCTCAAGTCTTGCAGAGCTGTTTGCGGCCAATCCACCGACAGAAGAAATTCCCTCTGTACAGTTGGACTTGGCCATTGGCGGCAAGGGCAATGCCGGTGGAGTGGGATCCACCGCCAACCTCTACAATGCCGGGATCATCGCCACGCAAGGCCCTGACGCGTTCGGCGTGTTCGCTCAATCTGTTGGCGGTGGCGGCGGCAACGGCGGAGACGCGACAGCCATGAGTCAGTCTTACATTCAGGCCAGCCTCACAGCTAATGTTGCGATCGGTGGCCAAAGCGGAGACGGTAGCATCGGCGGTACCGTCACCGTTGCCAACAGTGGGCTTATTCAGACATTCGGTCGCGGCAGTGTGGGCGTGTTTGCTCAATCAGTCGGTGGCGGCGGCGGCAATGGTGGCTTCGGTGAGACAAACCAAGGCGCCTATCAGGATGCGGAGGGATGGAGTGCTGAAACGTCCGTGGGCATCGGCGGCAAAGGGGGAACCGGAGGGGATGGTGGCGACGTCAACGTCTTCAATTACATTGACGACAATAATCTCGCAGCGGACAGATACCCCAACGCCAACCGCAATGGAAACGGCGGCATCCTGACAGGTGGGGTTTCGGCCGCGGGGATTTTTGCCCAGTCCGTTGGCGGCGGAGGCGGCAATGCTGCGGACGGAGTGGGCAAGGGGGGCGGCGGAAAGCTAACAGTCAACCTTGCCCTTGGAGGCGCTGGCGGCGCCGGAGGGCAGGGTGGCGACGTCGTGGCTGATAACGGGCATGGAGCGATCGTGACCGCCGGCGCCAGCTCACCAGGCATCTTTGCGCAGTCGGTTGGTGGCGGTGGCGGTAGCGGAGGAAATGCAACGACCGGCTCGGGTAATGATCCGAAAAGCTATTATCCCAAGTGGCTTGCGACGGAAGGCGCAGCTGCAGTTGGAAACAATTCGGCAACGCAAATCAACCAGGGCTTCTGGGATTGGAAGCAGACAGTTACCAATTACTATGATGACGTCAATAAGCTGAAAGACCTTTATGACGGCTATCAGCAAGCTAACGCTGAAGTGGCGCCCCAGCCAGCAAGCAACGGGGACCAGGACGCCAGCATCAAGATTGATATCGGCGCTGGCCGAGCCGGTCATGGTGGAGCCGGCGGCGATGGCGGCGCGGTTAGCATCTTCAATGACGGATGGATAGTTACCTTGGGTGCTGGCTCCTACGGCATGTTCGGTCAGTCAGTTGGCGGGGGCGGCGGCACCGGCGGCGCAGCGACTGCAGCTACTACTAACGACAAGCCGGAGACCAATCGATTTACTGCTGCTATAGGCCTCGGCGGTCAAAGCGGCAGTCAGGGAGACGGCGGCGACGTCTTTCTGACCAATGGCGACGAGAACAGTGTCAACGCTACGATCTCCACTGAGCGAGATCTTGCGCATGGTATGTACGCACTCTCAGTCGGCGGCGGCGGCGGTGTCGGCGGAGCGTCAATGTCTTCTACCGCCAGCGCGCCGGGAGGTCTCAGCATTGTGCTTGGAGCCGACGGAACGTCAGGGGGCTCAGGTCAGACCGTTCAACTGGATAACGACGGCCAGATCACGACGCGTGGTAACGACGCCTACGGCATGATCGGTCAGTCCATCGGAGGCGGTGGCGGATTCGCCTCTATGACAGGACAGGTATTTGATCCGACCACAGGAATCGCGCATAGCGCCACAGGAGCGCTAGACCAGGCCGTTAACCTTCGGATCACGAATCCCGGCGAAGGAAGCGACGGCGGCGACGTCACAGTCAATCTGCATCCGTCCGGAACTATCACAACCTCTGGGACAAACAGCTACGGCATCATGGCCCAGTCGGTGGGCGGTGGCGGCGGAGTCTTTATCGTGGATACCGTGAGCAGCAACCAAGCGAGCTGTGACCTTTATCAGAGCTGCGACAACGAGCACGTGAACCAGAACGACGGTGGCTACGTCAACATCAACACCGATGCTGGTAGCGTCATCTCGACCAGCGGTGCTGGTGCTGCGGGCGTTGTCGCTCAGGCAATCGGTGGCGGTGGAGCGAGTATCAACGGCTTGAACGGTGTCAATTTGCTCGACCTAAGCCATCTTCATAGCTCTGTGCCAACGCGCGGGAGCACAGAATCAAACTGGAACGCGGGCAATGCCGGCAGCATCGCCATGCAGATCAACGGAGACATTACGACCACGGGGCAATACGCCCACGGCGTCTTTGCTCAGGCGGCGGCCAACGGGGGCGGAATGGTCGGGCGAGCGGATGGCTACGGGTTCCTGTTTTTCGGGCAACAAGGTGAGGGCAGTACTTGCACCGCTTTTGATTGCCCCGGCCATATCACCGTCACCGTGGGGGATGGCAAGAGCGTGGCTGGCGACAAAGCAAAGATCTCTGTAAGCGGCGCCCACGCCTTCGGCGTTGCCGGTGCCTCGATCTTCGGTTCGGCTGGAGGCAACGCAGTTCACGTGGTCGTCAGTCAAAACGGTGCAATCGTTGCGACTGGCCAAGCCGCAGGTGGCGTGCTCATCGCAGCAGGAGAGCAAGGGATATTGGACAACTACGGTCTGATCGACGCCTCGCAGAGCGACAACAAAGTGGCTATCCAAGGGTGGAGTGACATTCCTGTAGATCCAAGCAGCCCCAATAATGGCTACTACGAGTTTCCCTACACGGTGAACAATTGGGGGACGATCAGGGGCAGCATCCGGGGCAACGGCGCTGGTTCCGTTAACGGCAATTCCCCTGAGGTCACCCTGACTAACCAAGCTGGTGGCGTGCTTGAGCTTGGGCCTACAATGGACCTTGGAGACGGGAAGCTAATCAATGATGGTGTATTGGAAGTGGGTAACATCGCGGCGGTAACGCAGACAACTATAGATGGCGACCTCGCGCAGACGAGTGGCGGCGCCTTGCGTATTGATGCCGATCTCCGAGGTAATAGGGCGGACCTGCTGACGGTGAATGGAAGTGCCGCTGTCAGTGGTACCGTGTACGTGCGCCCGCTGAGTGTGTCCAATCGTCCGGTTACAGTCCTTACCGCTACATCGGGTGTCAGTCTCGATCCGTCAACTGCACAGACGGATGACTCCGCGCTGTTTGACTTCCCGGTGCGCGTCGTGGGGAACGAAATCCATCTGCAAGCGAAAGCGGGTTTCAGCGATGCGGCAGCAGGACTCGGGAAGCGCCGCCAGTCGGTCGCTGCTAACTTGCAGTCTCTTTTCGACGGTGGGGCAAGCATGGACGATGGATTCACCGCGCTTTCACATGTTGGGAAAGGCGATGTTGCTCATACGCTTGACACACTGGGTGGGAGTGCACTCGGGGCGATCGGCTCCTTTCGATATGCCAGCAGCCGCGCCTTTGTCGGAGATCTTTACGATGGGTGCCTAACGCGCGATGGCTCGCGGTGCGGCTGGACTCGCTTCCAGGATGTAGATGGCACCCAGCGCGCAAGCGCCGACGAATTTGGCTATAGCGCGAACGCTCAAATTCTTCAGACAGGCGTGCAGTACCAAGTTGCAGACAATTGGTACGTGAGCGGCGCGGTGGGTTATGAAAATGGTTCTTTTCACGACGTTTCCGGCACCGCACGCATTAAAGGCGACAGCATGCTGGCTGGAGCTAGCCTTCGGTATCAGCACGGCGGCGTGATGCTATCCGGTGCTTTGGACTGGGGCTATAGCGCGTACCAAAGCAATCGCAGGATTCTCGTGGGGGATAGCTCTGCAACTGCCACGGCGCGGCCGAAGGCCTGGCAGTTAGGCGGTCATCTGCATGGTGAGTACAACGTTGACCTGGGGGGCTATACCTATGTCAAGTCATTCGCCGATCTAAACTTGAATCACGTTCAAGCGCGACAATTTGTGGAACAAGGTGCTTCGCCGTTCAATCTGGATGTAGCCAGCCAGGGTGATTTCGCAATGACGGGCGGGCTTGGCGTAGAACTGGGCGGCAACATGAGTCTGGATAACAGGTGGATCGTGCGGCCTTATGTGAGTGCGTCACTCCAACTCAATGGCGCGGCGGACTGGACGACCTCTGCCCGGTTTGTGGGTCAGGACCAGAGCGCGCCATTCTCTGTCATCACGGCAGCTCCGGATCGACTCGGCCAATTCGGAGCCGGCATTGATCTGCTCAGCTCGAATAACATTGACATCTCTGTCGCTTATGGTCGCGAGACTGGCAGTGGCTATAGCGGCGAAGGCGGGGTCGCACGTATCAGCTACCGCTTCTAAGCGTGCCGATCAACGGTAGACGACACATTCCCCTCCGTCGCTCGCTGTCAATCCTAAAAGCCAGCAACGATGCCGATTATCCGTCGGTTAAGACCGGGACCGCGAACGGGGAGCAGGTCGTCGGCACCAGCGGCCGCGCCCTGATCAAGTGCCCGGCCGGCGGCGACACCCTGTTCGGGATTGGTGCCGACGACAAGCTCGAAGGCGGTGATGGCAATGATTACCTGTCCGGCGGCAGCGGCAGCTAGAGCGGACCTGGCACCGACATCCTAATCGGCGGGGCCGGCAACGACCTGTGGGCCGGCGAGGATGGCAACGACCTGTGGTTCGGTGACGTCGGTGACAACACTTATTTCTACACCGCCGGGTCCGGTGCCGATACGGTCGACAATACGGGAGGCGGGACCAACTGGCCTTGCTATCACCGCGACGGCGTGTACGCGTGGGCGGTGACGCGGTCCGGCCGATCCGTGTGCTGGATAAGTTCCTGGGCGGCGAGCACGCCGTCGCCTACTGGACCGGCCAGCTTTTCGTAGACGCCGATGGAACCGTGATGGACTGCCCCGGGAACCCTAGACAACTTCGACCCTCGCGCGGCGGCCTGCTCGAAGGCCTCCGGACTGATACCGCCCGAATGGCTGTGGCGACGGGTTCGATTGTCGAAGACCTCGATATAGTCGAAGACGTCGGCACGGGCCAGGTCGCGGGTTTTGTAGATCCGCTTGCGGATGCGCTCCTTCTTCAAGCTGCTGAAGAACGATTCGGCCACCGCGTTGTCCCAGCAATTGCCCCGCCGACTCATCGAGGGCTCCAGTTGATGGGCTGGCAGAATCGGCGCCAGTCATCACTGCCGTACTGACTGTCCTGATCCGAGTGCACCAGCACCGGCTGCTTCGGCTTGCGTCGTAGCAAGGCCATCAGCAGTGCGTCCAGCACTATCCCCGTCCCAGGCTCGGCTTCATCGCCGAGCCGATGACCTTGCGCGAGTACAGGTCCAGGACCACCGCCAGATACAGCCAGCCCTGCCACGTACGCAGGTAGGTGATATCGGTCACCCAGGCCCGGTCCGGCGCCGAAACGGTGAACTGGCGGTCGCCGGTTGGGCGAAAGGAACGAGGGCCGACCGGCGATGCGCCGCGGCGCCTCGTAGCCACAAATGGTCTTGATACCTTGCTTGCGCATGATCTTGGCCACGCGGTGCTTGCCGCATACCTCGCCGACTTCACGCAGGTCACCCAGTATGCGGCGCGCCCCATACACGCCACTGCTGGGGCATAGGAATCGCGAATGAGCCCGAGCAGTCGCTGATCCTTGATGTCGCGATCGGACATCGGCTTTTGCAGCCACTGATAGTAGCCAGCTCGCGCCACCCGCAGTACCCGGCACATCGTCGTGATCCGGAACTCGCGCTGGTGCTCGCTAATGAAGCGATACTTCACTCGGGCTCCTTGGCAAAGTATCGCGCGGCTTTTTTTTGGATATCCCGCTCTTCTTCCAGGCGTCGCATCTGTGCCCGCAAGCGAAGGATCTCGCTCTTGGCCTCCACCAGCTCGCTGGCCTGCTTTTCGGACTTGTCTGGAGTGGCTGCCTTGACCCACTTGTAGAGGCTATGGGCCGACACGCCGAGCCTGGCAGAGATCTCAGCCACCGAATAACCGCGCTCGGTGACCTGCATGACCGCTTCCTGCTTGAACTCCGGGGTGAATCGCTGCGAACTCATGCGTGCTCCTCCTATGCTCAAATCATAGGCCGGAGCTGCCTAGTGCACCCGGGGCAGACCAATAGGCCGGAGCTGCCTAGTGCATCCGGGGCAGTCCACTATCTGGGACCGGGGGTGAATTACTGCGAAAACTTCCAGGACGCTACGCCGGCCGGAGTGGTAAAGCAGCCAACTTATCAATCGACCTTGGTCAGCCGAGGGCGCCAGCAGTTACGGACTCGATGTACCGTCTTACGGCCTGAGAATGTCCTTGGGATACATAGTGCTCGGCAGTCTCGCCACCAAGTTCGACCAATGACGTGCGGCGGTACCATTCGACAGCGGATCGCGGCTCTAGGTCTTGGTTATCAATCAGGAGGCCTAGAATCTCTAGTGATTGGCGCATGAAGCCTTGAAGGCGCTCATTTGACGGTGAGCGCGCGATGAGCGTCTCCTGGAGGCCTGCAAGCGTCGCCAAGTGGGCGGTCGAAAGCCCCATGAATGAGATGAACGTCGAGGCCAGCAATAGATCCTGCGCCCTGAGCTCGTTCCAAAGCGTCTGCAAGGATTCGGCTTCATGAGGCATAAACCACCCCAAGTTGAGAAGAAGATCGTCAGCGATTAGATCACGTTGAGCCACTAGTACTCCAGCAGGCACACATGCGACGTACGGTCGCTGCGCGTATTATGCACCCGTAGTCAGAGGCTGCCGACATTCAAGATCGGCCCAGTCTGCCTCGCATTGATCTGTTCGGATTGCTACGCCGATTTCGTTCAGTCTGATGCCGCATCCGAATCAGCAACGGGTCAAGCTCGGAGTCAGAGGCCGGCTTTGTCGACGATGTTTGGGTTCGAGCGGGTCGCGCGTGAATAGTGCCCCGGTTCGCCGCCGGCTCTTCGCAGTTCCAGGAGCTGTGCCCAGGGGCGGCCGTACTGATGGCCCGCCAGCTCTAGGGGCTTGCCCGTCGAGCGTTGGAGCTGGCAAGCGTGTGGCATCCAGCCCATACCGCTCTATCCGCTTCGCGCCGCACTAGGTCCGCGCTGGATCTGTGCCCCCCCCCCCCCGCGCGCTCGATGGATAGCTCGTGGCCATGGAGATGGAGCAGCGACATTAAGGGGTCGCTATCTTAATCGCGGTGTCTGATTCGGCGGTCCCAACCTTGCGCTGCATCAGCCCTCGTTCGAGCTCTGGTTCGGCGTCGAACGAGATCCATGCCGTGCTGTGTTGAGCGGATAGAATCCCAAGGGCCTGGACTCCGCCCTTACGGATGACGATCGCGTTGCCGCGCATCCCGCGTGTGCGCACGGCTCCCGACTTCTTGCATTTGAGCCAGGCTGGGCGTGACCTGGCCGCATTCCACCTGAATTACGAAACCGTCGAAAAGTACCCGCTGACCATAGAAGCCAAGGGTCAGCTCACTGACGCCGACTACCGCGTCGAGAAGATAAAGTTCGCCAAGAAGAAGGACCCGGGCACCGGCAAGTCCGTCAACGACCGCAGCACCGTGATCTACAACGGCAAGATCACCCTGCGCGATATTCTCGAAGCGGCCTGGGGCTACGTCGTCAACGGCAAGGCCGCCCTGGACTGGGTGATGGAACGCCAGTCCGTGCGCGTGGACAAGGCCAGCGGCATCGTCAACGATGCCAACGACTGGGCCACCGAAACCAGGGGCAACCCGAAGTACCCCCTGGAACTGTTCCAGCGCGTGGTCACCGTCAGCCTGGAAACGCTGAAGATCGTCGCTGCGCTGCCACCGCTGGATCTCCGTGAAGACGGCTGACCCCCACATGCAGGCACAAGGACATTCCTATGAATGAAGTGATGTGGGGCATCCACGCAGGCCGCACCGGCGATGCCGATGCCTTGTTCCTGAAGCAGGGCTGCATTGCCATTGGCTGGGATGCCATGGGCGATTTGTCGCGGCTGGAAGCCGAACGCGATGCCTTCCGGCAGTGCTATGTGCAGGCCTACCCGGAGGCGAAGAAGGGCGGCATTGCCACGGTGTCTGGCATTCCCTACCGGTTCCTGCACGAGATGAAGGCCGGCGACCTGGTGGTGTACCCCTCCAAGCAGGACGAACAGGTACTCATTGGCCGCGTCACTGGCCCGTACCAGTACGTGGCCGATGCCCACCCAAGGCTATCCGCACCGCCGCAGCGCGCAATGGCCGAGTCACGTGCCGCGCTTGCAGTTCACCCAGGGCGCGCTGTACGAAATCGGCTCGGCGCTCAGGCTGTTCCAAATAAAGAGCTATGCCGAGATCTTCGCCCATTACGAGCAATTCGATTTACGCCGCAAGGACCTGCTGCCGTTGCGGCGCATCTACGTGCCGCAGGTGCTGGAGGCCGACTGACGGGGGGCGGCCGCGAATCACCGCTTTCCCGCAAGAAGCTGGGAGCTCCCATCTGGTACCAGGCCAAGCTGACAGGAATCCGCACTAATGCTTCGCTCCATCTATCTGGTACGCCACGGAGAAAGCGCCTCCAATGCTGGAGGCAGCACCATGCCCCATGCCTTGATTCCACTGACAGAAGCGGGACGCAACCAGGCAGACGAGCTATCAGCTCGGCGGCCTGCCCAACCTCCCAGGATTCTTGCCTCGCCCTTTATTAGGGCATTGGACACCGCCGAGCCTTACGCCAAGAGAATGCAGGTCAAGATCGAGCAGGTGCCGTTGCTGCAGGAATTCGACATGGTCGACCGGTGTTGATCGCTGGCATGGATCAACCGCAACGGCGCCCGGTCGCCGATGCGTTCTGGAAAGAGCGTGAACCCACAATGCAGATGGGCGAGCAGGCCGAAAGCTTCGGGCAGTTCGCGAGCCGAGTTTCCGCGTTTCTGGCCGACCGGCTCCCACTGCTTCCCGATGGAACGGTTTGCTTCGGCCACGGCATCTGGATCGGCATGGTGGCTTGGAAGCTGCTGGGGTTCGGCGTGGACACCAGTGATGACATGCGCCGCTTCCGGCGTTTCCAGACTGGCCTGCCGCTGACCAATGGCGCGGTCTACGCTCTTGAGGAGTTGGCCCGCGCTCAGTGGTTACTCCGCAATAGATTGATGTGAATCATTCACTACCGGCCCGGCCGCGAGCATGGCCGGCTACTTTGGCATGCGCTGCGGAAGTAACTCCACCGCTGCTTCTGGCAGCGCGCCCAACTGCGCCAGCCGGTCTCTTGAGCCGCTGTAGGATTCATAGAACTGTGCCCATTTACTGAATCCGCCCAGTTCGCCAACTGCGCGGATCATCGCGACGTGGGATGCCGTTAGCAGAGCGACCTGCGATTCGAGCTCGGCGATGCGCACATCGCGATCCGCCAGGGCGCTTGTCGCGGCAACACCAGAGAGCTTTCCCGACCTGCCTCGCCAACGACGGAATTCGGCTTGCCGCTCCTGATACTGCGCAAGCATGCGGCTGCGTTCTACGCTCCGGGTGATCGACGACGCTGCGTTGATTCGCGGATGCAAACGTGCAACTGCTCGCGCGGTGATGTCCTCGTCGCGAGATAACAGGTCCTCCAGCACTCGGGACATTTCCGGATCGGAATGGGATGTGGCTTGTTGCAAGCTGTCGTTATCCATCCATGACTCCAGTGCGGCGAGGAAGAGAGAGGTCGGGACCATCGGGGAATGGCTTTTCGCCTTGCTTAGTCGCCAGGAGCGTGCGCACGCCGTCAAGTCTGACCTTAGCATGTTGAATCTGGTTTGCGCGGCCGATACTCTTTGAAGGCTTGGCCTCCGCGATCTCCACAGCCGCGGTCAGCTTGAGTTCGAGCGTCTGCAGGTGACGGCGGTTCTCCGGCAAATTGGTTGCCGATAGATGGCGACAGCCGGAAAAGCACTCGAGATGCTTTGGACAGGGATCGACAGTGAAGCTGTTCAAGCAATGCCCGTAGGGAGTCGCGTGAAAACCGTCTGCTTCGACCTTCAGGAACTCGAACGCGGCGGCGTCACCCTCGGTGCTCTGGATCTTCTTGAACGCATCCACGATTGGACCGCTGGCTTTCCCGGATTGGATCATCTTCGCGACAGTGCTGGCTTTCTCGCCGAGCGCCATTTCCACGTCTGCAGGCAGTTCGAGTTCATCCAGCTCTTCTGCCAGGCTGCGATGATCGTACTCGTAGCTTTGTGCCACGCTGCGGCGATTGAAGCGTTTGGAGATGATGGTGTCGGCTACGCCGAGACGGAAAAGCTCGGTATTCTGTAGGTGACGCAAAGCATGAGAGGTGAGCACCAAGTCCTTGTCGTCGTCAGATTGCCCATACCGCTTGAACAGCGTGTCGCGTGACTTCTGCTCGCCTAGGGAAAGATTGACCAAGCTTGTATCCGGCCGACCAACGGAGACGTATCGGGTGACATCGCAGACTCCATTGTTTCGCTCCTCAGCCAGAGATCGTTTCGGATGCAGGAAAAGGAATTCCCAGGAAGCAAAGCTGCGATCGGTCAGGCTGAAAAGCTCGGTGTCCGGCAACTTTGAGCCGGCCGCGGCACGAAGGTAATTTTCAAGATCTCCGATTTTCACGAAGACCTTGTTCATGTCACGCCTTCCGTTGGGTGAAACTGCCCTGCCTTCAACGTCTCTTAGTACCAATGCGCCACCATCCTTGCCCTCGAATTCCGCCATCCGACGAAAGTACATGCGAGCGGTCGCACTCATTTCGCCTTGGAAACTAGCGTTCAAGCTCTCTTGAACCTTGTGAAGCTCGTCGAAGCAATCAGCAGAATAGTTCTGACGGCACCTCTTTATCCAATACTGCTTTTTGTCCTCAGAAAGGTCTAACCAGAAGGCGTTTCCGGAGAGGCGGGTGTAGATTTGCGTGGTCGGTACCAGCTCACTGAGCGCAAAGTCTGGCAAAACGCGCCCTGTTTCAGTCTGCTTCCTCAGCGTGCTTCGTAGCGGGTTTGTGATTGCCTCAGCGCGGGTCAGGGTCTCGCTCACAATCTCCTCGAACATCTGGGGAACGTAGTGAGTCTTGGCGATGAGCACCTTGCTATCGGCGTTCTTTGCTTGCTGCTTTTCGGCGAAGTGTCGGATCATGAGCGATTGGGAGTACCCACCTAGCTCCCCGGCAGGCCGCTGCTTCGAGTCGTAGTAGTGCCGGTTCGTTCGCCACTCAGCGGGAAGGAGCGTGGCCTCTCCGATTCGGAATCCCGTCAAGATCATGATCCTAATGGCTGCAAAGCGCAGTTCATCCATGAAGGTCTGGGGCTGCTCGGTCATGACGATCCGAACCAACTCCCAGAACGCGCGACGCTCGGGTAGGCGCTCAGCGCGTTTGCGATCTTCCAGGTTGTGCCGAATCTCCTCTTGAGAATTAAGAAACTTGGACCGTCGAGTGGCTCTAGGCTGGAGACGTGCGGTGGCGAGGGCAGGGTAAAGCGGACCCACGTCGGCCAAGTGGTTGGTATCAAACAGCACCTTGGTGAGCCCCGCGATCAGATCGCCAAGCTTGCCCGATGCCTGGATGCTGTTGCCGGTACGAACTGCGAGCGCCATATCATCAACAGTGACACTCCACGGCTCGGTCTCTCCCGCGCATGTAGCGATCACGCGCAAGGGGCGTGCTACATTGTTGGCGATGTGGCCGAACGAGTTTCGGCGAACAAACAGCTGTTCCATGACCGCAGCTTTGATGAGGTCTTGCCATGCCGGCGAAAAAGTGCGAGCAGACAGAACCGGCAGTCCGTTGGAAGAGCGGAATGCGTTGATCGCATCAATTGCCGAACGTTCCGAACTGAAGTGCCGCAAACGATGCTTGGGAGCAACGCCCCCTGCTAGCGCAGTGAGGTCCCATTCATGCCCTTTGATCGCAGTGCCGCTTTGGTCCAGCGGAATCTCCCAGGTGACTCCCCGCGTTGCGGCGAGCTCTTTCCCGAGTTGGATGAAACCTGAGAAGTGAGGATTCAAGACCGCGAACCTTCGAGCTCGAGCACCACTGCCTGAACTTCAGTGATTGTCCGTTCAAGCTGTAGATAGGCGGGCGAAGCCACGTCGCCACGAGATGATTCGTGGAAGAACCGCGCCACACCCCTAAAGTCGGCTAGAACTCTCGAGTGCATTTGAACGTCGTGAATCGGCATGAACTTCCTGCAGCCGTAGCAGGACAAGATCGGGTTGTAGGGACACGCAGCCTGCCCGGAGGTGCATCCACCGATCCCCGCGATAGGCACACCATGGGGTGCTCCGCCGATCTGCTGGGACTCCTTCAAGTGCGCAAGTTCTTCAAGGCTAATAAACCGATCGTGCGCAATGCGAGCCACCCGCTGATAGATCTCGGAGATTCCCAGCGCCTTATTCACCCGCTCAGCCTGGTTGGCCGATGTCTCGTAGTACACGAGCGCAGTCGTCACATCACAGTGCCCAAGAAACTCCGCCAGTTCCTCTTGGCTTGCGCCGGCGTCAACGAGGCGTTGAGCGGCTGTGTGCCGCAGATTGACGGCAGTCGCGCCGAGCTCGAGATGTCCGCGAAGAAGAGAGCCGATGCGACGACTTGCTTCATTAGCGGATGTGGCGCCAAATACCCTAGCGCCCGCATCATCGCCATTAGCCTGAAAGTGCCGATCGATCTCGACGAAGAGTGGGGTCCACTCGTGTTTCACGCGCCTCAGAAGCGGCTTGGCGGCACTGGAACTCCGCTGCTTCGCCATTCGGAATGTGATGTGGACAGCCGCGAACATGCCGACATCATCTCGACGAACCTTTACGTCACGAAACGTGAGCATTGCAATCTGAATAGGCCGCATTGCGAACTGATAGGCACAAAGCAGCATCGCTGCGTCTTGCACATCTTCGAGAGCCAGCAACGATTTCTTTGCTCGGATCGACGCTTCATCCAAAAACCTAACTACCGCAGCTTCATCGGCAACCGAAATAAAGGCGTCACCGGACCTAACGACAGCGTACTTGTCTTTGAAGGGGAGGGGGAGCGCGGATATCACCCCGTGGTAGGAGTCAGCCCATTGATTGAGTCGATATTTGCATAGCAGTCGCAGGATCGATTTCGCGCATGCGTACGCTTCAGCTGGCAGGTCGCGCGCCGAAAAATCAGCCCAGAACGAGCCTATTGCTGTTGGTGTCACCCCCAACAAACTGACGATTCCAGCCTCACCGATTGCCTTGCTGCCAAGGGCGTACATGCTTGCCGACGATGGGGCCAGTCCTTCACTCAGGAGGTACAGGAAGACATGTTTTATCAAAGGGGCGAGTTGCTCCGGCAAATGATCAAAACCAACGTTCACAACGCGGCCATCGACATGGACCGCAAAACATTTGGCAGTAGCTGGGTCTCGAATTGATCGCTGCCTTTCGTCGAAATCGTCGTAGTAGCGAATCACCGGAGGCAACAACGGCAGTTGAGCCACTATGCTGCAAGCCCCAGCTTCCATCTGCCATTTAACATTTTCACTTCTAGCCATGTTGCGCTCCAAGCGTGGCCTAAGAAGTAGTCGCTCTTAGAACGGCAACTCTCTCATCTAACGCGTCGTTCCAGACTGACGATAGACGATCTTCAAACACTGCGCGGGCGTAGCGAACTGGCATCTGTGACTCTCTTGACCAACCAAAGAAGGCACGCAACTTCTGCAGGGCTTCGTCCATCGAGTCCCCTTGCTGGAGCAATTGATTCAGCCGCACCACGGCGCAAGTGTGGCGGAGGTCATGGGGTGTGACGGACTGTTTTCCGCTGCGGTCCTTCAACTCTTGGCGGATCGATGGTGGTAAGCGGGCGGAAATTTTTGCGAACATCTTCGTCACTGATTCGGTCGACAACGGGCTGTTCTTCTGGGTGTTCAGCAGGAAGGGGTGACTTGGCTTTCCTCGATAGTTTTCGACGTAGGTTTGGATCAGCCCAGCGATCGCGTCACTCACCGGCAGTTGACGTACCGAACTCGCCGACTTGATGCTGGGTTTGGAGTACCTCGGATCATCATTGTCGTCGGAATATTGGCTTTCTTGCACGTTCAACCAGCAACGGGATCGCTGCTGTCTTTCATCAAACGCGCTTTTGATCACGTCCGCGGTCAGGAGCAGTAGCTCGCCGCGTCTAAGGCCTTGGTGGAGCATCAACAGGAAGGCCACGAAGGCGAGCCACCGCGTATGCCTGCGTGGAAAGGGATTGCGCGCCGATGATGGGTCCAGGACTTCGTATAACGCCTGGACTACGCTCGCCGGCAGCGATCGGATCTGATTCGTGTGCCTGCTTTGACGGATGTGCAGTTGCCCGTACAGATGGGACAAGCGATGCAATCGGGCCTCGATCTGCCGGAGGCGGTCGGTCGAAAGCGTTGTCTTGGACAACCAAGTAACGATCGACACGACGAATTCAAGCCCAGCTCGCCAGCGCGACTCGTCCGCTAGGCCCACGGAGGGTTGATTTCGGATCGATATGAACCAGGACTCCAGGATGTCTGCGAGCACGGCATCGTTCAGGCTGCCCAACGCGTCATCTAGCGCATGGCTGCCAAACAGACGGTCAGCATGAGCGTATAGATTCTCGATGCACCGAAGTTTCTTGATCTGGCTGGATGCGGCGAGGTCATGGTTGGCCATCAAAGCCCAAACACCAGCCCAGTACCGTGGCAACCTTTGAGCATCATCAATAAGCAAGGCACCGCGTAGCGAGCTTGGAACCAGAGGATGTGTAAGCAGACAGAGCATAGACAGCCCCCAATAAGTCTAGCAACCTGATTTTTACCATCTATCATGCTTACTGTTGCGGTCAAAAAGGGCTAACAGCGATCTTCCATGCAACACTACGGAAAGTACCACTTTTTCGCATAATGTATATTATGTTCAGGCGGTGGTTGGCCCGAATCGTGCATCGACCCCGGCCCCAAACAGGATGGAGCCTGACACATGCGTAATCGAGCACTGACCGGCCCTTGGGCCGGTTTCTCGTTTCAGGGCG
>Ga0196970_1000709_pt1 | contig 33103 bp, 31 predicted proteins | sample S1v_513CmetaG_FD_148672 | JGI IMG/M metagenome (GOLD analysis project Ga0196970, IMG submission 148672) | Soil microbial communities from Anza Borrego desert, Southern California, United States - S1+v_5-13C | ecosystem: Environmental > Terrestrial > Soil > Desert | place: USA: California... | reverse complement strand
CGCGGCCGGGATGCCGGCGTTGATGGCGGCCTGGCGGGCCGGGTTCTGGCCCTGGCCGGCGGTCAGGATCTGGCCCAGGATGACCTCGGTGACCTCGCCCGCATCGGTCTTGGCGCGGCTCAGCGCCTCCCGGATCGCGACCTCACCCAGGTAGTGCGCCGGGACGGAGCTCAACCCACCATTGAAGGCGCCGATGGGCGTGCGGGCAGCACCGGCGATAACGACCTCGGTCATGACAACGCTCCTCAGATTTAACAGTTTTATTATCGAAACGATGTGATTGCCAGGAGACGGCTCAGCCTAGGCGTAACATTCGGCTAACGCAAGGCCCCCGTCCGGCTGGGGTTAAACAGTAGAATTAAGCCATTTGGCTAGTGGATGCCATACGCCGTCCTCCGCCCCCGCACTAACCACCATTCCTATATGGCCAAGTGGGGGTTTAATCATTTGAGCACGAGGGATCGACCGGGCAAGGGCGACCGCCGATGCCGGCGGCACGATCCGGTCGCGCTCGGGAATCAACGCCAGAGTCGGCACCGTGACACGCGCCGGGTCCACCGGCAGGCCGCCGACCAGCCAGTTGCCGCGCCCGGTGTCGTTGCGCCCGTACCAGCCCGCCAGCACGTCGCGCGCCACCGCCGCCGCAAGCGGCACCCCGTCGTTCAGCCAGTCCTCCAGCGCCACGAACGCCTCCGCCGCGGGGCTGTCGGGCGCCATCCTGGCGAAATGCGAGAATTTCTTCAGCGCCAGCAGCGGGTCGAGCTGGGCGAACAGCGCCTGCAGCACGTCCACCGGCAGTTCGCCCCACGCCTCCACGGCCGGCCCGAAGGGCTGGAAGAAGGCTGCGGCGCGCTTCGCCGTCGCCGCATCGTCGGCATGGAAATCCCAGGGCGTCGCCATCAGCACCATGCCGGACATCTCGCGGGGCCGGCGCAGCGCCAGCGCGACGACCAGCAGCCCGGCCATGCAGTAGCCGACCACCGGCACCGGCCGCGCGGTCAAGGCCACCACCGCGTCCAATATGCGTTCCAGCCGGCCGGCGATGTAGTCGGTGAGCGTGAAGCGCCGCTCCAGCGGCCCCGGCGGCCCCCAGTCGATGAGGTACGGCCGCAGCCCCTGCTGCGCCAGCCAGCGCATCAGGCTTTTGGAGGATGAAAGGTCGAGAATGTAGTGCCGGTTGATCAGCGACGGCACGAACAGCACCGGCGTGCCGGTCGCGTCCCGGTTCAGGGCGCCGTAGTCCAGGAGGCGCGTCGCGCCTTCGGCCCATACCACCGGCGGATCCGGCAGGTCGCGACGGTAGGGGTGGTGGCGGTAGCGCTCGATGCCGGTCAGCATCCGGTCGATGCGCCGCCGCACCTCGCGGTCGACCGCGTTACGGAGCGCTTCGGGATCCGCGGCGGCGGCCTGGCTTTGCAGTTCCGCCGCGCGGTCGGCCAGTTGGGGCCTCCAGGGCAGCGAGCCGTTCCTCAAGAACGGCAACGCGCCGGGCGAGCTCAGCAGCGTCGCCAGCGCGGTCGACAGGTGCAGCCCCAGCGGGCGCGGTCCCTGCCGAAGCGGGGCCCCCTGGGGCAGTGCCTGATGGGGCGGGTGCGGGGCGGTCATGGGCCGTCCCTTCCGTTGGTCCGGTGGATTTCGGGGTGAAAGGCCATGCGTGGAACGGTGACGGGTCGGGCGGCGGACGGGGATCCCAGCCGGTGCCGGGCGGGCTACCGTAGGCGAACCCGCCGGGACCGAAGACCGTCGGCGCGAGGGACGCCGCCCCCTGCCCCAGCATCTGGAACAGCCGCGTCAGATTCTCCGAGACCTCCGGATCGGTGGCGAGCGCCGTCCACTGATCTTGCCAGAGATCCAAGTAGCGCCGCGCCAGCGCGTCCAGTGTCGGAATGTCGGAGTCGGAGGGTTCGGCCATGCCCAACAGTATAAGAGGACTGCCCCTGGCTTGACCAGCCTCGCGCGAAAGTGCGATGTGGCCGGTCCGATTGCCCCTTTTTTGGTTGGAGACTTGCCACAACGCGCTTCATGTCGTAGTTCTAACCTTGAGGGATTCCCGCCGTACGCTGACAAGAAAGACCCCGCGATGGCCGAAAAGGAAGATCAGAAGTCCGCCGCGATCACCATCAAAAAGTACGCCAACCGGCGGCTTTACAACACGGCAACCAGCAGTTACGTCACGCTCGACCACCTCTGCCAGATGGTCAAGGACGGGCTGGACTTCGTCGTCTACGACGCCAAGACGGGCGAGGACATCACCCGCTCGGTGCTTACCCAGATCATCGTCGAGGAAGAGAGCAAGGGGCAGAATCTGCTGCCGATTCCCTTCCTACGCCAGCTCATCGGCTTCTACGGCGACAACATGCAGTGGATGGTTCCACGCTACCTGGAATACTCCATGCAGTCGTTCGCACGGAATCAGGAGCAGATGCGCGACTACTTCCAGAACACGCTGGGCGGCATGTTCCCGTTCGGTCGCCTGGAGGAGATGGGCAAGCAGAACCTCGCCATGTTCGAACGGGCGATGCGCATGTTCACCCCCTTCGGCGCCCACGACGAGAACGGCGAGGCCCCGAGCGCTCCCGCCCCCACCAGCAAACCGCCGACCGACCACTCGCTCGACGAGTTGCAGAAGCGCATCGACGACCTGCAGAAGCAAATCGCCAGCATCACCAAGGCGGGCCTCAAGAAGGACTGAACTGCGGTGGGTTGCTGAATGAAGGGCGGGGGAAGACTCCGCCTTTTTGCTTTGGGTGCGGCACTTGCCCCCACCCTCCCCGCGGCCTTCGGCGCGGGTCCCCTCCCTCCCCCGCTGCGCAGGGGAGGGCCAATTCTCCCTCCCCTGCGCAGCGGGGGAGGGGTCAGGGGTGGGGGCAAGTGTATGCGACTCAGCTCCCTCAGGGCCGGAACAGGTGCGGCACGATGGCTGCGTCCGCGCCCACCAGTGGGCTCGGCGCCTCGCGGATAGTCATGCCCAGGCACTTGTCGCCGACGATCCAGGCGTCGACCACCGCGTGCACGCCCTCGCGCTCGAAGGTCGGCGGAGTTTCCAGCCAGAGCCAGCCGCCGGGAACCTCCACGCCGCCGCCTTCGGCCACCAGCCGGCCGTGCTCGCCCATGCGGGTTGCGGCGTGGTCGAGGCCGAACAGGCTGCGCACCGTCACCGCCTCGACCGGGCCCAGCGCCGCCTCGTCCAGCGCGGCGCGGCACAGGTTGGGGTGGCCGGGGTAGAGGTGCCAGAGCACCGCCAGCAGGCCGTGGTTCGACGCCGCCCAGCACCACGCCGGCTCCAGCACGCCCATGCCGGAGGCCCGCAGGTGCTGCACGAAGGCGTCCTCGGCCAGCGCCTCCCAGGGGTAGAGCTTGGCCAGCCACGAGATCGCCTCGCCGGCATGGTCGCGGAAGCGCCCGTCCTCCCAGCCGATGTCCTGGAGCGGCAGCAGCACCGTCTCGATCCCCGCCTCGGCGGCGGTGGCGGCCAAGTAGATCAACTCCCCCTCGCGCATCGGGTCGGGGGTGACGCAGGCGAGGTGCACGCGCTCGCGGCCGGGGACACCCTGCGCCAGTTCCTCCCAGCGCTCCACCAGGGCCTCGTGCAGGCCGTTGAACTGGTCGGCGTCCGGGGCCAGCGCCTCCCGCCAGTTGCGCTGCACCAGCGCGGCGGTGAACAGCCCATCCACCACGTCGTAGTTGCAGGCCAGCAGCTTGACCGAATCGCGCCCGTCATAGGCGAGCGTCAGCCGCCCGACCAGGCAGCTCGCCCGCTCGTTGATGCCGCCGGGGCGCCAGTAGTCCGTCCAGGAGGCGTCGACCAGCCGGCCCGCCTCGCCGCGGATGCCCAGGTCGCTCAACAGCTTGTCCTCGACCGTGGCGCGCATGGCCTTGCGCACCATGCCGTGCAGTTCGTCGGCGACGCTCTCGATCAGATCGATCTGCTGGGCTGAGAACTCGTAGCGCACGTCCTCGCGCCACAGCGCCCCAGCCGGGGACGCCGCCGCGCCGTAGGGATATTTGTGGAGGCCGGGCCGCCAATCGACCCGCGCGGTCGCCTTCACTCTGCGCATCGCCGTTCCTAACGGAGCCCTAAGGGATCTGGGGGATCACCAGCCAACCGGCCGGCGGCCGGTCCGTCCCGCGGGTAAGCGCAGCGCGTTGGTGGCAGGCGACAGGCTGGGCACGGCATCCCTCCGATGGCGGTCGGCGCGCATGATTGCCAGGACAAGCGCCACCGTACAAGAGCCCAAGGGGGTAGTTGACGGGCTCCGTATCAACGCCGCTGGAAGGGCAGCAGCAGCAGGGCGGGCAGGCCCAGCCGCCCGGGGTCGCGAAAGCCGGGAAGGCCGAGCAGCGCCCGCTCGTGGCCGCGCGTCGGCGGGCCGGCGTGATAGGTGCCGCACAGGCGGTCCCACAGCGACAGGAAGAAGCCGAAGTTGCTATCGGTCTCCCGCCGCTCGATGGAGTGGTGGACGCGGTGCATGTCCGGCGTGACGATCCCCAGGCGCAAGGCTGCGTCGAGCCGCGCCGGCAGACGGATGTTGGCGTGGGTGAAAACGGCCGACCCGTTCAGCACCGCCTCGAACGCCACGACCACCCAGGGGTCGGCGCCGAGAGCCACCACCACCGCGGCCTTGTAGAGCAGCGACAGCAGGATCTCGACGGGGTGGAAGCGCAGGCCCGTGGTGAGGTCGATGTCCAGGTCGGCGTGGTGCACCCGGTGCAGGCGCCAGAGCACCGGCAGCGCGTGCGACAGCACGTGCTGGACGTAAACGGCGAAGTCCAGCGCCAGGAAGGCCACCGCCGCCTCCAGCCACCAGGGCAGGTCGAGGGCGTTGAACAGGCCCCAGCCGCGCTCCTGCGCGTACAGCGCCGCAGCGAAGGCCAGCGCGCCGAGGGTCAGGCGCTGCACCGCGACGTCGAGCACCACCATGCCGAGGTTGATGCCCCAGCGGCGCCACCGCGCCTGCGTCGGCGGGCGCTTCGGGAACGTCGCCTCCACGAGCGCCACGGCGGCGAAGACGGCGACGAAGACGACGATGCGGAAGGCGGCTTCCATGGCGGCGCTCACACCCGCAACTTCTGCTCCATGATTCGGCGACTATCGAAATGTGGGAAGCGGGTCAAGGGGTGATCAAGGATGACGAAGCCCCTTACCCCAGCAGGTCGTGATGCTCCCGATGCCGGCGGAGCCACAGTGCGGCGTAGCTGCAGATGGGCACGACCTTCAGGCCCTTGGAGCGGACGATCTCCATGACGCCCTGCATCAGGCGGCCGGCAGCACCCGTGCCGCGCAGGGAGGGCGGCGCCTCCACGTAGGGGAGGTAGAGGGTGGCACCGTCGCGCCGATAGTTGGCGAACACGATCTGTCCGCCGATCTCCAGCTCGAATCGGCGCCTCTCCGGATTGTCTCTCACGGGGTTGGTCATGATCTCACTGTTTGTCGCGGATCCTACCCGAATCAACGCGAAAAGCTGGGGATTGGTGCCTCACCCCGGCACGATCCGCGCCGGAAGACGCCCTCATCTGAATATCCGCACCATCATCTCCGCGTCGTAGTCGACGCCCTGCACGCGCAGCGAACGCCGCATCACGCCATACCGTTCGAATCCGAATCTTTTGTAGAAACGGCTCGCGCTTTCGTTGCCGACGGCGACGTAAAGCTCGAGCTGATCGACCTCGCTCTCTGCGCGGTCAATGACCGCCTGAAAAATGGCAGCGGCAAGCCCGGATCCACGGAACTCGTCCTTCACGTACATGCCCCAAACCATCGCCATGTGCCGACGCTTCATGAGCGGTTGCCGCTGCAGCGTGGCGATCCCTGCCAACGCGCCGTTCACAAAGCCGCCGAAGACGATCAGATGATCCAGACGGGACTGGAACTCGGCCAGCGGCAGGTCGCACTCCTCCTCATACGCCATGGCGAAAGCCGCGGGATATGCCCTTAGGGCCTCCAAATGCAGGGCGCGGAACGCTTCGGCATCGGATGGCAAAAGCTGCCTGACGGAATACTCGACGCTGCTCGGCGCCTTGTTCATTGCTCTTCTCCCGCCACAGGGGTGGATGCCGGTTGCCGGGTCCACAAACGACGTTTCCATGTATCTGCAAATGATGTATATACATACATCCATGAACGCCTCGAAGCAACCGCGAAAGACTCTTCGCACGGACGCCCGCACGCTGGTCGAAGCGTGCGCCGGCTGGAACAGCCGGCTGGCCGCCCGGCGCATCACCCAGTTCCTTGATCGTGAGATGGCGAGCTGCGGCCTGACCGCGGCGCAGCTTGGCCTGCTGGCGCAGATCGCCGCGGCCTCCGACGACACGCTGGGGGCGTTGGCCCGGCGCACCGGCCTCGAACAGTCGACGCTGTCGCGCAACCTGCGCACGCTCCAGGGCGAGGGGCTGATCGAAATCACCGTGGTCGAGAGCGATCTGCGGCGCCGGGCGGTGTGGCTGACCGAGACCGGCGCACGGCGGCTGGAGGCGGCAATCCCCGTCTGGCGCGAAGCGCATGCCAAGCTGGCGGAACGTCTCTCGCCCGACCTGGCCAGGCGCCTGGCGGACGAGGCCGAATCGCTGATCGGGGACTGAAGCAGTTCACAGGCGAGCGGCTCGCCTTTCCGGGGCGGCGGGTCCATACTGGCGGGAGACCGAAAGAGAAGGCTCCGCCATGCGGGCAATGGTCCTCACGCAGCCCAACACGCGGCTGGTCGCGTCCATCCTGGCCGACCCCATGCCGGGGCGGCGTCAGGTGCTCATCAAGGTGCACGCCTGCGCGGTCTGCCGCACCGACCTGCACGTCATCGACGGAGAGCTGCCCCACCCCGCCCTGCCGCTGGTGCCGGGACACGAGATCATCGGCACCGTGGTCGCCACCGGGCCGGGCGTGGAGCGCCTCAGCGAGGGCATGCGAGTCGGCGTGCCGTGGCTGGCCTGGAGTTGCGGGGAGTGCGCCTACTGCCTCTCCGGCCGCGAAAACCTCTGCGACCGGGCGCGCTACACCGGCTACCAGGTGAACGGCGGGTACGCCGAGATGACGGTGGCCGACGAGCGCTATGTCTTCCCCATCGACCCCGCCTATTCCGACGTGGAAGCGGCGCCGCTGATGTGCGCCGGGCTGATCGGCTACCGCGCGCTGCGCATGGCGGGCGAGGCGGAGCGCCTGGGCCTCTACGGCTTCGGAGCGGCGGCGCACATCGTGGCGCAGGTGGCGCGCCACCAGGGCCGCACCGTCTTCGCCTTCACCCGCCCCGGCGACCGCGAAGCGCAAGGGCTCGCCCTGTCGCTGGGTGCGGCGTGGGCCGGCGGCTCCGACGAGGCGCCGCCCGAACCGCTGGACGCAGCCCTGCTCTTCGCGCCGGTGGGATCGCTGGTGCCCACCGCGCTCAAGGCCACCGCCAAGGGGGGCACGGTGGTCTGCGCCGGCATCCACATGAGCGACATCCCCACCTTCCCTTACGACCTTCTGTGGGGCGAGCGGGTGGTGCGCTCGGTCGCCAACCTGACGCGCCGCGACGGCGAGGAGTTCCTGGATCTCGCCCCGAAGATTCCCGTGCGCACCAGCACCACTGCCTTCCCGTTGGCCGAGGCCAACGAGGCGGTGGAGCGGCTGCGCAACGGAAACCTTACCGGGGCGGCGGTGCTGGTGATGCCCTAACGCCCCATGCCGGCGGGCGGGACGGCCATTTGTTTCCTCGCAACGCAACCCCGCACGCGGTGTTGGGAGGGTATCGACCAACCACGAAGGCGAGCCCGACCATGGCAGACGACCGCAAGCGCAAGCCCGCTTCCGACGACCGCTCGGCCACCGCCGGCTCGAAGAGCGGCGACGACAAGGGGCCCGACAAGACCCTCACCGAGAAGGCCGAGGAACAGGCCGGCGGCAAGAACAAGAACACCCCTGGCAAGCTCTACGACGTGTAAGTATGGCTGTTGCTCCCTCCCCTTCTTCGAGGGGGAGGGCTAGCATTGACGCTCCCATGCCAACTCCCGGCGTGACGGGCTCTCGGAGGCTCACCCATTCCTTTTTATCGCCATCCCCGCTTGCGCGCTATGGTAGCGCCCCGGGAGAGGGTTTCTCACTGTTCCAGCACCGGCGCGAGGACCTCGTCCTCGCGCCGCATCTGTTCCTGGAGGCGCGCCAGCATGACACGCGTCTCCGAGCGGAAGGCGCGGAAACGGGTGGCGATGGCCGTCACGTTCGACCACGCCTGGAAATAGTGGTCGCACACCATGTGCAGGCCGCCCAACTCCCCCCGAAGCCCCTCCACTGCGGCGCGCACGCGCGCATCGTCGTGGTTCATCAGCTTGGGATAGAGGACCCGGTCCTCGAGGGTCAGGTGATCGCTCACCTTGGACGACAGGTCGTTCAACGCCACCCGGATATCGAAGGCCCGGCTGGCTGCATCGTGGGCGCGCAGCAGATCGGACAGGGCGCCGATCGCCGCCTGGATCTCGCCGTGCTGCCGGCGATACGCGCTGGCCGAAGTCGCGTTCATGGCCGCCTTCCCCCCTGAATGTGTCTTGTCCGTTCGGCGGACTGTCAGCGTATCAGCCTGGGCAATCGGCCGCCCAGGCGACAGAATCGCACACCTCCTTTGGACAGGTCGGCACGGCCGCCGAAATCCGGAAAAATCCTGGCCGGAATCAGGGTGCCGGACTGGTTGTCCAGGGTAGGGTCATCGCTTGAACCGATCATGGCCCGCAGCCCCCTCCCCCAGGCGCCAAGATAAGCATTCGAGCCCGCACGTAAGCATGGAAGCGTTTCCTTGCCGGGCGGAGGTCGCACCTCCGCCCGGACCGTTTCCATCCACGCCAAGCGAACAAACGTTCGGGGCGGAGGTGCGACCTCCGCCCCGCTCCCGGGAAAGGGGCTTTCAAGCGATGGCCCTGGTTGTCCAGGGTAGCGATGGTTGCAACGAACGGGAAAGTGTATAAAATGCCCGACCCTTCCCGAGAGGACCGGACGAGGGTAACGCGAGCAGAACGCTTCGCGGGAAATGTCCTGCTTTGCCCCGGCGTGGGCCGGGCCGGATGGGGTCCGCGACGGGGAAATACCATCAAGCAACCAATTGGTGCCTGGTTCGGTCCGAAGTTTGGCGCACGCGGGAAGCCGCATCGTGTGGCAGCTTTGGATGGCACTGGACTGTAACCGGACAACCGAGCTGTTCCGGACGGATACGTGTGGGGAACGAACGAAACCGATGCGCAAGTCAGCGATTGCGGTTCTCATCCTGGTCATCCTCGGCAACGTCGGGGCCTGGGCCCTATGGAACCGTCCCGTCGCAGAACGGTCCTGGGGCGGCGCCATAAACGGCGTCAGCTACACCCCCTTCCATCCGAACAAGAGCCCCACCAAGGGTGACCGCGCCAGCGCGGAGGACATCGAGAAGGACATCCTCGCGCTGGAAGGTGCCGTAAAGGGTGTCCGCATCTACTCCACCACCGACGGCTCGGAGCAGGTGGCGCCCATCGCCCGCAAGTACGGCCTGCCGGTGACCGCCGGCGCCTGGGTGCAGGGCAAGCCCGAGATCGACGAGCCCGAGATCGCCGGCCTGATCAAGCTGGCGCGCGAGAACTCCAACGTGCGCCGCGTCCTGGTCGGCAACGAAGCGATCCTGCGCACCGACATCTCGATCCCGCAGGCCATCGAGTACGTCAAGCGCGTCAAGAAGAAGGTCAACGTGCCGGTCTCCACCGCAGAGCCCTGGCACGTCTGGCTACAGCATCCGGAGCTGGTCGAGGCCGTCGACTTCCTGGCCGTGCACCTGCTGCCCTACTGGGAAGGCGTGCCGATCGACGAGGCGGTCAACTACGCCATGTTCCGGTACAACGAACTGAAGACCAAGTACCCGAACAAGCACATCCTGATCTCGGAAATCGGCTGGCCGGCGGACGGCCCGTGGCGCCGCGGCGCCGAGGCGAGTCAGGTCAACCAAGCGAAATTCATCCGCAACTTCCTGAACATCGCCGCGCAGAACCGCCTTGACTACTTCATCATGGAGGCGTTCGACCAGCCCTGGAAGCGCGAGATCGAAGGCACGGCGGGCACCTCCTGGGGTCTGTGGGATGCATGGCGCGCGCCCAAATTCCCGATGATCGGCGGGGTACAGGAGGTCAAGAACTGGCCGCAGATGTGCGCCACCTCCATCGCCGTCGCCTTCCTGCCGCTGGTGTTCTTCCTGCGCCGTCGCAGCGACCTGAAGATCGGTGGCCTGCTGTTCTACGGTGCCCTGATCCAGGCGGTAGGCTCCGTGCTGGTGTTCACGGTGACGGCCGCGTCCGCCGCCGGCCTCGCCACCACCACCGAGATCGCCTGGGGTCTCCTGATCTTCTGCCAGCTCGTCCTGCTCTGCGTCATGCTGATCGATGGGCTGGAACTGACCGAGGTGGTGTGGCAGGACCATTTCCGCCGCAAGTTCCACCCCGGCTCCGCCACGCCGCTGCCGACCGCGCCCAAGGTGTCGATCCACGTGCCGTGCTACAACGAGCCGCCGCACATGGTCATCCAGACGCTGGACGCGCTGGCCCGCCTCGACTACCCGAACTACGAGGTGCTGCTGCTCGACAACAACACCAAGGATCCCGAGGTGTGGAAGCCGATCGAGCAGTACTGCCGGCAGCTCGGCCCCAAGTTCCGCTTCTTCCACCTGGACAACTGGCCGGGCTTCAAGGCGGGTGCCCTCAACTTCGGCCTGACCGTGACGGCCGAGGACGCCCAGCACATCGCCGTCATCGACAGCGACTACCAGGTGCATCCGGACTGGCTGAAGGCGACGATCCCGCACTTCGACCGGCCGGAGGTCGGCTTCGTGCAGTCGCCGCAGGACTATCGGGACTGGGAGCAGAATCTGTTCCAGCGGATGATCAACTGGGAATACGCCGGCTTCTTCCACATCGGCATGATCCAGCGCAACGAGCGCAATGCGATCATCCAGCACGGCACCATGACCATCATCCGCAAGAGCGCGCTGGAAGGCGTCGGCCGCTGGGGCGAGTGGTGCATCACCGAGGACGCCGACCTGGGTCTGCGCCTGTTCGAGCACCGCTACGAGGCGGTCTACATGCCGGAGAGCTTCGGCAAGGGCCTCGTTCCCGACAGCTTCTCTGCCTACAAGACGCAGCGCTTCCGCTGGGCCTACGGCGCCGTGCAGATCCTCAAGCATCACTGGCGCGAGCTGCTGCCCAGCGGCAAGCGGTTGACGGCCGGGCAGAAGTACCACTTCGTCACCGGCTGGCTGCCGTGGTTCGCCGATGCCGCGCACATGGTGTTCGGCATCGCCGGCATCATCTGGTCGCTGGGCCTGTTGCTGTTCCCGAAATACTTCGAGTTCCCGCCCAACGCCTTCATGATTCCGACGCTGAGCGTCTTCGCCTTCAAGGTGGCCGCGTCCTTGTGGCTCTACGAGGCACGCGTGAAGTGCGGCTTCTGGGACAAGGTGGGTGCCGCGGTCGCCGGTATGGCGCTGACGCACACCGTCGGCCGCGCCATGTGGCTGGGCATCTTCACCTCCGGCCGGCCGTTCGTCCGCACGCCCAAGTGCGAGAACCAGCCGGCGCTGATGCAGGCCTTCCTTATGGCCCGCGAGGAGCTGGCCCTGCTGCTCTCGCTCTGGGGGGCGGCGCTCGCCATCGTCTTCGTCTTCGGCCACGAGAACCGCGATGCCTTCATGTGGTCGGGCCTGCTGATCGTGCAGTCCCTGCCCTATCTGGCGGCGCTGATCACCTCGCTGATCAACGTCTTCCCCGACCTGCACTTCGGCCACCACCGCCCAATCCCGGTCTCCATCGAGGCCGGCGACTGAGCGGCCCCGCTCCGATGAACCGGGCTCCGTCCTGCGGAGCCCGGTTTTCTTTTGCCCGCGTTGACGGCCCGCGGATCGCTCTTCATATGAAGACGGCTATGCGGAGGGGCCCGGTGCGACCACGCCTTTCATCCGCCGCGCCTCCCTTGACTCCACCCCCCATGAGCGTACGCTGACGAAGTAAGGACTGTCAGGGCCGCATCGGGGAGGGCATCCTGCCATGGCCGAGGGGAACATCGGCCGTTCCGATCTGTACGTCCGGCCCGCCAACGCGGTGGAGCGGTCGGGGTCGGCCACCGATCGACAGCCGCAGCGCGATCAACAGCATCAGCACCATCCCGAGCGCCGCAAGAAGGAACTGCCCAACCCCCGGCGGCGCCGCGTCTACGACATGCTGTTCGACGAGATCGACCGCATCGACACGTTGAGCGAGCGGCAGCGGGCGCGCATCAAGACCAATATCCGCGCCCACGTCATCAGCAACCCGCCCCCGCCGACGGCGGAGCCGCCCCCGCCGGACCACGACGAGGAGCGCGTCGCTGACCAGCTCCTGTCCGATCCGCAGATGCCGCTGCCGCTCGACGAGGAGCACATCGTCCGGGTTGCCGCCCCGGTTCACCCGCAACTGCCCATCGACGAGGCGGAGGAGAACCGCATCCTCGCCGAACAGCTCCGCGTCTGCCTGGCGCAACGCACCGAGCAGGCGCGCAAGGTGGCCGTCTATCTGCACCTGCTGTTGAGCATGAGCGGCGCCATGCGCCCAAGCATGATCCTCGACGTCTGACCTCCCCTTCCGGATCATTGTCACAGCCCTTTTCGCCGGACGGAGTAGACACACCCCGGATGCACCAGCCCGTTGCGTTCGCACCTGCGGCAGTATGAGCGCCAAGGAAAAAATGAAGACGGGCTCCTGCGTTGGATATCCGGAGCCCCGCCGCGCTCATCCCGCGAGGAGCCCCCATGCCTGCCACGCAGCACGCTCACGCTACCCCTCCCGAAGGCCCCACCGACGCCCTCCGCCGCTCGCTCGCCACCCGCTTCCACAAGGCCCGCCAACGCACGGCCGAGCTGGTGGCGCCGCTGAGCGTCGAAGATCTGATGATCCAGTCCCTGCCGGAAGGCGCCCCCGCCAAGTGGCACCTCGCGCACACCACCTGGTTCTTTGAGAGCTTCGTGCTGGACGCTTGTGCACCGGGCTACCGATTCTTCGACCCGTCGTTCCAGCAACTGTTCACCGCGATTGATGACCGCTTCGGCCTGCACCTGCCGGCACCGTCCCTGCGGCTGCTGTCGCGGCCAACCGCAGCCGAGGTCATGCGCTACCGCGACCATGTGAACGGCGCCGTCCTGCACCTCATCGAACGCACCGAGGATGCCAAGCTGGGCGAGGTGTCCGAACGCATCCAGCTCGGCATCGTGCATGAGCGGCGCCACCAGGAGCGCCTGCTGTCCGGCATCAAGCACGCCTTCTGGAGCAACCCGCTGCGGCCGGCCTACGAGCCGGCGGCAACCCCGCCCCCGTCGCCGCCTCTCGACCAGGCATGGTTCGACCATCCCAGCGGCCTCGTCGAAATCGGCACCGACGATCCTCCCCCCGGCCTCGAGCACGAGAAGCCGCGCCATACCGTGATGCTGCGTCCGTTCAGGCTGGCCGGGCGGCCGGTGACCTGCGGCGAATACCTCGCCTTCATCCAGGATGGCGGCTACGCCAAGGCCAACTGGTGGCTGGGCGATGGCTGGGAAGCAGCCCGCGTGGAGAACTGGCAGGCGCCGCTGTACTGGGAGTGGAAGGAGGGCGGCTGGCAGGTCTTCACGCTGTATGGCATGCGTCCGCTGGACCCCAACGAACCGGTCTGCCACGTGAGCTGGTACGAGGCCGACGCCTACGCCCGTTGGGCCGGCGGCCGGTTGCCGGACGAGGCCGAGTGGGAGGCCATGGCCACCGGCAAGGAGTCCACCGGCAACCTGCTCGGCACCGGCTACCGCCATCCGCGCCCCGGCGTGTGCCGTGGCGCCGAGGGGCCGTGGCAACTGTTCGGCGACGTCTGGGAATGGACGCGCAGCGCCTTCATGCCCTATCCGGGCTACCGCCACACGGAAGGCGCGAGCGAACGCGGGCGGTTCATGGCGAACCACATGGTGGTGCGCGGCGGCAGCTGCGTGACTCCGTTCGACTACGCCACGCCGACCACCCGCCACTTCCTGCGCCCCACCACCCGCGTTGCCTTCACCGGCATCCGTCTGGCGGAAGACGCTTGACGCCCACATTTCGCGGACGCGGTCAGTGCCTGAAAGGGGAGATGATCAACACGGAGACACGGAGGCACGGGGACCACAGAGGACACTCAATCTCTGTGTCTCCGTGCCTCCGTGTTTTCAGACCGGCAGCGCGGAAGTGTCCCCCTCCCCCGCCCTGCAGGGTGAAGCGGTCGGGAGTTACGAGCGCCGGAACAGGAACTCGCGGCCCACCTTCACGCGCTTCTCGCCGTCATATTCGATGATGTCGGCGGTGGCGTAGGTCTCCGTCCAGCGTTCCGGCAGGTAGCTGCCGGTGCCGATGATGTCGACCGGGGCGTTGGCCTCGGCCATCAGGCGGCACTTGGCCGGTCCGAAGCCCGAGGAGGCGACGATCTTCACCGCCGGGTAGCCGGCCGTATCCAGTTTCTCGCGCATGTGATGAATGGCCGCCGCCGAGACGCCGGTGCCGATCAGATAGCGCAACTGCGTCTCATCGCGGTAGCCGCGGATCGCGTGAGGCGCGTGCCGCTCCAGCACCGCATAGGAACCCGGCGGGTCCAGCCCCTCGATGAAGCGGCCGCCCGGCGTGTCCAGGCGCAGCGCCAGTTGGCCGGACGCCGCCAGTTCGGGGAAGCGGCGGCACACCTCCAGCCCGTCGGTGACCTCGCGTCCGAAATAGTCGACCAGCACGGTCAGCGGCAGATCGGGGAAGGTCTCGTGGAACATCTCCGCCGCGCGCAGCGTCGATCCGGCGTAGCCGATCAGCGCGTGCGGCATGGTGCCCATGCCCTTCTCCCGGCCGAAATAGTGCGCGGTGGCGTCGGTGGCGTTGCCGATGAAGCCCTTGGCGCCAACCTTGCGCCGCGCCCGGTCCGACCCGATCGACGCCGCGTAGGCCATGATCTCCGCCATCTCCGTGCCGGCGCAGTGGCGCGCGTCCATGGCCAGGAAGGCCACCTTCGGCAGGTCGGCGCACATGGTGAAGGCGTTGTAGGCCGCCACGCACGCCGGCCCCAGCTTCATCAGCAGGATCGTTTCCAGGTCCACCAGGTGGTAGAAGGAGCCGGTGATGTACATCAACGGCTCGCCGGCACCGACCCACTTGCCCTCGGCGTAGTTCAGCTCGATCTCGGCGTCAGTGCCGCGCTCGCGGCACACGCCCTGCAGCCACTCGATGGCGAGGCGTGGCGCACTGACCACCGGGCGGCGCATGAAGATCGCATAGGTGACCCGCTTGTCGCCGAACTTCCCGACGGCCTCCCTGGTGCGTTTGAAGTAGGTGTCGGTCCAGTCGCGCACCGCCGCGGTGGAGGGATGGGTGGGAACGCCCTTCCGCATCATATCGTCCATCGAAATCCCCTCCCTCTCTCGAACAGTCGCCGAGGCTCTTCGTGCCCGCCGGGTTGCGCTCGCGCTTCGCACGCACTTTAGGAGGGATTTCGGAAAAGGAAAAGACGCGCGGTCCGCATGGACCACGCGCCTTTTTCGAATATGGTGCCTATTCCGCCGCGGCGGCAGCGGCGCGGCGTTCGGCATCGCGCTCGGCGCGGCCGCGCTTCAGCTCCTCGGCCAGCAGGAAGGCCAGCTCCAGCGACTGGCTGGCGTTGAGGCGCGGATCGCAGGCGGTGTGGTAGCGCTGCGCCAGCTTGTGGTCGGTGATCGCCTGGGCGCCGCCGGTGCACTCGGTGACGTCCTGGCCGGTCAGCTCGAAATGCACGCCGCCGGCGTGCGTCCCCTCGGCCTGGTGGACGGCGAAGAACGCCTTGGCCTCGGCCAGCACCCGGTCGAACGGGCGGGTCTTGTAGCCGGAGGACGACTTGATCGTGTTGCCGTGCATGGGGTCGCACGACCACACCACCTTGCGGCCCTCGCGCGTCACCTTGCGCAGCAGCGGCGGGAACTTCTCCGCCACCTTGTCCGCACCCATACGCACGATCAGCGTCAGGCGCCCGGCCTCGTTGGCCGGGTTCAGGATGTCGATCAGGCGGATCAGTTCATCCGGATCGGTGGTTGGGCCGCACTTCAGGCCGATGGGGTTCTTGACGCCGCGCAGGAACTCCACGTGCGCGCCGTCCGGCTGGCGGGTGCGGTCGCCGATCCACAGCATGTGGGCGGAGACGTCGTACCAGTCGCCGGTGGTGCTGTCGACGCGGGTCAGCGCCTGCTCGAACGGCAGCAACAGCGCCTCGTGGCTCGTGAAGAAGTCGGTCTCGCGGATCTGCGGCGTCGTCTCGGCGGTGATGCCGCAGGCGGCCATGAAGGCCAGCGCCTCGTCCAGGCGTTGCGCCAGGTCGTGCATGCGCTCGCCGGCCGGCGACCGCTCGACGAAGCCCAGCGTCCACTGGTGCACCTTGTGCAGGTCGGCATAGCCGCCCTGGGCGAAGGCACGCAGCAGGTTGAGCGTCGATGCCGCCTGGGTGTAGGCCTGCATCATGCGCTCGGGGTCGGGGACGCGCGCCTCGGCGGTGAAGTCGAAGCCGTTGATGATATCGCCGCGGTAGCTCGGCAGCTCGACGCCCTCGACCGTCTCGGCGTCGGCCGAGCGGGGCTTGGCGAACTGGCCGGCCATGCGGCCCACCTTCACCACCGGGATGGCCGCGCCGAAGGTCAGCACGACGGCCATCTGCAGCAGCACGCGGAAGGTGTCGCGGATGTTGTTCGGGTGGAACTCGGCGAAGCTCTCGGCGCAGTCGCCGCCCTGCAGCAGGAACGCTTGGCCCTCCGCCGCCGCGGCCAGGGCGTGCTTCAGCCGGCGCGCCTCACCGGCGAACACCAGCGGCGGATAGGAGCCGAGGCGTTCGAGGACGGCCTCGACCTTCGTGGCGTCGGGATAGACCGGCATCTGCTTCGCCGGCTTGCTCTTCCAACTGTCGGGGGTCCAACGCTCCGCCATGACCTGTCGCTCTTTCCTACGGGTTCGCCTCCATTGAACCGGCATGGGTCCAAGGGATCAACCCTATAAGCCGGAGTCGCGGATTTTTCCACCTCCTTCAAGTCGCCCCACCCCTTTCCCCGGCGGGGAGAGGGTCTGCTCACCCGACCTTCACCTCGGCGCTTTCGCTGACGCTGGCGCCGCCGTCCTCGTGCCAGGTTGCTTCGAAGCGCGTGTCGGCGTCGACGCGCACCTTGAAGATCAGGTACGGGTCGGCGGACGTGGCCGGGAACAGCTCGGCGTTCAGGATCTCCTTGCCGTTCGCGGCAACGACGAAGCGGTTGATGATCTTGCGGGGGATGAGGTTGCCCGCCGCGTCCTTGCGCTGGCCGGACTCCATGGGGTGCTTGATGAGCGTCTTGACTTCGATGACCTCGCCCTTCCTGGCGGAGGACGGAACCTTGATGCGGGGCTTTTCCATGGCGGAAGTCTCCGGGGTTTGCGGGGGCGTCAGGTGCTGCAGCCGCCGACGGTGACCATCACCTCGGCCTTGGCGGCGTAGGCGGAGCCGTCGTTCATCACGGCCACCGCGGTGACGGTCTGCGTCTTGGCGAGGCGCACCCGCGAGGTGACCTCGGCCACGCCGATCTCCGGCGCCAGGCGGAACACCGCCACCTCGGGCGCGGGGTTGCCGTCGGCGACGATGACGATCGCCTTCACGTGGTCCTGCGGCGTCATCGGGCTGTCGACGGCGACCCTCAGCGGCACCGTGGCGCCGTTGTCGGCCACCTGCGGCAAGGTCAGGGTGATGCGCCCCTCCTTGGGCACGGCACCGCCGGTCAACAGGGCGAGCGCCTTGCGCGCCTCGTCGACGCCGGCGGCGGCCGGACCCGCGAGCAAGCCGGCGGCCGCGGCGACCAGAGCGAAGGCGGTCCCCTGCAGCACGTCGCGGCGGCTCGCCCATTCCTTGGTTTCAGACATCGTCGGGCTCCCCTGTTTCGTCGGTTCGACCGCGCGTGCGGTCCGTATCGCGTGTCACTTCTTGCGGCGCAGCAGGAAGACGTAGGCGCCGCCTTCCTCCTTCTGCTCGACCAGTTCCTGGCCGGTGGAGCGGCAGAACGAGGCGAAGTCGTCGCGCGCGCCGGGATCGGTGGCGTACACCTCCAGCAGGCCGCCGACCGGCACGCCCTGCAGGGCCTTCTTGGCCTTCAGCAGCGGCTGCGGGCAGTTCAGGCCCTTCACGTCGAGGATCTGCCTTTCGGTCGTTTCGGTGCTCATGGGTCCTCCGGGAGCTGGATGGAATGGGGTCGGATGAGGATCAGCCGCGCGTCAAGGCCGCGCGCAGCGCACCGCCGAACGAGCCTTCCTCCTGGTACTTGATGCCGTAGAAGCCGCCGGCGAGGATCGACAGGAAGGCCAGCACGGAGCCGACGGCCAGCGTCGACAGGCCGGTCAATCCCTGGCCGATGGTGCAGCCCAGGGCCAGCACGCCGCCGGCCCCCATCAGCACCGCGCCGGACAGGTTGCCGATCATGTCGCGGGCACCGGTGAACGCCTCGACGCGGAAGGTGCCGGTCGCAACCGCCATCAGGAACGAGCCGGTGATGACCCCGCCCACCGTGGCGATCCCGAAGTTGATCGAAGCCCCCGTGAAGGTCATCAGGTATTGCAGCGACTCGCCGATCGGCGCGATGAAGGTGAAGGAGAACAGCGGCGTCGGCTCGAACTCGTCGTTGCCGACGACGCCCGTGATGTACCAGCCCGTCGGCACCATCAGACCGATGACCACGCCGGCCACCACGTCCTTGGTGGATGTGCGGAAGGCCTCGTCCTTGAAGCACCACCACAGGATCGCCCCGGCCGCCGCCGCCGTCAGCACCAGCCGCAGCGCGGCCGACGGGATGCCGGTCACCGCGCCCAGGATCGCGTCCAGCCCCTGTGGCATGCCGAGGTTGACGTTGGTTGCGCCTTCCAGCTCGATGCGGGCCAGCGCTATCAGACCGCGCAGGGTCATGTAGGCGGTGATGCCCACCACCATGAAGACGACGGCCGATTTCAGGTTGCCGCCGCCGATGCGCACCAGGGCCTTGTTGCCGCAGCCGCCGGCCAGCGTCATGCCGAAGCCGAACATCAGCCCGCCGATGATCGCGCCCGCCCAGCCCAGGTTGGCGGTGCGGTAGATCGAGGCGTCCAGGTCGACCAGCCCCGTCGCCCACATGGCCTGGCTGACGACCATGCCGACGGCGATGGCCAGCAGCCACGAGCGGAAGCGGCGGAAGTCCTCCATCACCACCACGTCCGAGATGGCGCCCATGGTGCAGAAGTGGGTCTTCTGGGCGGTCGCGCCGAACACGATGCCGGCAAGGAACGCCAGGCTCGCAACCAGGGTACGGACGGAAACCTCTTCCATGTGCTGTTGCCCTCCTGCGCATCTACTTCCGGGTCGGCAAGGTCTGGGTGTAGGCCAGGATGCCCGCCATCTCCGTGTGCGACAGCGCCCGCAGCGGCGGCATCACCTCGCCGGGGTGGCCGTTGAGGATGCCGTGCAGCGCCCGCCAGGGGTCCCCCGCCGCGATGCGGCCAAGCGGCGGCATGGTGCGGATGTTCCGCCCCTCCATGCCGTGGCAGGGGGCGCAGATCGTCTGGTAGTGCGCGGCGTAGCGGGCGCCGTCGCCACGAGCCGCCCTGGTGTCGCGGTCGATCAGCGCGTCCATGTCCACCTGCCCGCGGGTGACGAAGGCGGCGAGGTCGGCCTTGTCTCGCTCGCTCAGCAGCCTGTCGAAGCCGTGGGTGGCATCCCCCAGCACCGCCATCACCGCCGCCGGGTCGCCGCCGTCGAAGGCGCGGATGCCCTTGATGCCGGTGCGGTGCGCGTCCTCGCCGTAGGCACCGTCGCGGCCGCGGTAGTCCCAGCCGTGGCACTCCTTGCAGCGCCACGTGGTGCGCGGCTGCACGCCCGCCGCCAACTCCACCGGGTAGGCGGGGTGGACGTGGGCCGGCGGGGTACGGCGGTTCTCCTTGTACCAGGTGTCGTACAGCCGGCCGCCGCGCGCGACCGAGGCCAGCGGCTCGCGCGAGGGCAGTGTTTGCAGCCGCGCCAGCGTGTCCACCACCACCGCCGAGTCGAGGGCGCGCAGCGCCGGCATGTCGCCGCCGGGATGGCCGTTCAGCAGCGTGTGCAGCGCCTGCCACGGGTTGCCGCGCGCCAGGTCGCCCAGCGGCGGCGCGTCCTCGATCTGCTGGCCGGCGATACCGTGGCAGTTGGCGCAGATGGTCTGGAAATAGACGTCGCCCTTGCCGGCGTCGCCGGTCACCCGTCCGCCGGCGGGATCGACAATGCGTTCCATCCCGACGAGGCCACGGGTGACGAAGGCGGCGAGGTCGGCGAAGTCGGTATGGTCCATGAAGTCGGCGTAGCCGTGGCGGGCGTCCGCCAGCACGCCCATGACCGCCTCGGCCCCGCCCCCGACCAATCCGCGCAGGTCCGGCGCCGCGTCCGGCGAGCCGGCGCGGCCCAGCGCGCCGTCGCGCCCGCGGTAGTCCCAACCGTGGCAGCGCACGCAGCGCGCCGGCCGCTCCGCCCGGCCGCGGTTTCCGGACGCCAGGCGCAGCGCGTCGCTGCCCAGCTCCTTGGTCCAGTTGTCGTAGAGGCGGCCGCCGCGCGCGATGGAGGCCAGTTCACCGCCCGCGGCAACGGCGGTGCCGGCGCTGAACGCCAGCGCGGCCGCCAGCAGTGTGGTGCGCACGCGCCACACGATGCGGCCCCCGGAACGGACAAGGGTGTCGCGGGTGCTCATCAGTCGCCCTCGTAGCCCTGTGGCAGCTCGTGCACGATGCCCTTGTGGCAGGTGATGCAGTGCTTGCCTTCCTGCCTGGCGACCGGGTGCTTGGACTGGGCGCGCCGGCCCTGCTCGTCGAGCTTCATGGCCCGGAAGTCGTGGCAGTTGCGGCAGGCCTGGGATTCCGTCGCCTCCATCTGCGCCCACACGCGCTGCGCCATCTGCAGGCGGCGCGCCTCGAACTTCTCCTTGGTGTCGATGGTCCCCATCAGCGAATGGTAGACGTCCTTCGCCGCGACCACCTTGGCGACCAGCTTGGGCCCGAACGCCGTGGGCACGTGGCAGTCGGCGCACTCGGCGCGCACGCCGGTGCGGTTGTTGAAGTGGATGCTCTTGGCGTACTCCGCGTAGGGGCCGCTCTCCATCTCGTGGCAGGAGATGCAGAACTCCAGCCGGTTGGTGTGGTCGGCGAAGGCGTGGAAGCCTCCCAGCAACAGCGCCGTGAGTGCGACGCCGGCCATTAGGAAGGCAAGCCCTCCCGCCAGCACGCCGGGACGCGCGAGCCACTTGCCCAGACGATCGAACACGATCTACCGCCTCCTCCATATGCAGAGGGTGCCGGCCGCGGCGCCGTCCGAAGGGGCCGCGGCCGCACGCCGGTCAACCCCAGCTGTCCGCGACGATGTTGCGGTACCAGCTGTGGGCGTAAGCCAGCTCGCGCTTGCGGTCGGCGTCCGACGCGTCCAGCGGCGACAGGCCGCCGGACCCGGGCACCTCGGTGAGGGCATTCTTCTCCTTGTCGTAGGTGTAGACGCCGGCCACCGAGAAGCAGTGGTCCTTGCCCGCGATGGAGTAGCAGGTGTTCACGTAGGCGGGCTCCGGCGCCTCCTTGCCCTTCAGCAGCGCCAGCACGGCCGCGGCGGTGACCTTGCCCTGGGAGTTGGCGGAATAGCCCGACTTCGGCATGGTCGCCGCGTCGCTGGCGTCGCCCAGCACGTGGATGCCGGCAACCTTCTTGGACTCGAAGGTCTTCTTGTTCACGGGCGTCCAGTTGCCCTCGGTCAGGCCGGCATCGAAGGCGATCCGGCCCGCCTTCTGGCCGGGGATGACGTTCAGCACGCTGGCCTTGATCGCGTCGAGCTCGGTCTCCGCCGTCAGGCTGGCGACGTCGACCTTCGATACCTTGCCGCCCTTGGCGCCCGGCACCCACTCGATCATGCTGTTGGATGTGCCGAAGCCGTAGAACTTGGCCCAGGCCTGCTCGAACAGCTTCTGCTTGGAGAAGCTGTCTTTGGGATCGAGGATGATGACCTTGGACTTCGGCTTGTGCTGCTTGAAGTAATGGGCGACGAGGCTGGCCCGCTCGTACGGGCCCGGCGGGCAGCGGAAGGGGTTCGGCGGGGCCACCAGCACGAAGGTGCCGCCATCGGGCATGGCCTCCAGCTGCTTGCGCAGCAGCGCCGTCTGCGGGCCGGCCTTCCAGGCATGGGGGGCCTTCTCCACCGCCTCGGTGCTGTAGCCGGGGACACTGTCGTAGATAAGGTCGATGCCCGGCGCCACGATGCAGCGGTCATACGCGAAGGTCTGGCCGCCCTTGGTGGTGACCGTCTTCTTCGCGCCATCGATGGCGGTCGCCAAGTCGTGGACGACGGTTATGCCCATCTTGCGCAGCCCGTCGAAGCTCACCTTGATGCCGTCCATGGCGCGCTCGCCGGCCAGCACCTCGTTGCTCATGAAGCAGGTGTAGTAGTCCGCGTTCGCCTCGATCAGCGTGACCTCGACGCTGGGATCCATGCGGCGCAGGTACTTGGCGGCGGTGGCGCCGCCGGGGCCGCCGCCGACCACCACCACCCTGGGGCCGGCGGCGCGGGCGATGCGGGGGGCCCCGAGGATGCCGGTGGCGGAAGCGGCGCCGGCCAGCGCGACGAACGTACGGCGGTCGATCATGGTCATGGTGCGCGTTCCCCCTCGGCTCATTTCACGCTGGCGTAGTAGTGCAGGATCGCCGTGAAGCCGGCCTCGCCATGGTCGGCCATCAACTCCTCGTACTTCTTCGCCTGGCGCCTCTCCATCTCGCGCGCACCACTGCGGAATTCGGCCATGGCGAACTCCATGTAGGGGAGCCATTGGCCGGCCAGCACGCCCACGCCCTCGCCGGTGCGGCCCTCGTTCTCGTGGCAGGACTCGCAGTACTTCTTGGCCAGCGCCTTGCCCGTCTTGGCCTTGGCGGCGTCGAAGGGCTGGGCGACGCGGACGAAGGGCTTGGACTGCAAGTACGCGGCCATCGCCTTGATCTGCTCGTCCGTGAAGCCCTTGGCGATTCGGGCCATGACGGTCGAGGGGCGCTTGCCCGACTGGTAGCCCTTCATGGACAGGACAAAGTATTCGGTCGACAGCGAGGCGATGGTCGGTGCCGCCGGGCCCAGGCTGGCGCCGTCGGTGCCGTGGCAGCCGGCGCAGGTGTTGACCAGCATCTCGCCGCTGGGCTCCTCGGCGCGGGCGCTGCCCGCCGTGCCGAGCGCTGCGGCAGCGAAGACCGCGCCGGCGGCGCAGACGGTCAGCAGCAGGCGAAGGTTCGACAGTGTCATTCGGCAATCTCCCTGGTGGTCCCATGCCCCCGGCCCGCGGCAGGCGGCGGAGGCTCTCGTGGCGGACCCCGCAAATGACCGGCCGCGCGGTCACGGCTGCCCGTTCCGTCCCACCGACCGCGGTCGGGACGGCACAAGGGGCGGGGCGGCGGAGCGGTGCGGCTACCGCACCGCGGGTCGGGAATCCGGGGCGATACCCGAGCGCATCCTGGGTGGCGAGTGGTCGAGCGTGGTCATCGAAGCGTTTCTCCCCCTTGTGCTTTGGCCCTTGTGCTTTGGTCGTCCGCTCCGGCGGACCGCCGCATCGCCCGGTTACCGAGCCCGCCGTTGGCGCGGAGCTGATCCGGACACGTGCGTCGGTGCCATCGAGCACACCGGCCGGGGCCGCATGTGCGCTTGGGCGACCTTCTTTATCGGCAATTGCTAATGTAGCAAATCATCATGCTGGCGAGTTACTGAAAAACCGAGAGAAAGACGGGGAGCGCCTCCGGCGCGACACCGTGCCAGCCGGCTCCCGGCCGCCCCTGGGAACCGTGCGGAAGCCCCGAAAGCCCTTGTAATTCTGTGGTTATTGCGCAGCAACATGCGCCGGCGACGCGGCGACAAACGGCGCGGCGGAGGATGTGCGACAAAACGCCGCACCAGCCGGTCGGCTGGAGTGCTCGGAGCATCGCCGATGTCACCCGTTTCCCGGTGGCCCGCGGACGGAGGCGTCCCTATAAACGGACAGCACCGCCGTCCGAAGGGGTAACCCCGTGAAAGCGTCGTCCTGGGGCCAAGCCGCCTCCGTCTATCTCGACCGCCGGATCATCGCCATCCTGTTCCTGGGCTTCTCCGAGGGGCTGCCCTTGGCGCTGACGGGGGCCACGCTGTCGGTGTGGCTGCGCGAGGGCGGGATCAGCAAGACCGCCATCGGCCTGTTCGCGCTGGTCACCATGCCCTATGCGCTGAAGTTCGTCTGGGCGCCGCTCGTCGACCGCCTGCGACTGCCGGTCTTGACCCGCGTCTTCGGACGGCGGCGCGGCTGGGCGCTGGCGACCCAGGGCGCGCTCATGCTGGCGCTGATCGGCCTGGGCTCCACCGACCCGGTGAAGGATCTGTGGTGGACGGCCTTCCTGGCGGTGGTCGTCGCCTTCTGCTCGGCCAGCCAGGACATCGTGATCGACGCATACCGCGTCGAGACCCTCGGCGAGGACCAGCAGGGCGCCGGCGCCGCGACGCTGGTGCTGGGTTACCGCTTCGGCATGCTGGCGTCCGGCGCGGGTGCGCTGTACCTCGCGGAGTTCTTCGGCTGGCACGTCGCCTACTACGCCATGGCGGCGCTGGTGTCGGTCGGCATGCTGACCATCCTGCTGAACCGCGAGCCGAAGGTCGCGTCCTCCCCGGACTCCCAGGCGCGCGAACGGCGCGTGGCCGACTGGCTGGCCGCCCGCCCGCACCTGACCGGCCGGCAGGCCGAGCTTCTGGCGTGGCTGTACGGCGCGGTGGTGGCTCCCTTCGCACAGTTCATGACGCGCCGGGCGTGGCTGGCGATCCTGCTGTTCATCGCCTGCTACAAGCTGGGCGACGTGCTGGCCGGCGTAATGGCGGCCCCCTTCTACGTCGACCTCGGCTTCGAGAAGACGGAGATCGCCAACGTCACCAAGCTGTTCGGCCTGTGGGCGACGATCGCCGGCGGGCTGATCGGCGGCGTGGTGGTCAGCCGGGTCGGCGTGCTGCGCGGCCTGCTGATCGGCGGGATCATGCAGATGGTCTCCAACCTTGGCTTCGTCATGCTGGCTACGGTGGGGCACGACATCACGGCGCTGGCCGTCGCGGTGGCGGCGGAGAACGTGTGCGGCGGCATCGCCACGGCGGCGTTCGTCGCCTACCTCTCCAGCCTGTGCAACGCCGCCTACACGGCGACGCAGTACGCGCTGCTCTCCAGCTTCTACAAGCTGGGCGGCGACCTGTTCGGCTCCTTCTCGGGTGTGCTCGCCGACAGCATGGACTGGGTCGGCTTCTTCCTGCTGTCCACGGCCGGCGCCCTGCCGGGGCTGATGATCCTGCTGTGGCTGATGGGGCTGCAACGGCGCGAACCGGTGGCGGAGCCGGCGCCGGCCGGCCCCGCGGAGTAGGCGCTCACAGCTTCTGCGGCGCGGCCACCTTCTCCCGCATCAGCACGAACTCCTCGGCGGTCGAGGGATGCAGCGCGATGGTGCGGTCGAAGTCGGCCTTGGTGGCGCCCATGTTCAGCGCGATGGCGAGGCCCTGGACGATCTCCGGCGCGTCCATGCCCATCATGTGGCAGCCCAGCACCCGCTGGGTCTCGCCGTCCACCACCAGCTTCATCAGCACCCGCTCGTCGCGGCCCGACAGGGTGTGCTTCATCGGGCGGAAGCCGGCGCGGTAGATGTCCACCTTGGCGTACCGGGCGCGCGCATCGGCCTCGGTCAGCCCGACCGTGCCCAGCGGCGGCAGCGAGAACACCGCGGTGGGCACGTTCTCGTAGCTGATCCGCATGGGATTGTCGTTGTACAGCGTCTCGGCCAGGGCGCGGCCCTCGGCGATGGCGATGGGGGTCAGCGCCATGCGGTCGGTGACGTCGCCGACGGCGTAGATGTTGTCGACGGTGGTGCGCGACCACTCGTCCACCTTGACGGCGCCGCCCTCGTCCAGCTCGACCCCGACGGTCTCCAGACCCAGGTCGCGGGTGTTGGGCCGTCGCCCGGTCGCCGCCATGACCAGGCCGGCGGAGTGCTCGCGGCCCAGATGGTCGGTGATGGTGAAGCCGCCCGGCCCCTTCGTGATGTTCACGGCTTTGGTGCGCGCAACGATCTCGATGCCGCGCTTGCGCATCTCCTGCGACAGCGCCACACGGATGTCGTCGTCGAAGCCGTTCAGCAGCTCCTCGCCGCGGATCATCAGCGTGACCTCCGCGCCCAGGCCGCGGAAGATGCTGGCGAACTCCACCGCGATGTAGCCGCCGCCGAGGATGATGACGGAGTGCGGCAGGGACTCGAGGTGCAGCGCCTCGTTCGAGGTGGCGACGTGCTCGATGCCGGGAATGGGGAGGAGCGACGGCCAGGCGCCGGTGGCGATCAGGATGGTCTTGGCGCGGTAGCGCTCGCCACCCACCTCGACGGTGTGGCGGTCGACCAGCCGGCCGAACCGTTCGAACAGCGTGACGCCCGAACCCTTGAGCATCTGGATGTAGACGCCGTTCAGCCGATCGATCTCCTTGTCCTTGTTGGCGATCAGCGTCGGCCAGTCGAAAGCCGGTACATGGCTTTCCCAGCCATAGCCGCAGGCATCCGCGAAGGCGTCGCGGAACTGGCTGGCATAAACCAGCAGCTTCTTCGGCACACAGCCGCGGATGACGCAGGTGCCGCCGACCCGGCTGCCTTCGCAGATCGCCACGCGCGCACCATAGGACGCCGCGCGCCGGCTGGCGGCCACGCCGCCCGACCCCGCACCGATCACGAAAAGGTCGAAATCGAACTCAGCCACGGCTGTCTCCTTGCCTTCGTCGACAGGCAGGGATGTTGGTGGTTTCCGGAGCGGCTGTCGAGGGGTTACGCGGCGAATGGCCGTCCTTGGGAAAACGCGTGTGTTGTCAGTAGAGCACCAGCTTCTGGAGCAGCACTTGGCTCACGCGGATAGGCCGCAGTTCGCGATTGGCGGCGACGCTGACGACGTCCTTGACCATCTGCGTGCCCAGCGGTCCGCGCAGGTCGTTCGGGTCCAACTCGACCATGCGGGCATTCAGCGCGTTGACGATGCGCGGGATGCGCGAATTGAACTGCTGCTTGTCGACCCCCGGCGGCAGTTCCAGGACGACGTCGATGTCCACCTGCCGGATGCGGCTGCCCTCGGCCAGCGCGAACTCCAGCGGCGGCAACGGCGCGAAGACGCTGGTCGGCTGCTGGACGACCTGGCCCTTGCCGGCCTGCGCGGCCTTAGCGCCGAACAGCAGGAAGCCCCCGAACCCGGTGAGCGCCAGACCGGCCAGAAGGGCCACAAGGAAAAGCGCGCTGCGGTGAAGCGCACGCTCCGACGGGAGCATCCCCGCCCACTCGTATCCAGTGCGCCGCATGATCTCTTTCCCTTCCTATCACCGCTTGCGGCAAATCGCTACGCCGGGTCGGGGAAAACCCTAACGCCACTTCTACCACGGCGTCAAATAATGGCATTTTACACTATTAGTACTAAATGGCGGCTTTTGCAATGATGCACTGCACTTCAGTTCATCTTCGTAGGTGAACCGTTTCTATTTTCGTAGCGATTTTGCCGAAAATGCCGCGCGAATTGGGTCAGACGCCAGCACGACCCGACGTTGCCACCCTGAGGATGGCCGAACCCGCGCCTCACCGAACGATCATGCGCTCCAGCACCACGTCGCGTACCTTGATGGTGCGGACCTCGCGGTCGACGACGGAGGCGATGGTGCTCTTCATCAGCTTGGCGCCCTCAGCGCCGGCGAGGCGTTCCGGCTCGATGTCGCGTATCCGGTCGCCGAGGCGGTCGGCGATGCGGGCCGCGTAGGGGGCGGTGACGTGCGGGTCGACCTTGGGGTCCAGTTCCAGGCGGACACGCAGGTCCATGGTCCGCGCGCCGCCGAGCGTCACGGACATTTCCGGCAGGACGGCGTAGTTCTTCGCCGGCCCCATGCGGGCGGCCACATCCCGTTCGGCGTTGCGCGACGACGAAACCACCACCGCACTGACGCCGCCCAGGGCTGCCAGCAGGATCAGCAGCAGCGACACGATCACCGGAAAGCTGAGGGCTATGGCTTCGCCGTTTCCCCGCCGAAAAACGATCCGCACGCCCCCTCACCCGCCCCGTCCGGGGCCAGACACCGCAATCAAATCATTGTAAGTCAAACGGCAGGACCGGTCAAATGTTCGACTCATCAACCGGCCCATGCCGCACCCCACTTCATGCCCGCCCATTGCCATAGGCCAGGGCGTGAATATTGCGAAGTTTCGGAGACCCGTCAGCGACCTTGCAATTACCCACATTTTCATTCTGTTTTCCCTTCGTCATTCCCGCGAAAGCGGGAATCCAGAGAACCTTGCCAGTTCATCTCTCTGCCGGGTGCTCTGGATCCCCGCTTTCGCGGGGATGACGGGTTTAGAGAGGTATCTGGCCGGTGCGACGTGCACACTACGCAAGTCGATTGTGGGGAATAGCAAGTCAGCGACCGAGGCTACCCATGCACAAATACTTGATCTCCAGAAACTCCTCGATGCCGTATTTCGAACCTTCACGGCCGATACCGCTCTCCTTCATTCCGCCGAAGGGGGCGACCTCGGTGGAGATGATGCCCTCGTTGATGCCGACGATGCCGTACTCCAGCCCCTCGGCCACCCGCCAGATGCGCCCGATGTCGCGGCTGTAAAAATACGACGCCAGACCAAACTCGGTGTCGTTCGCCATACGGATCGCCTCGTCCTCCGTCGAGAAGCGGAACAGCGGGGCGACCGGACCGAAGGTCTCCTCGCGCGCCACCTTCATGGCCGGGGTCACGTCGGCCAGGATGGTCGGCTCGAAGAAGCTGCCGCCCAGCGCGTGGCGCTTGCCCCCAGCGACGACCCGCGCCCCCTTCGAAACGGCGTCCCGGATGTGGTCCTCCACCTTCTCCACCGCGGTCATGTCGATCAGCGGCCCCTGCTGCGCGCCTTCGGTGGTCAGCCCCGGTCCGACCTTCAGCTTGCCCACGGCCTCTGCCAGCTTGGCGGCGAAGGCATCGTAGACGCCGTCCTGCACCAGCAGGCGGTTGGCGCAGACGCAGGTCTGTCCGGTGTTGCGGTACTTCGACGCAATGGCGCCGGCCACCGCCTGGTCCAGGTCGGCGTCGTCGAAGACGATGAAGGGCGCGTTGCCGCCCAACTCCAGCGATATCTTCTTCATCGTGCCGGCGCACTGCGCCATCAGCTGCTTGCCGATCTCGGTGGAGCCGGTGAAGGACAGCTTGCGCACGGTGGGGTTGGAGGTCATCTCCCCGCCGATCTCGCGGGCCGAACCGGTGACGACGCTCAAGATGCCCGCCGGGATGCCGGCGCGCTCGGCCAGCACGCACATGGCCAGCGCCGAGAACGGCGTCGCCGTAGCCGGCTTGATCACCATCGGGCAGCCGGCGGCCAGCGCCGGGCCCGCCTTGCGGGTGATCATGGCAGCCGGGAAGTTCCACGGCGTGATGGCGACGGTGACGCCGACCGGCTCCTTGACGACGACGAGGCGGCGGTCCGGCAGGTGGTTGGGGATGACATCGCCGTAGACGCGCTTGCCCTCCTCGGCGAACCACTCGATGAAGGAAGCGGCGTAGGCCACCTCGCCACGGGATTCGCCCAGGGGTTTGCCCTGCTCGGCGGTCATGATGCGCGCCAGATCCTCCTGATTCGTCATCATCAGGTCGAACCAGACGCGCATCACCTTGGCGCGCTCCTTGGCGGTCCTGGCGCGCCAGGCCGGCCAGGCGCGCTCCGCCGCCTCGATGGCGCGCCGCGTCTCCGCGGCACCCATCAGCGGCACGGTGCCGAGCGGCGCGCTGTCGGCCGGGTTCCTCACCTCGACCGTACGGCCGCTGTCGGCGTCCACCCAGCGTCCGTCGATGTAGCATTGATAGCGCAGCAGCTCCGGATCCTTCAGCCCGAGCCGAGCAGCGGTGTCGGCGGCATCGTACGGCATGTCGACGTTCCTCCGTTCGTGTCCTTTCAGGCAAGGACATAGGGGCTCGGGGAGCGGCTTGGTATCGCACCCCCTACGGCAGCCTGCCGCTGAGGGTGCGCATACTGTTCAGTTCCCATGCGATAGGATTACCCCGGAATTGTCCGCCGCGGCCTGGAGGCGACCCGGCATAGGCCCCAGCCTTGCCAACCGCGCGGCTTTGGCGCCATCGTTTCGCTTGGAATCAGGGGGAGGAACCGAACATGGCGGTGGTCTATGTCGCGCGCAGCGCCACGCTGTCGGACTGGGCTTCAGACGTCGGTCTGGGCAAGCACGTGTACAAGGTTGGCGTCGCCGACGACAAGGAGGCGGCCAAGGCGGCCATATCCGCCGGCTGGGCCGGCGAGACCGACTGGAAGGCGCTGGCCATGCAGGAGGCCGACATCACCGAGGACCGCGCGCTGGAGCGCCTGAACCGGCGCGAGAAGGCCGTCGATCCGACCTACTACCCGCGCATCAAGGGCACGCCGGGCCTCTTCCGCGTCACCCCCGCCAAGGTGACCAACAGCCTGCTGATCGCCCGTTCCCTGGAGACCGGCCCCGACGCGCCGCTGGGCGAGATCAAGCCGAAGCCGAAAGACTTCGCCGAGTACCTGATCCGCAATGCGGTGGAGTGAAGGCGCTTGTGGCGTCCACATGATGGCGCCATGGGCTGGCACACGTTATTGCGAATCGGGGAACATTCTGAGGCATCGCTATGCATCAAAATTCTTTACAAAATAAATAGATAGTAAACGCAGGTTAATCGAAATTCTCTTTTGGCGCTTTGGCCAAAATTTGTCATGCCGTCGCTTCCGATGCATGCGCCAATGCTTCTCTCGATTGGAGGGGAGCCATGGCACAAACTAATATCGGCGTTTTCACAGCCAGTTCGCAAGGCACGGGCGAAGAGCCGTGGATCACCGACGGTACACCGTCGGGAACGAACCTGCTCGCCGATCTGAGACCCGGCGAGGAGGGAAGCGATCCCCAGGACGGTGTCGTCGCCGGCGGCAAGCTTTTCTTCACCGCAGACGACGGCATCCATGGCCGTGAGCTGTGGGTCACGGACGGCACCATCGGTGGAACCCGGATATTCGACGCCGCGGTCGGCGCCGCAGCCGGCTCCCCGGACGACCTGACCGTGGTCGGCGACCACCTGTTCTTCACGGCGGACGACGGGATCCATGGCCGTGAACTGTGGGTGAGCGACGGAACCGAGGCGGGCACCCGCATGGTCGTCGACATCCTGCCGGGGACCCAGGGATCCTCCCCGGCGGAGCTGACGGTCGCGCACGACCGTCTCTACCTGCATGCGGACAGCGGGGCGGGTGAAGGTATCTGGACATCCGACGGCACCGTCGCAGGAACCCGCCTTTTCCATGAAACGGGGCCGCTCCCCTCCTGGGGGATGACGCTTCTGGGCTTGAACGACGGACGGCTGGCCTTCCATGAGGGGCCGGCGAACGCGACCTCCAAGCTCATGTTCGCCGATGCCGACGGCAGGACGACGGACTTCGCGGACTTCGTTCCCGGCGGCGGGTATATCCATTATGCCCGCACGCCCGACGGGATCGTGGCGTCAGTGTCCAGGCAGATCGGCTGGACCGGCGACCCGGAGTACCAGACAGCCATCTATCTGTCGTCCTTCTGGTTGACCGATGGTACGCCCGAGGGCACACGGCACCTTGGCGACCTGACGCAGGAGGGCTGGCGTCTCACCGGCATCGCCGGCGTGCTCGACGGCAACGTGGTGTTCTCGAGCAGCATGGACACCTACCGGGAGGAACAAGGCCGCGCCACGCGGGTCGGCGTGCTGGAGATGGCCACGGGTAAGAGCACCTTCCTCCCATCCATCTCGGAACAGGGGTTTACCTGGCAGCTCGGACAACTCGATCAGGGGCCGCCCGGTGCGGCAGGTGACCGCCTTCTCTTCGTGGGTGAGGACTACTGGCAGGGCTCCCAGCGTATCCTGGCGACCGACGGCACACCGGAGGGAAGCGTCGAGCTTCATCGGAGCGACGCCTGGTACCAGGACATCGAGATGGCCGGTGACCGGGCTTTCTTCCTGACACAAAAGGGCGGCGCCGATCCCGGCGGCCTCTGGGTCACGGACGGCACGCCCGAGGGCACGCACAAGGTGCGGGACACTGCGGATTGGGCAATCGGCGGACAGCTGCTCGGGAACCTTGACGGGCGCATGCTGGGGTTCGAGCATGACCATCTGACCAACACCGATCAGTTCTACCTGTCCGACGGTACGGCGGACGGCACCGTCGTGCTCGCGGAGCTCGCCTCCGGAACGGGTTCCGCCTCTTGGTACTACACGACGCCCGAATTGCTCGGCGTCATCGCGGCGCCGAACGACGTCCACAGGGGCACTCAAGGGGATGATATGCTCATGGGCGGGGATGGCGCGGATCGGATCCACGGTCTGGGCGGCGACGACCTCATCCTGGCCGGCGCCGGGGACGACCGGTTGAACGGCGGAACCGGCGCAGACTTCATCGACGGGGCGGACGGGAACGATCGCCTCTACGGCATGTCCGGGCACGACATCCTCGTCCCAGGGGCGGGGCGCGACATCGTCGATGGCGGCACCGGGGATGACTTGGTGGTCGCCGACAGGGACGGCGAGATCGACCAGTTCTTCTTCGCGCCGGGCAGCGGCGCCGACGTGCTGGCAGCATTCGACCCGCTGCTGGACGTCATCATTCTGAAGGGATTCGATCGGGAAATCGGAACAGCGGCTTGGCGGGCCGAGCGCGTGACCGAACTGGGGAGCGCCGTGCACGTCGATCTCGGCGGTGGAGACAGTGTTCTCGTCCTGGACACGACCGCGTGGGATCTCCGCTTCACGGTTATCGATCCAGGCGTCTATACCGGCGAGCTGTAACACTGACCCACTTGCCCCCACCCTCCCCGCGGCCTTCGGCGCGGGTCCCCTCCCTCCCCCGCTTTGCAGGGGAGGGCGAATAAAGCTCCCTCCCCTGCGCAGCGGGGGAGGGTTGGGGTGGGGGCAAGTGGGTCAGAATTTTCGCTGGCGCTTCTAGGGTCTGTTGACATTCAGGGATGCAGGGGATTCCCAAGCGAGCGGAAATTTGATTCAAGGCTGCCGACAGGGAGGTGGCTTTGGATCGGCTGGTA